>Ga0163162_10005143_pt1 | contig 12607 bp, 8 predicted proteins | sample S55metaG_FD_115310 | JGI IMG/M metagenome (GOLD analysis project Ga0163162, IMG submission 115310) | Switchgrass rhizosphere microbial communities from Kellogg Biological Station, Michigan, USA - S5-5 metaG | ecosystem: Host-associated > Plants > Roots > Rhizosphere > Soil | place: USA: Michigan...
CGTTCAGTGTGACATTGGCTAACGTCGGGGAGATGATGCCTCCCTGTGGCGTACCGGCCTCGGTCGCCTGTAGCTGACCCTTGTAGATCAGGCCAGCCTTCAACCACTTCCGGAGAATCGTCGTGTCCATCGGGACATTGCGCTCCAGCCAGTCGTGATTGATGTAGTCAAAGCAGCCTTTGATATCCGCTTCCAAGACCCATTGAGACGAATCCTTCCGGGACAAGCAAACGCGTAGTTGACCCATAGCATCGGCCGTCGAGCGATTTTGCCGAAACCCATAGGAGTTCGGATCGCTCGTTGACTCTGCTACTGGCTCCAAAGCCAGCAAATACAGAGCTTGCATCGCCCTGTCATGCATGGTCGGAATACCCAGAGGTCGTTCCTTTCCATTGGCTTTGGGGATAAAGACCCTCCGTAAAGGCAGAGGCTTATACCCACGCCGCTTCAACCGATCGACGGCTAGCCGTCGACTTTCAGGCGAATCCCATAGCTCGCGATCGACTCCCGCCGTTCGCGCACCCTGGTTCTGCGTAACACGCCGTACCGCATACAGCTTCGCGGACAACGTGCGGGTCAGCATCCGTTGCAAGGCTTTCACCCTGCGCCAGCGGCCATCCCGCGTCGCCTTCGCAATTCGAATCTGCATTCCCCTCACGTTCCGTTCAACCCGACGCCAATCTACGGCGTACCAGTCGTTGGGCGCATGGGAGAGCGCAGATCCGGTCTTTCGACCAAATACTTTCATGCTGCTCTCCTACTCGGAAAAGTCCCCAAGCAGAAGGCGCGACTCCCCCAGCGGGGAGACGCACCCCGCTGGGGAACAACATTGATACTCAATATGGACGCATGCGCCCATATCTATCCAAGTGACTAAGGGTCAGTCAGCCATCTTGCGACGGTAGACCAGACGGAAGTCTGCCCGCTTTCGCGTGGAGTGATGTCGCAACTCCTATCCGAACCATTACAGCTCGACGTTCGCTTTTTCCGTCCTCCCATACCCGCACGTTCAACAGCGTCCCTTACGGTCCGCCTGCCAGTCACCTACCCTGGCGAACGTACGGGCTTACCACGTTCCCGACCTGCCACAAGGCTGAGTTAGGTTCTACCTCTCCCCCGGCGGTCTGTTGACGACGTATCTCGAACTTCCAGCGAGATATCCGACCGCGTACCGTTTGGTCAATGCCAGCAGCAGCTTAGGCATTTTTATAATCACGAGGTTTATCAGCAGTTCACGTGTGTTAACCGTGTCAGCCAGCCTAGCTCCTCAACCCCATTGCTGCTAGGAGTATCCAGACGCATGCCTCACGGCTTGAGTCTGCCCGAACTTCCGGGGGCTACATTGTCGGAAGAGCTTCACACCCCACCGTTACCAGTGACGCATGTCTTCCTAGGCTACCGCTAGTCGCATAGTGGGTTCCCTATGCCACTACCCAGATACCCATGTGAAGGGGCTCCAGCCAGTGACGTGGAACAATGGCAGGTCGAGCTTTCGCTCGCATCAATGTGAATCCCGGTCGCAGGGACGGGAGTAGTAAACGACATTCCGCTTTGTCAGCGGGAAATGAAGCCGCTGACAGAGGCGGGAGTTGGCGGTAACCAACTCGATACATGGCATCGGCAGGGGGACCTGACAAATGCATTCACAATGTTTGGAGAATATCCCCCCAAACCCCCAGTTATGGGGATGTGGATCGTCGATGCTCGTGTCGTGAGCGAACGGTGCGTGTCGCACAAAAGTCGTTATAGTAGCAGGTTTAGCCCCCTCACTTTCCGCCCGGTTCATGGAAGAAATCCGTATTCGTGGGGCTCGCACCCACAACCTCAAGAACGTCAGTCTCGACCTGCCGCGTCACAAGCTGATCGTGATTACGGGCCTGTCCGGGTCGGGCAAGTCGTCGCTCGCGTTCGATACGCTCTATGCGGAAGGCCAGCGCCGTTACGTCGAAAGTCTGTCGGCGTATGCCCGGCAGTTCCTGCAGCTCATGGAGAAGCCGGACGTCGACCTGATCGAGGGCCTCTCGCCCGCCATTTCGATCGAACAGAAGGCGACGTCGCACAATCCGCGCTCGACGGTCGGCACCGTCACCGAGATTCACGATTACCTGCGCCTGCTGTACGCCCGCGTCGGGACGCCGTATTGCCCCGATCACCATATTCCGCTCGAGGCGCAAAGCGTCTCGCAGATGGTCGACGCCGCGCTCGCGCTGCCCGAGGAAACCAAGCTGATGATCCTCGCGCCCGTCGTCGCGGACCGCAAGGGCGAGCACGTCGAATTGTTCGAGGAGATGCAGGCCCAGGGCTTCATCCGCTTCAGGGTGCGCTCGGGCGGCGGCACGGCGAACGAGGGCGTCGCGCAGATCTACGAAGTCGACTCGCTGCCGAAGCTGAAGAAGAACGACAAGCACACGATCGACGTCGTCATCGACCGTCTGAAAGTGCGTCCCGACATGAAGCAGCGGCTCGCGGAGTCGTTCGAAACCGCGCTGCGCCTCGCCGACGGCCGAGCGATCGCGCTCGAAATGGACACCGGCCGCGAGAAGCTCTTCAGCTCGAAGTTCGCGTGCCCGATCTGCTCCTATTCGCTGCAGGAACTGGAGCCGCGCCTTTTCTCATTCAACAACCCGATGGGCGCGTGCCCCGAATGCGACGGCCTCGGGCAGATCACGTTCTTCGACCCGAAGCGGGTGGTCGCGCATCCGTCGCTGTCGCTCGCGGCGGGCGCGGTCAAGGGCTGGGACCGGCGCAACCAGTTCTACTTCCAGATGCTGCAGAGCCTCGCGTCGTTCTATGAATTCGACATCGACCAGGCATTCGAGGATCTTCCGGAGAAGGTCCGCAAGATCCTGCTGTCCGGCTCCGGCAAGCAGCTGATTCCGTTTTCGTACATCAACGAGCGCGGCCGCACCTCCGTGCGCGAGCACGCGTTCGAAGGGATCATCCCGAATCTGGAGCGCCGCTACCGCGAAACGGATTCGACCGCGGTGCGCGAGGAACTCGCCAAGTATCAGAACAACCAGCCGTGCCCCGCCTGCGAGGGCACGCGGCTGCGGCGCGAGGCGCGGCACGTGAAGGTCGGCTCGGGCGACGACGCCCGCGGCATCTTCGAGGTGAGCGGCTGGCCGCTGCGCGACACGCTCGGCTATTTCCAGACGCTGCGCCTGGAGGGCGCGAAGCGCGAGATCGCCGACAAGGTGGTGAAGGAAATCGTCGCGCGGCTGTCGTTCCTGAACAACGTCGGGCTGGATTACCTGTCGCTGGAACGCAGCGCCGAGACACTCTCGGGCGGCGAGGCGCAGCGCATCCGGCTCGCGTCGCAGATCGGCTCGGGGCTCACGGGCGTGATGTACGTGCTCGACGAACCGTCCATCGGCCTGCACCAGCGCGACAACGATCGCCTGATCGGCACGCTCAAGCACCTGCGCGACATCGGCAATTCGGTGATCGTCGTCGAGCACGACGAGGACATGATCCGCATGGCGGATTACGTCGTCGACATGGGACCGGGCGCGGGCGAGCACGGCGGCGTGATCGTCGCGCAGGGCACGCCGATGCAGGTGCAGAACGACCCCAATTCCGTCACCGGCCAGTACCTGGCGGGCAAGCGCACCATCAGCTACCCCGCCGAGCGCGCCGCGCCCGACGAGCGGCAGCTGCGCATCGTCGAGGCATACGGAAACAACCTGAAGAACGTCACGCTCGACCTGCCGGTCGGCCTGCTGACCTGCGTGACGGGCGTGTCCGGCTCGGGCAAGTCGACCCTCATCAACGACACGCTCTACCACGCGGTCGCCCAGCATCTGTACGGCTCGGCCACCGAGCCGGCACCCTACGAGTCGATCGAAGGGCTCGAGCACTTCGACAAGGTGATCGCGGTAGACCAGTCGCCGATCGGCCGCACGCCGCGCTCCAATCCGGCCACCTACACCGGCCTTTTCACGCCGATCCGCGAGCTTTTCGCGGGCGTGCCCGCGGCGAAGGAGCGCGGCTACGATCCGGGCCGCTTTTCGTTCAACGTCAAGGGCGGACGCTGCGAGGCGTGCCAGGGCGACGGCGTGCTGAAGGTGGAAATGCACTTCCTGCCCGACGTCTACGTGCCCTGCGACGTCTGCCACGGCAAGCGCTACAACCGCGAAACACTCGACATCCAGTACAAGGGCAAGAACATCAGCGAGGTGCTCGACCTGACGGTCGAGGCGGCGTACGAGTTCTTCCGGCCGGTGCCGGTGGTCGCGCGCAAGCTGAAAACGCTGCTCGACGTCGGTCTCGGGTATATCCGGCTCGGCCAGTCGGCGACCACGCTGTCGGGCGGCGAAGCGCAGCGAGTCAAGCTTTCGCTGGAACTGAGCAAGCGCGACACCGGTCGGACGCTCTATATTCTCGACGAACCGACCACCGGCCTGCATTTCCACGACATCGCGCTTTTGCTCGAAGTGATTCACCGGCTGCGCGATCAAGGTAATACTGTCGTAATCATCGAGCATAATCTCGACGTGATCAAAACCGCCGACTGGGTGATCGACCTCGGTCCGGAAGGCGGGGCCGGCGGCGGGCAGATCATCGCCCAGGGGACGCCGGAGCAGGTCGCAAAATCGAAGGCCAGCTTTACCGGCAGGTATCTGGCGCCGCTGCTGCAACGGCCCCGCTCGGCTGCGTGAGGGGTTTCGGGGCCCTCCACCGGAAAGCGCACAGGCCGCCTGCGGGCGGACTGCGCGGCTGGTCGAACCGAAAAGATGAGCCGCGCGGTGCGAAGCGCGGGGTGATAAACGCTGTTTGCGGTTGGAGACGGGAAGCAGTCATGGCAAAGCGCAACGAAGCGGCCGAAGAAAGACGGGTCCGGGACCTGCCCGCCCGGCCGGTCAGGCTGACGAGCGACATGAGCTTGCCGAAGCTGTCGGCGGTGGAAATCGGCAGCTATTTCGTGGCGTTTGCCGGCATGTTCCTCGTGATGCACCTGAAGCTCCTCGGCGGGCTCCTGGCCGGCATGCTCGTCTACCAGCTCGTGCACATGATCGCGCCGCTGATCGAAAAGCGGATGGCGAGCGGCCGGGCGCGGCTGGTGGCGGCCGTCCTGCTGTCGGTGATCATCATCGGCGGGCTGACGGGCGCGACGATCGCCACGATCGAGCATTTCGAGCGCGACGTGCCGAGCCTGCAAAAGCTCCTCGACCAGTTGATGACGATCACGTCCCACGCGCGGCTGCGCGTGCCGGACTGGGTGGCGAACTATCTGCCGGTCGATTCCGAGCAGATGAAGGACAAGGCCACCGAACTGATGCACAAGCACGCGGCGCAGCTCCAGCAGGGCGGCAAGGACATGGCGCGCGGGTTCGGCCACGTGCTGATCGGCATGATCATCGGGGCGATCATCGCGGTCGGCGTGCCGAAGCATGCGCATCGCCTGCCGCTGTCCACGGCGCTCGTCACCCGCGTGACGCGCTTTTCCGACGCCTTCCGCCGCATCGTCTTCGCGCAGATCAAGATTTCCGCGATCAACGCCGTCTTCACCGCGATGTACCTGCTGATCGCGCTGCCGATCTTCCACGAACGGCTGCCGCTTTCCAAGACGCTCGTGCTGATCACGTTCATCGTCGGCCTGTTGCCGGTGATCGGGAACCTGATTTCGAACACGATCATCGTCGCGATCTCGCTGTCGATTTCCTTCGGCACGGCGGTCGCGTCGCTCGCGTTTTTGATCATCATCCACAAGCTCGAGTATTTCCTGAACGCGCGGATCATCGGCGGGCAGATCGAGGCGCGCGCCTGGGAACTGCTGCTTGCCATGCTGGCAATGGAAGCCGCGTTCGGCTTGCCCGGCGTGATCGCCGCGCCGATCTTCTACGCATATATCAAGCGCGAGCTGATCTATCTGCGGCTCGTCTGAGCGCCGCCGCGCGATGAAAAAAGGGCCGCCCGAATACCGGAGCGGCCCTTTTACCTTGCGGCGGGAGCAACGATCAGCGGAACATCAGCGGAACACCACGGTCTTGCTGCCGTTCAGCACGATGCGATGTTCGACGTGCCATTTCACCGCCCGCGCGAGCGTCACGCACTCCACGTCGCGGCCGATTGCGGTCAACTGGTCCGGCGCCATGCTGTGATCGACGCGCTCCACTTCCTGCTCGATGATCGGGCCTTCGTCGAGGTCGGTGGTCACGTAGTGCGCGGTCGCGCCGATCAGCTTCACGCCGCGGTCGAATGCCTGGTAATACGGCTTCGCGCCCTTGAAGCTCGGCAGGAACGAATGGTGAATGTTGATCGCGCGGCCGGCGAGCTTCTCGCACATCTGCGGCGACAGGATCTGCATGTAGCGCGCGAGCACGACGAGGTCGACGTCGTGCTGATCGACGATCTCCATCACGCGCGCTTCCTGCGCGGCCTTTGCCTGCGGCGTCGAGGACGTGAGCGGCAGATGGTGGAACGGAATGTCGTAGCTCGCGGCGAGCTGATAGAAATCCTTGTGATTCGAGATGATCGCGGGAATCTCGATCTGCAACTGGCCGGTGCGGTAGCGGAACAGCAGGTCGTTCAGGCAGTGCCCGATCTTCGACACCATGATCACGACGCGCGGCTTCACCGACGCGTCATGCAGTTCCCAACGCATGCCGAACTCCTCGGCGAGCTCGGAGAACGCGGTGCGCAGCGCCTCCAGCCCCGGGTCGCCGCCGACCTGCTGGAAATGCACGCGCATGAAGAACTCGCCGGTGTGGCTGTCGCCGAACTGCGCCGAATCGAGGATATTGCCGCCCAGATTGAACAGAAACCCGGACACCGCGTGCACGATGCCCGGCCGGTCGGGGCAGGACAACTTCAGAATGAAACTATGTTCGGTCGACATGAACCGGTAACTCCTTCCTTGATGCTCAGTTGATGCGTGATGTCAGAGCGCGGGCGGCGTGTAGATCGCGGCGATGCCCTGGCAGGCTTCCTCGTCGATCCAGCGGCGCCGCAAGAGGCAATCCAGCGTCGCGAGGCTCGCATCGACGGTGAGCGCGCCCTCTTCTATCCAGCGCGCGACTTCGTCGATGCGCGCGAGCCGGTGCTCGCCCACCTCGCCGTCCTGGTTGCGCGGCGAGAAATCGGCGGGGAGCGTGACGTCGAAGACGAAGATCTGCTCCGCCTGCGTGCCCTCCGGCAGCGATTGCAACACGTGAAAGGTGCCGCCGCGCGTGGCTCGCGCGGCCAGATCGGCGCTCATGCCCGCCTCTTCCCAGCACTCCTTCGCGAGCGTCGCCTCGATCCCCATCCCCCAGCCGATGCCGCCCGCCACGATGTTGTCGAGCATGCCGGGATCGGTTGCCTTCGTATGGCTGCGGCGCGCGATCCACACCTGCGGCGCGCGATCTTCATATTCTACGATGCCGTTCAGATGCGCCGCGTAGGTCATCGTGCCGAAGAAGCGCGACGCCGCGCGCTCGATGAACGCGAGCGGCGGCGCGTCGAAATCGTTGCGCACGGCGTAGGTTTCGTCGCGCCAGCCGGGAATGCGGCCATCGGCGGCGAGCATGCCGATGACCGCGCCGAGCGCGGCGCTGCGGGTGTCGACGTGATCGTACGCGTCCGACAGCCGGATCGAGGACGCGTCGATGTCGAACACGTCCGGCCAGCGTTGCAGCAGCAGGGCATCGCCGCGGCGAACCCAGCCGACGCGCTCGGCGCCGATGAAGAACGGCAGATGCGCGGCGGGATCGAAACGGCGGGCGGCGGCGATCGACGGCAAGGACATGGGGGCTCCGGCGGCACGCGATGGCGGTTGGACAAAGCCGGGAATTGTAACGCGCGAGGCGCTTTGGTAACGCGCAAGGCGCTCCAGCTAACGCGCAAGGCGCTTTGGGGGACGCCAGGCGCTATGTGTAACGCGCGAGGCGCCGGGAAAGGCGCGCGGCGCTTGAATCAACGCTTGACGCGTCGTCCTGCGTGACGGCGCGGCAAAGCGCTCCAGTCATCCTTTCAGGCAGCCGAGCGTTGCGCGCCGCTCAGTCGCGCAACGCCACCCGGATGCCGAGCGCGATGAACGTCGCGCCCGCCACGCGATCGAGCCACACGCCCACGCGCGGCCGGCGCTTCAGCCACGCGCCGATCATGCCCGCGCCGATGCCGAAGAGCGAAAACACCACGACCGTCTGCAGCATGAACACCGCGCCGAGTTCGAACATCTGCAGCATCACGCTCTGGCCGCCATGCGGATCGACGAACTGCGGCAGGAACACGATGAAGAACAGCGTGACCTTCGGATTCAGCAGGTTGCCGATCACGCTCTGGCGGAACACGGTCGAAAGCGGCTGGCTCGGGCGCGCGTGGGCGGTCGCGAGGCCGCGGCTTCCCAGCGCCTTGATGCCGATCCAGACGAGATACGCCGCGCCGGCCAGCTTCACGCCTTCGAACGCGAGCGGCGACGAGCGCAGCAGCGCCGCGACGCCGAGCGCGGCGAGCGTCGTGTGAAAGCTCACGCCCGCGGCGAAGCCGAGCGCCGCGACGAGGCCCGCCGCGCGGCCCTGCGAGATGCCGCGCGCGAGGACCTGCAGGTTGTCCGGGCCGGGCGCGACCGTAATCGCGATGGACGTGGCGAGAAAAAGCAGGAAGTTCGGCATGGTCTCAGTGGTCTCTGCTCAGTGGCCGCCAAATTCGCACACGGTGTACAGCGAGAGGCCGCTCTCGCGCAGGCGCTTCGAGCCGTTCAGGTCCGGCAGATCGATGATCGCCGCGCCCTCCACGACCACCGCGCCGAGCCGCTCCAGCAACTGCTTGCCCGCCATCATCGTGCCGCCCGTCGCGATCAGGTCGTCGACGATCACCACACGCTCGCCCCGCTTGCACGCGTCCTCGTGGATTTCGACGGTCGCGCTCGCGTACTCCAGCTCGTACGACTGCGAGAGCGTCCGGTACGGCAGCTTGCCCTTCTTGCGGATCGGCACGAAGCCGATGGAGAGTTCATACGCGAGAATCGGCCCGATGATGAAGCCGCGCGCGTCGAGTCCGGCGATCGTGTCGATTTCCGCGTCGATATAGCGCTGCACGAACAGGTCGATCAGCACGCGCAGCGCGCGGCGGTCCTGAAGCACCGGCGTGATGTCGCGAAATTGCACGCCGGGCTGCGGCCAGCCGTCGATCGTGCGCACGCGCTCCTTGATGAAGCGCGCGGGATCCGGCGTTGCGTTCGATGAAAGGCTGGACATGACATCTCCGGGGGAAACCGGCGCGCCGACGACGCGCCTCACAAAATTGGCCCGCACGCGCTAACGCCTGCGCGAGAGCCGCTCTTCGGCATTCGCGAGCATTTCGGGCATACCGCGTAACACGACGATATCGCTCGCGCGCAGCTTCGTATCGGGAGCCGGCTCGACGCCGCGGATGCCGTGCCGCCGGATCGCCGTCACTTCGACGCCGCCGCCCGCGAGCCCGAGTTCCTCGAGCGTTTTCCCGACCGCTTCCGCGTTCTCGTCGATCGGCACAGATTGTAGCCGGACCTGCTCGTGGCCATCGTCGTCATCGGGGTCGTCCGCGCCGTGGAAATAGCCGCGCAGCAGGCTGTAGCGCTCGTCGCGCATTTCCTCGACCCGCCGCACGACGCGCCGCATCGGCACGCCCATCAGCACGAGCGTATGCGACGCGAGCATCAGGCTGCCCTCGACGATCTCCGGAATCACCTCCGTCGCACCCGCCGCGATCAGCTTCTCGAGATCGGCGTCGTCGACGGTGCGCACGATCACGGGCAGGGTAGGCTGAAGCTCGTGGATGTTGTGCAGCACGCGCATCGCCGAGGGCGTGTTGGCGTAGGTGATCGCGACCGTCGCCGCCCGGTGCAGGCCCGCCGCGAGCAGCGACTCGCGCCGCCCCGCGTCGCCGAACACCACCGACTCGCCCGCCGCCGCCGCCGCGGCGACGCGGTCCGGGTCGAGGTCGAGCGCGACGTAGTTCAGGCCTTCGTGCTCGAGCATCCGCGCGAGATTCTGGCCGGCGCGTCCGTAGCCGCAGATGATCACATGGCCGCTCTGCTTCAGGCTTTGCGTCGCGATCTTGGTCATCTGCAGCGATTGCAGCATCCACTCCGTCGACGACAGCCTGAGCACGATCCGGTCGGCGTTCTGGATGATGAACGGCGCGGCGAGCATCGAAAGCAGCATCGCGGACAGGATCGCCTGCAGCACCACGTGATCGACGAGCCGCGAGCCGAGAATCAGGTTGAGCAGCACGAAGCCGAACTCGCCGGCCTGCGCGAGCCCGAGGCCGGTGCGCATCGCGACGCCCGGCGGCGCCCCGAAAAGCCGCGCGAGGCCCGTGATCATCACGGCTTTCAGCAGGATCGGCACGATCAGGAAGCCGAGCACGAGGAGCGGATGCTCCCAGATCACGCGCGGATTGAGCAGCATGCCGGTCGTCACGAAGAAGAGGCCGAGCAGCACGTCGCGAAACGGCTTGATGTCTTCCTCGACCTGGTGACGGTACGGCGTTTCCGCGATCAGCATCCCGGCGATGAACGCGCCGAGCGCGAGCGACAGGCCGAAGCGGTCGGTGAGAAACGCAGCGCCGAGCGTGACGAGCAGCAGGTTCAGCATGAACAGCTCTTGCGAGCGGCGGCGCGCGACGAGGTCGAACCAGCGCGTCATGAACTTCTGGCCGATGAAGAGCAGCACCGTCAGCGCGACGACGATCTTGACCGCCGCGATGCCGAGCCACATCGCGAGTTGCGAGGAGTCTTCGTCGCCGGTCGCGAACGCCGCGGTGATGATGAGCAGCGGCACGACGGCCAGGTCCTGGAACAGCAGCACGCCGAAGATGTTGCGGCCGTGCTCGGCCTCGAGTTCGAGCCGCTCGGCGAGCAGCTTGCTCACGATCGCCGTGGACGACATGGAAAGCGCGCCGCCGAGCGCGAAGCTCGCCTGCCACGGCATCTTTGTCCAGAAGCTCGCAATCCATCCGCAGACGAGCGCGAACGCGATCGTCCCCGCGACCTGGCTGGCGCCGAGGCCGAGCACGATCCGGCGCATCGAGCGCAGCTTGGAGAGCGAGAACTCGAGCCCGATGGAAAACATCAGGAACACCACGCCGAACTCGGCGAGATGCTGCGCGCCGCCGCTATCCTTCACCATGCCCGCCGCGTTCGGCCCGACAATGATGCCGACCGCCAGATAGCCGAGCATCGGCGGCAGATTGAAATACCGGAATATCACGACCCCGCCCACCGAGCACAGCAGCAGCAGCAGGGTCGTTTCGAGCGGAGAAATCATCCGTCTAGCGTCCTCGTTCGTCGTCGGAACGGCTCGCGCGGCCAGGCGCGCGCCGGTCTCGTGGATGGCCTTTCAGGCAGGCCTTTCGGGGGGCGGATGGGCGGCTGAAGGCCGCGGGTAGTCCGGCGCGGCGAAGGAACGCCTTTGCTATACTCCGCGCATGATAGCGAAAATCAATGGCGACCGGGCACTCGCGCTGGCTCGCAACGTACTCGACATCGAAGCCGACGCCGTGCGCGGGCTTGCCGATCTCCTCGACGAAAACTTCTCCGGCGCGGTCGAACTGCTGCTCGGCTGCCGCGGCCGGGTCGTGGTGTCGGGCATCGGCAAGTCGGGCCACGTCGCGCGCAAGTTCGCGGCCACGCTCGCCAGCACCGGCACGCCGGCGTTCTTCGTGCATCCCGCCGAAGCGAGCCACGGCGACCTCGGCATGGTCACCGCAGACGACATCTTCGTCGCGCTCTCGAATTCAGGCGAAACCGACGAACTCGTGGCGATCCTGCCCCTCGTCAAGCGTCTCGGCGCAAAGCTGATCGCGATCACGGGGCGCCCCGAGTCCAGCCTCGCGCAGCTCGCCGACATCCACCTGAACGCACGCGTCGAAAAGGAAGCCTGCCCGCTGAACCTCGCGCCGACCGCCAGCACGACGGCGGCGATGGCGCTCGGCGACGCGCTCGCGGTCGCCGTGCTCGACGCCCGCGGCTTCGGCCCCGACGATTTCGCGCGCTCGCATCCGGGCGGCGCGCTCGGGCGGCGCCTGCTCACGTATGTGCGCGACGTGATGCGCGTGGGCGACGAGGTGCCCGTCGTGCCGCTCGACGCGACGCTCTCCGACGCGCTTTTCCAGATCACCGACAAGCGCATGGGCATGACGGCGGTGGTGAACGCGAACCGCCACGTAGAAGGCATTTTCACCGACGGCGACCTGCGCCGCGTGCTCCAGCGCGACGGCGATTTCCGCGCGCTGCCGCTCACCGACGTCATGACGCGCAACCCGCGCACGATCGGTCCGGACCACCTCGCGGTCGAAGCAGTGGAACTGATGGAGCGCCATCGCATCAATCAGATGCTGGTCGTCGACGAAAAGGCGACGCTGATCGGCGCCCTGAACATGCACGACCTCTTCTCCAAGAAGGTAATTTGATGGCGCAGAAGCCTTCCGCCGCGCCCGCGCAGATGCCCGCCCCGGGCACCGCCGCGGAGCGCGCGAGCCGCATCAGGCTGATGATTTTCGACGTCGACGGCGTTTTCACCGACGGCAGCCTCTACTTCACCGCCGACGGCGACGCGATGAAGTCGTTCAACTCGCTCGACGGCTACGGCGTGAAGCTGCTCGCATCGATCGGCGTGCAGACGGCGATCATCACCGGGCGCGAGTC
>Ga0163162_10005144_pt1 | contig 12605 bp, 15 predicted proteins | sample S55metaG_FD_115310 | JGI IMG/M metagenome (GOLD analysis project Ga0163162, IMG submission 115310) | Switchgrass rhizosphere microbial communities from Kellogg Biological Station, Michigan, USA - S5-5 metaG | ecosystem: Host-associated > Plants > Roots > Rhizosphere > Soil | place: USA...
TACCAAGTTTAATATTTGAATAAATACTAGCTTTTTCAATCCATATAAGACTGCCGTCATCATACTTGAAAAGAGTTCTTACTAAATTAGCGTCCATAGTTTCCTCCTAGTAACCACGCCTAACCCATGCTCCAATAATCTGGCGGCATTGTTTTTCTGATAAGTCCGGGTGGACGCTTTGAATAGCCATATAGCAAAACTGTGGATTCATCCTTTGATACATCTCCAGATTGAACATATTCGGGCTGCTGTTATCAATTAATTCTTTCATAAGTAAATCAGCCAATGCTCTCTTTTGAAGGTGTTCTTGCTGACGAATCTTGTATTCTTCTTTCACCAGACGGATATCTAGTAGCTTCGCTTCTAGTTCAAGCTTTTTCATCTTCACTTTCATGTCATCTTCAGGGGCAAGTTTCTGACGGTATCTGCTGACGTCTTTGTAGATAATATCTTGCAGTTCATCTTTAGAAAGAGGTATTTCGTTTCCCCATGCTTGATGTTTGTTCTGCAGACTTTGTACGACTTGCTCTTCAGTACGCTTTTCACCATTGCGGTGGAGCTCACCATTTACCCAGGAAACCCGTACGTCTTTAAGTCGAACTCGTATTTTCTGTGTCAAAGTCCATCTCCTTAGTTACAATCGCAAACCCTCTGCCATAGACAGATTCAAAAGCGTATTGAGATTCTTCCGCAGCTTCTAGAGTCGGGAACACATCTACGATATGAGAGAGCGAACCACTATCAACTTCCACTAGAATGTAAATCTTCATGCGATTTTCCTTGGCCTACCTAATTTAACACCTCTTCCGGCGGCAGCTGCCATACCTGCTTTAGTTCTCTCTGAAATAAGATTCCGCTCAAGCTCTGCAAAGGCACTAAGCATTTGCACCATGAAAGTACTCATATAGTCCCCCCTTGTGGAGTCAATAACTGCTTGTGTTGTGCAACGATAAAAGACACCCCGTTCGTTAAGGTCATGTAGAACATTTGTCAAATCTTTAACAGAGCGTCCAACTCTATCAATTTTCCAAAATAACAATGTGTCTCCTGGTTGAAGCGTGTTGTAGACAAGGTCTAAGAATAATTCACGCTGGTCCATTGTCTTACCACTCGCTTGCTCGCAGATGATATTGTCTTCTGAGACTTCGTTATGGAGTGCATCATTGATTTGCATTTGCATGTCTTGTTCATCAGTTGAAACCCGAGCGTAATAATAAAGAGTCATAAGTTCCCCTTAGTTTTAAAAAAATCCGCTTTGAGCAGTTCGAGCACCTGCTCCAAAATCCGAGCCCGGGCGAGATTCTTTTGCACTTCCAGGGTGACAGGGCTACTGACTGCCGCGGAGTAGTAGGCCTCCATGTTGACTGCCAGGAATTTTTCTAGCTTATACTTGTCTATCATCTCAATCCTCTTCTCCCCAGGCTTCAGCCAAGTTTGCTACCCCGACAAGTTCCACATCTTTCATGAAACACAGTCGCTCGGCGGCGAATTTTATTTGTAAAAATTCATGCACTTCTTCTGGGTTGGGTTTCTCGCCTGTGTAGGCGATGTACACACGAGGTGAATCTTTGTGCATGTAGACGGATGTAATCATAGCTAACTCCTTAATATGAGAGGGTTTAGCCAGCATCCGTGCCGGTTGTACGTGTATTGTTTATCAGAGTAACAAATACAAAATCAATTAGCAACCCCTTTGTACCATTATAGGTTGAATCAAACTACCCAAATAGAAAGAAGGGCGTATGAGCGAAGAACAGCAACCGCAAGCTGAGACTGCGGAAACTCCTGCTACTAGCCAGGAAACAGCACCCGAGACGAAACGATACAAAGTTAAAGTTGATGGTGTGGAATCTGAAGTCAATGAAGACGAACTTGTAAACTCTTATCAAAAAGGACGGAGTGCAGACAAGAAGTTTCAAGAAGCTGCAGAATTACGAAAGCAACTTGAAGCATTCGTAGAAAATGTGCGTGCCAACCCTAATGAACTACTACAACAACTCGGCCACAACCCTAAAGAATGGGCAAAGCAATTGTTACTAGCAGAGATTGAAGATGAAGCAAACGCAGCAGACCCTAACCTTCGCCGTGTTGCCGAGCTTGAAAAAAAGCTTACCGCACTTGAAGAAGGGGACAAGAAAAAGAAGTTAGCAGAGCAAGAAACTCAATCTAGAATTGAGGAAGAAGCGATTGTTAACAAGATTGACTCTGAGATTGCCAATGCTTTTAAGGAAATGGGAATCACTAAACCTACCGCAGAGCTTGTTGCTGATGTGGCGGAACAGATGCTTGCTCAATATAAATTGGACAGGAAACCCCTCGACTCGAAAGAAGCATTATCTAGAGCCAAGAACTCGTATTCAAATAGGATTAAAGCAATTACAAACGGCGCTCCTGAAGCCCTGCTTGAAATGCTGCCTCAAGAATACTTAGACAAGATAGCTGAAGTCTATCTTTCAAAAAGGAAACCAAAAGAGGTTCCCAGTTTGAAATCTTCGACCCCCACAATGGGTGGCGGAGAGAAAGAAATTAATAAATCTTTAAACGATTTTTTCAAAAGGAAAAGCTAATTATGGCTACGTTCGACAAAGTAACCCCCGATGACCGCCTCAAACGGTCCCAATTTGATGAAGTTCACTTTGAATTTCTAATCACTGGCGCAAAAACTGCAGCTCAAATGACTCTTCAAGGTGCCCCAGTAATCTTTGGATTCGATGCAACCTCTTTTGTACAAGCTGACGTTGATTCCCTGTTAGGCGTCGTTAACGACGTAGTTGTTGCCACTTCTTTTGGCTCCACCGCGATGGGCACTGACGCTTTTGGTTTTGTAGTGGCTCACGGTTCTGCAAAGAAATTGATTTCTGTAACTGCAACTACTTACCAAGCAGCTGGTGGAACACCTGTGAACACTGCTGTTCTTTACGCAGGCAATGGTGCGAACCAAACTGCAACTCCCAACACTTTAGTAAACAGCTGTGCTGTTACACCAGCGGGAAATATTTACGGAAAATTCGTAGCACTTAACGCTGATTCCGTAACAACTGGTGCAATCAAAATCGTAGTTCGCTTTGAAGCGGCATAAGGAAAATAAAAAATGAGTTCGACTAGTTCATTAAATGTCTTAGAGATTGCTAAGAAAGTCTACGGAAAATTAAATACTGATTTACTTCCACTCGATGATTTACATATAACGAAGGACATTCCTTACTCCGAAACGGGTAGAGTTGGTTCGTCGTATTGTGAAGCAGTGGTATTGGGAAATGAAACTGGAATCACTTTTGCCGGTTCTGGCAACGAAATCTTTAACATAAACCCTGCAATTGCTGGTGCGATTAAACAGGCTGAAATTCGTCCGTATATTTCCGTTTTACGTTCAGTTGTACCATGGCAAAGTATCTCAAGAACTGCTGGCGGCGAAAGCGTAGCGTTCATTGAGGCGAGTAAACATGTCGTAAAGTCAAACGCTATTTCTCACAAGAGGTTCTTGGAAATAGTGAAGATTCACGGTCAAAATACGACAAAATTGTTAGGCCGTGTTTCTTACGCGACTGCAACATATCGTGGTGCTGCCTTTACTGCCGGAACAGGAACTCTTACTTCATCTCTATACGGTTCTGTTACTTTCACTAACGGTGCAAGCACAGCAACGAAACATCTTCTTGTAGCACCTGGAGATTTTGCTTCTGGTATTTGGGTAGGGATGCAAGGCGTTAAAGTTAAGCAACTGCTCGCGTCTGACTTATCCGTTGTGGCACAAGGTAAACTTGTATCCGTAGATTCCGCTCTTGGCGTTTTGCTTGTAGATTTTACACCCGTTGCAGCCACTGCTACAGGCTCACACATCCTTGCTTTTGAAGGAATGGAACTCTCTAACGAATTAGTGGGTATCAAGAAAATTCTTAAGAATACCGGTAGCTTATTTGGAATCAACGCTGCTGCTTATCCACTTTGGAAATCTAACGTAGTAGATGCTGCTGGAGCTAAACTTGGTCTTGCTAATCTTGAATCAGCAGTTGCAAATGCAATCAATGCTGGTGGTTTGTCTGGTGATGTTAGCGTTTATGTTAACCCTCGCACTTTCCACAAAGTAATTTCTGATGAGATGAGCAAACGTCAGTATGACTACTCATACGATAAAAAAGAAATCACTTCAGGTGGTAAGGCGATTCGTTTTGCTTACGCAGACGGAGACATGGTTATCAAAGGTCACCGCTACATCATGGAAGGTGATTCTGTCATCATTCGTCCAGAAGATTGGGTAAACTCAGGTTCCCAAGACATTCAGATGAGTATCGCAGGATTGCCAGAAGAAAAAATCATGTATTTCCTTATTGACCAAGGGGGTTACGCATTTTCGACATTTTCAGATCAGTACATCTTTTGCAGGGCGCCAGCGAAGCAGATTCTAATCGAAGGTTTAAATGACGAGGCTGCGTAAGTAGCACAAGTATGTTAATAATTAAGGCTCATCTTCGGGTGGGCTTTTTTATATTTTTAAGGATACCAAAAGCGTGACTGACCAACAGAAACCAAATGATTGTTGTGTAGATAAGCCTAAAAATGATTGGTGCTTTAGTTGCGTGGCTGCCGCAGAGAAAGAGAAGAAAGAGGACTGGTGCTTTACTTGCGTACATGCCCCCCACCCCAAAGATGAAGAAGAAGAGTGTAAGGATTGCTAGTTATTGGAGCGTGTGAACTTCAGGAGCAACTCTTACTGACCTCATTCTGAAGTGCTCCTCAAAAGAACTTTCGTGCAGATTCTCCACACTATTGTTAAACTTATCCTCATCAATATGTACAACACACGCGGGCATGTACCCATAGTGGTATAGAAACACAAGTCTATGTACTGGGTATGCCTTTCCGTACACATACACCTGCATTACACCACTTGCTATACTCCCTTTAACCACAGTATTTAATTTACTTCTCTGCCCAACATCTTTCTTCCACCATAGAAAACCTTGTTTATATTCCATAATTTCTAAGAGTTCATCCTGAGTTATCATAGGCCACCATTGTTTGACGGGGTTGTTGTGTTATGTTATTATTGGACTAGGTTTACAACAGATTTGTGTTTTTGTAAACTGGTACCATTATACAGTATGAAACCCGGGCTATTCTTCGCGGCAAAGTGTGAGGTGTAAAATATCTCTAAACCGTCGGAACCCGCTCCGTTAGAATTGCGCCTGCTGGACTCTGGTGGGGTACGTACGCAAAGAGGTACCGGATGACAGCTGGAAAGACAGCAATTTATGGCTGAGTAGCTCCAAGTGAGAGTCCCCGATTGAATTAGGGGAGGTTGTGGGTATCGAATCCCACCTCAGCCCCTCCTTAAGATTCCAGGAGCGGAACTGATAATCCGTCATCCTGAATCGCCTTCCCCCGTCGGGGCGTGAAATTGTGCGGGTGCTTGTAGGTTTAGTGATTAATCTACCGTCTAAGGGACCCTGCGCTATGACGATAAACTAGTACGTTCGCTGGCACGAATTCTATGTGCGGGGCTGATGCTGGTACGCTGGCTAGGAACAATAGATGACAGCAGGAAAGACTGCCGTTTGGCTGGGTACGTAACCTGGCTTTTTTGTTGCCTTTTTCAGAAAGATTAAAGCTTCCTAGTGGGCTGGCGATAAGAATTATAGAGGGAATACTCGGTAATCTCACCGCCTCCCTCTCTTAGGAGACCCACTCATGAAAACACTAATCATTGCTCTGATTTCCTTAGTAACTTCCTTCTCTGCCTCTGCCCTAGTAACCCCTGCAAATGGGTGTGTGGATAACAAATGTGTAGTAGAAGCCCTTTTCCACAAGAATGACAAAGGTGAAACAATCTTCGCTGACCGCGCTGCTGGGCAATACGTAGCCGCTCTAACTAGCACCGAAGGTGTGATTGTCTCTGGACCTGACTACGGACCAAGCAACCCACGCACTACTTACTCAGCTTAAGGTTTCGAGTCGAAGAGGTAAAGTTTCCCTAAGGACTGTCGATAAGAATTGTAGGAAGGAATACCCGGCAATATCGCCGACTCCTCCCACTAGGAGATACACCATGAAAAAATTAATCGTTTCCCTGATGTTAGTTCTAGCTCTTGCAACTCCCTTCACTGTCCGCGCTAAGAGAGTCGATTTCATGCACCAAGCTCAAGAGAGTTCTCTTCCTTTAAACTACTCAACAAAGACTTTGGGTAGATAAGGTAAGTTACTTAAGGAGATTTCCAATTAACTAAAGTTCCTTGACCACATGGCGATAAGATATGTAGAGGGAATAACCCCTCATAGGGAGTCTATCATGTTTAAGCAATCCTTTAATCTCTTCCGCACTGCCTTCAGTAACGAAAAGACTGCAAAGAAAAACTTGATTATCACTCTTATCTTAGAAGTTGTCGCCGTTGCTGGTATCTACTACCTTAACGAAACTTATGGAGCCCTCTATGACGGAATCCAAAACTATGACACACACAAGATTGTTTTGAACATGTCCCTCTTTGCTGGGATTGCTGGGATTCTTGTGTTTGTGGAAGGATTTGCTTCTTTCTTTCTTTCAAAGCTTGCTTTTAGTATCCGTGAAGGACTTAACACTTACTACACTGCTAAGTTTGCTGTTTTGAGTTCTATTGAGAATATCGAACAACGCATCCAAGAAGATTTAAAAGCCTTTGGTGAGAAAAGCTGTAATTTCTGGGTAGCTGTTCTTCGCTCCGTATTAAAAGTGCCTCTATTTGTGGGAGTTGTCATTACCTTAACCCAGTGGTGGGTAGGGTTAGTTCTCGTAGCAAGCGTACTGATTGGTACTTGGCTCACTAAAGTAGTTGCTCGTAAGTTAATTGCTCTTCAAGCTGAGCAAGAGTCAAATGAGGCAACTTACCGCAAAGGTGTCACCTTAGGTGTGTTTGAAGTGTTTATGCAAATCAAAGAGTGCTTTGGTAAGATTAACTCTCAAATTAAGAAACTAAGCTTTTTACAGTCAGGCCTTAGCCAAACATTCGTTCTTCTTCCTTTCGTTATCCTTATGCCCCTCTATATCACTAAAAAGATTAATATGGGTGCTTTAATGCAAGCTTCTAGCGCAATGGGCAGTGTTATCGACTCTTTAACAGTATTAATTGACAACCGCAGCCTCATTGTGAGCATCTCGACCTGCCTGCTGCGTATGGAGACTCTCGCTAAAGAAGAAGAGAAAGCAACTACTCCCGAATTGAAAAAGGTAGCCTAACCCATCCTTCCAGTGATGTGACGTCACACCAACCCCGTCGGTACCATTATACAGTGCAAGAAGATTAAATTATTGCTACCGATGGGAACATAATGACTAACAAAAACTACTACGCATCTCCCGAAACTGCGACACAAGAAGCAGCTAAAAAGATAGCCGAAATCATCAAGACTCACCAGATGCGTCTTCACTCAAGTAGGGGCATGTCTCGCGTTTGGAACCGTAACTTAGAGATTTACTACAAGAATGCTTTGTGTGATGTTTTAGACTTTGTAGGGCACCAAGGCGAGCTAGTCTCCATGAGTATCCCTCAAGCTAGGTCGTTGACTCGCCAAACTGTGTCTATCGTCTGTAAACAAAAGCTGAACTTCAAAGCTCTTTCTCGTGCTACGGACTACTCCTCGATGGCTAGTGGTCGTATTGCAGAAGCTTTAGCAAACCAACTTGTCCGCAAGCAAAAGCTAGACTCTAAGAAAGACTTACTTGCTGAGCAAGCTTATGTTTTGGGTCAAGCGTTTTGGCACGTTGAATGGGACAGTGAAGGTGGCGAAAGCGTTGCTCCTAAAGCACCTACAATGAATCAGCCGATGCCTCAAAATGGCGCGCAAATGCAACAACCTGGAATCGCGCCACCAATCGCGCCACAAATGCCTCAAGAAGGTCAATTAGACCCGAGTCAGGCCCTTAATGGTCCCATTGAGGCCCCTTCTGCGACCCCTATGCTTCCTGATATGAAATCCGGAGAAGTTAAAATTACTGTGATTATGCCCCAATATGTTTACTATGATTGGAACGTCTCTCACTGGGACGAACTAAACTGGGTAGCTGTCGGCGAGCGCGTCAACCGGTTTGACATGATGGCCCAACACCCAGAACTCGAAGCTGAGATTCGTATGCTTCCTAAGTTTGACAGAAACGCTCAGTCCTTCGTGATTAACACTCGCTTTGGACCCCAAGAAGACGACAGTAACGACTTAATCTTGATTTACAAATACTACCACAGACCAACACCCGCAGTGCCTCATGGGCGCATGATGATTCTTGGCAGTGAAACGTGTGTTTTTTACGACGGGACAAATCCGTACGAATCGTTGCCTGTGATAGCTGTTATCCCCGAAAAGATGCCCGACTATCTACTAGGGTATCCACAATTTTCTAACTTAGCACCCGCGCAAGAGATGCTTGACCACAACTTTAGTGTTGTAGCGAGTAACCAAACTACCTTTGGTGTGCAAACCATTCTTAATCCGCGCGGCTCTAATATCGACATCACTCAAATTAATGGTATGCAATGGGTAGACTTTACTCCGCAATCCATTGATGGCGGTGGTAAGCCAGAGCCTTTGCAACTTACAAGAACTGCCCCAGAGCTTATCAACATGCTTGATGTGTACAAAGGCAACATGGCCGAGCTTGCGAATATTTCCGGTGCTCTTCGTGGAACACCCCCAGCAGGGATTACAGCCGGCAATGCGCTTGCTACCTTAACAGCAAACTCCATCGAATTCTTAACGGCATTTAGCCAATCAGTTTATAACTCTATTGAAGAGCTTATGACGCTTTCTGTGAAATTCTACCGCATGTTTGGGGCAGAAAATCAAATCGTTTCCGTGGCTGACGGCAAGACAATGTACGCTCAAGAGTTCAAGAATAGCGACTTAACTACTTTCGAAAGAGTCACACTTGATATCACAAACCCAACGATGGCTACCTATGGTGGTCGTCAAAACGATGTTGAGCAACTCCTAGCCCAGGGACTCATCCCGGATATTGGGACTTATTTCCGGGTTAAAGAAGGCGCACCAGTCAGTACTACCTACGAGATGGTTCTTGATGAATCCAACCTCATTCAAAAAGAAAACGATGACTTGATGGATGGCATTGAGTGTCCTGTGCTTTTTACAGACAACCACAAGATGCACATCATGCACCACCAAGCTCTTTTGAATAATCCTGAGATTCGCCGCAACGGGCAAGCTATCCAAATCATTCTTGGACACATTGAACAACATAAGCAACTTGAGATGCAAGCCATGCAAGGGCAGATGCCCCCACAAGGCGCTCCAGGTCAACCTCCACCCCCAGGGGCTCCACAAGGACAGCCTACAGAAGGGCCTCCTCCAGGTGGACCAGACCAAGCAGCAGCATCTCCCGCACAACCAGCTAAACCACAAGTGAGTTTCTAATGAAGAATTCAAGGAAGGTGTAACATCGCTTATATTTTTAAAAAGTTGAACAATCTCACAGGGTCAGCAGGGCAAAGTACCGGCGCTACAAGCGGTGGAGATGTGATTGCAGGTGCCGGCGGAACTGGGGGGACGACTCAAAAAGACCCCTATGCATCTACTTATCAAAACCCCAATAAAATCTACCAAGCCAACCTTAATCAAGATATGGGTCAGCTGGATACAGGTGTTACTAAGAACATTGCCGACACTCAAAATGAGCTTACAAAATCAAGCGATGCTTATAACACAGGCTTAAATACAGTTGATAGCAAGTATAACTACAATGGTAAACAAGATTTAGAAAACATAGGTGATGCTAAGACGTTTAGCCGCCTGGGTTCTTTAATCAACCCTGAAACAGGGAAAGCAGAGCTTGGCGGAGTTCAAAGTAAATCTCAATACTACAATCCAGACACAGCAGGAACTGCAGCCGCTTCAACGGTAGGTGGACTCACAAATCAATTAAAAGACCAGTATGGAACGACAACTGGTGGGGCTCGTTTAGACGCTCAAATCTACCGGGGCTCAGGACAAGCAGGCGCTGCCATCAACCAAGATATCAACTCTCTTGGGGCCTTCCAGACAGATAAAACTCAAAGGCTTGGTGCTGAAAAAGCGAATCTAGACGCTAAAGGTCAAGCCATTGCAGACAGAAGCAATCAACTAAAAGCTGATGGTTCTGGTTACCAAGGTGAGTTACTAGGAACTGCAAAAGGTCAAGCTGCAGCCGACCAAGCTAAGTATGACGCGAACAGAGCTGCCGCAATGAGTGGACTTAGCGGTAAATTGAATAGTGGGACTGTCTCTGACGAGATTATGAGAGCATTTAACGAAGGCCTTGGTGGCCGTGCTCCGATTAAAAATTTCAACTCCACCCACCACCCAGATTTAGTTCGAGGCCTCCAACCAGCTGTTGGCATGGACCACTGGGGTAGTACTCTTGTTACGAATAATAGAACTGATGACGGCCACGGCGGTTCGAATATTGATATGACGCCATTTTTGAGAGAAAAAATTCTAAATGACGTTATCAACCCTAATGCCAATGCTCTTAACAACATGGACGTCAGCAAATTTGTGAATGGCCCACAGACTTTCAATGAAGGTGCTTACTTAGACCCCCGCTACAATCAGCTAGCTTCCCTATTGGGTGGAAATCAAATTGCGAATAATGGCAAACTTTCTACGGATGTGACTACGGATGAAAAAGCATTTCAATCTGCAATCCAAGCACAACTGAATCCTCAACTTCAAGCCGCGAAGCAAGCAGGTAGCGATTTCTTCAACCCAGCCAGCAGCGGTAGTGGAGGCGGGGGAAGTGGTTTTAATTTTATTGAACAACTTATCGGATTACCGGGCAATATTGCCAATAGTGCAGGCGATAAAATTGCCGGCTTCTTTGGCTGGTAGGAGAATTTTAAAATGGTAGCAGCAGCATTAGGGATTGGCGCCGTCGCAGCCCCACTTATCGGCGGATTACTTCAGGGCGACAAGTCCAAAGCAGCAGCGGCCGCAGCAGCGGCAGAGCGTGAGAAACTTGAGGAAGCACTTAGAAAAGTGCAAGACCCAAATTTTGATATGTCTCAGTTTACGCCAGAAGAGTATCAACTCGTGGGCACCTACGCGCCACAAGCTCTTCCGATGGTAGAGGAGCGCGCGCCACAGCTTGTGCAATATTCTGAAGCTGGCAAAAATGGGCAGGATGCAATGCAAAGCGCATTGTTCAAACTGCGGAGTCTTGGCCAGTCAGGCTCGGATGCTAACTCACAAGCAATGATAGAGCAGGCGTTACAAGCGTCCCAAGTGCAAAACCAAGGTCAGCAAGCTTCTATTATGGATAGCATGGCTCGCAGAGGGGCTGCCCCTGGAGGCGGTCTCGAGATGGCTGCTGCGATGAATGCACAGCAAGGTAACAACCAATCTGCAAACCAAGCAGGGACCAATGCCGCGTTACAAGCATACCAAACTAAGCTACAGTCATTGAAAGATTCAGCAGGTATTGGTAGTCAGCTGTCTACACAAGATGCTAGTATGCAAGGGCAAAACGCAAATATTATCAATGGTTTCAACCAACGCATGGCAACGATGCAAAACCAAAATAATATCTACAATACTGGCAACCTAAACCAAGCTCAACAAATGAACTTAGCTGCTAAACAAAATACTGCAGACCAAAACGTAGGACTTCGCAATAACGCAGTCGCTCAGAAAAATGACCTTTATCAACAACAATACCAAAATGCGCTGGACAAAGTCCGCATTCAAAGTGGTGTTACCGATAAAGCAGTTCAAGGAATTCAGCAAAGCGCACAGGATGCTAATAATGCAACGCAAGGTATGACGAGCGGTATATCAAGCGGCCTCATGTTCTTAAACAATAAATACGGGGGTAACGACGACACCTCCAATACGAAGAAGGCATAACCATGGCTGATTATGAACAAGCATACAAAGCATTGATGGCGAAAAGAGAAGCAGAGCTCGCGGCAGCTCAAGGCCCTTCAGAACAAGCTTATACGGGGGCTAATAACCAACAACAACTTGGTACTCTTCTAAATTCATTGTTTAAGTCTCAATCCCTCATGGGTTCTGTCGGTGGTAAGCCCACCCAAGAGTCAGGTGTTGACATGGCTGCTTTTGCTAATAATGACTTAGCTTCTTTAGATAGCCAAGCAAAAAGAGCTGAGAGCCAAAAAGCTCTCGCAGATAAGAATTACCAAACCGGCCGTCAAGGTTTAGGTGACCTCATGAGTAACGAGAAGTTTGGCATGGACATGAAGTCCGACCAACAAAAGTTCGGCTTTAACGAACAGATGAACCCTCTTACAGTTCAAAACGCACAGCTGGATGTAGACCTAGCTAAACAAGTAAACCCCCTCAAAGTGCAAGGCTTGCAGCAGAGTGTCGAGAGCGAAAAACGGATGAGCCCTCTCCAGGAACAAATGCTCAAAGCACAGATTACAGGACAAAACGCAAAGACACAGCATATGCTCAACCCCTCACTCGAGCAAAGCAAAGAAGAGAAGAATCTTCTTGTTGCACAGCGCATGATGCGTAAATCGGAAGAACTAAAAACTACAGACCCAGTTATGGCTAAGATGTATCAGGACAAAGCCGCGGAAATGACTCGCCTTGAACCCACAGCAGGTGAGAAAGTTCTCGACAGA
>Ga0163162_10005145_pt1 | contig 12604 bp, 10 predicted proteins | sample S55metaG_FD_115310 | JGI IMG/M metagenome (GOLD analysis project Ga0163162, IMG submission 115310) | Switchgrass rhizosphere microbial communities from Kellogg Biological Station, Michigan, USA - S5-5 metaG | ecosystem: Host-associated > Plants > Roots > Rhizosphere > Soil | place: USA...
AGGAAGTGATCTCATTATATCTTGTTTGATGCCGGACACCCCTGCCTAGTTTCGTGTTTTCCAATCGCTGGTAACTGCCGGAACGGCAGATTTTCGGGGAGGTAAGTGTCTGCTGGGAAAGGAACTTGAACTCAACAACTATCTGGCTGGGGGCTGTAACAGCGCGCTCAGCAGCCGTGCGAGTTGTACCTTCTCGCCTTCCCCTGCATTGGCATCGCGATGATCCGTCATCGAAGCTAATTGATGAGCGAAGAGTCGAACGGCGGCCTCGCGAGGAACATAGATCATGTCCACGGGAAGAAGAACCTCCCAAGTGGCAGGATCGCGACGGGTCAGGGCGAAGCGGCGCGTTTCGGAATAGGTCTTCACCTTTGCTTGACCTTGCTCTAGAGACGACACCCGCTTGATCCGTACATCGGCCCAACCCGTGTTGCCTTTGACGTGGACTTTCTTAACGTCAAGGCTCTCGAAAACTGCGACGGGGTAATCGGATTGAAGCATATCCTTCCCCCGCAGGGATTGTTCAACGTCATTGAACTTGCGAAGCAGAACCACACGCACGTCCTCAGGACGAGGCTTTTGGGAGTAGATAACCGGAACTGTCAAAGGCTTTGAGGACGCGAGCACGGCATTCACGTTAGGCGTTGCCGCAGCATTACCGTTTTCATTATCGGCACCATCTACATCGCTGACCGGCTCAGCAGCCGCACTTTCACCGCTCACTTCCTCGGCCTCGTTGCTCCCGCTTGTCTTGACGTTCAAAAGGCGAGTGTCAGCCGCCAGAATGGCAGGTGGCGCGACTTGCACGTAGCGAAAGAATCGAGGCCGGCCACGCTTTTTCCAATAAGGTGATTGATAGTCTTCAACGCCAAGGCCCGAACGCAGCGCGCTGAAAAACGTATGCTGCGCTGGCTGAATCACGATTCCAACGTGTCCCTGCCACACGATCAAATCCCCCGGTTGTGGCCGCAAGACACGCCTGAACGCGTCTGTCCCTGTGTACAGTTCAACCGAGTTCGCATACTCGTAGGGGAATCCTGCCTTCTGGTAAATCGAATTTACAAAGTGCGAGCAATCGGGTCTCGAACGGTTGTGGTGCCTGAACTCGAGTGCGGCACCGATGATGGCGAGACCCTCATCAGTGTTAAGCAACCTTGCTGAAGGATGCTGATACTCCGGGCGTGCAACGCTCCCGGTGCGGCTCACGGCGTTCCCGTGATTCTCTTCTGCCCATGCCGTGAGAACTACGCACGAGAGAAGTGATAGCGCCGCGACTTTGGACGGGAAACGCATGATAGATCGTAAGCGCCTTAACCTCGGCAGCACAGGTGACAACAGTGCAATGCCGGGTTGCGCAGATATCCCACTTCTGATGCGATTAGACGAGCGGCGAGTTTCCTTGGCGAGTTTGCATAAGTGTAAATCAGAGTAGCAGTTGCGTTATCTCCAACCGCTAATGGAATTAGTTCACTCGCACAAGTTTTTCGAACACTGTCCGAACGAACACTATCCAGCAGGACTTGGTCTGATGGACCCTTGTACCAACCGTCGCGGGTCTGAGGCACGTCCCTTGCCTAAGGACGAGTGCAAGCGGTCCATGTAGATGTAAACCACTGGGGTGGTAAAAAGCGTAAGCATTTGGCTAACAATCAGTCCGCCTATGATTGTTATGCCCAGGGGGCGACGAAGCTCAAAGCCAGTGCCGGTCCCAACCGCCAGAGGCAAGCCGCCGAGCAATGCCGCCATAGTTGTCATCATAATCGGGCGAAAGCGCAGCAAACAGGCCTCGCGGATCGCCTCAACGGGCGATTTTGCCTCCTTACGCTCTACATCCAGCGCGAAATCGATCATCATGATTGCGTTCTTCTTCACAATACCAATCAGCAGGATGATTCCGATAAGCCCGATCACATTCAGTTCGTTTCCTGAGACCAGCAACGCCAGCAGAGCGCCGACGCCTGCGGAAGGAAGCGTGGAAAGAATGGTGATCGGGTGAATGTAACTTTCGTACAGCACGCCCAGCACGATGTACATGGTCACCACTGCCGCCAGAATCAGCAGCAAAGTGCTCGACAACGACGCCTGGAACGCTTCGGCCGCACCCTGGAACTGGGTCTGCACGCCGACCGGCATGCCGATGTCTTTCTGTACCTGCTCGATGATGTCGACCGCATGCCCCAACGCCACGCCGGGTGCGAGGTTGAACGACATCATCACTGCCGGGAACTGCCCGATATGGGTGATCGCCAGTTGCGCCTGACGCTCTTCCACGTGGGCGAGACTCGACAGGCGCACTTGTGCGTCATCGGTGGTCTTGACGTGAATCAGGTCCAGCGCCTGCGGGCCGATCTTCTCCCCGGCCTGGGCCTGCAGCACCACGCGGTACTGGCTGGCCTGGGTGTAAATGGTCGAGATCTGCCGCTGACCGAAGGCGTCATACAACGCATCGGTGATGTTCGCCACCGAGACGCCAAGGCGAGAAGCGGCATCGCGGTCGATCACCAGATAGACCTGCAAACCCTTGTCCTGCAAATCACTGGCGACGTCGGTCAGTTCCGGACGCTGCGCCAGCGCTTCGACCAGTCGGCCGCTCCACTGGCTGAGCAGTTCGGAATCCGGCGAAGACATGCTGAACTGGTATTGCGTGCGGCTGACGCGGTCCTCGATGGTCAGATCCTGCACCGGTCGCATGAACAGACGGATGCCGACCAGTTTATCCAACTGCGGTTGCAGGCGCGCAATCACTTCTGTGGCGGTCAGATCCCGCTCACCATGAGGCTTGAGGTTGATCAGCAAGCGGCCACTGTTAAGCGTGGCGTTATCGCCGGCGACGCCGATGTAGGACGATAGGCTCTGCACGGCCGGATCTTCGAGAATGATCTTCGCCAGCTCTTGTTGACGCTCGCCCATCGCCGCGAAGGAAATCGACTGCGGCGCCTCGGAAATACCCTGAATCACCCCGGTGTCCTGCACCGGAAAGAAGCCTTTCGGCACAACCATGTAGAGGAATACGGTCAACCCGAGCGTAGCGATGGCCACCAGCAAGGTCAGCGGCTGATGCTTGAGCACCCAGCGCAGCATCCGACCGTACTCGGCAATCATCCAGTCAATCACCGCACCACTGGCGCGGTAGAAACGGCCTTGCTCATGTGCTGCCGGTGCACGCTTGAGCAGACGCGCGCACATCATTGGCGTCAGGGTCAGCGAGACCACCAGTGAAATCAGGATTGCCACGGCCAGGGTGATGGCGAACTCGCGGAACAGGCGCCCGACCACATCGGCCATGAACAACAGCGGAATCAGTACCGCGATCAGCGACAGGGTCAGGGAAATCAGGGTAAAGCCAATCTGCTTGGCGCCCTTCAGTGCGGCCTGCATCGGGCTGTCGCCCTCTTCGATGAAGCGCGCGATGTTCTCGAGCATGACGATGGCGTCGTCGACCACAAAACCGGTGGCAATGGTCAGGGCCATCAGGGTCAGGTTGTTGACCGAGAACCCGGCCAGGTACATCACGCCAAAGGTGCCGATCAACGACAGCGGCACGGCCACCGATGGAATGATCGTGGCACTGGCGCGCCGCAGGAACAGGAACGTCACAATTACCACCAGGGCGATGGCGATGAGCAATTCGTGTTGCACATCAGTGACCGAGGCGCGAATGGTTTGCGTACGGTCGGTCAACACGGTGACATCGAGGCCGGCCGGCAGGTTGTCGGTGATGCTCGGCAGCAACGCCTTGATGCGGTCGACCACCTCAATGACGTTGGCACCCGGCTGACGCTGGATGTTCAGCAGCACGGCCTGATTCTTGTTGGCCCACGCCGCGAGACGCTCGTTCTCGGCGCCATCGACGATTTCCGCAACGTCCTTGAGCCGTAACGGCGCGCCGTTCTTGTAGGCGAGGATCAAATTGGCGTAGTCCTCGGGCGAGGTCAGTTGGTCGTTGGCATCGAGCATTGACACGCGGGTCGGGCCGTCGAAGTTGCCCTTCGGCTGGTTGACGTTGGAAGCGCTGATCAAGGTGCGCACGTCGGACAGGTTCAGGCTGTTGGCCGCGAGGGCCTCGGGATTGACCTTGATGCGCACGGCCTGACGCTGACCGCCGGCAATGCTGACCATGCCGACGCCGCTGATCTGGGCGATTTTCTGCGCCATGCGCGTATCGACCAGATCATTAAGCTTTGGCAGCAACATGGTTTTCGAGGTGATGGCCAGGGTCAGCACCGGGGTGTCCGCCGGGTTGACCTTGTTGTACACCGGTGGCGCCGGCAAATCGGTTGGCAGCAGATTGGTCGCGGCGTTGATGGCGGCTTGCACCTGCTGCTCGGCAACGTCCATGTTGATGTCGAGGCTGAAACGCAACGTCAGCACCGACGCACCGCCGGAACTGGTCGAGGCCATTTGCGTGAGGCCCGGCATCTGCCCGAACTGCCGCTCGAGCGGTGCAGTCACGGCACTGGTCATCACGTCCGGGCTGGCGCCGGGATACAGGGTCATGACGCGGATGGTCGGGTAATTGACCTGTGGCAGCGCCGAAACCGGCAGCAAGCGGTAAGCGATCAGACCGGCCAGAACAATGGCCAGCATGCTCAGGGTGGTGGCTATCGGTCGGAGGATGAACAGCCGCGAAATGTTCATGCGCCCTTCTTGGCCTTGTCGGTGACAGCAGCGTCAGTCGGGGTGGCGGCAGATTTGCCTTGCAGGTGTTCGGTCGGGGTGGTCGGCGCTTGATTGCTGTCGTTGACCACCTCCACTTCACTGCCTTCCTTGAGGCGGTCGGTACCTTCCAGCACCACGCGGTCGCCGGCAGCCAGGCCTTCGGTGACCACGGTATTTTCGCCATCACTGGCACCGATCTTCAGTTGGCGGATGGTGACTTTCTTGTCGCCGTCCAGCGCATAGACGAAGGTGCCGTTGGTGCCGAACTGGATGGCCGCCGACGGTGCCAGCACCACGCCTTTCAGTGTGTCAGCCAGCAAGTGAACGTTGACGAACTGGGTGGGGAACAACGCCTGATCGCGGTTTTCATAGCGGGCCTTGAACTTCAGGGTGCCAGTGGCGACGTCGATCTGGTTGTCGAGGCTTTGCAGCACGCCGCTGGCTTGCAGTTTGGTGTCGCCGCGATCCCACGCTTCAGCCGGCAGCTTGGCGCCGCTGCGATAACGGGCGAGCACGGTTTCGAGGCTGTTTTCCGGCAGTGTGAAGGCCACGCTGATCGGTTGCGTCTGGGTGATCACCGCGAGGAACGTGGTGTCGTTGGCGGTGACAAGGTTGCCGACGTCGACCTGACGCAGACCGACACGGCCGGCAATCGGCGCGCGGATCTTGGTGAATTCGAGATTGAGCTTGGCGTCGTTGACCGCTGCCTGATTGGTCTTGACCGTGCCCAGATACTGACCGACCAGCGCTTCGGCGGTGTCCAGCGTCTGTTTGGCGATGCTGTCCTCTTTGTACAGACCGCGATAACGCTCGACATCGACCTGAGCGTTTTTCAGTTGCGCCTGATTCTGCAGCAAGGTGCCTTCGGCCTGCAGCAAGGCGTTCTGGTACGGGCGCGGGTCGATCTCGGCCAGCAGGTCTCCGGCCTTGACCATCTGCCCTTCTTCGAAATTGATCTTGACCAATTCGCCGCCCACCCGGCTACGCACATTGATGGTGTTGAGAGCGGTCACCGTGCCCAGCGCCTTGTAGTACAGCGGGAAGTCGCCGGTGACTGCTGGCGCCACGCGTACCGGGATTGGCCGGCTACCACCACCGAAGCCCGGCCGCATCATCCCCGAACGCCCGGTGTGCCCGGCCGCAGCCTTGTCAGCGCCCTCCTTGTGGGCTGAACCGGCGGGCCAGAATTTCCAGCACAGAACGGCGATCACCAACAAGACCAGCAGGCTGATCAGCCAGCGACGGGAGTTACGGGGGGACGATTGCATGGAGTCATTAACCATTGGGCGCGTGGGCTTCTATTACGGGAGGCTGAACGATAAGCACTGATGGGGAATTAGCAAAGCAGCTTTACCGGCAATTTACTTACACCTTACGTTTCAAGGTGTGAGGCAAAACACTGATACACAAATGAAAACGGCCTGGACAGGGCCAGGCCGTTAACAATTGTAAAAGCACTTATTTCAGAACGGACAGTGCCGCTTCGTAGTTAGGCTCTTCGGCGATTTCCTTGACCAGTTCGCTGTGCAGGACGTTGTCGTTTTCGTCCAGAACCACGACAGCACGAGCGGTCAGGCCTTTCAGCGGGCCGTCAGCAATGGCCACGCCGTAGTTCTCGATGAACTCGGCACCGCGCAGGGTCGACAGGTTCTGTACGTTTTCCAGACCTTCGGCGCCGCAGAAGCGTGCTTGAGCGAACGGCAGGTCAGCCGAGATGCACAGCACCACGGTGTTGCTGATGTCGTTGGCCTGAGCGTTGAACTTGCGCACCGAGGTGGCGCAGGTCGGGGTGTCAACGCTTGGGAAGATGTTCAGCACTTTGCGCTTGCCGGCAAAGTCTTTCAGGGTGACGTCGGACAGATTGCCGGCAACCAGAGAAAAGGCTGGCGCCTTGGAACCGGCTTGTGGCAACTGGCCGTTGACTTGAACCGGATTGCCTTTAAGGGTGACTTGAGCCATGACTTGAGTCCTTCTGATGTTTTGATTGGAAAGCATGCAAGAGGCCGAAGTTAACCACGAAATTGTCCGACGACCTATGCCCTGTTTGGAAATTGTTGGGTGCCTGCCTGAAAAATTGTATACAAAACCAGCGCAATTCCCCATGTGGGAGCGAGCCTGCTCGCGAAGGCGCTGGATCAGTCAGCATAAATGTTGAATGTGACGACCTCTTCGCGAGCAGGCTCGCTCCCACATTGGATTCTGTGGTGTTACTGGTCTTTTATTCAGAGACCCTGTCGATTCACCGCTGGCTCGTTCGACTAAACAACGAATCCCCACAATCCACGGAGTAACTGCCATGCGATTCATGATCCTTGTCAAAGCCAGCGCCGATTCGGAAGCCGGCATCATGCCCAGCGAAGAGCTGATCACCGCGATGGGCAACTTCAACGAAGAACTGGTCAAGGCCGGCATCCTGATCGATTGCGATGGCCTGCATCCGAGCAGCAAAGGCGCGCGCGTGCATTTCTCCGGTGACAAACGCACGGTCATCGACGGGCCGTTCATCGAGACCAAAGAATTGGTGGCGGGTTACTGGATCTGGGAAGTGAAGTCGAAAGAAGAAGCCATCGAATGGGTCAAGCGCTGCCCTAATCCGATGCCGGGCGAGTCCGATATTGAAATCCGCCAGATATTCTCCGCCGAAGACTTCGGCGCCGAATTCACCCCTGAAGCGCGAGAACAGGAAGAGCGCATCCGCGAACAGGCCAAGAAAAACGGCTGAACCTACTCGCAGCTGTAGGAGCTGCCGAAGGCTGCGATCTTTTGATCTTGTTTCTCCAGATCAACATTAAAAGATCCCAACCTTCGGCAGCGCCTGCAAAAGCAGTGCTGTTCAGATCGGTTGGATATTTGCAGCTTGCGGACCTTTGGGCCCCTGCGTAACCTCGAACGAAACCCTCTGACCTTCTTTTAGCGTTTTAACTCCACTGGAACTAATCGCAGAGAAGTGCGCAAACAGATCCTCGCCCCCTCCATCTGATGTAATAAAGCCGAACCCCTTTTCATCGCTGAACCACCTCACTGTTCCCGTCTCCATATTCATCTTCCTTTCATTTACTTCGCGCATGCCAGACTTCTGCGCGTCACTCAACCATCAAACGCCCTTCCTCTAGTCCCGACAACTGTCAAACCTGACAGGGTGTAAATACATCCAGTCGCCTACAGGACCTGTCGAGCGAAACGAGGCTGCTACACAATCGATCAGTCGGGCATAGAGCGGATGATCTCGGCCAGATCATCCTTGGTTATTTCATTTGATCGTTCCCACGCTCTGCGTGGGAACGCCTCAAGGGACGCTCCGCGTTCCAGCTTGCGAATTTGACGCAGAGCGTCAAGGGCTGCATTCCCACGCAGAGCGTGGGAACGATCATTCAACAGAGATCAGTCATTGAGTTCGACGTGATCGAGGGCTTGGTTGACGGCCAGTTCACCCAGCATGACGACCTGTGCGATGCCCAATGCGGTCTTGCGCTGCGAGGTTTCCAGCGAGGCGGCGAAGTTCATCAGCATTTCGCTGGCCGAGCCGAGGGTTTCGCTGGCGTTTGCTAGCAGGGATTCGGTGTTGTACCTGGGATTGGCGAGGTACATGGGTTCCGGCTCGTTGGCGCTGGACATGATGTGGGCGGAGGGGTTGAGGTAGAAATCGAGGGCGCGGTCGGCGGCTTCGTGGAGCTTTTTACTGTCGACCGAGGCGTATGGGGATGTAGTGTCGGCTTCTGCTTCTGGGGGGTTGGGTGTTGGCTTTTTCATGGTGTAACTCCGCTGAAAGTTGGAGCTGTCCCATTCGGTTTCCGGACGAAGAGGTGGCAGCTGTACGCAGGTTGGAAACCCGGGCAGCGGCGACCCGGTCGACCCGAAGGTCTCCCGCGCACAGCCGCCATAACGGAGTGCACACATTCGAAGTGCGCAAGGATACGTTATGAAAGGCGTGTACGCGCCACTAATACCCGTCGGGGTTTCCAGTCCCGGTCGCTGATTTGGCAGCGACGAACACAGGCTAGAGACCCGACGTCCGACGGACAACCTGAAAACATTGTGGGAACGTTCCGCAAAATCAAAACAACCTTTAAACATCCCGAATTGAAATACGTATGGGTAGGAGTTGCCGAGAGCTCAAACCGCGATCGGACGATCCTCTGATTTTGATCCACAAAACCAGGATCAAAAGATCGCAGCCTCGTTTCACTCGACAGCTCCTACACCGTAAGCAATGGAATAGTTGGTACACAATCACCTGTGAACCCGTACACAGAACCAAAGAATTAATCCATTCGGCTGGCTAACTCCCGATTAGCTGCTAGCGTCATTCAGACGTGTCCTACAGGCTTGATAAGAAAGGGATTACGCCGTAACGGCCGAGAAGTGCCGAGTATCCAGAAGCCACCAGGGAATCGGGGATGATGTTCAATCGAGTGGGGAAGACTCTTTTTCTGGCCAGTGCGCTGGCGGCTGCGTGTGGCGTGCAGGCGGATAACGCCGAGGACTCGAACAAAAGCAACAACCCGTTGAACGTGGCGCCCGGCGCCAATCTGCAGGACTACTACACTCCGAAACTCTACGACAGCAATGCGCACAGCAATGACGTGTTGCTGCGCGGCACCCTGCCGATTGCGCCCAACGATTTCATCGGCGTGCCGCAACTGGTCCGCGCCACGCTACCGATCAGCACCCGCCCCGATCCGCACAACGGTTACAGCACCGGCATCGGCGATCTGAACCTGTTCGATATCTTCATTCTGAAAACCGAAGGCGTGCAATTGGGCATTGGCCCGTTGATCACTGCGCCGACCGCCGAACAGGACGAACTCGGTACCGGCAAATGGCAAGGTGGCCTCGCCGCCGTGGCCATCGACGCCTCGCCGCGCGGACTGCTTGGCGCGCTGGTGCAGTACCAGAGTTCGTTTGCCGGCGACAACGATCGCCCGCATGTAGAGAGCGCAACGATGCAGCCATTCATCATCCATAACCTTGAAAAAGGCTGGTATCTGCGCTCCACCGGCACTTGGACCTTCGACCTGAAAAACGACACCCATTACATCCCGATAGGTCTGGGTGTGGGCAAGGCTTGGAAGTCCGGCAGCAACATCCTCAACGCTTTCGTCGAGCCGCAGTGGACGGTCGACCGCAAGGGCGACGGGCTGCCGCAGTTCGTTGTGTACACGGGTATCAATGTGACATTCGGCAAATAAGGAAAACGCCATGCACGCTGTTTTCAAAGCCACCGGATACGGCCTGATGACCATGTTTGTCAGCTGTGGCGTCGGCGCCCAGCAGCCCAACTGCCCGCCGACACCAAACGGCTCGGCACAGGGGATTGTTCGCCTTGATATACCGAAACCGGAAGTCGCCAGTGGTGAATGGAAAATGCCGTTGCTCAACCCGATCAACTCAAAACAATAAGCGGAGTTTTTGATGATCAAGCCCAACGTTGTGCGCCCGCTGTTGGCGCTGTGCATGATCGGCAGTCCTCTGCTTTACGCAGCAGAAGGCGGCGTCGGCCGACCGATCACCGGCCAACAGGTGTTTGCCAATGCCGGGATCGTCCCACCCGAGCCGGGTTGGGTCATGTCGCTCACCAGCATCTGGTACGACGGCTCGCTCAAGGGCAGTAACGGTGCACCGATTTCCGGCGCAGTCAGCGGCGGGATCGACATGAAAGTCTCCTACACCATGGGCAACTTCACCCACGTCTGGGACACCGGCAAAGGTCCATGGAATTACGCCTCGGCAATCGGTGTGCCGGTGCAATACACCGACATCAAAGCCAGCATCACCGGCCCGCGTGGGCGCACCCTGGGGGACAGCGATTCCGGCACGCAATTCGCCGACGCCTTGATCACGCCGATTGCCGCCGGCTATCACTTCGATGAGCTGAACCACATCTCGTTTTCGCTGCCGATCTACGTGCCCACCGGCGCCTACAACAAGGATCGTCTGGCCAACCCGGGACAGAACAACTACACCTTCATGCCAACGGTGGCGTTCACGCATCTGGATGGCAAGGGCGGCGAACTCACGCTGTCCAGCGGTCTTGAGTTCTATACCGAGAACGACGCCACCGACTATCGCAACGGCAACATCTTCACCCTCGACGCGCTGTGGACCCATGGTTTTGGCAATGGCTGGAACGCCGGTGTCGCCGCCGGCTACATCCAGCAACTGACCGACGACAAAGGCCAGACCGCCGACACCTTCAATGGTTATCGCGGACGCTCTGTAGGCGCCGGCCCGGTCGTGGGCTGGACCGGTAAATTCGCCGACGCCCAAGCCAATATCAGTGCGCGCTGGGTACCGGAGTTCGCCACCAAGAACCGCCCTGAAGGCAACGGCTTCAGCGTCAACCTGACCCTGGCCTTTTTCTAGACCGGATACAAAGGACTGCCCCCATGACTGCGCTTACCGACCTCAATGCCCTGCAAGCCAGCATCGCCGAAGCCGTACTCGGCCAGGATCAGGTGATCCGCCAGATCCTCCTCGGCCTGTTGGCCAACGGTCACTTGCTGCTGGAAAGTCTGCCGGGGCTGGCCAAGACCCGCACGGTCAAGGCGCTGGCCAAGCACCTCGACGCGAAGATGAGCCGCATCCAGTTCACCCCGGACTTGCTGCCTTCGGACATCACTGGCGCCGAGGTGCTGCATCAGGTCGAAGGCAAAAATGAAATTCGTTTTCAGCCGGGACCGCTGTTCGGCAACCTGATCCTCGCCGACGAGATCAACCGCGCGCCGGCCAAGGTGCAAGCGGCGCTGCTCGAAGCCATGGAAGAACGCCAGATTACGGTGGCCGGCAACAGCCATGCCCTGCCCGACCTGTTTATCGTGGTGGCGACGCAAAACCCGATCGAGCAGGAAGGCACCTATCCGCTGCCGGAAGCGCAGATGGACCGTTTTCTGATGAAAGTCCTGCTCGATTACCCGAGTGCAGAAAACGAAAGCAGGGTGCTGCGCCTGCTGCGCAACGAAGAGTTCGCTCAAGGCGCCAGCACCACGCCCGCCAAGGGTTTCAGCCTGCCGCAGGACGTGATCTTCGCCGCGCGCAAAGAAGTCAGCGCGGTACACGTGTCTCCGGCCATCGACAGTTACCTGATCGACCTGATCAACGCCACCCGCCATCCCGCCGATTACGACGAAGACCTCGCGCGCTGGATTGCCATCGGCGCCAGTCCACGCGGCGGCATTGGCCTGGACCGTTGCGCGCGCGCCGATGCGTGGCTGCAGGGTCAGGACTTTGTCTCGCCGGACAACGTGCGCGCGGTGGTGCATCCGGTTCTACGCCATCGCCTGCAATTGAGCTACGACGCGGTGGCCGACGGCGTCAGTGCCGATCAGGTGCTCGACCGGATTCTCGACAAAGTGGCGATTCCGGCATGAACGACGAAGGTCTGGTCTACGTCTCTCTCGCGCAATTGATGGCGCTGGAGTTCAAGGCCCGTGACCTGAGTTTTCTCGCCCGTCAGCCGCGGGGCAGCATCCTCGCCGGCAACCATGCTTCGCGCCTGCGCGGGCGTGGCTTGAATTTCGATGAATTGCGCCGCTATCAACCGGGCGACGACTTGCGCCACCTCGACTGGCGCGCCTCGCTGCGCACCGGCAAACCGGTGGTGCGCACCTTCACCGAAGAGCGCGACCGCCCGGCGTTGATCGTCGTCGATCAGCGCATGTCGATGTTCTTCGGCTCGCAACGCAGCTTCAAATCGGCCCTCGGCGCCGAACTCGCGGCACTGGCGGCGTGGATGGTGTTCAACGCCGGCGATCGGGTCGGCGGGCTGGTATTCAACGATCAGCGCATCGACAGCATTGCGCCACTGCGCAGCCGCAAACGCGTCGAAGCCTTGCTCAGCCGTATCGCCGAGCAGAATCAGGCACTCAGCGCGGCTAATCCCGACGCCGAAGACGAAGACCAGCTGGACAAGGTCTTGCAACGCTGCCTCGCCCTGGCCGGACACGAT
>Ga0163162_10005147_pt1 | contig 12599 bp, 11 predicted proteins | sample S55metaG_FD_115310 | JGI IMG/M metagenome (GOLD analysis project Ga0163162, IMG submission 115310) | Switchgrass rhizosphere microbial communities from Kellogg Biological Station, Michigan, USA - S5-5 metaG | ecosystem: Host-associated > Plants > Roots > Rhizosphere > Soil | place: USA...
GACCTCGGCGGGCCGCCATACAGCTTCACCGCGCATGGCCCCGAGGAGTTCGACAGCCCCGGCGCGCTCGGCCTCGGCGAGAAGGGCCGACGCGCAGCCTTCGTCGTCGCGGTCAGCTCGTTCGGTCGAAGCCAGTTGCTGCGCTGGCTACCGGCGGCCGATTGGCCCAAGGTCCAGGTCGTGCACTGTGGCCTTGAGCAGGCCTTCCATCGCGGCGCGCCGGCCGGGGCACAGGCGGCGCTGCGGCTGGTATGCGTCGGCCGCTTGTGCGAGCAGAAGGGCCAGCTGCTGCTGGTCGAGGCGGCCAAGCGCGTCGTCGCTTCCGGCCGGTCGCTCGAGCTGGTGCTCGCCGGTGACGGCGAGATGCGCGCCGAGATCGAGGCGCAGATCGACAGGCAGGGCCTGCGCGCGAACGTGCGCATCACCGGCTGGGTCGCCAACGACCGCGTGCGCGAGGAGATCCTTGCCGCCCGGGCCCTTGTGCTGCCGAGCTTCGCCGAAGGGCTGCCGGTCGTCATCATGGAGGCGATGGCGCTGCGCCGGCCGGTGATCACGACCTATGTTGCCGGCATTCCCGAGCTGGTACAGGGTGGCGAGAATGGCTGGCTGGTACCGGCCGGCGACGTCGACGCCCTGGCGCGGGCGATGATCGATTGCCTCACCGCCCCTGTCGACACCCTGACACGGATGGGCGAGGCGGCGCGCGAGCGGGTGCTGGCGCGGCACGACGTCGACATCGAGGCGGCGAAGCTCGCTGGGCTGTTCGCCGCGTCCGCGGCAGCCCGCGTGGCGCCGCGGCCGGCGACGGCGGAGGCCGCATGAATCAGTCTCATTTCGCCCGGGCGAATGCCGCAGCGCGCGGCGCGGAGACTCGTCGATGACCTGGCGCGACGGGCTCGGCTTGGCGTTGCTGCTGCTCTCGGCACTGGTGCTCGTTCCTACCGCCGTGCTGCTGCTGCAGCTTCTGGCCGCTGCCTGGCGCGGCAATGCCTGGATGGCGGCGCAGCCGCGGCCGGTGCGCGCCGGCGCGCTTGCCGTGCTGATGCCGGCACACGACGAAGCCGACGGCATCGAGCCGGCGATCCGCGCCGCCCTCGCGCAGCTCGTCCCCGGCGATCGACTGCTGGTCGTCGCCGACAACTGCAGCGATGCCACCGCGGCCGTGGCCCGTGCCGCCGGCGCCGAAGTGACCGAGCGCCAGGACAGCGTCCGCCGCGGCAAGGGCTACGCGCTCGATCATGGCGTGCGCTGGCTCGAGCGCGCCCCACCGGCCGCAGTGGTGATCCTCGACGCCGACTGCATCGCCGCGCCGGAAGCGTTGCAGCGCCTCGCCGCCACCAGCCTCACGACCGGCCGGCCGGTGCAGGCGCTCTACCTGATGCACCCGCCGCCGGGCGCGCGCCTGGAGATGCGAATCGCCGCCTTCGCCTGGATCGTCAAGAACAAGCTGCGGCCGCTCGGTGCCGCGGTCCTCGGCGGGCCATGCCAGCTGATGGGCACGGGCATGGCCTTTCCCTGGCCGATGCTGCGCGATGCGCCGCTCGCCAGCGGCCACCTGGTCGAGGACATGCAGCTCGGCCTCGACCTAGCCCGCGCTGGCACGGTGCCGCTGTTTTGCCCGGCGGCGGCGGTGAGCAGCGTGTTCCCGCTCGATCGCGCCGCGGCGCGCACGCAGCGCACGCGCTGGGAGCACGGCCACCTGTCGATGCTCGTCGGTGTCGGCCCACGCCTGTTGGCGCTCGGCCTGGCGCGCGGCCGGCCGGGGCTGATGGCGATGGCGCTCGACCTGATGGTGCCGCCCCTCGCCGCCCTGGTGCTGCTGCTTGGCGGACTCGCGCTGGTGGATGCGGCATGGTGGTTCTGGGCCAGCGATCCGGCACCGTTCATCGTCGCCTTCGCCGCCCTGCTGCTCGTCGACGCAGCGGTGCTGGTGGCGTGGTGGCGCGAAGGCCGGCGGCTGATCGGCCTGCGCGAGTTGCTCGGCCTGCCGCTCTACATCGCCACCAAGCTGCCGATGTACCTGCGTCTGCTCAGCAAGCGCCAGGTCGAATGGGTGAGGACCAAGCGCGATGGCGCCGGCCGCTGACCCTGTGGGCTTGCGCGAACAGCCGGCACCGGTCGCGGTGCCGCAGCGCGAGATCGACTTCACCCGGCCGCGGGTCTGCCTGCTCGGCCTGCCGTTCGATCCGATCAGCCTGCCCGAGGCGGTCGAGCGGGTCCGCGCCGACGCCTTCGCCGGCCGTCGTTGCTGGATCGCGACGCCGAACCTGAACTTCGCGATCGCCGCGCGCAGCGACGCCGCCTTCCGCCAATCGGTGTTGCGCAGCGATCTCAGCCTGGTCGACGGCATGCCCCTCGTCTGGATGGCGCGCGGGCTCGGCCTGGCGGTGCCGGGGCGGGTCGCGGGCTCGGACCTGTTCGAGGCGCTGCAGGCGCATCCCGGACCGCCGCTCGGCCTCTACCTGTTCGGCGGCCCGCCGGGCGTGGCGGCGCGTGCCGCCGAGAACATCAACGCCCAGGGCGGGGGCGTGCGCTGCGTCGGCTTCGACGAGGCCGGCTACGGCTCCATCGAGGCGATGAGCGGTGCGGCGCTGATCGAGCGCATCAACCGCAGCGGTGCGCATTTTGTCAGCGCCGCGCTCGGCGCGCAGAAGGGCCAGGCCTGGTTCGCACACAACATCGCCCGGCTGGAGCCGCCGGTGCTCTGCCATCTCGGCGCGGTCATGAACTTCTCCGCCGGCGCGGTGAACCGCGCGCCGGCCTGGGCCCAGCGCAGCGGCCTCGAGTGGGTGTTTCGCATCAAGGGCGAGCCGGCTCTCTGGAAGCGCTATGCCGGCGACGGCCTGAAGGCGACCCGGCTCTTGACGACGCGGGTCGTGCCGGCGGCGCTGGCGGCGCGGTCGCAGCGCGCGTCCGCCGCCCCGGGAGCGCCGGCCGTGGAGATCCGCCGCTCCGCGGCCGGCACCATCCTGCGCCCCCTGGCCGCGGTCGGAGACGCTGCCGCGGCCGCCTTGCGCACGGCGCTCGCGGATTGCGCCGCCGAGACGGGCCGCGTCAGCGTCGACCTGTCGGGCGTTGCCGGCGTCGGCAACGAATTCGCCGCCAGCCTGCTGGTCGCCGAGGGCTGGTTCGGCGCGCGCGGCGGCTTCGCGGTCAGCGGTGCCGGCGCGGCCGCACGCGCCGACCTGCGTCGCCTGCTGTGCGAGGAGCTGCTTTCGCAAAGGACCGAGTCATGACCTTTTCGCCGCCCGGCGATAGCGAACCCGAGCTCCACGCCGCCGGCGTGTCGGCGGAGGTGCCGGACTGGTCGCGCGAGGCGATGCGGGTCGGCGACTGGAATCCGTCGCGGTCGCTGCTGGCGAGCATTCGCGCCTGGCAGAAGGCCCAGGGCAGCGACCGCGCCGACCAGATCGCGCAGCGCTGGCTCGCGGTCCTGCGGCATCGCTTCTGGAGCGTCGTCACCGGCGCCGACATCCCGTTGAAGTGCGCGATCGAGGGCGGCCTTCTGCTGCCGCATCCGAACGGCATCGTCATCCATCCCCAGGTCCGCATCGGCCCGAACTGCCTGCTTTTCCAGCAGGTCACCCTCGGCACCGGCGGCCCGATTCCCGGTGCGCCAGTGCTGGCCGGCCACGTCGACATCGGCGCCGGGGCCAAGGTGCTCGGCGGCGTGACCATCGGCGCGCATGCGGTGATCGGCGCCAATGCGGTGGTGCTCTGCGACGTGCCCGCCGGTGCGACCGCGGTCGGCATTCCGGCGCGCATCGTTGCCCGGAGCGCGCCGGTCGCACCCTCCCCCGAGACGCTCGGATGAACGACGCCCCGCGCGTTCTGATCGCCGCCGAGCATGCGTCGGCGCGCTTCGGCGGCGAGGCGGCGCTGCCGCTGCACTACTTTCGCGTTCTCAGGCGGCGCGGCGTGCCGGTCTGGCTGCTGACCCATGCGCGGACCCGCGCCGAGCTGAGCGGCCTCTATCCCGGCGACGACCACATCCACTTCATCGAGGACACCGCCTTTCACCGGGCGATGTGGCGGATCGGCCAGCGCCTGCCCGACGCGATCTCATACGCGACCACTGGCTTCCTGTCCCGCGTGTCGACCCAGCTGGCGCAGCGCCGGCTGGCGCGCCGGCTGGTCCGCGAACACGGCATCACCGTGGTCCACCAGCCGATGCCGGTCTCGCCGCGCGAGCCGTCGACGCTGCATGGCCTGGGTGCTCCGGTGCTGATCGGGCCGATGAACGGCGGCATGGACTATCCGCCGGCATTCCGGCGGCAGCGCGGCATCGCTGAGCGGGTGCTGTTCGCGGTCGGCCGGTCGAGCGCGACCGCGCTCAATCGGCTGATGCCCGGCAAGCGCCGCGCCGCGACCCTGCTCGTCGCCAACCGGCGCACCCGCGATGCCCTGCCGGGCGGCCTCGCCGCCGAGGTGGTGGAACTGGTGGAGAACGGCGTCGACCTGGGCCTGTGGCAGGCGCCGCCGCCTGTGGCCGAGCGGCCCGCGGCGGCGGTGACGACCTTCGCTTACATGGGCCGGCTGGTCGACTGGAAGGCGGTCGACCTGCTGCTGCATGCCTTCGCACGCGCCCGTGACGGCGCGCCGATGCGCCTCTGGATCCTCGGCGACGGCAGCGAGCGCGGCCGGCTCGAGGCCATGGCTCGCGAGCTGGGCATCGCCGGCGGCGATGCCCAGGCGGTGGGCGCGGTGCATTTCGCCGGCTGGCTGGCGCAGGCGGTCTGCGCCGAATGGCTGCGCGAGGCCGACGCCCTGGTGCTGCCGAGCCTGCTCGAGTGCGGCGGCGCGGTCGTTCTCGAGGCGATGTCGCTGGCCAAGCCGGTCGTCGCCACGGCCTGGGGCGGGCCGCTCGACTATCTCGACCCGAGCTGCGGCGTGCTCGTGCCACCCGATTCGCGCGAGGGCATCGTCGCCGGCTTCGCGACGGCGATGGTCGAGCTGGCGCGGTCGGAGCCGACCCGCCGGCGCCTCGGCGCCGCCGGTCTGCTCAAGGTGCAGCGCGAGTTCGACTGGGAGCTGAAGGTCGACCGCATGCTCGGCCTCTATGCCGACGCCGTGCAGCGATCGGTCTGCGCGCCGACGCCGCCTGCCGAATCCCGCCGGGCCCGATGACATCCATCCGAAAGGTGCTCACCAATGAAACTCGCCGACCCTCCCGTGCGCCGCGGCGTCTACTGCGTCCTCAGCTCCCGCTCGCTGCCGTACGCCCGCCATGCGATGGCGAGCCTGATCGCGAACAGCGTCGAAGATCTCGACCTGACCCTGATCACCGACCTTGCCGAGGACAAGACCGCGCTGGTCGATGCGATGCAGACGCTGTCGGTGCCGGAGCGGCATCTCTGGCGCGTGGCTGCGCAGTCGGAGGCGGACGACCTCGCCGTTGGCAGGCTCTCCGGCCATCCGAACATCGCCGCCTTCCGCCGCGGCCACCCCTGCTGGCGCAAGGTCACCGACCCGATGCTGTTCGCCCCTCCGGGCGGAGAAATGGTGATCCTCGATCCGGACCTCTACTTCCCGAATCGATTCCGGTTCGAGCCGACTCCGCGGACCGGACTGCTGCTGATGCACCAGCCGCCGCATTGCCTGCTGCCGCACGAGGTGGTCGTCCGCGCCTACGACGAGGGCGTTCGTCTCGCCCATCACACCGACATCGGCGTCGCGCAGCTGAGCAACGACCTCGACCTCGACTTCCTCGATGCGTTGATCGTCCGGCTGGGCGGCACCGCGTTGCCGCGGGTGATGCACGTCGAGTCGATCGTGTGGGCGGCCCTGGCGATGCGCATGGGCGGCGGCTATCTCGATCCGGAGCACTGGCACTGCTGGCGCAATTCGCAATGGAAGCGGCTGCAGCGCCGCTTCGGCGCCTCCGGGCGCACGGTGCTTCGTTCCGAGCGCTTTCAGGCCATGAAGTGCTTCCATGGCGGCGGCATCGCCAAGTGGTGGGTCCCGGAGGCGCTCGCCGCCGGCGACCTACCGCCGCCCAGCGAGATCAGCGAAGCGAGGCCGCCGTTGCCGTACGAGGAGCTGACCCGCGAGGTCTACGACGCCACCCAGCGCCTCAAGGGCTGGGCGCGGCGCGCCGGGTACTACCGGCTCGTCAAGCCCTAGTCGCCGCAGGCGCCTGCGAGGTGACGTCGGCGCCGGGTCGCGGCACGAACGGATTGCGGCAGGCGATGCTGTACGGGTCGTGGAACTCGACATACCTGATCGACCGGGATTCGTCGGCACCGTGCTCGAAGAAGTCGGTCGAGAGCAGGTAGCGGGAGACGACGTTCGACTCGAGCCGCCTGAGCGAGTGGCCCTGCTTCAGGAGCGGGTAGGGCGTGACGTAACGATAGGGCAAGGAGAACAGCGCCAACAGCGCCAGCTCCTGCCGATATTCCTTCCGGCTGTCGAGATAGTCGGCGGCAAAGCGCGGAAACGATGTCCTGTCGACCTGCAGGTAGCCGAGCCGGCGCTCCAAGATGGCGAGGATCACCGACGCCGGGTCGCCGCGATACCAGCGGGCGACGCCGTAGCCGGTAGCGATGACGACGGCGCTGCCGGCACCGAGGAGGAGGAAGCGGCGACGGCGCAGGCGCATGGAACTCTTCCTCTCAGGCGAACAGCCGCTCGGCCGCGCGCATCGACAGCGCCGACAGGATGAGCGTCGGATTCGCCGCCATGCAGGTGGGAAAGGTGCCGCTGCCGAGCACCAGCAGGTTGCGGTAGCGGTGGTGGCGCAGGTCGCGATCGACGACGCTGTCGCCCGGATCGATGCCCATGCGGGTGGTGCCCTGGATGTGCGCCGAGCCGCCCAGGTTGCCCTCGCGAGGCACGACCCGGAAGCTTTCGACGGGCAAGCCGCGGAGCAGCTCCTCGATCATGCGGGGCAGCGCGTCGTATCCGGCCTTCAGGTAGGGCGAGATCGCCGGGTAATGGACCTCCGGCTTGCCAGGGTCTTCCGCCGCGACGCCGACACGGTTGTCGAAGGCCGGCAGGTCCTCGAACACCACCTTGACCACGGCACGCTGCCGCCAGCGACCGCGCTCCGCACGCAGCCACGGTATGTTCCAGCTCTCGATCAGGCAACCGGGGCGGTCTTTGCGAAACGCCCCGTCGACGAACATCGTGCCGAGTCCGGTCACGGCCTGCCCGCCGCCGTAGTTATCGATGCCGTCAAGCTCGATCTCCACCTCGCGACCCATCTGCTCGTTGAGGTAGTGGCCGAGGGCGCGATCCTGCAGGCCCGAGCGAAGGAGGATGTAGGGCGTCATGATCGCGTGCGCCCCGACCGCGACCAGGTCGCCTTGGGCGCGCAGCTCCTGGCCGCCCTGGCGGTATTGCACGCCGACGACGCGGCCGCCTTCGATCTCGACCCGCTGGACTTCGGCCTCGAGGAGAAGGGTGATGCGCGGGTCCTGGTAGAGGTCCGCCATGTGCAGGTTGACCTGGAACTTCGCGCTCACCGGACAGACGGAGCACACGCCCGAGGCGCAACAGACCGGGCGACCGGTCTTGACGCTGCTCGAGCGTGCGCTTGGAAGGGCGATGTGTTGGCCGGGGTACTTGCGCGCCAGCGCTTCGTCGAAGGCGTTCAGTCGATGCGCGGGGAAAGGGTAGGGGGCAGAGCGCGGATACGGCCCGGCCTCGCCGCCGGCGATCCCCATCGCTCGTTCGACTCGCAGGAAGTAGGGTTCGAGCGCGTCGTAGTCCAGCGGCCAGTCGACACCAACGCCGTACAGGCTTTTGGTGCGGAAATCGTTGGGATGCATCCGCGGCGTGTTCCCGGTCCAGCACGAGCCGCCGCCGAAGGCGATGTTCTGGATCCAGGGCTTCTGCGGGGTGCGGTTGACGATCAGGTCGTCGAAGCGCAGATCGAAGTTGCTGCGGCGCTTGAGGCTCTCCGCCGGATCGGTGCGCCCGCCCCGCTCGAGCACCAGGATACGAGCGCGTGGACCCGCGTGGCGCAGGTACTCGAGCAGGAAGAAGGACGAGGCGAAGCCGGTGCCGACGACGATCGCCGCGTAGCTTTCGGGAAGTGCGGGCGGGCGGTCGGCAGTCACGATGGTCAAGATGCGCTGAGCGAGCCCAAGGGACTTGCAGGCTATCGGGTTTCGCGCTGCCCTGCACGACCTGCCCCCGCGATCCGTGGGGGCGGCGCGGTCGTCAGCGCCGCGTCAGGAAGCCGTCTGCATCCGTACGACCACGTTGGCGACCGTCGGCGGCTGCGCCATGCGACCCATGAAATCGTCGAGCGGGGCCCAGTCGGGCCAGAGCCAGGTCGAATGGTCTTCGCTGATGGCGTTGACGCCCTCGATCCGGCCGAGCCTACCCAGGCGCGCGAGGATTCGGCCGACCACCTCGATCTCGCGGGCGTGCATCTCGAAGTAAATGATCGGTACGGCGCGGCCGAGGCCGAGAAACACCTGCAGCTCGGAGCCTTCGACATCGACTTTCAGCAATTTCGGCGCGCCGTGGGCGGCGATCAGCTGGTCGAGGGTCACGATCTCGACCTCGACCGTCTGGTCGTCACGCCGGTTCCAGTCGGCACGCAAGCTGGCGGTGGCGGCGGTGCCGCTGAAGTGCAGCGTTGCCTTGCCCGGCCGGTCGCCCACGGCCTTCTCGACCAGAGTGACCTTCGGGTCCGCGGAAAACTGGTGACGCAGCGCCGGCTGGCAGTGCGGGTTCGGCTCGAGCGCAACCACTGACCCGCCGCAGGCGCGAAGCGCCTCGATCGATTGGCCGACGTTGGCGCCGATGTCGAAGCAGAGATCGCCGGGCGAGACGAACTGGGCGAAGAACTCGCGCCGCAGTCGCCGCTCTTCGCGGTGCGCCCGATTCACGGTCCGGTACAGCGCGCGGGCCGGCGCATAGAGGCCAACGCCGTGGAGAACCCTCTTGATCGCGTCTTTCATGTCGCACCGCCGACGGTCATCGTCGGCCAAGGTGCGAATGATGCAGGAGTGGCGCCGCCGATGCGGCGCCGGGCTGCCTAGTTGAAGATCCTTCGGCCGTCGCCGAGCAGGTGGGCGTGGCAATCCTTCATCGCCTCGACGCAGTTCCTTGCCCAGGCATCGCTGATGTCGCTCTTCCAGCCATTGAACCAGTCGCCGTGCGACGAAAAGCCGCCCGGCTGGGACCGGTCGTATAGGTCGGAGGAGAGGCGCCAGTGGAGGGGCGCATCCTTCTCGCGCACGAGGTAGGTCACGTTGAACGAGATGTGCGGCAGGACCACCGGATGGGTCTTGGGGCACTCTTCGTGGTAACCCTTTCCGTCGGGATTCAGGATCCGCGCGGTGTAGCTCATGTGGCTTCTGTGGTCGGGCGAGTCCAGGTTGACACCGTCCCAGCATTGCGGGAAGAACACTTCCTGGTAGAGCGTCGCGCCGACGTCGCAGTTGCCGATCGACGACTGGTAGAGGTCGTTCTCGTTGTTCGGGCCGCCGATGCACTTCCAGCGCGAGCTGAAGACCTCGGGATGCGGGCCGCTCGCGTTCGGGTCGCCGGCGATCATGCGCAGGCCGACGGGCATCGGCTGCACCGCGGGAGCGGGGAGGGTGCCGTTCTTGTAGTACGCGGTGAACCCGTCCGGCTTGAGGGGCGTGTTGTCCCGGGTGTCGATCAGGGTCGGCACCCAGTAGGCCGAACGGTTCGCGATGCCGCCGCGGCAGGTCGAATTGCCGGTGCTGCGAATCGATTCGGGGGTCGAGCTCGCGTCTGCGCTGGTGTTGCCGAAGAAGGTGTGCAGGTGCGAGCGTCCCGGCTGGCCGGGGAAGACGATCGGATCGTCGAACGACATGTGGGCGAACCCGCAGGGGATTCGGAACGCGCCGGCGCCATTCGCTCCGAGCGGCGCGATCTCGTCAGTGGGCGCGACGTTCAACGCGCCGGTGCCGGTTCCGGGCGGCGGGATCTTGGACAGGTCGACCGCAACCATCAACGGGCTCAGGGTCGTGGTCGTCGTCGTGGTGGGCGTGGTCGGCGTCGTCGTCGTCGTCGTCGGACTCGTGGTCGGGCCCTCGCCTCGGTTGTGCCCCGGCGGCACGCCGCTGGCGGACTTGCGTCCGCCGGCGGCTGCGGGCATCGCACCCGGGCCAGCGGCAGCAACCACCACGTCGGGGGCGGCCTCGGCGTCAGTCAAGGACAGCGGCGCGGGGCCGTCACCGCCGTTGCCGCCGCCACAGGCGGTATAGAGGCAGGTCATCAGGACCGCAAGACCGGTAGCCATGCCGCGGATTGTTGCAAGTTTCTTTGTCATCGGGAATCGAAGGGGTACAGGGACCGTACGGGCCCTGGGTCGCAGAGAGGGCGCGATGTTCGGGTGATTTCGGGCGTGGCCGGGTGAACTTGAAAGACGAGTTGTGACAAGAGGAACCGCGCGCGCCCGGGGGACGAGCGTTCTCCGTCTGGTGAGGCGTCGATTCGGGCACTCCGATTGCCTTACTCGGCTGACAATTCGTTGCGGATGGCCCCGTGCGTAGTTCACGCCCGCTCGGGGCCTCGGGCTGGCCCGCCGGGTACGATGACCGCCATCGCCATGAAGAACACCGCTGTCCTGCTATCGCTCGTGCTCGCGAGCGCGCTCGCGCATGCGGCCTCCAACGCCGACTGGAAGGCGCAGGAGGCGCATCAGCAGGGCAGTTGCGGCAGCCTCGGCCCGGGCACGGGTCTCGTGGGCGGCAAGGGCTGGGTCGTCTCGATGCTGCCGGGCAAGCACGAGTTCCGGGTGCGTGGCGGCGGCTCGGTCTACCTCACCACCGCGCGGCAGACCGTGGTCGACTTCGACGTCGGTCGGCCGTACTACATCGTCATCGAAGGCGCCGCGCCCGACGCGGTGCTCGAATGGAAGATGCTCGGCCGCGATTGGCAACCGGTGGCCAAGACTTTCCTCTATCCGCCAAGCCGATGACTACCCCGGGCGAGTCGTCGGCGAGCGGTCGCCCCGCGGCGTCCTTCTCGTGCAGCGGGATCCGGTCATCGCCACGTATATCGAGCCGAGCACCCGACGAGGGTTGAGCTGGTCGTGTAGGCGTTACCGCCGGAGACGTCGCGCAACTCGCGCGCCAGACGGCACGATGCGGTCCCGTTGCGTATGAAGTCGTAGTTGGCGCCGATGTAGAAAAGCCTTTGGTGGTCTGTGCTTTCCACCGGGGCGAGAACGTCAGTTGCGACGGACACCAGCTCGGCCCGGGTGTAGTGGGCGCCGACGGCGACATCGATCTTCGCCGTCGCTGCGTAGGTGGCGCCCAGGTCGAGCGCATAGGTGAGGCGGTTGTTGTCGTACAGGCGGGTCACCGGCGGTGTTCCCGGCGGCGATCCAGGCGGCACCACGGCCACGCTGCCGAAGTGGGAGTCGAAGCCTGTGTCGCGCGAGGCGTAGGCGCTGAGGAGGACCTTTCCGGTCGCCTGCCAGCGCGCTGCCAGGCGTCCGGTCCACCCTTTGAAGTTGGAGGCCTCGACCAGCGAGTTCGACTGGTCGGTGTAGCTGAGGCGCAGGTTGGTCATGACCTGTCCGGAGACCTCGTAGTCGAGGTAGAAGTCGAGATGGCGCCCGGTCGCGGTGTTCGACAGGTACTCCGGCACGATCGGATCGAACCCCGCCTTCGGCGTCTCGGTCCGGTCGTAGCGGCCGCCGATGCCGACGCGCAGCGGCCCCCCACCGCCGTAGTAGAGGGCCAGGCTGCCAGATGTGCCGGTCGACTCCCGCGAGGCATAGCTCTCGTCGGAATAGTTAATGTCCGAATAGCGAAGCGTGCCTTCGAGCGTGAGCACCGAGGTTCCGCCCCAGCGCGCATGCGCGTCGGCCCACGTGGTCTGCGCCAGGTTCTGGGTCTGCGTCGGCACGCCGGTGTTCACCGTCAGGTAGGCGAGATGCTGCCGCACGCCGCCGTCGAGGGAGCCGGACAGGCTGGCCACGGTTTCCCAGTCGAGGCCGAGGGCGAAGTCGTAGCTGGTGTTGTCCTGCTTCTTCTCGTCGAAGTAGCGATTCAGGGCCACGCTCGCCTTGCCGTGCAATCGCTGCCGGCCGATCGGTTGGTCGAAGCCGCCGAACAGGGTAGTGCTCGAGTAGGTGTCCGACGGTCCGTTCGGCGTATGGTAGACGTTGGTGCTGTAGAAAAATCCCTGGCCCACGCCGATGTACCAAGGGAGCTCCCCATCAACGTCTGAACCCGACGGCGTCGTGTATTGCGCTGCCGCGGGCAAACTCAGCAGGCCGGCCAAGCCGACGGAAACCAGGGTCACGAGGCGGCACCAAGGCTGGTTCATCGCAGTCTCCTTTCGAGTTATCGGTCGAGCGACGGTCTGGCTCGAGATCAAAGTCAGTTCGCACTCAGTAGGCATGCCGATCAAAGAACACGAGGCGGATGGTGCTGGCGATGATGCGCAGATCGAGACCGATCGACCAGTTGCGCAGGTACTCGAGGTCGTACTCGACCCGGGCGCGCATCTTCTCGATCGTGTCGGTCTCGCCGCGGTGTCCGTGCACCTGGGCCCAGCCGGTGATGCCGGGCTTGACCTTGTGCCGGACCATGTAGGCCTTGATGATCTGCCGGTACTGCTCGTTGTGCGTGACCGCGTGCGGCCGCGGGCCGACGATGCTC
>Ga0163162_10005148_pt1 | contig 12599 bp, 10 predicted proteins | sample S55metaG_FD_115310 | JGI IMG/M metagenome (GOLD analysis project Ga0163162, IMG submission 115310) | Switchgrass rhizosphere microbial communities from Kellogg Biological Station, Michigan, USA - S5-5 metaG | ecosystem: Host-associated > Plants > Roots > Rhizosphere > Soil | place: USA...
GAGCGTCGTCGTTCGGCCAAGTTCAACGGACCCATACGTGTCGTGCCGCAGGCCCACGAAGGCGCCGCGATTGAAGATCTGGCCGCTCAACGCGGAAGCAGCGCCGACTGTATTGTTCGACCCTGCTACTGACGCTGCCCCATTGTTGATGTTGCCGGTTGGTACGTTGATCCCCGATTCAAGGCCGAAGAAGGCATGCAGGTTTCCTCCGAGATCCTCGTTTCCGCGAATGCCCCAGCGCGAGTCCGAAATCCCGCCATTGAACATGCCGATGACCGAATGATTGAAGGCCGTGCTCACTTTGCTGACGGGATTAACCGTAGCGGGGAAGAACGCGCTGCCGTTCGGACTGTGTTCGACAGCCCCGACGGCGACGTCGAGCACACCATAGAGCGTGATGCTGTTTCCGTCGTCAGCGTGAGCAAGACCAAACGCGGAACTTAAAATCGCCGAGGCGAGGATGTGCTTCTTCACAATATTGTCTCCTGATTTGAAAGGGGGGCGAGCATGGCTGGTGGTGCCGCGCGACGGCACAGCAACGTGACGCCATAAACGCGATGTATCGACACCTTGTCGAGTCGCCTTGGTTGCCTCGATTGCTGGTGTGAGCAGATTGCAAGCTAGCTCTCGCTTCCACGTGAATATAAGGTTGTCGAAGCGGTGTGCACGCGAAACTCTGTCTTTCAGAAAAAGTGTCGAGGAAGATCGGTTGCGACTTGAAAGTGACTTGCGGGACCCGCAGACAATCAGGGGGGACGCCCGAGATTCGGACAAGTCGATGAGTGGAGTTGGTGGGATCGAGGCCATGAGCATGATGCCGACGAGTTATCGTCGTGGGCACGTCGAGGGGGGAGTCGAACGAATGCACCGAGGCCTCGATAGTCGGGGTGCTCGGTCAGATAAGCTGCGGTGATTCAGCATGCGTGAAGACCGTGAACCTCCCGCTTCCGTCTTGACGGCAAAGGCCAGCGACGCGAAGCAGGCCGATCCGGGCGTGCGAGTCTCCCGCTTCGATGACAAATCATCGAAGGTGCGACCGGCGCGAACTTGCTTCCAAAGGCGAGTCGATCGACCTTCGGCCGCCGGTGCACTGTCGAGTCATAAGGGCATGTCAGAGTTGCAAGTTGCCAGGGCAAACACATCTGTGCCGAGCATGTCTCGCGTTGGCGATTGCGAATCGCCGTGGGATTGCGATCTTCTTGGACGACGATCGCCTGCGCTGCCTCCGGTTGTTAAATGCAGGCGTTAGGGAGAGCTGGGTGTTTGAGAGCTATCAGCTCGCATAGGTGAGGTGCAATCCCTTTGATAGACCGCGCGCAACCTTCTCTCGGCCCGCCAGATATCAGATGGATAATCAGGCTCGGCGCCGGATGGCTGATATCCAACGGATTCAAGTTCACTAAGCTCCTGTATCAATTGCGCGTGGGTTACCTCGCCTACGGGCTTCCTGAACGGATAGCCATTGCATTCTTGCGGGGTAAGATGGGGGCTTGCGAACGCTAAAGTACTGGCGGACAGCGCAAGGCTGGCAGCTACGATTTTCAGAGTATTTTTCATGGCAATACGAAATAACAAAGTTAAGAAGAAGGAACCGTACGTACATCGAGAAGAACTCTCGTGGAATGGATGTGAACCAAGGTAGCAATGCCGGTACGACGAACGGATTTCGACGGTGTGAAGGATTTTTCACTGTGTGGGTCTTCGGTGTCGTTACTGCATCGCTCGCAGACTGCGCGAACGAGGGCCGTCACGTCCTTGAAGCCACCGCCGCGATGTAGTCGATCCGCATGCGGGTCCTGGTGTCGAGGTCGGCCTGTGTCAGGACGTCTCTACAGTTTTTTGATGGATGGTGTTCCCGGGCCCTTATGACCCTCGAGCAACTGGAGTCCGTTGAGCGGCTCCCAAATCCTTCGTTTCGTTGGGCTGTAGGAATCGGGAAGTCGCAAATATGCCTCGCGTGCTACGAGCGATTCGTCATCGTCCCGACTTTGAAGCGCAGTCGCTTGGTGCGCCAAAACCGCTCAGGCACCGCGGATACGTCCACGCGTGCTGCTTAGTCGCATCAAGAAGGGCGCTATAACGAAAGTCGCTGTGAACAGTATTACTTGCGCCACTACCGATGGCTGCCGGACGAGCGTCTGTTCTCAGGCATCCGGATCGTGACGGTCGGCGACCGCGTGGTCGTCAAGACGGGGCTGTCGCAATGGGACGCGACCGCCGTGCGCGACTTTGCGGTCGCGCCAACTACGGCCGAAGCCGCCTTCCCTGAAGCTCCGTGAGCAAGAGGATGGCGAGTGAGCAACTCACCGAAACGGATGTCGCGGGGCGCGTAGCGGGCCTACCGGAAGGCGCGCGAACCGGCTCGTCGCCCCACTACGGCGCGTATATCAAACCGGGCGTGTTGCTGTTCGAAAACCGGGACGCGCGTTCGCGGTCGGCGGGCGCGTTCCCTTAGCCGAAGGAATTCAAAGAGCAGCGCTTTCATATTACTGACATAGCATACGTAAACAATGCGATCGCTTACTTAATCATTACCGCGTTAAAGCAAGCATTGGACGGCGTTCCCTGCGTCTCAATTCAGCGGTGTGTGTGCCGGGTTCGTTCCGGCGACTGCGGCGACGCGCTTTGCCGTGCAGGCACGACCTTCGTCTGCACATCGTTGCAGTTCATCCTTCGAAGTCAACTCGAATTTCCTATAGATGAACAGATCCGTCTCCCTGCGATTTCCCCCGTCTGCCCGCATCACGCCCCCCTTGCTGCGAGCTGGCGCGCTGTGCCTCGCGCTGTTCCTGACCGCCTGCGGCGGGGGCAGTGACCCGGCTCCGAACCCCAGCGACAACAGCGGCGCCTCTCCGGGCGCCTGCGCTAGCGCACATTGCGCGCCGGCTCCCTGAGCGGTCAAAGACGATCCAACATCCGCCAACTCCAACAAGAAATCCTATCTCGATGAGCTTTGATGCTTCCAAGCGCAAATTTCTGCGCACCTCGCTCGGCACCGCGGCCGCAGCGGCAACGCTGACTGCTTTCCCGGACAGTATCCGCCGGGCACTGGCAATCGAGGCGAACAACGTCACCGGCACCATTCAGGACGTTCAGCACGTGGTGCTGCTGATGCTTGAGAACCGTGCGTTCGACAGCTACTTCGGTACCTTCAAGGGCGTGCGCGGTTACGGAGACCGTTTCCCGATTCCTCTTGCGAACGGGAAGAACGTGTTCTACCAGACGAACACCGCGGGCGTCACGGTCACCCCTTATCGACTCGACGAGAGCAAGGGCAATGCTCAACGCGCGGGCAGCACGCCGCACACCTGGCCCGACGCGCAGGCGGCATGGGACCACGGCCGCATGAGCAAGTGGCCGACTGCGAAGACACCGCTGTCCATGTCTTATTACGAGGGCGCGGAGGTGCCGTTCCAGCGCTCGCTGGCCGAAGCCTTCACGCTGTGCGACGCCTACCATTGCTCGATGCATACGGGCACGATCCCGAACCGCCTGTTCTATTGGACCGGCACCAACGGCCCGAGCGGCGCCAACGTCGCGGCAATGGTGAACGAATTCAACGGCGGCAACGACGTCGGACCGTCCTCGCAAGGCTGGACCTGGACCACATACGCAGACCGGCTCGAGAAGGCCGGTGTGAAGTGGAAGGTTTATCAGAGCCTCGCCGACAATTACGGCTGCAACGAGATGATGGGTTTCCGCCACTGGCGAGCCGCGATGGAAGGCATGCCGGCGGGACGCCGCCCGGTTGCGCTGCCGGCCGTTTCGCCGGCCTACGACCCGGCGATCGACGACGCGCTCAGCCCGCTTGCCAAGGGATTTGGCAACACGATGCCGGACGGGTTCCTGCAGGCACTGCGCGACGATGTGCAGAACGGCACGCTGCCGGCGGTGTCGTGGATCATCGCGCCCTCGACCTATAGCGAGCACCCCGGGCCATCGAGCCCTGCGCAGGGTGGCTGGTATGTGCAGGAAGTGCTGGACTCGCTGACGGCCAATCCGGACGTGTGGAGCAAGACAGTGCTGCTCGTCAATTACGACGAGAACGACGGATTCTTCGACCATCTGCCGCCGCCGTCGGCGCCTTCGCGCAACAGCGACGGCACGCTGGCGGGCGCAAGCACGCTCGCGGATGCCGACATGGCCTTCGAGTACTTCAACTATCAGCCGGCGACGGCCAATCAGTTGAAGCAGGATGGCAAGCCCTTCGGCCCGGGTCCGCGCGTCCCGCTGTGGGTGATCTCTCCGTGGAGCCGCGGCGGCTGGGTCAATTCGCAAACGTTCGACCACACGTCGACGCTGCTGTTTCTTGAAAAGCGCTTCGGCGTGCGCGAGCCGCAGATCGGGGCATATCGTCGTTCGATCTGCGGCGATCTGACGTCGGCTTTCAATTTCGTCAATCCGAACACCGAGAAGCTGCCGACGCTGGCGGGCAGGAGCACCAAGGTCGCGGTCGACAACCTGATCGCGGCCCAGGCGGCATTGCCCAAGATTCCCGTGCCGGCCACGGCCATGCTGCCCGTGCAGGAGAGCGGCACGCGTCCGTCGCGCGCGCTGCCGTATGAGTTGCACACGACGGCACGTGCCGATGCGCGCGCCGGAGCCGTCACGCTGGCGTTCGCCAACAATAGTCTGAATGGCGCGGGCGCCGTCTTCCACGTGTACGACAAGCTCCATCTGGACCAGATCCCGCGACGCTATGTCGTCGAAGCGGGCAAGACGCTTGAGGGCACGTGGAGCGCCAGCGCCGACGCGGGCAAGTACGATCTGTGGGTGCTCGGGCCGAATGGCTATCACCGCGAGTTTGTCGGCAATCTGGGCGAGCAGTCGCCAGCAGGCGGCCCGGAAATTCAGGTGTGTTACGTGCTGTGCGACCCCCCGCAAGTCGAGGTCAAGCTGCACAACCGTGGCGCGGGTGCCTGCACATTCAGCATGCGTGCGCAAGCCTACCGGAACGACGGACCGTGGACCGTGCGCGTGGCGCCGGGCGCTGTCGGCGAGTTCACCTGGACGCTCGGCGACAGCGGCGGCTGGTATGACTTCGTCGTCGGCTGTGATGCGGCGCCGTCGTTCATGCGGCGCTTCGCGGGTCGTGTCGAGAGCGGCAAGGACTCCATCTCCGATCCGGCAATGGGCAAGGTCGCCTGAACATACCCATCGGCGCGGCGGCGGCAACGGTCGGAGCATCCCACCGCTTGCCGCCGCTCTGCCGCTTCGTGGTGTATGCCCGCTTGGGGAGCAGGGCGTTTGTGCCCCATGGCGGATCGCGGACCTCTCAAGGCGGGCGTCGTCCCTTGTGGGCTCCATTGGAAGAGACCTGGCTTACGGATTCCTGTCCGTTCGCTGGTTCCGGGACGCCGCCCCTCCGGCGTCCGACACCTCGACCCACTTCTTGTCTGGCGGTGCGTCCGCGACATAGCTATCGTGCCAGTTCCGGTACTTGCAGGTCGGGGTCACAGGATAGCCCTCGGGCGAGTCCGCGCGGAAGGCAGGGCGCTGACGGAACGCAGCCGCAGGCAGTCGTTCGGGGTCGGTCATCGCGCAGCAGGTGCCCTTCGGCAAACAGGATGACCGACCCGCTCCGGATCTTACGTAAGGGCGACACCGGCGAGGGCACGATTCTCTTGACACCCCGGCGCGGGTTTCAGGCGAGTGGCCTGAAGACGATAACGCGTTCCCTATGGCGTCCAACAAAAAATGGACGATCAGCACGCCGCCAGTGTGTTGCATCGACCGGTTGAATCCGCAGCCAGAACGGGCCGTTCGACACCAGTCGGCAAATCGTTGACAATGTGTGCCTCGCCTGGATTTTGCATTCTCATGCGGCTCACCTCTGTAAGCAGGCGGACGCGATTCGCGAAAGGTCTGCGCTACATGGTCTCCATTGACTGCGTCCGGTACATCCCGTGATTTCACTACCCGGTCCCGTCATTCGCGCGGTCAAGCTGGTCGAGACGCATGAACGCTTTATCGAGGTCGGTTCTATTGACGAACTGCTGCTGGCGGTCGCAGATGCAGCGCAGTTTCTTCGCCCTTGCGCGGATGCCCGCGCACGACAGGAGGCAGATGAATGAAATGCACGATCGTGGGTTCCCGATATTTCGGCGCTTCGGTGCTGGAAGCGTTCCGGAACGACGGCATCGAGATTGCCGGCGTGGTGGCGCCTTCCGCCGATGATCGTCTTGCCGTGGCGGGCCGTGAGGCCGGCCTGCCGACGGTGATTCACGAAAATCCAAGGCTCGTCGAAGGCAGCGCGATTCCTGAAGACACCGGCTTGATCGTCGCCGCGCACACGCATGCGCGCGTGAGCGACGAGGCGCTCGCGCGTTCGCGCCTGGGCGGCGTTGGCTATCACCCTTCGCTGTTGCCTCGCCATCGTGGTATCGCGGCGGTCGAATGGACCATTCTGGAGGGCGACCCGATCGCCGGCGGCTCGATATACCACCTGTCGCACGGCTGGGATGCCGGCGCGATCGCCGCACAGGACTGGTGCTTCGTCAAGCAAGGCGAAAACGCGCGGGAACTCTGGGAGCGCGCGCTGGCGCCGATGGGGCTCGCGCTATTGCTGCGCGTTGCCCATCACGCACGCGAACACGGTGAGCTGCCGGCGATCGCTCAGGACGAGCAATTCGCCACGCGCGCGCCGATCATCCGCCGGCGCATCGAACTCGCCGAGGAGCCGTCGGGGCCGCTTGCCACGCTCGTCGTCACGGCGATCGGTGCAGACCGTCCAGGCATCGTCAACCTGCTTTCGGAGCGCGCGCGGGCCTTTGGCGCCAACTGGACCGGCAGCCGCATGGCGAGTCTCGGCAGCCAGTTCGCCGGCATGGTGCAGTTCGAAGTCGCGCAGCGTCACGCCGACGCGCTCACCACCGCATTGCGCGATCTCGAAAGCGCGGGGCTGCGCGTCGTGATCGCGCGCAGCGAGCCGCCGCCGCTCGGGCGTGGCCGGCGCCGCGTGTCGCTGGAGCTGACCGCTCCCGACCGTCCGGGCATCGTGCGGGATCTGTCGGCCAGTCTGTCGGCGCACGATATCAGCATCGAGGAACTGGGCACGGAGCTGGCGCATGCGCCTGCCGGGCCGCATCAGTTTGGCGTCAAGGCGGTGCTCGCGGTGCCTGAAACGATGTCGATCGAGGCACTGCGAGCGTTGCTCGAATCGCTCGCCGCCGAAATGATGGCCGACATGGCACTGGACGAAGGCCCCGCCTGATCCTGCGCGCCTGGCCTCCTGGCGCTGGATCGCAAGGTTCCCGATTGCGAAGGATGTTGCCTGGCGCGCGACGCTGCCGATCCAGCCCGGAGATCGGGTCGCGCATGCCGAACCTGTTGTGATTTATATCTATCCCGTTTCAGTCCAGCGGCACCGTGAGCCGGTCGATCACGGCGCGAGTCTGAGGGCGCACGCCGCGCCACCAGTCGAAGGCTTCTGCCGCCTGTTCCACAAGCATCCCCACGCCGTCCGCGACAGTGCGCACGCCTGCATTGCGCGCGAGCCGCAGGAAGGGCGTCAACCGTTTGCCGTAGGCGAGTTCATAGGCCGTACCCTCCGGGCTGAAGACACGCGGCGGGACGGGCGGCAGTTCGCCGGTAAGGCTGGCCGACGTGGCGTTGACCACCAGGTCGAAGCGCCCCATCGCTTCGAGATCGCCGTAACCGCAGGCGAGCAGCGGGCCGCGCGCGCCGACCTTGGCCGCGAGTGCCCGACCTTTCGTCACGTCGCGATTGGCAATGACCATTTCAGCCGGACGCGCCGACAGAAACGGCAGCAATGCCCCGCGGGCGGCGCCGCCCGCGCCGAGGATCAGGACGCGCTTGCCAGCCATCGGCAGACCCAGGTTGACTTCGATGTCGCGCACGAGTCCAATCCCGTCGAAGTTCTCGGCGACGATGCGGCCGTCTTCGAACTTCATGGCATTGACGGCTCCGGCGAGTTCCGCTCTCTCACTGCGCTCGTCGGCAATTGCGAACGCCTTCAGCTTGAAGGGAGCAGTGACATTCATGCCCTTGCCACCCGCCGCGACGAACGCCCGCACGGTGTCGGCAAAGGCTTCGTCCAGCTCCAGCAGGCCTTCGATTGCCGTATAAACCATGTCCTGCTGCGTCTCCTCTGCAAAGAGACCATGAATCAGGGGAGATTTGGTGTGTCCGATCGGATTGCCGATCACCGCGTATTGGTCCGTCATCATGTCATCACTTTGAAAAGAGCACGCCATCGGTCTGCATGGCGTCGATCTCGGCCGGGCCGAAGCCGAGCGACTGCGCCACTTCCGCGTTGTGCTGTCCGAGGTCCGGCGCAACGTCGCGGATCGTCGTGTCGCAGTCGGAGAAACGAAACGGCAGGTTCGGCATGCGCAGCGTCCCGTAACGCGGATGATCCTGCTCCACGATCATGCCCCGCGCCTTGATCTGCGGATCGGCGAGCACTTCGTCGATGCGCTGCACCTTGGCGCAAGGCACGTCGATGCCATCCAGCAGTTCCAGCACCTGCGCCACCGGGCGGGCGGCAACCCAGGGCTGGATCACCGAAAGTATCTCGCTTCGATTCGCGTTGCGTCCCGCGAGGGTGTGGAATCGGGCGTCGGCGCCGAAGCCGGCCGGTCCCCCATGCGCTTCGATCAGCGCGGCGAAGCGTTTCCAGGCATCGTCCACCTGTGCCGCGATCACGAGATCGCCGTCGGCCGCGCGGAACACGCCGTAGAGCGTCGACGTCGGCATGTCGTGACCCGTCTGCTCGGGCAGCACGCCTTGCATCGTGTAGCACTGCACCGCGTACTCGTGCATCGACACCAGCGTGTCGTACAGCGCCATGTCGATGTGCTGGCCCCGGCCGCTCGTCACGCGGCCCAGCAGCGCGGCGTTGATCGCCGCCACCGCGTGGATGCCGGTGTACATGTCGCCGAGCGAGATGCGCAAGAGCGGCGGCGGCTCGCCGGGCGTGCCCACCATCTGCATGATGCCGCTCCTGGCCTCGGCGATCAGACCGAAGCCCGCGCGATGCGCGTCCGGTCCGGTATGGCCGTAAGCCGAGATCGAGCAATAGACGAGACGTGGGTTACGCGCCGACAACTCTTTATACCCGAGCCCCAGCTTGTTCAGCGCGCCCGGCCGGTAGTTCTCGATGAACACGTCCGCCGAGTCGCACAGGCGCTGCATGAACTCCTTGCCGCGCGCGTCCTTCATGTTGACGCTGACACCCCGCTTGCCCATGTTGAGTTGCAGGAAGTAGCCGCTTTGCTGGTCATCGAGCACAGTGGCGTGCTGACGGCCTGCATCGCCGCTGCCGGGACGCTCGACCTTGATCACTTCGGCGCCGAGAGCCGCGAGGCAGCGCCCCACGTACGGGCCCGCGAGAAAGTGGCTGTAGTCGACGACGCGAATACCTTCGAGAGGACGGGCTTGCATCAGAACGCTCCCGGACGGCGCGGCACCATCAGGCGATGCTCGCCGCGCTGCACGGCCTGGCCGTCCTGGTTGATCAGATCGGACGGCAGCACGACGATGCCCCAGTCGGGGCGGCTCTTGCTCGCGCGCATCGAACCGACGCGGAACTTGACGTGCAGCACGTCGTTGACCTTGATAGGCAAGAGGAAATCCCATGTCCAGCCGAGCGACATGCCCGGCAGGAATCGGTAGTCGCTCTGCGTCTTGAGGCCATCGGCAATCGACAGGCCGAACAAGCCGTGCGCGACGATCGAGCCGAAATGGCTGGCGTTGGCGTACTCCTCGTCGACGTGTACCGGCGTGTGGTCGCCCGTGAGGTCGGCGTAGGCCAGGATGCGCTCCTTCGTGACGGTGTAGGTCGGGCTCACGCACTCGTCGCCTTCGCGGGCGTCGTCCCAGTATTTCTCGATGATGGTCATGGTCACGCCTCCGCGCGTGGATCGATCGCCAGCGCCTGCGCGACGCACGCGGCGGGCCTGGCCTGAATAAGTTCGACGGCGAGGCCGTCCGGCAGGCGAAGCCAATTGCGACCCTGCGGCATTTCGGTGACATCGAACCATTGCGCCGCGACCAGCGCAGCCTGGAGGTCTTCGCACATCACGCCCAGATGCGCGAGCCGGCCTTCGGGACCTTCATGGCGCGGGTCATGGATGAATTGCAGGCCGCCGAGCGTCCAGTACTGCCGCGGCTCTTCGCGCGTGCCGTCCACCTCGCGCATGGTCATGCCGAGGACCTGCTCGAAAAAGCGGATGTGCCAGTGGATGTCCTTCACCCAGATGGCGACGTGCTCCAGATATGCCTTTGGAACGTTCATGCGGTCGTCTCCTTGTGTTGTCGGTCGGCCATGGCGCGCTCGATGCCCTTGACGCAGGCCGTGAGCGTCGCGTTGACCGGAGTCGGCACGCCGTGACGCTGCCCCCAGCGCACAACGGAACCGTTGATGAAGTCGATCTCGGTGACCGAGCCTTTTTCCAGGCTTTGCAGCATGGAGGTCTTGAAGGCGGGAGACAGTCCCTCGGCGGCCAGCGTCCAAGCCTCCTCTGGATCGGTCATGGAGAGCTTCACACCGGCGGCACGTGCGACTGTCATCGCTTCGGCGACGGCTGCGAGGGCGGTCGTTTTCAGCAGTGGTTCGTCATAGAGCTGTCCGTAGGTGAGGCCCGTGACACCAGTGAGCGCCCCGGTGGCGACGTTGACGAGCAGCTTGTCCCACATCGTGCCGACGATGTTGTCGCTGACCGTGGTGGCAAGACCGGCGGCATTGAATGCGTCTGCGATCGCGAGCACACGGGGCGTGAGCTGGCCATCGAGTTCGCCGATGTAGGTGGCTTTGCCGGCGACGCCCGACTGGATGTGCCCCGCAGCGCGCATCACGCCGCCGACGTAGGTCTTTCCTGCCAGCACGCGCTCGCGGCCCACGATGCCGGCGAGCACATCCTCGTGTCCGAGGCCGTTCTGCAAGGACAGCACCTGCGTGTCGGGGCCGATCAGCTCCAGTGCGCCGCGCATCGCCGAGTCGGTATGGAACGACTTGACGAGCACGACGACCAGATCAACCGCACCGGCCTCGTCGGCGCGTGTCGTTGCGCGGACCATGACATGCCGCGAACCGTTGGCGTCGTCGACCCGCAGACCTTCCCGGCGCATGGCTTCGACATGCGCGACCGATCTGTTGAGCAGCCACGTCTCGTGACCGGCTTCAGTGAGCGCAGCGCCGATGGCGCAGCCCAGCGCGCCGGCACCCAGAATCGCAATCTTCAATGGTTTCTCCTTGACCTGGAGTCCACGATACGAGTTGCTGTTCATATCGGCAATGCAATGGCTACAATGACGTCATTGCATTGGACAATAACGCCATGTCTTTGCCCGAGCTCCCCGATCTGAAACTTCTGCAGCTCTTCGACCTTCTGTACGACACGCGCAACGTCACCCGCGTGGCGGAGCAACTCGGGCAGAGCCAGCCGACAGTCAGTATCTGGCTAGGACGATTGCGGGAATTTCTGCAGGACCCCTTGTTCATACGAACGCCGGGCGGCATGGCACCGACGCCGCAGGCCGATGCCTTGATCGGGCCGTGCCGCGAGATTCTCGAGTCGCTCCGGCGCTTCGCAGCGTGGGAGATCGCGTTTGATCCCGCGACGGCGCAACGGCGGTTTCGTATCTGCATGACCGACGCGAGCCACGTCACGCTTCTTCCGCGTCTGCTTGCGCATGTACGCGCGCAGGCGCCGGGTATCCGTCTGGAGGCGGCGAGGATCGACGGGAATACCGAACGGGCGCTGGAATCGGGCGAGGCCGATCTCGCGATCGGCCACGTGCCGTGGCTGGGCGGCGGCATTTACCAGCAGCAGTTGTACATGCAGGACTGGGTGTGCCTGACCAACCGCCATCACCCGCGACTGCGTGCGAGGCTCGGGGTGAAGCAGTACCGCGCGGAGGGGCATGTCGCCATCGCGGCGGGGACCGGCGCACAACTGCTGGAACAGGCACTCGTGCGCGAACAAATCGAGCGGGACGTCGTGCTGGAGTTGCCGGGCTTTCTCGGGTTGGGGGCGATCATCCAGACGACCGACCTGATTGCCACGCTGCCACGGCATATCGGCCAGACGCTGGCAAAGGTCAATGACCTCTCGATTCATCCCTGTCCGATTCCCGTGGAGGGATTTGCGGTGCGACAGCACTGGCACGCCCGGTACCATCACGAAGCAGGCAATCGCTGGCTGCGCGATCTGGTGGCTCAGTTGTTCAGCAGTTTGCGCTGAGCTGTCGCATACGAAAACGGAGTCTTCGGGTGTCGGTCATCGATGAGTGACGGCACTGAAGCGAGGTCCGCTTCCCATTCTGGACCCGCCATTGTGCAGGTTTGGTGCTGGAAGGCCGCAAGGGGCCGATATGCCTCCGACGCGAGGAGGGGGACCGGCCAGGGTATTGCTGCCCACTCCGATCGCCTCGCGAATGTCTGTTTGCGAGAACCGGGGGGCTCTCACCCAAGTGACGGGCCGACACCTGCGCCGATCCCGCGCATAGAGGGTCAATGCGGTTTCATGGCATCATCGTGTGCACCTTCACACCACACCACCGCAGGAGCGTACGTCATGGCGACTTATATTGTCTTCACAAAGGAAAGCACGCAGGATCAGGGCGAGCTCGACATC
>Ga0163162_10005151_pt1 | contig 12598 bp, 6 predicted proteins | sample S55metaG_FD_115310 | JGI IMG/M metagenome (GOLD analysis project Ga0163162, IMG submission 115310) | Switchgrass rhizosphere microbial communities from Kellogg Biological Station, Michigan, USA - S5-5 metaG | ecosystem: Host-associated > Plants > Roots > Rhizosphere > Soil | place: USA: Michigan...
AGGAACCTTAACAAAAGCAACTGTAATTCTCGGTGAGCTAACCGCTACTTGGACGGAACAGTTAGGAAGGATGGTTTACCCCCGCTCATTACAAACCGAGCACCTGTTAGTCAGCCGCGGGGGTAAACCTCCCTTCTAACTGCTCTATCCAAGTGGCACTTGAGTTAAATAGATCCCGACAAGTTAAGCTTACGCGCTCGTGGTTGATTCTGAGTTCTGCAAGAGCCTCTAATGCATATCGAATATCAACACGCGGTTGGAAATCCGCATTCGGTGTGATTAAATTCAAAACCGATCACATGCAACACCAAAATATTCTTGAACTCTCGCGGTCGGCACTCCTCATCATCGACATGCAGGAGGCTTTTCGCGCCAACTTAAAGCGATTCAAAAAGTATGCCCGGCGCATCGCTATCGCTGCACAGGGTGCCCAACTGCTTAACCTCCCGATTTTGGTTACCGAACAATATCCGAAAGGCCTGGGACATACCGCTGCCGAAATAACTGCGGTCTTATCGCCAGACACGGAGATCATTGAAAAGACTTCGTTCAGTTCCTGTGGCGCAGCAAATTTTGTGGCCAGACTTCAGGAACGTCAGATCAGTCAGGTGCTTGTTACAGGCATCGAAGCTCACATTTGCGTCAATCAAACGGTCCACGATCTACTTGCCTCAAACTACCAAGTACATCTATTAACCGACTGCATCACCTCTCGCAGCAAAGCCGATCGAAAAATTGCCCTGGTAAAGATGCAGGCCAGCGGAGCAATCCTGTCTTCGGTAGAAATGGCGTTGTTTGAACTAATGCGCGACGCCAAACACGAAAAATTCAAAGCAATACAAGGACTGATCAAATAGTGGATTCCGATTTTCTCTCGCAACTCAACGATCAACAACGTGAGGCAGTTACTACAACAGGAGGGGCGCTGCTGATTCTCGCTGGTGCCGGCTCAGGAAAAACTCGCGTCATCGCTCATCGAATCGCCTACCTCATCGCAGAAAAGAAAATCGCGCCGTGGAATATCCTCGCAGTCACCTTCACCAACAAGGCTGCTGAAGAAATGCGGATTCGCGTTCAGCGTTTATTGAAGGATCATGAAATCCCCAGCTGGCCTCTCGTTTCAACGTTTCACAGTTTGTGCGTACGCATACTCCGCCAGGACATTGAAAAACTAAACGACAAGTACACACGCACTTTTACCATTTATGACCAGGATGATTCGCTGCGCTTGATCAAACAGTGCATCAAGGATCTTGGTTACGACGAGAAGTATCTAGGTCAACGCGCAACTCAGTCGGCCATCAGTTCAGCTAAGAATCGCGGTGAAGATCCGGAAACTTTTGCAGCCCGGGCCGAATACGTCGATGAACGTCGGGCCGCTATAGCGCGTGTCTACCAAACGTATGAAGAGCGACTTCACACCAATAACGCACTCGATTTCGACGATCTATTGATCAAGGCCGTTCGACTACTTCGCAACGTTGCCGAAGTTAGAGAAAAGTACAACAACAAATTTCGCTACATCCTGGTCGACGAATATCAGGACACGAATTCGCTCCAGTTTGCACTGATTGGGCACCTCACCGAAAAACAACAGAACATCTGTGTTGTCGGTGATGAAGATCAGTCGATTTATAAATGGCGCGGTGCTGATATCTCAAACATCCTTAACTTCGAAAAGCACTTCCCAAATACCAGGACAATTCGCCTCGAGCAAAATTATCGCTCGACGCAAACAATTCTCGATGTAGCCGGCGCGGTGGTTAAGAACAATATCCAACGCAAAGGCAAGAATCTCTGGACGTCGAATCCCCGTGGCGAAAAGATCAGGTATTACCAGGCGCTTGATGCGGAGGCAGAGGCACGTTGGGTTGCCAACAAGATCATCGAACATCGCCGCGAAGAATTTGATACGCGCGCGGCCGTGCTCTACCGCACAAACTCACAGTCTCGTGTGTTTGAAGAAGCGATGCGTCGCGCCGGGCTCACCTACAACATCATCGGCGGTTTTTCGTTTTATGAACGGATGGAAGTTCGCGACATCATTGCGTATTTGAAGTTGGCCCTTAATCCCAACGACTCCATTGCTTTGCAACGCGTTATCAACAGTCCTCCGCGTGGTATTGGCAAGCAAACGCTCGATGAAATCGAAAGAAGATCGAAGGACTATGAGCTGTCGCTTTGGGAAACCATCGGCAACGTAATCAAGCAACCTGAGAATCTTAGTTCCCGCGCGATTAATGCTTTGCGAAATTTTCGTCAAACCATAGTTCGTCTTGGAGAAATGGCAGGGACTGACATGGGTCCGGCAGCAACTGAAGCGACAACCGCTGGGATGTGGACGGTGAAACAACTCGAAGCTGATGCGGAAGAATCTCGACACATCACCGATTCTGATTCGCCAGTGTCCGACATCGTTCGCGCTGCAATCCTGGAAACAGGTTATGAAGCCGCGCTCCGTACTGAACGAACGGATGAGGCCGATAATCGATTGGAGAACTTACAGGAACTTGTTAACGCTGCGGTCGATTACGATGAGCAAGGATTGGAAGGTCTGCGCGAGTTCATCGATCACTCGGCTTTAGTTTCGGACCAGGATGATTACAAGCGCGAAGCACCGGTCACGTTAATGACTGCGCATTCGGCGAAGGGACTCGAGTTTCCAGTTATCTTTATCGTGGGTCTCGAAGATGGATTGTTCCCACACTCTCGCTCTGCAACTGATCCAGCTGAACTCGAAGAGGAGCGACGCCTTGCTTACGTCGCGATGACCCGGGCTGAACGATATCTCTACGTAACGCACGCAATGAAACGACGAGTTTACGGTGAAGAACTGGCTTCGGAGCCGTCGCAGTTTCTCAATGAAATGCCTCTCGACTTGATCGATGACCTGACACTCGGCAAATCATGGCTGTCTTTCGCGCGTGGTTCCTCAACAATTGACTACGAACAGGGTGAGTATCGGAAGGAAAAAAAGACGTACACCGGAAAGACTTACGACAGTGCCGATTCAATTGCGGAATTCTTCAAACAACGCAACCAGCAGCTGGGCCAAACTTCCGGAACTAATAAATGGAGTTCGGCTCAACGCCCGAAACCTCAGGAACCACGAGCGGTTAATAGTTCGACCTCAGCGTCAGGTGAATTTGTACCTGGTTCTTATGTGAGGCATTCAAAATATGGCAGGGGTTTGGTGCTGCGACGCGAGGGAGCGGGCGAATCAACAAAACTGACGGTGAGCTTTCCTGGCTACGGCCAGAAGAAACTCGTAGAAAAATACGCGAATCTAGAGAGGGCCTAGCCGTTTGGTTTTAGTCGACGATTTACCGCTGCAGTTGCCAGATCTTCCTTTCCACTCATTTTCAATAATCGAATTGCAGCGACACGAACTTCCGCATCCTCGTGAGTTTCAATAGCGGTAACTAAAGGTTCTACTTCTCCAGTCCGCGCCATCGTGAAAAGTAAACAGAGACTGTTGTAAGTTTCTTCGCGGTCCTCACTGCATAATCCTTTTAACGCATGAGTCGCCAGCCCCGACTCGGCGATAGCTTTCCCTATTCGTACTTGTCGTTCAGGCGAGGCGTCTTTTACGGCCTCGGTAAACGATTCCGCCGGGCGAATTGGTTCAAGCGACAACAACGCACGAGCAGCAGCGTTCCTTACCAGACTCGACTCATCGTCAAAACAACCGGCAATCAAATCAAAGGCGTCATGCGTTCCGAGTCGGGCCAGGGCAGTTACTGCATCGGCACGACGTCTCGGATCACGACTACTAAGATCACCGACCTGATAAACCGGAGTCGCGTTTGCTACATAGTCAGAAATTTCAGCTCTCGAGCCGGAGCCTTCAAGCTCTTCGTCGAGATCGTTATAGCGTTGAGTAAGAGAAATTTCCGCCGGAGTTGCTGGTTCCCTTTCTGATCTTAGGTCAAACCGAAGTTCCGTCTTTACACGAGCCGCGCGCTCGGCTTGATAGCGACTTTGTTCTTCGGCGAGACGTGCTTCGGCCTCAGCACGCCGCGAGATCTCGTCGGCAATTTGTTGTCGATGCTCGTTCTCAAGACGCTTGAGTTTTTCAGTCTCTTCTTTGATTCGTCTCTCAATTTCACTGCGTGCCTGCGCTTCTTCAGCCGCACGGGCCGTCGCTTCTTCTTCGATACGACGCAGCTTTTCGATCATCCGATCGTGCGCTTCACTTTCGGCACGTCTTTGAGTTTCGATTTCCTGGATCCTGGTCGTGATGGTTTGTTCAGAGTGACGAAGCGATTCGAGTTCTGCACTCAAAGCTTGTTCTTTTTCAACATGCCCCTGGAACTTCGACTCAGCTTCGACCCGCAGTGCTGCCAGCTCCGTTACTTTGGCTGCCTGCCACCGGGATCGCTCGCGTACCTGGGACTCCAATTGGCGTTGTTGTTCTTCGGCTCGCGCACGTGTTTCTTCGAGGAGGCGTCGTTCAGCTTCGGCACGTTCGAAGATGTCCGCTTCGAGCAGCAAACGCTCTCGTTCCGCGCGTTGATTTGCTTCCTGGGAACTTTGCATTCTGGCCCTCGCGTCGGCGAGGCGTTTTGCGTCCTCCTCGGCGTTCTTGCGTGCGAGATCCAATTGAGAGCGCTGCTGCGAAAGTGTTTCCATCAGTCTGGCGAGCTCGTTTTCCTGCGCAGTCAGTTCCTCCTGATCCGCTCGGAGTTTCTCCTCCGCTTCAGTCCGCAGTCGTTTTCGCTCGGCGAGGCGAACAGCCTCAGCGTTCGCCAACTGCAGTCTCTCTTCTTCCAGTTTTCGTGACTCGGCTTCGTGTTTCTGTCGCTGCTCCTCCACTTCCGTACGACGCAAGCTAAATCGCGAGACGGCCCCGCGCAAAGACTCTTCTTCGCTATGAAGTCGCGCGAGATTATCGATGTGCGCCGCTTCAGCTTCGTCGCGCGTGCGGTGCGCTTCAGTCAGAAATGCAAGCTTTGCGTTTTCTTCTTCACGTACTCGCTCAAGCAGGGCTTCGTGGGCCAACTGATTTAACCTGACTATTTCGGATCTTAACCGGCGTTCCTCTTCCCAGGTTTTGCTAAGTTCATTTTCCGTACTGCGAATGTCCGTTCGTTGCGCCTGAAGTTTTGTCGCATCCTCTTGTCGTCTACGTGTTGCTTCCTCTTCAGCTTTCCTTCGTTGCTCCTCTTCTTCGTGCCGCCTGGCAAAAGCTTCAGACTGAAGCTTCGCTTCCAACTCGAGGTTCACGATGAGACGGCTCTGTAATTGCTGCCTGACGTTGGACACTTCTCCCATCAGCCGTTCCGTTTTTCTCAAAGCGACTTGCAGTTTCTGCTCTTCAGGTGACGACGCAGGATCGTCAAAAACGACCTCTTGTTCCTGGGTTTCAGCTGCAACCTGGCTGCCGGTAGCGTCCACGCGGTGAGGAATACTCCCATCGATCTCGGGTCCAGTTCTTCTCGATGCTGGCCCATGCAAAAGCAACAACTCGACATCGTTGACTGCCGCTTCGACTTGTTGGTCCAATTCCGACTTCATCGCAGATTCGCTAATCGTTGGTTCAACCTCGACACGTGGCAAATCTGTTGGGGAACTCGATGACGGTTCACTATGAGCACTCATCGATAGATTGTGTTCGAAATCTGCGTCACTCAATTTAGTGCAACTCCTTCAGGCCTGGGTGATTTCCCCTGGGCAATAGCCTTTGATGAAGTGGATAGCAGAATCACGTCCCTTGAGCGTTCTTTCCGTCACGCGAGCAGTCGGTGGCGAAAATCGATGTCGAAGAGAAGTAAGTTACTTGTTGAAGCGCACTACCGTCTAATTGGTTCGCCATAGATTACCTGCACCGGTGGCAATGCGCACGTCCGTCAGGACCTTTTGGTTGTTGGTTCAGCGAATAGCTGTAGCCGTCGAGTTCCAACCCGTCAAATTCAGCTTTGCACAAAAAGTCAGATACCACCTGTTTTAGCAGCGTGGAGTCTCAGCTGCGCGCTAGTTGCGACGGTTAGATACCACCTCATAAGGTTTCAGGGCGCACTCTAGCGCAAATTTGAAACTCCACCCTGCTAAAGCAGGTGGTATGACTTTTTGTCCGCTTGAATATCCCAGGCGACGCGCAAAGGATAGGTACTGACTTTGGGTTGTTGTGCGATTCGGCGCCAATTCTAGACCAATGCTGCAAAACCAGGAAACCGTTTTTTTCACGCAGAACTCGTCAAGAACGTTCTGAAGATTTCCTGGTTGGTAAGAGCCGCCATTTAACAAAGCGGTGCCAGGCTACCGCTCTCTTGAGGAGCGGTTACGAAACTTGCCTGGTCATTTGAACTTGTTTAATTAACAACTCAAAGCTAGAAGTGAACGTGACCGCCAAAAACAAAAGGTGGCCCATGAAGAGCCACCTTTAGAATTCTACCCGAGTGCAATTTCTTAACTGGCAGTCAATTCTGCGACGATGTCGTTAGCACCAAAAACTTTCTTCAGCACTTCGAGCATGCCGCGCGAATCGACTGAAATCGCTCGATTCACTGTTTCGTCATACATGAAATCACCAACAAGGGATTGGATGTTGCCGTCGAAGATCAATCCGACTAGTTCACCATTCTGATTGATCGTTGGTGATCCTGAGTTACCCCCAATAATGTCGTTTGTTGAAACGAAATTGAATGGAGTCTTCAGATCGAGGGCCGACTTCTTCTCAAGCCAACGCGGTGGCAAGTTATACGGAAACTCCTGCTTGAACGAATCGGCGCGAGCATACAAGCCGCCGAGCGTCGTGAAAGGCGAGAGCTTCTTTCCATTTTCCATGTAACCTTCAACTGCACCGTACGAAAGGCGAAGTGTGAAGGTGGCATCGGGATAAAGTTTGGTTCCTTGTGTTTCAAACAGCGCTCGCGCGATTTTGCTGTAGTTCGTACGCTCAACACCGATCAATTCACTTTCATAACGCTTTCTTGCTTCGCGAGCTTTCGCATCAATCAAACGAGCAACCACAATCATCGGATCTGTTGAAGCCGCAATCGCATCACGACCGCCCTTCGCAAGTTCCTTTCGATAGTCGACATCGCCGAGCTTGGTACCATCGATCAATTCGCCGGCCCGAACTTCCGGAGACTTACCGGCAAGTATCTGTTTGACCAAGGTGTTGTCTGCGCCAAGAAGTTCGACCATGAATCCAAGCGAGTCGGTCAACTTGAGTTTTTCAAAGTCGTTGTGAATCGGCGCTGGAGAGTACAGAGCCAATTCGAGTGAAGCCCGGCGGGCATCGGTGTACTCAGGAAGACGTTCGGCGTTTGGTTTTGCATTCTCATCGGCAAGTCGGACTAACGTCCGCGCGAACGTAAAGAGCGTGGTGTTGAAACCAGCCGCTTGTTCAAAGATTCTGCGATCACGAACATAAGTCGGGTAATTCTTGTGGGCATTCGCAATTGCATCCCACGCGTCGCCGTACATCTTTTGTCGTTCAGGATTGCTGGCGATTGACTGACGCAGGGCCGTTTCGTCCTTCGTCTTGCGCGCTAAAAGGGTATTGTCTTTTAGACCCGCAAGCTGTCCGCGATAGACTTTCAAGCTATTCTGAACGCTGTTTAGTTCGTTCTGAGCCTGTCGTGTTTGTTCATCACCCATAGCCATGTATTTCTTCAACACGGCTTCACGTCTTTCGAGAAGACGAAGGATGATCGGAATGCTGTTGTCGCGAAGCTCCTGCAGGTGGGCCACCGTATCCAGACGCGAAGTTGATCCAGGATTGCCGGTCACAAACACCAGGCTTCCTTCCTTGGCGCCGGAAGTGGACCACTTGAAATAGTTCTCAGGATGAACTGGTTGGTCGTTCTCATAAACGCGAACCAGCGCCATGTCGATGTTGAAGCGTGGATAGTTAAAGTTGTCAGGGTCGCCGCCGAAGAAAGCTGCCTGAAACTCGGGAACAAATACCAGGCGAACGTCGGTATATTTCTTGTACCGATACAGGTTGTACTGACCGCCCTGGTACAGAGTGATTACGTCCGAACGAAAACCAGTGGTCTTGGTTGATTCGCCCTCAATCGCCGCTATCTCTGCGCGACGTGCGGCAAACGCTTCAGCATCTGTTGCTCCAGCCTTGACCGCACCGTTCACGCGACTGGTCACATCCTCGATACTCATCAAGACGTTCAATTCCAAACTAGGTGCCTTGATTTCGTCTGCTCGCGTGCGCGCAACAAAACCTTCCTTAGCCAGGTCCTTTTCCGGAGTGCTCACTTCGTTAACGATATCCTCAACGATGTGATAGTTGGTCAGAACAAGACCGTTGGGTGATACAAACGATCCGGAGCCACCATTGTTGAATCTGACCGATGCCTGTTGCACTTTCTTGAGCCAGGCATCAGTGATTTCGAATCCGTATTTCTTTTTGATTTCAGCGCGAGGGACGTTATTGAACGTCCACATTCCCTCATCGGCAAGGGCCGTAATAGGCAGAGTCTGCAAACTAAAGATAGTCAGGAATAGCGCAGACAAAAGTTTTCTTGATTTCATCGTTATCCTCAAAAAAAGGGTTGCGGGAGAAGACTTAGAGCGCGGTGCTCAGTCAAATGGATGCCTACAGAACGTAACTGGTGAGGCTGGAAATAGTCAAACCAGGAATTCGCTAATTAGGGATTGCGAAAAGGCGCACTGGAGATACTCCATTAATTCGGTGCCCGACCGATAATCGATGGTCTGTTTGTTAATCGTCTCGCGGTTAACAGTCTCTATTCGTCCTTCGTCCCGCGATCCTTCAACCTGATAAATTCATCCAGCGAAAGGTCACCGTAGCCTCGTTCCTTAAGACGACGAATATAGCCGGCGTTGACGCCGTGATCCCTGAGACGGATTAGTTGTTCAATCGGAAGGTTTGTGTAACCAATGGATTTGAGTTCTTGAATGAAAGATGCATTAACACCGTGATCTTTCATCTCTCGGAGGTCATCGAGCTCGACCCGTGAGTAGCCCAGTTCTTTGAGCGAGCCAACAAATTCCGTGTTCACACCGTGATCCTTCAGTGTGATCCAATCATTGAGAGACGAACGGCTATAGCCGGCAGCGATGAAAGCATTAATGTAAGTAGCATTTACACCGTGGTCTTTGGTGCGGATAAGTTCTTCGGCAGGTAGTTCTGCGTAACCTAGTGAAGCTAGTTCACGAATGAAGTTCAAACTCACTCCGTGGTCTTTCATCTTCACTAAAAACTCGACTGACTTCAGATTGTAGCCCATTGACTTCAGACCCTGGACATAATCGAGTCGGACTCCGTGATCGCCAATCTTAACCAGCTGATCGACAGTCGTTAGGTCATACCCCTGAGCGCGCAATTCGTTGATTAGCGAAAAACCCACATCAGCCATTGCCAACGACAACAACTGTTCGTCGGATGGTTTGCCTAATCCCTGGCGGCTAAGTTCCGCAGCAAACGATGAGTTAGGAGCAAACGTGAAATGGCCCGATCCATTACCTTCTTTGAACCAGCCCTCAAAGTTGAATGTTCCTGCGTCACGTTTCAGCTGAAACTGGACGTGGCTGCCAGAACCCATTGCCTGTTCGCGACTCAAGCCGACGAGTTCATCGAGCGCAATCCCAAAACCATGGTTGTTGTAACTAAGGCTTCCATTGTCACGTTGCCGAGAGGTTCGCATCGTTAACTGAGCTTTTGCCTCAGTCGTCTTTATCTCGATGAGCCACTGATTAACAGTCGATTCCTGCGGTGTTGAGTAGCTAACCTGGGAGGTTGGATAACAAGCCCACAATAGGCTTAGAGCTGCCACGAGCAGGAAGAAGCGCAGACGAATGTTCGAAAAGAAAGAGATGAGTGTTGCCGTAGTCAGCTTCATATCTGCCTCCAGAGACTTGCGATTTCTTGTATTGATTGGTCAGAACACACTAATTGCAGGTTCTGTAGGCTAGACACCGCTTAGGAACAGTTTGTGACCGTTTTTGAAAGGACCATTGACTACACTGACTGAAAGCCAGTGTCTTCTTGATGAAAACTCAGCCTTTAATTTGCGAGATTTTACGACCTATCGCAGAGGCTTAGTGGGTTTCGTTGGCAGATCGCTCGCGCTTTGACTCGTTTTCGCTGTCACACTGCTACCACATTGCCGGCAAAGGTATGTTTCTGCAGCCTGTGAGGCCGGTACTAGCCAAAGACAGCCGCATGACTGGCATAAAATCGTTGAGCCAAGAAGCCACTCATTTAAGCGAACCTGCTTTTCAACTCTCATCGACATCGCCCCCTGTTGTTCAGTCATCTTTGCAGATGGTTTGGTTGATCTAAACGACAAAGAAGGCGAATGTTTCAACAAAATGTAGCGGTTATATTGCTCGAGAGAATCGCGGTTGACTGCTAAGTACTGAGGTTCGACAATCCACCCTTATGCCAAACCGGATTCTACGTCCAAAGTTGAGTGGCTTCGCCAGAATGCTACTGAGCGAATGGCGAAAACTCAGACTTCCAATCACCGGCGAAGAAATCGTCGTCGGCGTCTCAGGCGGAGCTGATTCAACTGCGTTATTACTGGCGCTCGAGGAATTAGTCATAAACAATAAACTTCAAGTGCAAATTTGTGCCGCGCACCTCGACCACGGAATCCGCAAAGGCAGCCGTAAGGACGCAATCTGGGTCACTGATCTCGCAAAAAAGCTGGGATTTGAACGGGTCATTGGTCGGGCGAAAGTCGCGGAACAAGCCAGAGAGAACTCTGAGAATCTCGAACAGGCCGCTCGCACAGCCCGCTACGCTTTTCTTGAAAGAACCGCTAAAAGGAGACACTCAAGGTTCGTTCTGACTGCCCATACGATGGACGATCAGGCTGAAACTGTCTTGTTGCGACTGATGCGCGGCAGTTCAGGTGCCGGCTTGAGTGGCATGGAGGAACAGCGACCCCTGTCCTCGGGTTCACCAATTTCACTGGTGCGCCCGATCCTTTGGGCTCGTCGGGGTCAAACGGAAGACTATTGTAGACAACGGCGAACAGACTATCTGCACGACGAAATGAACGAAGACGAGCGCTTTGCCCGGGTCAAGATCCGGAAACAGCTTATGCCTGTCATGCAAAGCTTCAACAATCGCGTAGTTGAAGCCTTATCACGAACTGCGAAATTGTTGCGCGAGGACGGCGCTGTCCTCTTCAATAGTTCGGGAGATCTTTTACAAAAAGCTGCCCAAGATTCCTCAAACAGCGATGAAACCAAAGCGCCACCACTAAACGTAAGTGTTCTCGCCGACGCTCCGCCGGCATTGCGACGTCGAGCGATTCGGGAATGGATTGCAAACGGCCGGGGCGGAAACACGCGCAGATTGGAAATGGTGCATCTATTGGCGGTCGAGCAACTTTTGACCGGAAACAAGGGAGGTCGAGTGGTAGAACTGCCCAATGGTTCACGAGTCCGAAGAAAGCGCGGCTATTTGGAATTTGAGGCTGAAAACAATTGAAAAAGGGTCATTCAAACTTTATAGTCAAAGAGTCAGTGTCCGATATGCTTCAGCCTGCACTTTATAACTGTGCAAACCAAAGGCTAAAACGTATCGGACGATGAGTTTTACGCAACGGTATTTTTTGAGGTGGCATCGAAGTTTCGACTGATTTTGGTCGATAAGATTAGCTGAGACCCAAGTCTGCAGCGCACAGGACTTGGGAGCGACAAAGGGCGCTGTGATCAGGTATTATCGGCGTCGGAGGCTTTAATGAATTTGAGTTCCACGGCAAGACAGATCGTTTTCTGGCTCCTGATTATCGCAGGGGCACTTTTGCTCTATAAACTGGTTAATCCCCGCGGCAGCAGCTATGAAACTGTCGACTTAACCAGGATGGATCAGATGATCCAGGGCGGCAACCTTAAACAAATTACCGTCAAACAAGCTGAGACGGTAGCCATCGACGTCAACAACAAAGAGTACCGAGCGGCTTTATCGAATGAGCAGACCAAGAATGATCTGCTGAAGGCGGCTCGCGAAGTTGTTAATGGAAAACCGCGTGTAGCAAAAGTAGAAGAGGAATCGGGCAGTAGTTATATATGGCCCATGCTCATAACGTGGGCTCCACTCCTGTTCATTATTGCCATTTGGATTTTCATGCTGCGTCAAATGCAGTCAGGCGGCAACAAAGCTCTGTCGTTTGGGAAGTCTCGAGCCAAGCTGCTCAACAATCAACAAAAGCGCGTGACGTTTAAGGACGTTGCCGGTGTTGAAGAAGCAAAAGAGGAATTGCAGGAGATCATCGAGTTTCTCAAGGAACCGCAAAAGTTTCAGAAACTCGGTGGCCGAATTCCTAAGGGCGTTCTCATGATGGGCCCTCCGGGAACAGGAAAGACCTTGCTCGCACGGGCCATCGCCGGCGAAGCAAATGTTCCCTTCTTCTCGATCTCCGGTTCCGACTTCGTTGAGATGTTTGTCGGCGTCGGCGCTTCTCGAGTTCGCGATCTGTTTGAACAGGGCAAGAAGAATGCGCCTTGCATCATCTTCATCGACGAAATCGATGCCGTTGGTCGCCATCGTGGCGCCGGACTTGGTGGCGGACACGATGAACGCGAGCAGACGTTGAACCAGTTGCTTGTGGAAATGGATGGCTTTGAGTCGAATGATGGCGTGATCCTGATTGCGTCA
>Ga0163162_10005153_pt1 | contig 12596 bp, 22 predicted proteins | sample S55metaG_FD_115310 | JGI IMG/M metagenome (GOLD analysis project Ga0163162, IMG submission 115310) | Switchgrass rhizosphere microbial communities from Kellogg Biological Station, Michigan, USA - S5-5 metaG | ecosystem: Host-associated > Plants > Roots > Rhizosphere > Soil | place: USA...
AAGACGGTAAGGGTTGGATCAAGGGATCGTTTGGACAAACGGCAGACGGCCGATTCATCGACCCGGAAAGCCCCGCCGCGACTTGCTTCTGTTCGGTTGGCGCTCTGCGCCGTGCTCGCGTGGACCTGGGCCTTTCGCAAGACGCCTACTCTCTTGCCAGCAACCGTCTGCAAGCCGTGATGCAGAACAATGTTGTGCACGCGAACGACTCGAATCGCACGACTTTCCCGCAAGTCCTGATGGCCTTTGACCTGGCCGCAATCGGCGCACCGTAAGACCCTCAACCACCATGAAAGCAGCAGCAATGAAGATCGCAACGACCAACTTCGTCAAGGCCAATACCCCCAAGAAGCAACGCCTCACCAACCAGGAGAAGGCTACCAAGATCATCCAGCGAGCACAAGTGCTCCTGGCAGGCCCGAAGGAAGACGGCAACGGCTGGACCAAGGGTACGTTCAGGGGCAACTTCAAGGGCGCTCCTTGCTTCTGTACGATGGGCGCGCTCCGCGAAGCCCGCGACCAACTGAAGCTGGGCAACACGGTATACAACTTGGCGCAAGATCGAGTGGCAGCCGTGATGAAGGGTGACATCATCGCCACGAACGACGCGAGCCGCACCCGGTTCCCACACGTGATGTTCGCTCTGGACCTCGCTGCGATTGGCGCGCCGTAAGTATCGAATGCGTTAACTGAGGGGCTAGATAGGTAACTATCTAGCCTTTTCCGCGTTCCTATCCGTTTAATAGGCTATACTTATCTCACCGGCTCAGGAATCCTCCTGGAACGGTTACAAAGTTCTTTCAAAACTTGAGGTGATCTTATATGCCAATTAACGCATTGGTTAGGCGCGCGCGTTGGAACGATGCCGAGTGGCGGGAAATCTGCCTACAACTCTATCGGACCTCCCCCATGGCGGCAATGACAAACGTCAAGCTGATCAAGGGTGAAGACGTGTTCGCGGCGATGAAGGCAACTTTACCGGAGGAACGCTGGCACCGCACGATGAACATGACACACGTGCGACCGCGACTTCAGGAGCGTCTCAACTCTCTGAGAGGGCAACTGCAGCAGCTGGAGCAAGAACAGAAGGATCAGTTGAGAGTTCAAGAGGAAGAGGATAAACAGCAAGCGAAGGTTCGCCAACGCGCTGATGTTTTCTCCCCCTTGGTAGGACTGATGGCCGACAAGTTATTCAAGCATCTGGAACCAATGATGGAACGGTACATCGAAGTGCGATTAAACGGACACAGCAAACCCGACGCTGTGGAAGCAGCACAAGACGTTCACCGGACTGTCAAGCAAGGCAAGATCAGGGTGGGAGTGGTCGGCCTGCTGGGGATACAAGAACAGGAAGTGGTCAAGCACTTTGAGTTCCTACCTTTCGTGAACTTTACGTTCTACGATAAGGACAAGGGCAAGAGGGGCTATCGGGATTGGGGCCAGAACCTGGATCACATCTTCCTTCTGAGTGCCAAGGTTGATCACGGATACGAAACAATCCTTGACAACTTCTCAAGGGTTCAGGGACGCGGAACGACCGCGATGATCAGGACGATTGAAGCCTGGTTAGCAAACGAAGGACGCGGTGTGAAGATCACGGCGAAGTGATACAAAGGGAGCCTTGTGCTCCCTTTCTTTTTGGAGAAATAGATTGAGTGTACAGATTCCCTCCTACGAACATCCCAAGCTGCAATCAGCGGGACTTCGGAACAACCTGAAGTACGTGGTGGAGACGATCAAGGCCATAAACGGATCTTTGGCGGAAATTAAGGAGGACACGTCAGGCCGGGATCGGAGCGTGACGACGACTGTCCTGACATCAAACCTGGCCTATATGAAGAAATGGGGCAAATATCTTCAGGAAAATATACTGCGCTTGGAAGGGAAAACCCTAGACTCATAGGACATTCCCATATATAATAGAGCTACCTTAAAGGGGAAATGTAAGCACAACCTGTTAATCTTTACCAAGGAGTTTCATCATGAGCCATAACGCAATCACACCCGGTTCTGTCGTCCGCGCAATCGGCATCATCTGGCTACTCAAGTGGGTGGCACGAATCGTCGTGTTGGCCCTCATCGTTCTGGTCTGCGTGATGATCAACAAGTACGCATACAACTCACCGGCAGATAAAGCCGAACAGGCTTGGCTGAAGTGCGAGAAGGCACGCAAGTACGGTGATCCCGGCTGCGGCCCGCGCCCGGTCGCTCCGCCCAAGAGATAGTCCACACTTCAAGGTTAGGTGAAAAGCGCTGACGAACTCAGCGCTTTTTTGTTGTCTGTAGTTTCATAGTCCATACGAATGAATATTGATAGGGCCAAAGCGTTGGCCAGGGAATCCGGGTTTAGTTTGAGGCAAGGGGTGACCCAGTGGGATTGGGACCTCTACGATTCCCACGGCGTGCATCTAGACACGCTGCATACTCAGCAGATTCAGCATCTCGCTGAGGACGACTACATTGAGTTCTACCTGAACTAACAAGTTCATAGACTCAACTAGACGAATACATACTTTACAGCTATAATCGGCGGTTCCATATTTCTTAAAAGGTTTCTGAGAGTTTCAAATGCATCTGGTTTCTGGTAGCACTGTTAGCGACGTTGTCCTGCAGGCATTCAACAAGATTATCAATGAGGGCCACTATCGCCCTTCCCGCAATGGCGGGTGCACATCAATCTTCGATGTGACCTTTGAAGTGAAGAACCCTCGTTCTCGCCACCTACACCTTCAGGGACGCAAGTCCAATATCTTCGCTCTGATCGCTGAGACCTTTTGGGTTATGGCCGGTTCTGACCGCCTGTATCCCTATCTCACTTTCTTCCTCCCGCGTGCTCCGAACTACTCCGATGACGGCGTGACTTGGAGCGGCGCGTATGGCCCACGGATGTATGATTACAATCATCTTGCTTCCGTCCCAGACTTGTTCCGCCGTGATTCTCAGTACACGCGCCGTGCGTATGTGCCGATTCACGATCCGGCGAAGGATTCGACTCAAGCGATTGAGACCAGGTTCGGAGCGGGTGAACTCGGCAAGGATCGTCCTTGCAATCTGGGGATCAACTTCTACGTTCAAGGCGAGAACGAGTTCACGAGCAAGGTGATCCAGCGCAGCGGCGACATCATCTTTGGCACCGGCTCGATCAATCCATTTGAGTTCAGCTTTCTGCATGAACTGATGTACAACGAGATCAAGAAGGACTACCCGGACCTGAAACTTGGCCCATATCGCTGGCACGTCACCAACGCTCACCTGTATGACTTTTCCAGGGAGCAAGCGGATGCGGCTGTGGCAGTTGCTCACAACTATGCGACGGTTCAAGAGCAGAGCGATTACCCGCTGATTGGACCTGAAGTCTCCAAGTGGTCTGCTTTCTTCCGTGACCTAGTGGGTCAGTACAGTGAAGCAATCGAGACGGACGACCCTGAGTATGTTTGTTCGCTCCTGGTCCCCCACCTGGGTCATACCTTCATTGAGTATGAGGTTCCTATCGAGGGTAATCTGATGTGGACCTACGCAATCCTGGTTGCTCGCTACATTGCTGCCAAGCGTGGTGTGATGGCCGATGCCCGCCCGGTTGACCTGACCGGACTCCCGAAGGAATTGACTATGCCTATCGTGGGTAGCAGCTTCCTGAAGTTCCCGGTTCTCGTGTCATGATCAGGAATGATATTCAAGTGCTGAGGGACAAACGTTCCTCCCACTTGGACCAGATTGGTCTCTGCCGTGCGGAAGTGGGGGAGTGGGCCAAGTGCTGGCGAAACCTGAAGGCGCGCGCCACAAGGGTTGGTCGTGATTGCGACCTAACCTTTGAAGATTATACCGGCATGGCAGCTTACGCCGGTATCAAATCCCCTGTTCAGATCGGAACCAAGCCTGGCCATTATCAAATGGGCCGCTATGGTGATCATGGGGATTATGTCAGAGGTAATTGCCGTTTTATTGTGAAGGAACAAAACTTGAGAGAACGATGGCAGTACGCCAAGAGGTAGAATGATTGTTACGTTTATGGGGGAGCGCAAGAGTGGTAAGGACTACTTTTGTGACTTCCTGGTGAGAGAGTATGGTGCAACCAGGTTGAGCTTCTCAGACGAAGTTCGCCAACTGGCAGTGAAAATCTTTCCTTGGATGCCGTTTGATTTCGATCCGGCAGTCAAGGATTTGCCGTTTGTGCATGAGAAGAATCCCAACGGCCTGACTCCGCGTCAGATTTGGGTCGATGTGGTCGGTAAGGTTCGCAATGTGGTCCCGAACTACTTCGTGGACGCATTCGAGGAACGCAACACAGTCCCCCTCCAACAAATGCACCGGACAGATCGGTTGTACATCATCACCGACTTCCGGACCCCACAGGAAAACGACTTCCTCAAGAAGCACAAGATTCCTGTTATCAAGATTGAGCGTGAGGATCGGACGGGCATCGCTCCTGACGCCTTTGAAGAGTATGTTCGTCAATACACGGATTACAACACCAAATTCACCAATCGGATGAACGGAACCAACGAGTTCAATCTGTTCTTCCGAGACTTCCTGGGGCTGAAATGAAAATGAAGAACGCGACGCAAGAGCAACTGATTCAGATGCTCCGGATGCAAGACGAACTGAACGTCAAGTACAACGGAACCGACTGGCGCAAGGGCGTCAAGCTGGGGATGGCAAAATTTGCCCTACTCGATGAAGTCTCCGAGATGGCGCGTGAGATTCGCGTTACTTGGGCTTGGTGGAAGAAGAATCCTGGCCCGATGAACCTCGACTTGGCTCGTGAAGAGTTCATTGACATCCTGCACTTCGCAATGCTGATTGCGCTCTATCGCTACGATGTCAACGTGCTGACCCGGACAATCACGGATGATCAAGACATCTGCGCCGATATGAGCGGCCCGGTGGGTGATCCTCACAACTACTTCGTCAAGGCGCTCACACGATTCTTCCGATCCGTGGATGAAGAGAACATCTGTGGAGTCATTGCCGGTCTGATGAATCTCATCGACGTTGGTTCGCTCCTGCTGTCATTGGAACCGGGCGATGTATTCCATATCTATACCGTCAAGAACGAAAAGAACCACGTGAGGGTTGATACGGGACAGACTGTGAGGCCAGCATGAGTACAGTTATCAATGTAACCTACTCAGCGAACACTCAAGAGGGGGCCACCGGATTCGCTGAACTCCTGCGCGAGTATGTGACCCACGAATCCTTCTGGTTCCAAGTGAACGAGAAGATGATTCAATTCGGGAACGGCACGATGGGTTCCTACTGGATGGGGCAAGCGTCCCTGGTGGTGGAGACTGAGTCACTAAATAACTGTCTAGTCCAAGCCGATACCGTCAAACACGGGTTTATTCCAGATGCCGAAAAGGTTCTGACCCACGTGTTCAGGGATGTGCGTATCGAAGTGGTTTCTGAATCTCCGGAAGTGGGTTTGGTTCAACAGAACCTATACCTCCACAACAAGGTTCAGGAGCTAGAGCGAGCAGTTGGGAATTTGGAAGGTGAAGTCCATACGCTGGTGCAGTTGAACGAAGGGTATCAAAAACTCTTCACAACTCTACAGGGGCGATATGAAGAGCACCAGGCTTTCCTCCACGACTTTATCGACTTCAAGAACCTCATTCGTGTGGTCCGGGAGTTGGCAGAGAAAGTGGATGAAGAGATTCTTGACGTCTATCCTTTGCAGTTGGTACACTGACGCGGCTTGTAAACTAGATACCATAATTGAAACATAAATTGTAAACATAGATAGAAAGAAATCATGGCAAATAGTTTGATGAGCAAGATGCTCAAGAAGTTCGGCAAGGATGACAAGGTCAACGTCCTCTCAAGTTCCACGTTCTTCGACAAGGACATCGTGATCCACTCGTCCGTGCACATTATCAATCTGATGATGTCCGGTCGCTTGTATGGTCCCGATTCGGGCATCCGTCCGGGGCTGACCGTGGTGGTTGGTGACTCCCGCACCTTCAAGACGAACTTCTGTTTGTCCCAGATGAAGGACTTCCTGGACCAACACCCCAATGGTATTGCGATCTTCGCTGACTGCGAATTCGGCGCCAAGTCCAGCTTCGCTTCCTTTGGCATCGACAAGGATCGCGTGATCCACGTCGCTCTGGAGAACATCGAAGACCTGAAGTTCAAGATCGTTCAAGCGATTGCTGAAGTCGGACCTGAAGACGAAGTGTTCATCTTTGTGGACTCCATCTCGCAGATCGCCTCCAAGAAGGAAATTGAAGATGCGATGAAGGAAAACAGCGCCGCCGACATGACTCGTGCGAAGCAGCTGAACAGTTTCTTCCGGATGATCACTCCGAGCCTGATGCTCAAGAAGATTCCTTGTCTCGTGATCAACTCCTACTACGATGACGTGGGTAACATCTACGCTGAGAAGATCATCAAGGGCGGTAAGCAAGTGTTCCTGTCGGCCGACACGATCCTGCTGGTGACTCGTTCGCAAGTGAAGGAAGATGATCAGCTTGCCGGCTGGAGCTTCAACTACAATGCGATGAAGTCCCGCTACGTGAAAGAAAAGAGCAAGTTCTCACTCGTGGTCAAGTATGACGGCGGTATTGACAAGTACAGCGGTATGTTTGAACTGGCCGTTGAAGCTGGCCTCGTGTATAGCGAAAAGCAAGGCTTCTACAAGGTCAAGGAAAACGGCGCTGGCCTGAACACTGATCGTAGCTTCCGACGCAAGGAACTGGAAGCCCTGACGCAGTTCTGGGATTGGCTCGTGAAGGATGAGTTCTTTGGGGATTACTGCCGCGAGAAGTATGCTCTGGAGGATGGTGCTATGTTCAAACAAGAACATGTGGTTGACCCTGATACAGGCGAAATCCTGGAGTAAGTTAGGGTATACTTACGTATGTCTACGAAGCTGCGAAAAATCGCGGACGACGACTATGACATCATCGACAAAGGCGACGAAAACTTCCACCATATCGTGTTGAAGGCTTCGTCGCCTTTTCCGTCTGTCGTCTTCCAGTTTGGTAAAGTGCAACTCATCGAAGAGAACGAATCCTTGCGAGTCAAGTATGAATTCGAGTGCTTTGAGAATCCAAACAACGTCGATACCAACCTACCAACCTTCACGGAATACATCGGGCACATCCTGGTGAACAACCTTGAAGAGTTGCTGATCTTCAATAAATACAAGCGAGAAAACCAGGAGTGAATTTTGTTTGAGCGCATCATACTGTCCAATCTTGTTTACAACGAACAGTACACACGCGCAGTTCTCCCGCATCTTGTCGCTGACTACTTCAGCAGTGACACGGATAAGTTCATCTTCAACCAGATCAAGGACTTCGTTGCCAAGTATAACGTCTGTCCCACCAAAGAATCTCTAGCCATCGGCGTTCAGAACAGCAACCTCCACGAGGGGCAGTTTGAAGAGGTTCTAGATACGATCAAGGGTCTGGAGCGAGATGAAGAGAACCACATCAAGTGGCTAGTTGATGAAACTGAGTCACATTGTAAGAAACAGGCTCTATATAACGCAATGTCTGAGGCTTTGGACGTTGCTGACGGTCGGAACAAAGAGAAAGACCCCAACGGCATCCCGGCGATGATCATGGAGGCGCTGTCAGTTAGCTTCAATTCCAGCATCGGACACGATTACTGGGAAGACGCCGAAGCTCATTGGCAAAAGCAGCATTCCGATGACGCCCGCCACCCGTTCTCCCTGAACATCCTGAACAAGGTAACGAAGGGCGGCATTAAGGACAAGACTCTGAATGTGGTCCTGGCGCCGATCAATGGGGGTAAGTCGATTCACTTGATTCAGCAATCTGCTGACTGGTTGGTCCGAGGCAAGAACGTCTTGTACATTTCTATGGAAATGGACGAAGGCACCTGCCGCGAACGGATCGACACGACAGCGATGGATATGACGTTCGATCAGGTTCACGCGCTTGAGAAGGCGCAATATCTGAATCGGATCAACGATCTGAAGCGCAAGACTCAAGGGCGACTGAAGATCAAGGAATTCCCGGCAGGATCGGCCCACACCGGACACTTCCGACATCTACTCCAAGAGTTGTGGATTAAGGATCGATTCAAGCCCGATCTCATTTGCATCGACTACCTGACTATTTGTGCATCGGCAAAGCTACCGCCGTCCGCGAAGGGGAACACTAACACCTACTTCACGAGCGTTGCTGAAGAACTGCGAGCCTTCGCACAGGAGTCCGGGATTCCAGTATGGACAGCAGTCCAGCTAGATCGCGCTACGCAGGGTGCTTCGGACGCGGGACTGGGTAACGTAGGGCTGGCCATCGGCATCGCTGCTACGGCTGATTTTATGTACGCGGTGCTCATCCCTGAAGAACTTGCGGCTATCGGGAAGGTGATCGGGAAGATTATCAAGAATCGATATAGCAGTTACAAGGGTAAGTTCTTGCTAGGCTTGAATCCTGAGAAACAGCAATACTACGAAGTTGATCAGGCAGCGGGTCTAAGTGAAGATGAGCTGACTGAATTGGGACTTCCGGTGACGATATCTGAGGGAACTCAGATCATCAATAGGAAGGTGACTGAGGCAACGGATAAAGCAACGGAAGGTTGGAACTTCAATTGAAGCTGAGAGTAAGACAAGACCTGATCAAGGAATTGGATAGGCAAATCGACAGTTGGCAAGCGAAGGGCGGCAACGACATTCTCCGCATCGACCTAGACGACTTTGAGTGGGAACTGTTCATGGAACAATCCTACCGGCTCCGCATCGAAGGGTTATTGATCATTCAAGAGTGGAGCAACTCTGAGACCGACTACAAGTACAGAGAGATTCCGATTGTACGTCGGTGACTTTTAACTAAACAAGGAAATTAAATTGAATCAAGAACTGTATCACATTGACGACTCCATTGACGCGGGTCATGTCTACAAGCTAGTTGGCAACCAACACATCCGCTTCATGAAGAAAGTGGACGGCCAGCTGGTCTATGAGGGCACCACGAATGAGGAACTGATCAGCGTGCTTCTGCATCGCATCTCGGCTCTCAATGAGAAGTTCCCTTGTTCAGAGAATATGCATGCCATCTCGGCTTTGGGTGGCGCCCTGCATGTCCTCGGACTCCGCACGCAGCGCCGCGTTGCTCAGGGTGTCGAGGGCCAAGACCTGCATCACCTGTCGGAAGGCTGATCAATGGCAACCCGCGCTAAGTGGCTTGACGAAGCCACTGTCAAGAAGCTGGAAGCCCTCTACGACGACAACTGGGAAGTTGAAGAGGACTATGAGAAGTTTGAGATCATCGAAAAGGGCGAGTGGACTCAAGATTACAAGTACCAGAACATGGAAGTGGTCGTCAAGTTTGAGGACAAGTTCTATCAACTGTGCTTCTCACGCTCCGGTTCCCCCTTCACGGATTGGGACTACAACGATCCTGAAGGCCTGGAAGTGACTCGCCACGAAAAGGTGGTGACCAAGACCGTAGTGGAATGGCTCCCGGCTCAAACTGAGGAATACGAGCCCGCCACAGCGAAGGCTCCTACCAATTAAGCATAAGCCGGAACCTTCATAGGATTCCGGCTTTTCATTTTTCCGGCGATGGAAACTAGGCTATACTCTGTGTATCGTAACGAACTATGCGAAGAACGAAATGGCCCTGACAAAGAACGCACTGAGCAAGAACTTTCGCGCCGGTAAGACCTTCTGGCGCTGCCTCCCCTCCACGAAATACGGAGTGGATATCCAAGAAGTTCTGCTTCTGGGCAAGAAGGTGATCCGGGACTACGGTTCCATCAAGATCATGGGAGCCGAACGCCTCCATACCAGTCGTTGGTCCAGTCACACGGTCACCCGTGGCGACTACTACATGGGAGACTTGGCCGGCTACAACGTCGCCCACTGCTTCGACACCCGCCGCAAGGCTCTGAAATTCAAGGCCGACTTTGAGGCCGGTCGCTTGCCGGAAGTGAAGCGGGCCACCATCGACCACGAGGAAGAATGCGCCTCGATGAGCTACGAGTATTGATCAACCACCAACCTAGGAAACAAAAATGGGACTCTCCCTTGAAAAGAAAACTGAACTGGTTCGCCTGAGCCTCGCCAAGCGCAACGTGCCTTCGGGCATCCAACTGGCGGTCAAGGCTGTGATCGATGTCTCGGTGTCGTTCCAGCCGTTGTTCGGTGATGGTACGGTTCAAGAACTGGTGGACCGCCTGATCCCGGTTGGCGTGCGTTTCGATGACGATGGCTCTATCGAGTCTTACGCCTTCGGCACCGATGCCAAGAAGCTGAACGACATCACCGCCAAGGACTTCGGCCACTACATCGACAACAAATTCCTGAAGGAAGTGCCTGAAGACATCCTCTGGTCCGGCACCCGGTACAGCACGGCTCTGAAGCTCGTCAACAAGGGTCTGGGCGGCGGTTTCTTCGGCAAGAAAGTCAAGCCATCCTACGTGATGTTCATCACGGACGGAGACACGAACGGCGACGAACGCGATACGGAAGAAATCATCAAGAAGATGGCTGACCGTCAAGTCTATATCCAGCTGATCGGAGTTGGGCGTGGTTCCACCTTTGACTTCCTGAAGCTGATGGCCGACCTCTACGACCACGTTGGCTTTGTGACCTTCCCGGACCTAGCCAGGACCAGCGACGAGACGCTGTACACTGAACTCCTGGGCGAAGAACTCTGCGAATGGGTCAAGCTGCGATGATCGGCCTGGCCTTCCTCTTTCAAGCAATCGAAATGGAGAAACAAGTGAAAAAGCAACGCGGCTACACCGTCATCGAACTACTCTTTGGCCTGATCTTCTTGCTCGCCCTAGTCCTGGGCGGCTTCGGGGTCTACGTCATCATCCACTTCATCTCCAAATTCTGGTAATGACCAACATTCGCACCAAGAAGGTCCAGTTCAAAGAACTGAAGCCCAATGACCGATTTCAGTTCGACGGCGAACTGTTTGTAAAGACCGGGACCCAAGTGGCCTGGTCGATCCAAGCAGGCATCCGTTACAAGGAATGGGCCTTCTTGGGCGATGAACAAGTAACCCTCCTCATCATCAACTAAGGAAACTTCAACGTGAACACTCTCAACAAATACTACAAGGGCAGCTTTGTCCTCACCGTCCTATGCATGGCGCTTGCCTACTGGTTCGCCGGGATTCAAGGCGCGGTGCTCGCCTTCGTGCTGAGCATCCTGGAGACCAGCGTCTCTCTGGACAACGCGGTCGTCAACGCCAAGATTCTTCAGGATATGGACCAGAAGTGGCGCGCTCGATTCCTGACGTGGGGGATGCTCTTCAGCGTGTTCTTCGTCCGGGTGCTGTTCCCGATCTTGATCGTATGGACGACAAGTTCACTGTCGCTGGGCCAATCGTTCTTGCTCCCGTTCCAGGACGCGAACAAGTATGCTGAGACGGTTCAGGCGGCGCATATCTCGATTGCTGGCTATGGCGGCGCGTTCCTTCTGATGGTGTTCCTGTCGTTCTTCATCGATCAAGAGAAGGACGAGCATTGGATGCCCGGTCTGGAAAGCCTTCTTGCGAAGTTCGGCGGCGTGACCTCCAACTCGACCTACCCGGCTCTGTTCTTGGCTGCTCTGATTCTGGGCGCTGTGACCTTGGCCCTGCCGTCTCATGAAGAGTACGAATTCGCAAAGGCCGCTGGATTTGGTGTGCTGACCTGGATCGGCGTCCACGCCCTGGGTGTGCTCCTGGAAGGCGATGGCAACAAGGTTGCGGCGAAGGCTGGTTTTGGCTCCTTCATCTACCTGAACGTGCTCGATGCTTCCTTCAGCTTTGACGGTGTGATCGGTGCCTTCGCGGTGTCGAACAATATCGTGGTGATCTCGGCAGGTCTGGCCTCTGGCGCAATGTTTGTGCGATCGATGACGATTCACATGGTCGACAAGGGCACGCTCGGCTCGCTCAAGTTCCTTGAACACGGCGCGTTCTGGTCCATCGGCATCTTGGCTGCAATGATGTTCGTCGGTATCAACGTTCACATCCCGGAAATCCTGACCGGCTTGTCGGCGGCTGCAATCCTCGCAATCGCGGTGGTTCATAGCCTGGTTCATAATAAGCGCAGCCTGGCCATCGCATAGTAGGCTATAATCTACTAACTCTGTTAGGAACATAATGAACCGATTCTTCTTTGCCCTCGTCATCAGCGCCCTGAGCTTGAGTGTTGCGGCGGAAAGCAGCATCGGTCCACGCACCGCAACCGCTTCCCTCACTATCTCTATCACCGTGCCTCCGGTCCTACGAATCGACAGCGTGACTCCGGTGGCGGGTGGCCTTGAATATCGAGGATTCACCAACCTGCGCTCTGCCATGCTTGGCGGTGTGGAGTGCAACTTTGCCAAGCCAGGACCATTCGTGGTCGTGGTTCCGGCTTTGCAAGCTCCGACTGGACTTTCCGCCCAGATCGTGAGCAACCCATAGACGATTATCAAACCCAAGGAAACTGAAAATGCTCTCTCTGCAAAAAGGCCAAAAGCTCAACCTCGCCAAGGAATTCGGTCTGACTCTCGCAAAGGTCGGTCTGGGCTGGTCCACGAAGAAGTTCGATTCGCAAGCTGACTTCGACCTCGATGCCTCCGTGTTCGTTCTCCAAGAAGACGGTTCGCCATTTGGCCGCGTACTGACGCTGCC
>Ga0163162_10005157_pt1 | contig 12594 bp, 9 predicted proteins | sample S55metaG_FD_115310 | JGI IMG/M metagenome (GOLD analysis project Ga0163162, IMG submission 115310) | Switchgrass rhizosphere microbial communities from Kellogg Biological Station, Michigan, USA - S5-5 metaG | ecosystem: Host-associated > Plants > Roots > Rhizosphere > Soil | place: USA: Michigan...
ACGCGGGATTTCCGCCGTAATCTTCTCCTTCTGCTCCCGCCAGACCGCCTGGCTGGCATATATCTCCGTCAAGTTCCACTTGTAGGCGTCCGCGACCTTCGCGCGGTCTCTATCTTGCGTCGTCACCAATACCGTCATGCTGACCATCGCTCCTGCAACGATCCCGATCGTGCGCGTAGGGCCCATCTGCCTCAGGTTACCGGCAGCGCTACGCGCTAGTCTATAGGCCAGCCCAACATGCCCAAACGTCCCGTGCACGAGACATGGCCCGAGCTCGACGATGATGCTTTGCTCGATGTGCGAATGGCGGATCTGCCCCTGGTCATCGAGGGCACGCTGGCGCACCGGATTGAGCTCCTCCGGGAAGAGCTTCGGGCGCGAGGGTTGAACTTCCCCCTTCATTTCTATCTGTCTGACGAGTGGTTCACGCCCGATGGCGCCACGACGATCGCCATCCCCTTCTATCTGGCCCACCCGCGGCTCGAAAAGCTCGAGGAGGCGCAGATGCTCGAAGTCGAAGGCGGCGAACACGAGTGGTGCATGAGGATTCTTCGGCACGAAGCCGGCCACGTCATCGACAACGCCTACCGCCTCCGTCGACGAAGCAAGCGACGCGAGGTCTTCGGCTCGCCCTCGAAACCGTATCCAGAGTTCTACACGCCGAAGCCGTACAGCAAGAGCTTCGTGCTGCATCTGGACTCGTGGTACGCGCAGAGCCACCCTGACGAAGACTTCGCCGAGACGTTCGCCGTCTGGCTGACGCCGAACAGCGAGTGGCGGCATCGCTACGCCGGATGGAAGGCGCTTCCTAAGCTCGAATACATCGATGCGTTGATGGGGGCGCTCCGGGACCGTCCGGCGCCAGTCGACAACTCTCATGAGGTCGATGCACTGCCCAATCTTCGCATTACGTTGCGCCAGCATTACCGCAACAAACGACGCTACTACGGCGTCGACTACCCCAATTTTTACGATCGCGATCTGCGGCGCCTTTTCTCCGATGCGCCGGAGTTCATGGGGCAGATGACGGCAGCGCGGTTCATCTCGCGCATCAGGCGACAAGTCCGTCGCGTGGTGGCAGGATGGACGGGGATCTACCAGTACACGATCGATCAGGTCCTGGAGGAGATGATCGGACGCTCCCGGGAGCTGAAACTGCGCCTGGCCGTTCCGGAGGAACAGGCGCGCCAGGAGTTTACGGTGCTGCTTACGGTGCAGGCCATGAACTACCTGCACAGCGGCGGACATCGCTTGTTTCTTTGAACCGTGAAGAAACTTCGCATCCTCGCGCTCGTGCACGACCATCTGGTTCCACCCGAGGACACGACCGGTATCGACATCCTCGAGGCGGAATGGAAGATGGAGTACGACGTGATCGAGACACTTCGTGAGATCGGCCACGACGTGCGCGTGCTCGGTATCAATGACAACCTTGGCGGGATCCGGCCAACGGTGGGACTGTTCAAGCCGCACATCGTCTTCAATCTCATGGAGGCGTTTGCCGGCGTCACGACCTTCGATCAGAACGTGGTCAGCTATCTCGAGCTGCTCGGGCTGCCATACACCGGATGCAATCCGCGCGGCCTGATCCTGGCTCGCGACAAGGCGCTCTCGAAGAAGCTGCTCGCCTATCACCGCATTCGCGTCCCGGACTTCACTGTCGTTCGTCCAGGACGGAAGGTCGCGCTTCCCAAGCGCCTGACGTTCCCGCTCATCGTCAAATCGCTCTTCTTCGAGGCCTCGACGGGGATCTCGCAAGCCTCGGTGGTCGAGAATCACGAGCAACTCGCGCGACGGGCGACGTTCATTCACGAGAAACTAGGCACGGCGGCGATCGTCGAGCAGTTCATCGACGGTCGCGAGATCTACGTTGGCGTAATCGGCAATGAACGGCTCGACGTGCTGGCGCCGTGGGAGATGTCATTCGCGCAGATGCCCGACAACCGCTGGAAGATTGCCACGGAGCGGGTCAAGTGGAGCACGCAGTATCAGAAGAAGCACGGCATCATGACCGACCGGGCGCGACTCGATGCCGGCACGGTCGAGCGGATGCAGCGAATGGCGAAGCGCGCGTACCGGGCGCTCGACCTGAGCGGGTATGCCCGCATCGATATTCGGATGGATGAAGAACAACGGATTTACGTGCTCGAAGCCAATCCCAACCCGAACATGGCCTATGGCGAGGACTTCTCCGAATCGGCGGAGGCCCAGGGCATCTCGTACGAACGCCTGCTCGACAGGCTCATCGCCCTCGGCTTGCGGTGGAAGCCCGCCCGCACGGGGTGAAGCCGGGCACCATGTAGTCCAGCACGTCCAGCGGGGACTTTTTCGCAATTACCCGGAATATTTCCCACCCCTGTGACATCGTGGCGTTCTTGAGGCATCATTTGTTTGGGGCACAAACGGAGAGCCCTTTGCAGCACACCACCTCAACATGAACATGTCGCGCATCGGAATCGTCGCCCTTGCGTGGGCGGCGAGTGTAGTCCTGCTCTCAGCCCAGAAAATCCATCCCGCACTCATTCGGAACCATCCGGCCATCGGCTACGCGACCAGGCCGCTGTCGGACCCGATTACGCAGTTGAACGCCCGGATGCAACGAGGCGAGGTCTCACTCGAGAAGCAGGGACCTTCCGGATATCTGACGTCGGTGCTGGCGGCGCTGAAGGTGCCAATCGATACGCAGGTCCTCGTCTTCTCCAAGACGAGTTTCCAGGCGCCGCGAATCAACCCGAACAATCCTCGCGCCATCTTCTTCAACGACACGGTCTCGGTCGGATGGGTACGCGGCGGGCCGGTGCTCGAAGTCGTTGCGCAAGATCCCCAGCAAGGCTCGATCTTCTACACACTCAGCCAATCGGAATCCGGGATACCACAGTTCGAACGTAATGACACCTGCGTGATGTGCCACGTCTCCGAGGCCACACAGAATGTCCCAGGCCTCTTCGTCGGCAGTATCTTCCCCAGTGTCGATGGCACGACGATGTACGGGCCGGCGTACACGACGGATCATCGGAGCCCATTCGAACTGCGATGGGGCGGATGGTACGTGACCGGCACGCACCAGGCAGATCGCCACATGGGGAACGCAGTCGCGACCGATCCGTCGGACCTCGGTGCCATGGTGAAACCCGAGACCGTTCACGTCACCAACCTGGATGGCCGGTTCGACATGAACGGATACTTGTCGCCGTACAGCGACGTCGTCGCGCTTCTGGTTCTCGAGCACCAGGCCCAGATGTTGAATTTGATTACGCGCGTGGGATGGGAATCGCGCGTGGGCGCCGAAGCGGAGCGCACGTTCAACGGGAGAGTTGAAGACCTCGTCGACTATCTCCTGTTCGTCGACGAGTCCCCGCTGCCTGGCCCGATCAGCGGACCCACCACATTCGCGCGCAGGTTCAGCGCGAGTGGGCCGCGAGACAGCAAAGGCCGGTCGTTGCGCGAACTGGATCTCGGCAAACGCCTGCTCAAGTATCCGTGCAGCTATCTGATCTATTCGGAGCCGTTCGACGCCCTTCCTGCGGCAGCAAAATCTGCTGTCTATCAACGCCTGTGGGACGTGCTCAATGGTCGCGTCACTGACGATCGTTATCGCTCGCTGAGCGCCTCCGACCGTACGGCCGTACTCGAGATTCTCAGGGACACCAAGAAGGACCTGCCTGATTACTGGGCGGCGACTTCTGGGTAGCTAGGTTGCTGGGTAGCTAGGTTGCTGGGTTGCTGGGTAGCTAGGTTGCTAGGTTTGCTGGGACTCAGGTGACCTCGCGACCTAGCTACCTAGTGACCCAGCTACCTAGTGACCCAGCTACCCAGCTACCTATAATCTTCCGCATGTCGTTGGAGCGGGGGGACCGTCTCGGGAAATACGAAATCGTCGCCAGTCTGGGTTCGGGCGGAATGGGCGAGGTGTACCGGGCCGTCGATCCACGGCTCGAGCGCCAGGTCGCTATCAAGGTCCTTCGTCCGCTGGCGTCGAATACCGAAGCACAGGCCCGCCTCTGGCGCGAAGCGCGCGCCGCCGCCAGCGTCAGCCATCCTGGCGTTTGTCAGATCTACGACGTCGGCGAATCGGACGAACGGCTCTTCATCGTGATGGAGCTGCTGACCGGTGAATCATTGGCTACGCGCTTGAAGGACGGCGCCATCAAGCCAGACGAAGCGGTCGCCACGACGCTCGGAATCCTCGGTGCTCTGTCGGTCCTGCACAGTCGCCAGATCGTGCACCGCGATTTGAAGCCATCGAATGTCTTCATGACCGACGGTGGTATCAAGCTGCTCGACTTCGGCCTTGCGCGGTCGAGCGAATCGTCCTCGGAACAGACACTGACCCAAACAGGGATGGTCTCCGGCACGCCGCGCTACATGGCGCCGGAGCAATGGGCCGAGGGAGCGCTTGATTCCCGCTCCGATCTGTTCGCCGCCGGCGCCATCCTCTTCGAGATGTTGTCTGGCCAGCCGGCGTTTCCTGGCAACGATCTCATGCAGGTGTATCACGCGATCATGTCGGGCCAACCGGCCGCACTGGCCGGATCAGCCTCGGTATCGGCGATCGACGGAGTGATCCATCGCGCACTCGAGAAGCGTCCCGAGGATCGCTATCAGACCGCCGATGCGATGGCGCAGGCACTGCGATCGGCGATGACGCTCTCGACTGACACCTCGACGGTCACGGTCAGGCCGACCACGCGTTTGATCGCCGTCCCATTTCGGATGCTCCGCCCGGATCCGGATGTGGACTTTCTCTCCTTTAGCTTGCCAGACGCGATCCTCAGTTCACTCGCGGGCATTCAATCGCTCGTCGTGCGCTCCACACTGGCCGGCGCCGGGTACACCAGCGACGAAGGCATCGATCTCAGGAAGATAGCCGCCGACGCCGGCGTGGATGCAGTCTTGTGCGGCACGCTGCTGCGCGCAGGCGGACAGGTTCGAGTGAACGCCCAGCTGCTCGAAGCTCCCTCCGGTACGATTCTCTGGTCCAAGACGATTCAGCTCGAGATGAAAGACATCTTCGACGTGCAGGACCAACTGGCACGAGCGATCGTCGAATCGCTGTCGATCCCACTGTCATCGGGCGATCAGCGGCGCCTGCGTCGCGACCTGCCTGCCAGTGCCCGCGCGTACGAGTTCTATTTGCGCGGCAATCAGCTCGCCTACGACATCTCGATGCTGCAGGTCGCCGGCGAGATGTATCAGTCGGCACTCGACGAAGATCCCGGCTTCGCACCGGCCTGGGCGAAGCTGGGACGCGTCCATCGCGTCCTTGCGAAGTACGGCGTTGAAGGGCGCGACGAGCATTTCCGCAAAGCCGACGAGGCGTTTCGGCGGGCGCTCGAGATCAACCCCGATCTCAGCATCGCTCACAACCTCTACACGAACTTCGAGATCGAATCGCTTGGACGCGCCAAGGAGGCGGTCGCCCGACTGCTTGGCCGCATGCGAGCGCAGGCGGCCGACCCCGAGCTCTTCGCAGGGCTCGTCGTCGCATGCCGTTTCTGTGGCCTGCTCGATGCCTCGCTGGCCGCCGATCGCCATGCCCGCCGACTCGATCCGGCGATACGAACGAGCGTGACGTACACCCACTTCATGCGCGGGGACTGGGAACGCGCCTTGACTGCTGACGCCGACGACTTGCGCTGGATCACGAACTGGACGCTGCCCATACTCGGGCGCACCGCCGAGGCGATCGCGTCATACCGCGCGAACGAGCAACGGTCGCTGCCTCCTACGATTCACCTGTGGTTGAGGGCCTCGCGTCAGATTCTCGAAGGCGATGGTGATGCGGCACTCGCCTCCATCCATCAGTTCAGTACCATGCACGCCTTCGACCCCGAAGGGGTTTACTTCATCGCGCGCGCGCTGGTGAAGCTCGGTCAGCCTACGCCAGCCCTCGACTTGCTGCAGCAGCACGTCGTGGAGGCCGGCTTCTTCTGCCACCAGGCCTTCGTGGTCGATCCGTGGCTGGATTCCGTGCGAGGTGAGCGGCGGTTCAACGCGATCGTCAGGCGGGCACAGGAACGATCGCAGGATGCCGAAGCGGAGTTCCGTCGCCTCGGCGGCGATCGGTTATTGGCGAGCGCGTAAGCCGGTCCTGTTTTTCGGACCCGGCTACCCCGGCGGGTCTAAAAATCACGACCCGCCCTACTTGCTTTCGCCCTTGCCCTTCACTGGCAGTGGCGGATCCGTCTTGCAGGCCGACGGCGCGAACTTCGATCCATCCGGCTCGAGTCGGAAATTCGTGCTCGTGTAGAACGTCCCGTTCAGATACTTCGCATCGTCGATCATCGTGATCACCTGAAGCCATACATCTCCGTTCGGGTGCGTGGGCAACCGATGAATGTACTCGGTGATCTGAGCCTGCTCGCTGTAGGGCACGCCATTCTTGCGGAGGTATCCCTCACGGAAATTGGTCGTCACCACCTTGAGATCGCCGCCGCTATTGATCTCCGCCTGCTGGCGCGGCGGCGGACCACCGCGAAGACCCTGACCGCCACCGCCAGGCACACCGCGTGACAGGATGCCTCCGCCGGTCACACGGACATCGACCGGCGGCCCACCGCGTCCGACGCCAGGACCCTCCCATTGCGCGAGCGAAAATCCCTGCCATGTCTTCTCGCCTGCGGCCTGTTTGGCGCGATCGAAGTTCAGGAGCCGCGTCTGGGTGCCGGCGTCGAACTCCAGCTTCAGCGTCTCATCGTCCTGCCATGAGATGCGAAGGCGGCCGGGCTGGCGCATGATCCCGCCGACGCCGAACGCCTTGCACTGGTTGCCGCTGGCAGTGTCAGCCGCCTGGTCCCAGGCTTGCGCGGTCTTCCGCCCTTCCGGGCTGACGGGGACGCTGGCAACGTCGCCTTTCGGTGGAGTCACCATGCGCCATCGCCAGTCCTCCGTGACAACAGACACCCATGTGCCGACGAGATCGATCGGCGCGGCCTGACGCGCCGTTTGCGGCGGGGCCGGTGCCTGGCCGCGGCCACGCCCCTGACCGGCGGCATCGATACCGGCCAGCGCAACGGCGAGGCTGAGCGAAAGCGCACCAACAACAGGAACCCGCATACTCATCGCGCGCTCCTCTGCGAGGCAGAATCCGCCGGGCTGCTCATTTCACGATAGACCGCTTCGATGAACATCGCTGTCGTCCAAGGCCCTGTGTCCGCTCCATAACGGCCGTCGTAGTCGAGCGTCGGGTGCGCCGCCTTGACCTGTTCGAGGGTCATCTTCTTCTGAACCATGTTCTTGATCCGATCGCGGATGATCACGAGCATGTCGCGATACATCGCAACGTCATGCTCGTCACTGATGCGCCCGTGACCCGGGATGACGTAGGTCCCGCCTTCCTCCAGCATCTTGCTCGGAACCGTCAGGTCCAGCAGGCGATTCAGCCCCGCGATTGTTCCATCGATGCTGCCGCCGTTTGCAAGGTCGATGACCGGGTAACCTTCGGTTCTGAAGAGATCCCCGGTGGCAATCACATCGGAGCGGCGGAACATGACGATCGTGCCGGTGTCATCGGCTGTGGCGTCGTCGTGGAACAGCATGATTGGCTCGCCGTTGAACGGGAAGTCTCGTGACGGCTCGAAATAAGTGTTGAAGGGGCGCGCCGAGTCCGCGACGCCGGCCTTGACCATCCGCGCGGCGGTATTTTCGTGCGACACGATCGCGGCGATGTTGCCATTCACCGTGCGTCCTGCTTTCGACACCGATTCGTTCCCACCGGTGTGATCGGGACTCATGCCAGTGTTGACAACCCACCGGATCTCCTTCCCTGGCGCGATCTGCTTGATCGCGGCGAGCACTTTGTCGCTCGATCCCGGATTGCCCGTATCCACGACAAGGACACCATCCTCACCTGCCTGCACGGCGATGTTGGCGCCGGCGCCGACGATCATGTGGACGTTCCCCTGCACGTGAACGGCCTTGACCTCGCCGGCATTGAGATGTTGCGGTTGATCCTCGGGTTTGAACCCGCCATTGGCTCCCGGACGCGCCGGCAACGGTTTCGCGCCCGGCTTCCAGTCAGGCAAGAGCGTCTCTGCGCCACCGCGGACACCCGCCTCGGGCATCGCATGCTTTGCCGAGAACTCGCCGATCCACGGGTTCGCTCCAGGCAGATAGTGCGGCACCTCGTTCTTGTCCTTCGGCACTTCCATCACGTACTCGCAGTTGTAGAGCCAGTTCTGGTTTCCACGATCCATCAGCACGAATTCCTGGCTCCTGATGTACGGCTCGCTCAGGTAGACGGGATCGGTCGCGATGGTGACCTGCGAGAGGACGTTGCCGTGCCGTATCCAGTGCTCGACCACCGTGAGTCGATCGCTTGCGGGTATTCCTGTCCGCCGGAAGTAGCCGGCTTTGATGTGAGTCGTGGTGATTGTCAGGGTGTCGCCGTTCCACACGCCGGTCGAGAAACCCATGAACGTGTGCGGCGCGTAATCCGGCGGATGCTGACGACCGTCCATCCAGATGGTCCGCTCCTGCTGATACGTTCCCAGGTGCATCCGGATCGCAAGTAACTCCTGCGTGTCCTGGTTGTGTTCCTGCCAGATGCGGAACTGATTGGGACCGAAAAACATGTACGGCAGCGTGTACGGCGCGCACTGATGCTCGAGGATCGAGTGCCGCGCCACATCCCAGCTATCGGCAAAGAGGCGTGCGGCATCGTTGATCGGCACGCCGCTGAAGTCGCCAGGCTCCTCGCCCGGGACGCGGTCGGGCTGGTCCTCGTGATAACGCCCGCTCCACTCGCCGACGAAATTGATTTGCGCAAACGCCGGCACCGCCGCGAGCACGACGAGTACGCATGTCCCTAGCGCAACGCGATTGATGCTGTTCACAACTCGACCCATGTTCCTACCTGACTTGTGCTTTCGAGGTGGTGCTCTGCAGATGTTCGTTCAGATCCGGCAGACACGACACTTCCTGAATGTCTTCGTCATCGACACGGTTGAAGCGCTTCATGCTCTTCCACTCGCCTTCCCAGTGCTCCGGATCGGTCATCGTGTATTCGATCTCCAGTTGCTTGCCGCCATTGATCAGGCGGATGCGTTCGACGATATGCAACTGCTCGCCCGCAGGGACGGACGCTCCACCCTGATCCATCCAGTGATGGTCGCCGCGGAAGCCGATCGTGTCGACCACGAGCGCATCGCCTTCCCAGTGCCCGATCGACTCACCGTTGAACGTCCGGACGATGATGTCCAATTCCGTGTGGGGTCGTCCATCGAGATAGACGATTCGAAGGCTGTTCATGAAACCGCTGACCATGTAAATCGCGGTGGGGATCTGCACCATGGCCATGGGCCAGTAGCGCGTCATGATTAGCGGCAGGCCGGCGGGCCAGCACTGACCGATATCGTCCCGGTACACCTTGCCTTCCCTGGCTGCTTTCTGTGACGCGTCAAAATGCACCTGGGCAGCGGGCGTCAACTTCGGATATGGCGGACCGAAGCGCCACGCGTCCGCGCTCTCGGTGGTATCGATGAACCAGTTACCCGTCAGATTGAACGGAGCCGCCGGACGTGACTTCGCGATGTTGGCGGGAGCCAGAGCGCTCAACTGCACGCCGGGCTGGGTGGCAGGCGCCGCGCTTTCCGTGGCGGGCGCACTCCCTGGCGCCGCCGCCGGCGCCGTTGCATCGCAAGCCGATACGGATACACCGGCCGCCGTGACGATCGCGAGGGCGATTCGACTCAAGCTCGATCTCATGATCGGTGTCTGCCTCCCGGGCTCTTCTACTTCGCGTTCGCGTTGCCGAGACGCGCGGGGCGTTCGGTCAACTCGCGACCGTCGGCCAGGATCAGCTTTTGGAAGATGCCAGCTGGCTCGCCGGTGCGGACGGGGTTGACGATCACCGTCACCTTGTCACCGGGTTTGATGATGTTTGACTTCCAACCGGCTCGAATCAGGTAGGTCGGACTCGTGAGCTCGACCCCCCAGAGCACCACGTTGCCCTTGTCATCGGGCACATTGACCTCGATCCAGGTATGCGGATTCTGCCACCGGAATTCCTTGACCGTGCCCTTGAGCGTGACCTCCTTCGTGCGGTCGAATGCCGCGGGCGAATGATGCGCGAGAAGCGGAACCATTCCCGCCAGCATCAGCACCACACATCCGAGCAGAACCTTCCCCATCGATCTCTCCCAAAAGACACCGGGTGTGATTTCTCCTGTTGACCGGACTGGAAATCACACCTGCTGTCCTGCGTCCTGGCCGTACAGTCGAGGTCGAGCGTGCGCCCATTCTATCGTCTCGAGCTGCTGCATGTCGCTCGGCAATCGCGCCCGTGGAAATTCCTCGCTCGGCCCGTGTGAAACCGGTGGGCTCTCGTCGCGACTCGCGGTAAGATCCCCGGTCTCCAACCCAACGAACGCAACATGGCCGCGGCTTCAGAAACAGCATTTGTTCAGCATCACGATGACGCGTTGACGTCGACCCCACGGCTGGTGTTGACCGACACGCAACGCGCGGAGCGGGACGTTGTCGCGGCAGCGGCCGGATTGCGTCACGCGTTCTGCACACAACTCCGAGAGGCGCGTGAGCGCAGGGGCATCGCTCTGCACACCATTTCGGAGCACACGAAGATCAGCCAGGGACTCCTCGCCGATTTGGAGCGATGCGAGCTATCGCGATGGCCGTCGGGGATCTACCGGCGGGCCTTCTTCCGGGAGTACGCAGCAATGGTCGGCGTACCTGGCGAGTCGACTGTCAGCGAGTTCGTCCGGCTGTTTCCCGACGATCGCGAGCAACCAACCTCGGAACTCCTGGTCCCCGGACCGCTGCGCCTGACATTGGCGCGTTCATTCTGGCGGCAGCTGTTACCAATTCACGCGCTGGCTGCAGTCGTTGATCTCGCGGCGATCACCATCGGCGCGCTGGTCATTGCTCAAGTGGCGCACATCAACCTGTGGTTTTCATTCGGAGTCATGGCTGTGGTGTATCAAACCGTGGGCACGTTTCTTCGCGGATGCAGTCTTGGAACCTGGTGGCTTCGCACGCACAGGCGGCGACTCCGCGTGAAGATGCCATTGCTTCTGTTGTTGCTGCTGGGGACCGCCGTTTCAGCCAGTGCGCAACAGAGCACGTTCAAACCTGAGGTCGGGCAAGCCGGCAAGGACGTTGTGTGGGTCCCGTCACCGGCGGTGACGGTGGAGCGAATGCTCGACATCGCAAAAGTGACCCCGCAGGATTTCGTCATGGACCTGGGCTCGGGCGACGGCCGCAACGTCATCGGCGCGGCCAAGCGCGGCGCCAACGCGCTCGGGGTTGAGTACAACCCTGACATGGTCGAACTCTCGAAACGGCTGGCGAAGGAAGCTGGCGTCGCGGACAAGGCGCAGTTCGTTCAGGGAGACATGTTCATCGCCGACATTTCGAAAGCCAACGTCATGGCGTTGTTTCTGCTGCCGAGCAACTTGCTTCGCTTGCGGGAGAAGTTTCTCGACCTCCGCCCCGGCTCGCGCATCGTGTCGAACACCTTCAGCATTCAGGACTGGACCGCTGACGAGACGGTGACGGTCGACAACTGCGAGCAATGGTGCACGGTGATGCTGTACATCGTGCCGGCGAAGGTTGGTGGCACGTGGCGGGTGGGATCAGACGTGCTGGAGTTGAAGCAGGAGTATCAGATGGTGTCGGGCACGTTGACGTCGGGTGGTCAGTCGACAGCCGTCTCCGGATCCCTGAAGGGCGCTGAGTTGACACTCAAGGCTGGCACTCGCGCGATCACCGCAAACGTTCAGGGCAACCAAATCAACGGTACGGTCACCGATGGCTCGGCCAAGTCAGCCTGGCGAGCGACACGCTGAAGCGCGTCGTCTAGCGGCTCGCCGTCGACGGCGCTCTTCGGAGAATCTGCGCGAAGTAGTTCGTGATCCCGTCTGGATCCGACAGCCAGATCGTTCGCAGGCCGGCGCTGAAGTTGCCGAGTGGCGTGTCGATCTTCACATCCTGCGCCTTTGCTTTCGCGTGGACTGCCTCCACATCCGACACCACGTACTGAATACCGGCGCTACGCGTGTTCGCCGGCAATCCTTTTCCAAAGCTGAAGACGGTGACCGTGGTGGTTCCATGCCGGAAGGGGTAACGCGTAGTACCTAGAAGAGGATCGTCGACGGGCGGCAGTTCGTCGAGACCGACGAACCCGCGATAGAATGCCCGGCTCTTTTCGAGATCTGACACGGTTAACCCGAGATCGATCGAGTCGTAGAGTTCCTGTGGGGCACCCGGTGCGACCACGAGCTCGACCCACTGATTCGCCGGATCGAGCACCATGGCGGCGCGTTTCCCGCCGCGCGCCGGGCCAAACATCGGAGCCGGATATCCATGCTGGACGAATCGCGCCGTCACCGCCGCTTCGTCAGGATAGAAGAAGGTGAAGACTCGTAACCCTGTGACTTCGCGCACAGCGCCGGTCTTGTACTCACCCGCCGCGGCAGTGTACTGGAGCTTGACCTGTCCGGATCCGATCTGAAACAGCATCATCTGTCCGCCACCCGGCATGTTGAGCGACGGCAGTTGCTTGAGGCCGAGAACCTCGCTGTAGAAGCTCGCCATCTTCGCCGGCTCGACGGCAAAGCGCCGGAACACATTCATCGA
>Ga0163162_10005158_pt1 | contig 12594 bp, 5 predicted proteins | sample S55metaG_FD_115310 | JGI IMG/M metagenome (GOLD analysis project Ga0163162, IMG submission 115310) | Switchgrass rhizosphere microbial communities from Kellogg Biological Station, Michigan, USA - S5-5 metaG | ecosystem: Host-associated > Plants > Roots > Rhizosphere > Soil | place: USA: Michigan...
CTGGACCACTTCTTCGACATCCAGATATGAATGAAAGATTGGGTGGGATAAGGGTAAATCCTTCGCTTCATAGTCAGGCCAGATCTTGTGCAGCTGGGTTTCCAGGTTGTGCCATTCATATACGCCCCAGAAATCATCAAAGAACAGAAAGCCTCCGCGCGCAACGTATTCTCTTAAGCGAGCTGCCTGTTCGTCTGAGAGTTCGAGGAAACCTGGTTCGACGAAGTAGATAAGTGGATAGTCGAACAGACGATCGTCCATGATCTCGATTTGTTCAGGACGAGGCGCGATCTTGAGGTTAGTGCCGGCCCATTCGCGCAAGCCCACGATGAAATTGTTGTCCGCTTCGGGATAATCTGTGGTCCATGTCCCGCTGCCACGTCGACCATAACCGCGGTACGGTGAATCGTAGATTGTTCTGACAAAGGTATATTCGCCGAAGGATGGTCCCGATTGTTCTGGTGACGAGGGAAGGCGGCGCCGTTGTCGAAAATTTCCAAAGTCATCAAAGGGTCGCTGGCCCAGGGTGGGGATCAGGACCGCAATCAATAATAAGAATGGAAAGAGTTTCTTCATGGTTAGCTAATAGGTCCTATCGGTCGAATAGGTCCTATAAATTGGACGACTAGGTCGGAAGGCCCTATTGCCTCGCCTTACCGCCAGACAGTCGCCGGTAATACTCCTCAACAGCTTTGCGATACTTTTCTGGTGCGGCGCCCTCGTCACGTAAACGTAAATTTGTACGCGCACTCTGTTGCTGTAAACGCCGGCTGAGCTCCAACTCCAATTGCCGTAGCGGCTCAACCACGTCGGCCTTTAAACTAGCGGCCGTTGCTGCGTCTCCTTCCATTTTCCCATCCGCCAGCCGCTTTAATTCGTCAATGACTTCATCTAGTCGACCCGCACCTAAGCCAGTAGGACCAAGATCGCGTCGCAGGTCTTGAGCTTCGCGCAAACGTTCACGTACCTCGGCCGGCAGTTGCCGGTTGTCGCCCCAGTCATTTCCAGTCGGACCCCAGGATGGTCCACCATACTGCCGATTACCCTTCGATTGGTCGCTGGTAGGACCACCGCTTTGTGATCCACCCCGCTGCTGCCCCTGGCCTTGTCCCTGCTGCCCCTGGGTTCCTTGCTGTTGACCTTGAGACTGACCCTGTTGCTGCCCTTGCGATTGAGCCTGTTGCTGTCCCTGCTGCTGTCCAGCTGATTGTCCTTGTCCTTGCTGCTGTTGGCCCGTTCGGTTTTGGCGCGAGGCGTTCTCCTCCATACGACGCCGCATAGAATCAAGACTATCCGCCAGTTGTTTAGTGCGATCCAGCGCTTCCTCGCCGTTCGAAGCACCAGCACCGCGTGCGCTTTGCTCTGCCGATTGCAGCCGATCAGCGACCCCATTCAAACTTCGTTCGATAGCACTTTCTTCGGCTTTACTCGAACCCTGCTGTTGACCCTGTAGTCCTTTCTTTCCTTCTCGAATTCGATCTGCGATACGATCTTGGGCGAGCGCATCCGCGGCTTCTTTTAACTGCCGGGCAGTGCGTTGACCGTTCGATCCTGACGCCGCCTGAGCGCGAGCCGACTGGTCGATATCCTGTTGTAAGCCACTCACACTATCTGCCAGCGCATCCTTGCGTTCAGCCAACTGCTCGCGGGCCTTCTTTGAGGTTTCATCCTGAGCGGTTTGTCCACCGCGACGCGTCAGGTTCTCCATATCTTTCGCGATCTCGCGTTGGCGCGCCGCTGCCTGAGCAGCACGCTGACGGAGTTCGCTTATCTGTCCGCCCGATTGACCAGATGATGACGAGGAGCCTTGACCGTTCGAACCATTCATCTGTTGCAGGCGCTGTTGAGCCTGCTGCAATCGTTCCAGCGCCCGTTCGTTTTGAGCAATTGAATCGTTCGAGCTACTACGCGCGGCAGCCTGCGCCTTTTGCATTTCATCGGCGGTTTGATTCAGCTGCTGGCTCAACTCCTGCATCCGCGTATCGCGACGTTCGCGTGATAGCCGTTCGAGTTCTCGAGCAGCTTTACGCGTTTCTTCAATCAACTGTTGTTGTTGTCGTTCATTGCCGCCGCTTGAGCCGTTTGCCGGTTGGCCCATTCTGCGTCGCTGTTCCTCGAGCGCTTGTTGCTGCCGGCGGGCCAATTCCTCGAGCCTTCGTTCCGCCTCACTCTTCTGTTGTTGAGCTTGTTGCTGTTGGGCTCGCTGAACCGTTTCGTACTGGTTCTTCATCTTGTCGAGCTCAAGTTCGAACAAACCAGCCAGCTCCTGTTGTTGCTGTTCGCCGCCGCCACTTCCACTGCTACTCTGATTACCAAACGCCACTTGCACTTCACGGAAAATTGCATCGGCCGCCAGGAGTCTTTGTAAGGCTCGCTGCTCTGGTGGCAGCGCGTCTTTTCCAATCTCCTTTCGCAATGGCGGTGGAGCCCCTTCCATTTCTTTCGCAGCCTGACGAAGATGTTCGGCCATCTCCGCCACTTCCTTTTGACTTCCAAGGTCTTCACCGAGCCGGCGGCCCATGCGATCGAGAAACTCAAGCGTATCTGTCCGCAGTTTTTCCTGACCCGACGCGACTGCTTCGTAGCCATCCTTTCGTTCTTGTTCAGAGTATTTATTGCTCTCTCTTATTAGCCGGTGAGTTGCGGCGATCAGATCCTTTTGCCGTCGCGAAAGAGCATTTTGGTCCTGGTCACCACCACCCTGTCCTCCTTGCTGTTGCGACTGGCGATATTGCATCTCGAAAGGCTTAACTTCGATGAAGTAGATATCGCTGGTCGCTTCGTTATTCGCATCGCGTGCTTTGGCGTAGTACGAAATGAAGTCACCCGGCTTAAGTTTGTAGTCTTCGAGGAAGAATGTATACGCACCTGTTAAGGATTGTGCGGACTCGCGAGTCAGTTCCTGGAGATTTACTTTCTTTTCTTCGCCGCCGTTGATTGAAAAATGCAGGTCCATCGAGACGACACCAAAGTCATCTTCGGCGCGTGCCTGCGTAAAGACCTCCTCGAGGTTGGTGGCTTTCTTGTCTCGTCCTGGTTTGTCGAAACTTATTGTCGGTGGCTGGTCTGTGAGCAGCGTAATGTCGTACTCATTCGAGCCGCGATAGGCTTCACCATCAATACTCACAAGCTCGATGTAATAACTGGTGTCAGCGGCAACGGAGACCTCACCCTTGAAATCCGCGCCTTCAGATTTCATCTCAATCTTTCGACCATCAGCAAAGACGATATGGGCCCCTTTTACTCGCCCAGACAGCTTAGCGGTAATCGATGCGACAGTACCTTTAATCGCCGCGATGTCTCCGCCATCCTCAATCACCTTTGCGGGCAAGTGCGTGAAGGAAGGAAAATTCAAAGTGAGATCCAATTGTTTGACGTACGGCAAATCAACGACATTCAGTTTGAAGACATCAGAGCGAACATTATTTGACTCAATGAAATATTCCATCGAGTCCTGGATGTTGAAAATGGAGAAACGATAGTTGCTGCGAGCTTTGGCCGGCTCCATCGGTTGGCCTTGAAAGTCAATCTTTGAGCCGACCGGTCTCGAGAAGATCGTCACCGCTTCCGAATCGAAGTTTACGAGCGATGCAATAACGTCCTGATCTGAACCTTTGGGCACTCGTGCGGTTCCGGGTCGCACCTTGATGCTCATCGAATTTGTTGAGGCTGCAAGCGTAGTTGGACTAACGAGTTGTGTGACGCCTTGAGAAATCTCCTTTGGCCCCCATTTCAACACCGCAGCAAATATGAGCAGACTTGCGAGTGCAGACCCGCCATAAAAGAGAAGTCGCGAATGGCGAATAATATTGCTGATTTCTACAGTCGCTGAGGAATCGTCGGCGTCACGATAGAGTCGCTTAAGAATTGCGGGTGAAACCTTTCGGCTCGGATCATCACCAGCGTATTCAACTGCAGTGACGAACTTGTCATCTGTCCCGGGCGAGCGCTCCTCAATCAGGCGGGCCAGCCGAGAGTCGCTGATCCGTTTCAGCAGTGGTCGCAATAGCGCGAAGTAGATTGTGGTTAAGACAACCAGGAAGGCTCCGGCGCGAAGTACGACAAGGGCATTGCCGTTATACCGGTAACGATGCGCAGTCCAGCCGGTCAATAAAAGCACGACTGCCAGAACGCCAATGACAATTGCGACTCCTCGGAGAGTTAATAACAATCTTCGCCGAGAACGAGTCTTCTGCAGAAGACTTTGTAGCGTCGTGTGTTCAGGGTTCATGATTTCTGCCCTGTCCCAAAAAATTCAAAACGACCTTGCTGATGAAGGTCAGTTTACTTTCGTTTTACCGGGGAGACGACTCGAGGCCAGAGCAACAGCATACTGCTACGCGGACCATTTCAGCCAACCATCTTGGCGACCTTCGTCTTGCGCGCCACGATTGACTCGGTTACGAGTAATAATAGTGCGACTAATAGCAATGACCACCAAACTCTTTGCCGACTTTCAGTTTCTTCGCTGGTGACGGTGGCGTTGGTGGCAGATCCTTCAGCATTCCCCGCGCCGCCGGTCACCGCAGACACAAACTGTCCGAAATCCAGCTTACGAAAATCGCCTTCAAGACCTGCGGTATCAACTGCTGCGAAATCAGGATGACTCGCGTATCTAACTCGATAGAATCCAGGTTCGTTACCGGTGATCAGCAGATTGCCAGCTGCTGTGAGCTTTGTTTCACTGAGCCTCGTACCTCCCGGTGAATCGATGGCAGGTATGCCATCATTTTCTTTTCGCACGGTAAACGTCTGGCCCAACCCATACCAGGCACTTTCATCACGCGAGCCGGCATACCGGACCATTTGATGAACAAAAGGGAGATAGATCGGCGTGAGGGGCAAGTCGTTCCACGATGGCCCAAGTGAAGTTGTGAACATTAGTATCCGCCCTTTGTCAGGCGTTGATTCGAGTAGCGCCGGACTGCCGTCTTCAAATCTGGCCAGCACCGTAGCGTTGTTATGAGGTTCGGAGCGGTAGTACCCGAGCACCTGGGCTGAAGCGAGCCGCCCACTTTGTTGAAATACCTCGAAAATTGGGTGGTCAAATTTTACATTGGTTATCGATGTGCTTTCACCGGGTTTGGTCTGTACCGCCTCTTTTAATTCCGCCGGCGCAATTGTGGCTAACGATTGATTAAAAGTAGCCGCGTCGGTATGAGGTCCGGTTGCGACAATTAGTTGACCGCCTCCTTTTACGAACCGGACAATACTGTCAGCCACTGTATTCGGTAATGGACCAGAATCGTTCAAGATGATCAGAGAATTTTCGGCGATAGCCGCCGGATCTACCGACCCGGTAGTTTTGACAGCAAAGCTGAACGGTAAGTCATCATTAGTTGTCAGCGCACTTTGCAGATGAAGGCTGTCGCTCACGCCGCGTGTCGCACTTTCGACGATCAAAGCTTTGGCCGGCACTTCTCGTCGCAAGGTGAAGTAAAACCGATTGTCAGGGGCAAAATCGTTGGCGTTAATATCAATCGTCGCTCGATTTGCGCCTTCATTGAGATTGAAATTCGAAAACTCGATTACTTTTGTGTCATTGCTGTCGAGGCTGATATCGCGTTTGTCAATGGTCTGCTCATTCAACTGAAAGGTGACTTCAACGTGGTCGCGAGGAGTGTCACTGAAGTTATTTATTTGTACGGCGACATTGTCCGAGTATTTTTGACTAAACACTACACCGCGCGCTTCAACGCTGGTGACTGCGACATTCGCTGGTGGGGCAGTGTCACCGACGTCAAGTGTATTAAGTTGCGTATCGTTGCCAAGTTTAAAAGTAGAATTACCTTGATTCCAGCCGGAGGCTTGAAAGTCAGAAATCATCACAATCCGCTTTGGTCCATTGAGATGAAGTTCTGTTAATAACGATTCGGCGCCCCGTAGCGCCTGTTCATAGTTTGTTCCGTCCCAGCCAGCCGCAGTACTTCGAATTGCAGCTACCGATCTATTTCTATCGGTGGTGAATCTGTTCACGAGGTTATATCGATTGCCGAAAGTCACGAGGGCCGCCTGGTCATTTGAAGGTGCGTCCCTGACGGCACTCTCCGCACGGGCCTGAGCGTTCGCGAAGAGTTGATCACGTCTCATACTCAAAGAGTTGTCGAGCAGTATCACGGTTGCGCCTGCAGCATTGATATCTCGCGCGGCTCGGCTGGAGAAAAAGGGACGAGTGAAAGCGATTACGATTAAGAGTATTGCAAGACAACGGAGCACAAGAAGCAGCAGGTTTTGGAGCGTGCGTCTGCGAATCGTGCGTTGGGGAACTTGTCGTACAAACAGGAGAGCAGGGAATTGAACTCTGCGCGCGCGTGAGCGTCGTACGAGATGCACAAGGATGGGTGCCGCTACAGCGGCCGCACCTAAAAAGAAGAGTGGAGTTAGAAAGGACATCTTTTTGCCTTTGGCCTTTGTGCTCTGTGCTTTGTGCTTTGTACTTTGTGTTTTGTACTTTGTGCTTTGTGTTTTGTAGCGAATTTCGTTTCTGATCGAGTAATTAGCGAGACTGGCGACTGACCATCAAAGCACAAAGCACAAAGCTCAAAGTACAAAGCCCAAGTACAAAGTACAAAGCGCTTATTTTCCGGCTCGACGAGAGAGAAACGAAAACAAGGCAAAATCGAGCGGTTGGTTGGTCGTCAGCAGCTCGTAATCCACCTGGTTTTCCGCCGCGCACGTTCGCATCTGCTCGATATGCTTGCGCATTCTCTCCCGATACCCCTTTTGGATCACGTCGGGTAATACCGGCATCTGTTCCTGGGTTTCCGAGTCTTCGAGCAGTAGTACTGCATCGTCAAAATCAAAATCCAATTCGTTCTGGTCCAACACGTGAAAAGCGACAAGGTCATGTCCTTTGAACTTCAGGTGCTGAAACGCCTCTTGCAGTCTTTCAGTCTGATCGTAGAAATCGGAGATCAGGATTATGATCCCGCGGCGACTAAGAATCTCGGCCAATTGATGCAGCGATTCGGCCAATCGAGTCTCGCCTCCGGCTTCGAGCAACGAAAGGTTGCCAAAGATAGTGCGCATATGACCTGTGCGGTTTCGAGCGGGCACGTGTGTATGTACCTTCTCTGTAAACGCAACCAGCCCCACTGAGTCCTGTTGCCGGTTCAATAAATAACCCAGCGAGGCAGCGAGAAATTTGGCGTACTGAAATTTTGTGATCGCACCGGTATGTGAGTAATTCATCGAGCCGCTGGTATCGATGAAGAGATGACACTGAGTGTTTGTATCAGCGCGATACTTCTTGATGAAGAATCGATCGGTTCGTCCCAACAGTCGCCAGTCAAGGTAGCGCAGATCGTCGCCTGGATTGTATTGGCGATATTCAGTGAATTCAGTTGAGAAGCCCGTAAATGGCGAGCGATGCAAGCCCGACATGAATCCTTCAACGACGGCACGGGCGAGCAATTCGAGCGACCCGATTCGGGCTAATAATTCTGGATCCAGAAACCTTGCGGGTGTGACCTCAGTCGCGGAGGGAGCGATGACTGGTGATGACTTCGTATCCTCCCTATTGCCTCTCCAAAGGCTGGAGGATTTTTCATATATCATTTTCCATTTTTCATTTTTCATTTCGTTAAAACTTCAATCGACTAAACAACCCCTCAGAACATCCTTTGAATCTCCAACGCCCCGTCAACACCAAATGAAAAATGACCAATGGAAAATGAAATCTCTTCTTCTATTTATTCAGTAATTACAATCCGCTCTTTGGCTCAGGCACCGTCTCGATCAATCTTTGAATAACGTGGTCCGAGTCGACCTTTTCTGCTTCAGCCTGAAAGTTCAGCAGGACGCGATGTCTTAGAACAGCCGGCGCCACCGCTCGCACATCCTCGCAAGAGACGTTATAACGTCCCCGTAAGATTGCTCGAGCTTTTCCGCCGAGGATCAGGAACTGAGAAGCGCGTAACGAACCGCCCCACGTAACCCATTTATTTATGAAGTCGGGTGAACCAGAGGTGTTCGGCCGGCTGGAGTTAACCAAACGCACAGCGTAACGAGTCACTGTATCGGATGCAGGGACCTGTTTGACTAACTTTTGAAATGCCAGGATCTCCTCCGCAGACATCAGTCGTTCAAACTGCACTTCCTGATTCGAAGTTGTCTGCTTCACGACTTCCACTTCATCTTCTTCAGGTAGATATCCAATTTTGACCATGAACATGAAACGATCCAGCTGGGCCTCAGGAAGTGGGTAGGTGCCTTCCATCTCGATCGGGTTTTGCGTGGCGAGCACATGGAATGGCCGGGGCAAATCGTAGCTGATACCTTGCACGGTAACGCGGCCTTCCTGCATCGCCTCAAGCAGCGCGGCCTGGGTTTTTGGTGGCGTACGATTTATTTCATCTGCAAGTACTATATTTGCGAAGATTGGACCACGAATGAATTGCAGCGCCCGGCGTCCGGTGGCGCGATCCTCTTCGATGATCTCCGTGCCGGTGATGTCGGCCGGCATAAGATCGGGCGTGAATTGAATCCGCTTGAACGACAGATCGAGAACGCTGGAGATCGTGCGGACGAGCAGCGTTTTTGCTAGTCCGGGAACGCCCGTGATTATCGAGTGCCCACCGACGAAGAGCGACAACAGAACTTGCTCAACGACATCGTCCTGACCAACTATTGCCTTTCTGATTTCGTGCAGCAGCCGTTCTCGCGAGGTTCCGAGCTTATCCAGTAGTTGTTCGTCGCTGATCGTAATTTGCTCAACCGCCATGTGTTTCCTCTAATTCATCTACAGATTACGCAGAATTCACAGATTAAAACTCAGAATAGTGATGAAGCGCGAATCTAAGTTTTTAAATAGCTTCCCTTTTGTTCCTCATGTCATTTGTAAACTCTTTGTTGCAGCGACATCGCGCCTAACTATTGTCCCGTAATTTTCAATAATAATTCCTGCGCTTTTTCGTATCTGGGTGCTGCTTCCAAGGCTCGTAAAACCGACTTTTTAGCTTCGGTTTGACGGCCCAACGCATAATATGCACCGGCAACATTGAAGTTAGCCTCGGCAATGTTTGGTGGCTGCAGGGCCAGCGCAATCTTAAACTCTGACAAAGACTGCTCGTAGTTCTTCAGGTCGGCACTTAACTCTCCAGCCCTGGTGTGTGCCGCGTAATCAAACGGACTGATAAAGAAGCTGGCGTTCAACGCTTCAAGCGCGCGCTGTTTATCTCCGTCGGCGAGACGCAACCGCGCGATACTTTTCAGGGCTTCGATGTCATTCTCGTCTTTGTTAACCAGAGATTCCAGCACGTCAGCCGCACGCGAATTCTGACCTTTCTTTTCATACAATTGGGCCAGGCCCTGATACGGATTTCCTTCGCCTGTGATGTAGGGTACCAGTTCGATCGCTCTTGCATAATGGGTAGCCGCTTCGCTGGTATTGCCATCGGCCGCAAGTAACTGGGCCGCCCGTAGGTGCAGTGCAAAAGTTTCCTGGGTCTCCAGCAACTTCAAGACTTCTTCTTTTGATAGCGAAGCAGCCAGATTGGCTTCTGTTTTCAGCGCCTTTTGCATGGGCTGAGCCTTGCTATCAATGTATGCCGAAAACTCTTTATCAAATTGTGCTTCGGTAAGCTTTAGAACCTGACCGATCACGTCAGGCGTCTTTGTCTTTTCTCGATAAAGAGTGAGCATTCTTAGAATTGAGTCAAAGCCAAAACGCTCGACGATAAACTCGCATACTTGCGAGGCTTCGAAGTAGGCGATCGCAATGTCCTGAGGAGTGCGAGGATTTTGAAAGCCGCCGTCCAGGTCTGCAATCTTGAACCATTTCCCATCAGCAAACGCGCGAATGAATAAAGGATTCCAGTCGTCGCCCCAGCCTGGACGCGCTCGACGTTCCTCGTAGACGGAAAGCCCCTCAGAGAACCAGCGGGGAATTCGATAATCGGTCATTTGCAAAGTGATCACGTGGGTGTATTCATGCCATAGCGTGCTGCCCCAATTGAACTCACCGGTTCTCCGAGCCGACGGAGAATCCTGAGCGATCAACATTCCAAAGCAAACTCCGAGAGCTCCGAGACCGGGTATACCCAGGGTTCGCACCGCAAAGTCTTCGTGATTAGGAAAAACTTCTATTGTCACTGGTCCACGGGGCGTGAAGTGATATTTCTGCGTCAACTTGGTAGAAGCTTCTTCGAGCAGGTTTAAGGCGTAAACTGGAACGACGTCGCTTTCCTGGGCTGATGTCTTGACGATAAACGAACCGCGCTTCGTTTCGTGAAAGTCAGCCATCGTATCCAGTAGGTCAAGAGTGTTCTTGGCCCAAAGGTTAAACGGGTCTCCCTTAAATGCAATCTCGACCTCAGCGCGTCCCTGGTCCATTTGCCCCAACCGCAGCAAAGCCATTCCCAGGCTGAGGTGTCCATCCCAGAGTTCTGGCGATGTTTGAATTGCCTGTCGCGCGAACTGAGCCGCTTGTTCTGTACGACGGGTGATGGTCGCGTAATGCGAAAGGATGTTGTAGATCTCGCCGTAGCTCTTATTTATTGCCAGCGTTGCGCTGATCTCCGGGTTATAGTCGCGGTCCTCAAGGTAGAGCTGTGCGGCTCGCAGCGCGTGAACTTCGAGTGCATTTGGATTGACCCGTAAGGCACGCTCAATCTCGCTGGAAGCGTCAGAAAAATCGCCGTCTTCCAGCGCCAAAGCGGTTTTGAGTGCGATTGCGTCAACAAAATTTGGATTGATTTTGAGAGCCTGCTCCAGAGCTTTGCTAACTACTGCTCCGCCTTCGAGTCGCTTGTTTCGTGCCACATCAAGGTGAGCCCGGGCACTGTTAGGATTTATCTGGAGGGCGGCCTCGAGAAACTGCGCCGCATCGCTGTAGTTATATTTTTGTGTGAAGAGTTCCGCCGCTCCTAATTGCGCTTCAAGATTTTCGGCATCAGCCTCGATAGCCGAGCGATACATGTCGTTCGCATCCTGAAACCTCTCGAGATGGACCAACGCGCGGGCTATGGCGGCCAATTCTTCGGATGTTTGAGGATTCGCATCGGAATACTGCTTGACGAATGTTTCGTAAATCGTCGTCGCCCTTGACTGTTGGGCGGTGGACTCGAGCACCTCTGCGAAACGCAAGCGGCTCGACAGCTTTTGGCCCGAACTTAAGTCAGGTGCGTTACTTGCTCTTTCAAACTCAACAGCAGCTTCGGTGTATCTTCCGGTCGCGGCCAATACTTCGCCCAGTTCGTGCCGCACAATGCTAGCTTGCGGGTTCTTAGCAAGAAACTTACGCGCCGACGTTTCAAGCTCGCTGTATCGTCCAGTCTCAAGATAAACACGCAAAAGATTCCGTTGGGCCAATTGATCGTTTGGATCGGAGCCAAGGCGTGAGTTCAACAGCTTAGTAGCCGTGTCGTAGTCTCCCTTTTTCAGCGCCACTTCGCCGACCGCAGGCTCTTGCTGTTGAGCTCTAATATTCAACAGTCCACCAGCCGCATAAAGAAGTAGTATCAAACCGCAAGGAGCGATTTTGGTCTGGAAAAGCTTGCACCTGTCTATCTTAAGGACCACGATTTTATGAGCCTGCCTGTTTGATTGATCGATTGATCTTCGCCAGCTCGATAAAGAGCTTTTCGAGTGACGTTTCATAAACCGCTTCTGGTAGGTTTGCTTTCTGTCCGATCAACTGCTCGATCTCACCCTCGAGTCGCGCGCGTTCGCGCAGCAGCTTCGCGGTGACGGCATTCGCGATGGCCTGCTCGTAGCTCAACGAGTCGAGATAAGTAGCTCGTGCGAGCAGCCCTTCACCGTTCTCCGCTTTCTCGCGCCCAACACCATCGCCGTTGTCTTCGAGCAGTGCATGTTCGGTCGCTAGCCGGCCAGCGCGCGTGTAAAACTCGCTGGTCAAACGATTGGCGTAAACAAATGCTTCCAGGACGGAAATGTGCCCGTCCTGATCGGCATCGGAATCAGTTGCTTTGAGCGCCTCGATAAAGAAGCCGGCAAATCTTGTTGCGTTTGTTTCCTGACCACTTTTCGTTGCGGTAATTACGATGCGTCCCTTAGCTGACAGGCTGCGGGCAAATTCCCCACTCGCACTGGACATATTGAACACTACTACTCGCTTCGTCGGTAATGCTGTGAGTAGAGTTGCGTATTCCGTTGCCGAGAGATCCGGACCAACCAAATTGAATTTCGATTCTTTGCCATCGTAAGAGCCGTGACCGATGAAGAATACAAACAGAGCGTTTTCCGGTTGCAAGTCTGATTTCAGGACTGCGAAAACTTGCCTGACGTTGGCGGCGGTAGGATGCATGCCGTCGGGCGATTTCTCTGAAAGGACCTTAAGTTGTTTGGTTGCGAAGCCGAATCTTGTGGTCAGGATTGAAGTCAGTTCGTTGGTCCAGTTTTCAAACTGGCTTGCGTAAGCCGAATCGCCGCCGGCTCCGTTTATGAGTAAGCAAAACTTATTTGGATCGACCGGGGCCGTCTTTCTGGGACTTGAAGCTGTAGGTTGAATATTTGGGGTCTGAGCGCAGAGCACGGCTGACGTAAGCAGCGCGAGAACAATGATGCGAATGTAAGAAATTCCTGGCATCAATCTGGGACCCAATCCAGGTCTGAATAAGCTTTTCGTGTTAGGCC
>Ga0163162_10005160_pt1 | contig 12592 bp, 6 predicted proteins | sample S55metaG_FD_115310 | JGI IMG/M metagenome (GOLD analysis project Ga0163162, IMG submission 115310) | Switchgrass rhizosphere microbial communities from Kellogg Biological Station, Michigan, USA - S5-5 metaG | ecosystem: Host-associated > Plants > Roots > Rhizosphere > Soil | place: USA: Michigan...
TCGCTTTTTGCTGCGGGCAGGTTAAGCGGTTTGGTAAGCCTGATCTTTTGCGGTATTGTTTGCCCTATTAATTCATCAAGCGTACTTACACCGATGGTTTTTAACATTTTGGCCGTGTCGGCCGCACTTGGAGCAATGTGCCTCGACTGAAACTGCTCCTGATAGGTTGTATTCAACTTCATGAATTAATCGTCCCTCTTAAATTTACCGCAAAGGTACGATTTTACAATATGAGTAACAATGAGGTAATATGATATTGACAATGCATTTACAGGAAAAAAATGTATTTTGCCTCGTGAATACCTAAACATGACTGGCAGGCGAGTTTTACTTTTTATCACTATTTTTCTTTTCATCAGCTTTAAAAGTTTCTCGGCTGTTTTCACGGTAACCAGCAATGCAGATTCGGGGCCGGGTACACTACGCGAAGCACTCACACTTGCGGCGGCTAACGGCAGTGCAGAAAAAGATTTTATTTATTTTAATTTACCGGATTTGAGTGAGGCGGGGAGGACGATAACGATACTGACAGACCTTCCTAACCTAACGTCAAACCTTGTTATCGATGGCACTACACAACCCGGAAACAAAATAGGGTATAGCGATGCTAAAATCACATTAAAAACATTCAGAAGTACTTCTAAATTGGTTCTTTTTAATGGTGATGGCCTAGAAACCATAGCGTTTTATGGTATATATTTCTTTGATACAACAAGTCCTTGCATCTCTGATCCGGATGGCGCTGAAAAAATCGCGATAAGTCTGCGAAATTCAAAAAACATTATTTTAGGAAGTAAAAACAAAGGCAATATTTCAAACGGCTATAAATACAACGCGTTTGATTTTGACAATATCAGCGACGTTTATATCGCCGGTAATATATTCGGCCAACAGCCAGATGCCCTTGAACCAGTTTGCAGCGGGGGAATATCGCTGCATTATGTCACCAACGCTCAAATTGGCGATACAGAGGCTGGCAACACTTTTCTATCGCCCATTCAAATAGTAGTCCCCAATATTGTTGGCAGCAATCAAATATCTGTGGTTAATAATAACTTTGGGGTAGCCAGCGATGGCATAACCGTAATACATTATATTGACGGTGGTTTCATTACCATAGCTTCAAATTTACCTACTCCTACCGAACCACAGCCTAAAATAAACCTTAATGTATCCGGTAACCTGTTTTCCCATTATGGCAGTACCCAGGGTGGGTTAGTAGTTTCCCGTATTGATGGTACAATTAATATCAAGCACAATTGGTTTGGAACCGACCGGAGTGCCACAATACCATTAAATTTAAAGAAAGCGCACCCAGGAGACGGAACAGCACTATATCTTGAAGACCTGATGGCTGATGTCGTAGTTGGCGACGTCGACCCTGCTCAGGGAAACAAAATCGCATATTCATACGTAGGCATAATCGCATATAATTGCAAAAACGTCAAGGTAATAAGGAATTCGTTTAAGTGTATCGATAATAAAGAGTACCTCTATGGCCCGGACAATCTGCCTCAGATCACCGTAACAGCCAATACCGGTCAGTATATAGCAGGAACATCTGATGCAGGCGCGCTTGTTGATATTTTTCTGAGTGATGATTGTACCAATTGCTCCCCGGAAACATATTTAGGCTCAACTACGGCTGATGCAGCCGGGTTATGGAAATACACCTTTCAGCAACCTTATGCTCATAGTATAATAGCCAATGCACATGTAGGAAAACGGTCATCCGATTTTACAAAGCCTCAAATTAACACTTCAAAAATCCAAATAACCCATTTTGATTGCGGAAACAGCGGCAAAATATCAGGAATAACGGTCAGCAATACGGATAAGGTTAAATGGGTTGATGAACAAGGCAATGTGGTATCTACCAGTATTGAACTCAAAAATGCAAGGCCGGGAAGATATAAACTGATCATTGGAGAGTATTGCACAGTTGAATCAGATTATTTTACTATAAATGATAATTCGCCACATATTTATGATGCTTTTATAGCTACATCGGCTCCTGCTTGTAATCAAAATAATGGAAGTATAAAAAACCTGTTTGCATTTACAGCAGATAATCAAACCATTTCATATACCTGGATTGATCAGGATTTAAAAGAAGTTGGTTACGAAGCTAACATAACCAATTTACGTCCCGGAAAGTATACATTGAAGGCAAAATCAGCATCCGGCTGCGAAGACACTTACGGGCCTGTAATTTTAAACGCGAGCAATGGCCCGGTTATCGACCAATCACACGCTGACGTCCAACCTACTCCCTGCGGCCAACCAACAGGCTCTATAAAAAACATTGTTGTTACGGGCGCCGGAAATATAAAATATAGCTGGCTCAACGCCCAACACCAGGAAGTTGCCACAACCAATGATCTTACCGGCCAACCTGCAGGAATATACACACTTAAAATCACCGATGACGGTCCATGCGGCCCTGTATACTCGTCCGAGTTTAACATCCCTGAAATTAATGGCATAACCCTCGATGAAACCAATGTTACACGCGTCCCTGCTACCTGTGGCCAAAACAATGGCAGCATTCGGGGTATAACAGCTCCTGGAGCGACCCGTTATAAATGGGTAAACACAGCCAACAACAATATAGTAAATTCGGGGCCTGATCTTTTAAATGCCGCCGCGGGCACCTATCAGCTTACGGCAAGCAATGATTTTGGATGCAGTAAAACAACCCTTGCTTACACTATTGATGCAACTCCCGCTACTGTATATCCTGCTTATACTGCCAACATTAACAACAGTTGTGGAGGTCAAAACAATGGTTCAATCACTGTAATTCCAACGGGTAACCTTGTTAAAACCATGCGCTGGGTTGATGACAACAACCAGCCTGCAGGCACAGATGCAAACCCTCACGACCTTAAACCAGGCATCTATAAAGTTTACTTCACTGACGCCAATGGTTGCGAAACGCTTTATCCGCATGATTTTACTGTTAACGAAATTGCGCCTTTGGCAATTGCCGCAAACTCCGAAAACCGAACCGACGACCAATGCGGTTTAAACACAGGCAGCATAAAAAACATTCAAATTACCGGTGGTACACAACCTTATACTTATTTATGGTTTAACGAAGCCGGAGATCATATCAAGACATCAAAAGATCTTACCGGCATTGGAGCCGGAACTTATACCTTTCAAGTTCAGGATGCCAGCAATTGCGGTAGTACAGCAAGTAGTACCTATGCTATTTCAAATGAGAACAACAATATCGATGCCCCGGTACTTAACCCATTACAGTTATGCGCTCCGGGCGAAGCTTTACTAACTGTCAACTCTCCTGCGGCAGCCAATAAATATCGTCTCTATAATTCGTTAACTGATCCAACTTATCTGGACGAACAAACAAATGGCATCTTTAAGATCAGTGCGAACCCCAATAGCACATATTACGTAAGCCGGGTTAACGGACAGTGTGAGAGCGAACGAACCGCGGCGCAAATAACTATCAACTTATCAGCCATTGATATCCCCAACGCATTTACACCAAATAGCGACGGTAAAAATGATTACTGGAAAATAAACAATGCCCAAAATTACCCGCAGGCCATAGTGCAGGTATTTACCCGGTACGGGCAAAAAGTATTTGAATCAAAGGGGTACAGCGTCCCGTTCGACGGCACTTATAATGGCAGCAAACTCCCTGCGGGGGTATATTACTATATTTTAAACCTCGGCAAAAGCTGCAAACTGCTTTCCGGAAATTTAACACTTATCCGATAAACTCGCTGGAATGATTTTACAGGAAAAGTTGTATTTTGGCTCGTGAATACCTAAACATGACTGGCAGGCGAGTTTTACTTTTTATCACTATTTTTCTTTTCATCAGCTTTAAAAGTTTCTCGGCTGTTTTCACGGTAACCAGCAATGCTGATTCGGGGCCGGGAACACTACGCGAAGCACTCACACTTGCGGCGGCTAACGGCAGTACAGAAAAAGACTTTATTTATTTTAATTTACCGGATTTGAGTGAGGCGGGGAGGACAATTGCTTTAGCAACGAAGTTGCCCCTAATGACATCTAACCTGGTAATTGATGGCAGTACGCAACCGGGTGCAAAATTTGGCATCAGTGACACTAAGGTTCAGATTACCTTTAAATTTGTATATCCCGATCAGTTAACTGTATTGAGCAGCGATGGCGCAGATTTCCTCGAAATCTATGGCCTTTGGATAAATTGCGATTCAACCGGATGGGGCGGTGCAGGCATAGGGATAAGCAATTTCAATAAAGTTATTGTAGGTGCACCTTCAAAGGGCAACGTTATAAATGGCGCCAATGTAGGTATACACACAGGTAAAGTATGTATCTATCAAAATAACAATTCGGGGACAGATATAACAGGAGAACAAGCGGGAGGAGGCCATGTAGGCATATCATGCGACGATGTTACGGTTGGTGGATCACCAACTACTGGAAATATTTTTTTTAAAGCGGATATGACCTTTGAAAACTCCTTGGGAAACCATTTGATTTTAAGTTATAACAAATTCGGAACTAATTATACAGGAACCAAACGCGTACCGCTAAATCTTTTCTCGCAAATTACGCGCCTGGTAGTACAAGGAGTCTATTCTCCAGGCACTGAGATTCCGGTTAATGCGGTGATAAACAATAATATTTTTGTAGATGAATATGCTGGTATTTTATTAAGTGTAACAGACTTGAGCGGTCAGGTTACAATACAGGGCAATTCCTTTAACACCGACCCTACGGGAACAATAAATTATCTTGCCAACTCAGAGACTGTAGCATCTATGCGCGACATTCTTTTAAGAGCCAGCGCCAATATTTTAGTTGGAGGCGACGATCCTATTCAAAAAAACTTAATTGCTTATGGCGGACTGGGAATCGATTATGGCTCATATGGCAAATATACTTTTAAACGTAATAGTATTTTTTGCGTGGATGAAATAACAGGCACAAGCTATGACCGTGATAAACTTCCAGTGGTTAAGATCACCTCTGTTTCAGATAATCAGGTAGCCGGTACCGCCACACCCAATGCAGATATTGAGCTGTTCAACAGCGATTGTAGCTGTAACTTGCCAAACCCCAAAAAATATTTCACAACCGTTAAGGCGGATGCAAATGGCAAATGGACATATAACGGGCCTGTAAATGGTTATGTGATGGCATCGGCAACCATAAATAATTTAACAGGGTTATTTACCGGGTTGAATATTGACGACTCACAGGTTATAATTACTAATTTCACATGTACAGCCAAAGGGTCTATCACCGGAATTAAAACGCCTTATACCACGGGCATTAGCTGGTATAACGAACAAAACCAACAGGTCGGCAACTCAATTGATTTGAAAGATGTTCCCGCCGGAAATTATACCCTGAAAATAAATAGCGGTACCCCATGCCAACTTATCAAGCAGTATCAAATAGTAGATAATTCGCTGGTTGTTGATATTAGTAATCTCTATGTCAAGCCGGCATCCTGTGGTTCTTCTAACGGATTAATTTGGGGTATAAAGACTAATGTCCCTGCTATTCTGACCTGGCATGGCGCAAATATGGGTGGCACAGTATACGGTACAGAGGTTTCAAATGTACCTGCAGGGAATTACACCTTTACTTTTACGAACTTAGATGGCAGTTGCCCACAAACCCTTTCTCCTATAACTGTTCAAAGTGTTGATGGCCCCGGCATTGATCAATCGCACCCCGATATCCAATCAACATCCTGCGGCCAGTCAACAGGCTCCATAAAAAACATTATTGTAACCGGTACCGGCAATATAAAATACAGCTGGCTCAATGCTCAGCACCAGGAAGTAGCTACAACCAATGACCTGACCGGGCAACCGGCCGGTATGTACACGTTAAAAGTTACCGACGATAGCCAGTGCGGCCCCGTATATTCTTCTGAGATCGAGATACCCGAAGTTAACGGCATAACACTTGATGAAAACAATGTAACCCGCACCCCCACTACCTGCAGCCAAAATAATGGCAGCATTACAGGCATAATCGCTCCCGGAGCGACCCATTATAAATGGGTAAACACAGCCAACAACAATATAGTAAATTCAGGGCCTGATCTTGTAAACGCTGCCGCGGGCACCTATCAGCTTACCGCAAGCAATGATTTTGGTTGCAGTAAAACAACCCTTGCTTACACTATTGATGCAGCTCCCGCTACTGTATATCCTGCTTATACTGCCAACATTAACAACAGTTGCGCGGGCCAAAACAATGGTTCAATTACTGTAATTCCAACGGATAACCTTGTTAAAGCAGCACGTTGGATTGACGCCGGAGGGCAGCCTGCGGGTACAGGCCTAAATACCCCAAACCTTAAACCCGGCACTTATAAAGTATACTTCACCGATGCCAACGGATGCGAAACGCTTTATCCGCATGATTTTACAATTACCGATATTCCGCCTGTGCAGATAGATGGTAATTCGATGATTCAAACAAACGATCAATGCGGGTTAAAAACCGGTAGTGTTAAAAACATCCAGGTAACAGGTGGCACACCGCCCTACACTTATTTATGGGTCGATGAAGCCGGTAATCATCTATCTACGTCAAAGGATCTTACCGACGTTGGCGAAGGCACCTACAGCCTTCAGGTCCACGACTCCGGAAGCAGCACATGTAGCCCTTCAGCAGGCATAGCATTTAATATTTCCAACCAGAATAGCACCATAGACGCTCCAGTAATTAATCCCTTACAATTGTGCGCGCCTGGCGAAGCCTTAATAACCGTAAGCTCTCCGGCTGGCGGCAATAAGTACCGCCTCTACAATTCGTTAACTGATCCAACTTATCTGGACGAGCAAACAAATGGTATTTTTAAGATCAGTGCAAACGTCAACAGCACCTTTTATATAAGCCGGGTTAATGGCCAGTGCGAAAGCGAACGAGCAACAGCACAAATAACCATCAGTTTGTCGGCAATTGATATCCCTAACACATTTACGCCAAACGGCGATGGCAATAACGATTACTGGAAGATAAATAATGCTCAGAACTATCCCCAGGCCATCGTACAAGTATTTACAAGGTACGGCCAAAAAGTATTTGAATCAAAGGGATACGGAGTACCATTTGACGGAACTTACAAGGGCAGCAAACTTCCATCAGGAGTATATTATTATATTTTAAACCTCGGTAAAAGCTGCAACCTGCTTTCGGGGAGTTTAACAATCATCAGGTAAATATCAAAATTTCCTCCTTTATTAATCTAAAGTCTGGCGAGGTAAACAACTCATTTGGCATTGTAGCGTTATTGCCAACAAAATCGTAACTTACTATCGGACAATATCAACCAATTTATTGCCAATTAATTATAAACTAACATTCAAGCCCCAAATCGCAACCATGAAACACCGGTTGTTGCTATTTACGTTATTCCTGGCACTGGCCGGTTCGCGCGCTATGGCAACTGTATTTACGGTTACAAGTAATGCCGATACCGGACCGGGCACGTTGCGTGATGCTCTTACCAAAGCAGCCGCCAACGGAACAGTTCAGCAGGATATTATTAATTTTAATTTGCCGGGCAACCCAACCATAACGCTGTACACGCAACTTCCCGAGGTTACCTCAAATTTAGTTATTGACGGCAGTACACAGCCCGGGCAAAAATTTGGCCGAAGCGATGCCAGGGTCTATATAATACCCGATATCAGCTATACTTTCCCGGGTACTAAAGCTGCCGCTTTACTTATGACCGAAACTACCAATGTTGAAATATATGGCTTATGCGTAAAAGGCTACAGCAGTAAACTAATCAATTTCAATGGGAACCTCCTTTTCACGGCTATATCTGCTTACGATTGCACCAACATCACTATAGGCGCACCGGATAAAGGAAATGTTTTTTGCGATAATATCTATGGTGTTTATTGCGGTACAAACTCGCTAACCGACTCAAAAAATAACGACAATATCATTATCCAGTCAAACTTTATTGGTTATGATGAATCAGGAACCAATGTTATTGAATTAGGGTACGCACTTGACATAACCGCCGATAACTCTTTAGTTGGCGGCCCCACTTCCAAAGAAAGAAACTATTTCGCTACCGCGATAGCCCTGAACGGGATCGATAACAAGTTTATCAATAACTCGCTTTCGCTTGATGTGAACGGGCAGGATAACCGCGTAAGTGGAGCTTCCATACTTGTACGGATCCAAGGGAGCAATGCGCAGGTAACCGACAATGATTTCTGCGCCACACAGTTCCAGTTTGTGTCTGTAAATGGCTTTTCCTTTTTGCGTAATAAACAAAGTAGCATACCTGGCAATTCGGGCATGTCTTTATTTAAATGCAACAACGCGGTAATAGGCGATAATAATGGTAATGACATTAATATTTTCAGTAATGATGGCGGCGCGTTCTATGCAGTCCAATCAACCAATATTACTATTGCCAAAAACAGTATTTCGTGCAACACAATACCTTATCTTATTTCGCAGGGCACAGCCATACCTGATATTAATGTACTCGTAAGTAACGCCGATGAATTTTCAGGAACCGCATCGCCAGGGGCTGCCATTTACATTTATAATGACAACACGGATTGTTCTGTTTGTAACCCGGTACAATATATCACCACAATTACTGCGGATGCAAACGGCAACTGGAAGTTTAACGGCGATCTTCACAATAAAAAGATGGTGGCAAATGCTACACTCAATAATAGCTCATCTGAATATACTCAGCCGTCTATTTCAACTTTAGCAGCCGATTATATTAAGGTTAATCCTACCTGCTTTAAAAATAATGGTTCAATCACCCTGCAAAACTTAAAGAATGTTATTGGGGTTGACTGGTATAATGATCAGGACCATTTAGTACAGTCAGGCGGGAATAAACTAATAAACGCAAGCGTTGGTACTTACTACGCCAAATGCTATAATGGTAATTGCTTTGCAAGGTCTATTCCGATAACCTTAACGAGTTCAAACCCCGGAATAGATGATTCTGAACTTCAAAAGATCAATGCTTCCTGCGACGCGGCAAATGGGAGCATCTCCAAATTAAAACTAATAAACACCAACGATGGCACACCACCATTAAGGTGGACAAATGAAGCCGGGGATATAGTAGGAACGAGCTTGGATATTGATCAGCTTCCCGGCGGAACATATACCCTTACCGTAGATCCCGCAGGCTGTGCCGTTCCCTATCACATTACCCTCCTTAACCAGGAACTTGTTCTTGATCCCCCATCGGTAAGCAGCTTCCAGCTCTGCGGGCCCGGCGAAACCGTAATACCGGTTAGCAACCCGGTGGCTGCGTCAACCTACAGACTTTATGACAATGAAACCGACGCTATGCCGCTTGATGAGGAAGCTAATGGTAAATTTAAAGTGAACGTAACGGCAAACCGGAGCTATTATATAAGCCGGTTTAGCAATGCCTGTGAAAGTACCCGTACAAAGGTTGATGTAAGCGTAGGTCTCTCATCCCTTACTATCGCCAATACTATTACGCCCAATAACGATGGTATCAATGATTACTGGCAAATTGCCGGCCTGGAAAATTATCCATTGGCTACCGTGAAAATATTTAACCGTTACGGAAAAAACATTTTTGATTCAAAAGGATACAGCCATCCGTTTAACGGTACCTTTAATGGGAAGCAGCTGCCCAGCGGCAGCTACTATTATATTATTAGTCTTAACTCAGGCTGCGGTATATTATCCGGCAGTTTAAGCATTATCCGTTAACGCCAGCTGCCTCAAATACGTCTGGATAGTATTTTCCAGTCCGTAATACAAAGCATCGCTTACCAGGGCATGACCTATGCTTACCTCAAGCAGGCCCGGTATATTTTCGGCAAAGTATTTCAGGTTATGCAGATCCAGATCATGCCCGGCATTAATGCCCAAGCCAGCCTGCTGTGCGGCTTTTGCAGCCTCGATATAAGGAGCGATAGCCAGTTCTTTCCCCTGCGGAAAATGGGTAGCATAGCCTTCAGTATAAAGCTCAATACGGTCGGTACCGGTTTTGGCGGCGCCTTCAACCATTGCAGGAATAGGATCGACAAAGATAGAAACCCGGATCCCGGCATCTTTAAATACCGCTATCATATCTTTTAAATAATGATAGTTGGCAATGGTGTCCCAGCCATGGTTTGAGGTGATCTGCCCTAATACATCAGGTACCAGGGTAACCTGTTCGGGCTTATTGGCCAGTACAAGGTCGATGAATTTCTGTTCCTGGCAATTGCCTTCTATATTAAACTCGGTAGTAACAATTTTCTTAAGCTCAAACACATCATTATAACGAATGTGGCGTTCATCCGGTCGAGGGTGCACAGTTATTCCCTGCGCGCCAAAACGTTCGCAGTCTTTAGCAACCTGGATCAGGTCGGGATTATTACCACCGCGCGAATTACGCAAAGTGGCTATTTTATTGATATTGACAGATAGACGGGTCATATTTCAAAGTTATAGATCATTTAGATAAAATGCCCGATATATTTAACTTTAGGTCATGAAACCTAAACAATTGATTATAGAGCTGGCAATAATAGTGACGATTGTTACGGCAACATGGTTTACTATAAAACTATCAACGAGCGAGACATTACTCGACATCCAATTACATGATACCTATTTTGTTATTGACCGTTCAACTATCATTTTGCCTGTATCACTTTTGTTGATAACCCTTATCTACCTTATTAAAGAAGGATTTGCAGGCTACAAAAGGCGGTTTCAAAATCTCATCCTTTTGACAGCCGACTTTTTATCACTCATCTGGCTATATCCATTATCAGTATTTATAAAATCCCTGCCACAACCCGAATGGCAATATATCCTCCGCTTTCGGCTTTACCAAATGCTGTACCTCATATAGATGATCAAGCCGGTAGGTATTCTTTAGTTATCAACAGCGCTAAACATTTAATGCCAATTGTATTAATTGTTTTTATGCTGATATTAGTCGCAAGTTCTTTCCTCACAGGGAAAAACTGGAATGCAAAACCTCATGAACAAAACATTAATTAAATTAATACCGGCTCTGTTTCTTTGCTTTGTTGCTTTTAATGAGCAAATATCGGCACAAACCATCTACCGCAAAATCGAAAACTACAAAATTTACTATGGTTGGGCGCATAACTATCCACAGGATTGGATGATCCTGCGTCGTTTTGATAATGAAGGGCGCAATTACCTGCTGATGGTAAACCCGCAAACGCTCGAAACCAAGATAAACGAAAGCAATTTTTACCAGGTAAAACCCATGACCATGGAGCAGGCCCGTGATTTTTTTAAAAGCACGCCCTATAAAAAAGCGCTCGACAAAGCCGAAAAACAATCCATAAGTATCCAGGATGCAGGCATTGAAAGCGGCATCCCCAAACAAACCGGCGTCAGCCTCACTGCCGATCTATGCCCATCGCACCGCCCGTTGGATAAACGCATTTTCACTGATATTTTCACCGAATTTAAAAAGGTAGAGCGACCGGTACCTATCGCGCTCTCCGTAACCGGCATCTGGATGCGCCAGCACCCGCAGGACCTGTCCTGGTTAAAACAGATGCAAGCCAACCGCGAGATCTACATCACCTGGATCAATCATTCCTTCAATCACCGGGTAAGCCTGAAAGCCCCGCTTAAAGAAAACTTCTTACTTGAACCCGGCACTGATATCAATTACGAGGTGTTGGAGACGGAAAAAGCCATGCTGCGCAACGGCCTGTTACCGTCAGTGTTTTTCAGGTTTCCCGGCCTCGTGTCTGATCAGCAGTTGGTATACCAGATCACAAACTTTGGGCTTATCCCGGTAGGTACCGATGCCTGGCTGGCCAAAGGTCAGCAACCGCAAAACGGCAGCATTGTATTAATCCATGGCAACGGCAACGAACCCGTTGGCGTTAACGATTTTATTAAACTGCTGCAATCGAAAACACGATCCATTGCAGGTAAACAATGGTTGTTGTATGATTTGAGGGAGAGCGTGGATGAAGAGTTTAGCGAAGCACCGTAACTCAGTTGGCAGTGTGCAGTGGCGGTTTGATACAGCCCTTAATCAATGCAGACATACGAAGTTTTAAAAACTTCGTATGTCTTTCAGCGGCATTTTTCTGGCGCAAATCTTGTGTGGCCGGCATGTCGGTATATGACTTGTGTCTTTAACAAAAAGGCAGGCAAAATAAAAGCCCCATAGCACTCGCTGCATGGGGCTTTAAACCTAAACCTTATCACAAATCCGGGTATAGATACCCGTTATTGAATTGTAAATTTAATATGAATTTTGAAATTTGTATCACGTTTGTTACAATTTATTTCTTTTGTATCAGATGGTATTTATAGGTATTAATTTCTCAGCTTTTCATATTAATTACGAAAAGATTCACAATAAAAGCTGACTTATATAAGCACGCTGGTGAGATCGCTTGACGGTAGTATTGATGGCTATTCGATCATGACAACGAACCAATGAAAAGCTTACTAAATAAAACTTGACACTGGTGACGCGTATTGTGTATGCCTCTACTTTTATTAAAAATGCTGTTTGATTTGGCACACACGCGACACGTGGCCGTTGCACAACGCATGACTTAATGAATAGATAATCCGA
>Ga0163162_10005162_pt1 | contig 12588 bp, 13 predicted proteins | sample S55metaG_FD_115310 | JGI IMG/M metagenome (GOLD analysis project Ga0163162, IMG submission 115310) | Switchgrass rhizosphere microbial communities from Kellogg Biological Station, Michigan, USA - S5-5 metaG | ecosystem: Host-associated > Plants > Roots > Rhizosphere > Soil | place: USA...
CTTGGGATTCGTTCTATTCATTGGTTGGTTACTCCGACAGAAATTGTAGATCGCCTCAGTCTTGAGTTCGGGCAAGCATTCCAGGACATGAATTGTTTTGTGACGAATGATCGATTCTTCGGAACAGTAACACTATTCCTTTTGCGAGGGACATTCCTGCGCTACTGTTTGATGACGCCGCCGCTTTCGATTCGACTCAGTTCGATGGATGCGAGGATATATTCGACGAAAGACTTATTCCCGTGTTCCTTTACCCACGTGAAGTGCGACACCGCTTCGTCTCTTTGATCCTTCAACAGTTGGTCCATACCGATGTATCCGTGTGCTTCAGTTAAACGATCGTTGTTGTTGCCGGCCATGGCAACGAGCGCATCGGCGGCAAGTTCGCCTCTGAGGTACGTAATGATCGGATAAGGCCATAGGGCGCTGTTCGATCGCTTCACTGCCAACTCGAGGATGTCTTTAGCGTCAGAAGCTTTCTCTGCACCGCGATAACTGAGCGTAGCGACGATGACCATGTACTGGGCGCGATCGGAGTGCCAATCCGTTAACTCCAAATACGTGCGTGCATCGGACGCTGCAGCCTCGTATTTGCCAAGATAGAGATAGTCTTGAGTGCGTTCAAAGTAGGTCTGGGGCCACTTCGGAATTATCTTAGTGACTTGCGTGTAAGCAGCCGCCGCTTCCTCGTAGCGACCCATTCCGTGATACCAGCGTGCCAGGTTCAGATGGCCATCGACAAAACCTGGATTGACCTTCACAGCCTGCTTTACTGATTGAATACCCTGTTCGCGTTGGCCCATGTGAAACTGCGCAATGCCTAATCCGTTAAGCGCAGTTACATTATTTGGATCAATATGCAAAGCCTGCTGAAAAGCTTCTGCCGATTCGGGATAGCGAGCCGTCGTCCAGTATGCTAATCCGAGGTTCACGTAAGCGGAGAGATAGTTGGGGTCCAGGGTGGCCGCTTGCTTGTAAGCGCGAATGGCTTCGGAATAACGACGCATTGAGCTATCGATATTTCCCAGGGCGACATAAGCGTGTGCATCATTGGGATCCAGTTCGATTGCTCGTTTCGCTTCGGAGAATGCTTCATCGCGTTGTCCTATGCCCATCAATGCGATGCTGAGCTGAACATGGGCCACCGCAAGGTTTGGCTGAGTCTGAATGGCGCGTCGCAAAACCTCGACTGCCTCGTTGAATTGTCTTGTGCGAATTAGATCTTGTCCCTGCCTCACTAAACCCTGCGCCGGGTCTTGAGCCTGGAGTTGTGCGCTCTGTTGGACGACATTCTGCGCAGTGTTGACCGAAGTGCGAAACGCCGGTACTGGAAAAGTAACAGCGGTAAAGAATAGTGCAACTACTGATGAGTTGATTCCGATTTGCCTGATCGAGGAAGGGTAAGTCATATGAGTGACCCTCGGATTTTTGATAGAGCTGGAAAAACTTAAATGGTTGCGAAATGCGAGTTGGGCTCAGACTACTCGCGCCTTTCGGGCCCTGTCAACCTGCACGCCTAATTCGCAACTGACGACCAAACGGAACCATCGGCATACTCTATTCTCCGTATCACGACTTGCTCCGAGTACTGGTCGCGCGCGTTTTTGCCGGCTTTCGTTGCATCAAGAGTGCCGGTGGGAGAAGCTTTCGAACGCACGACTAAATGTTTAGTCGTGCCGGGCCTCATGTCTACTTTGTTTACGAACCGCAGCCGGCCCACCTCTCGCGCCGTACCTGGCTCAAAAAAAACATATTCCCAGGTGAGTGTTAGGATCTCTTGCCGCCCGGTGTTTCTGACCTTCAGTTCATAAATGTAGAATGTCGTGAGCCGGCGATCTCCTGTATCAGGTGCGGACTTGCGCACGACCGGCGGCAGGGCCGGCTCTCCGTGACGAATTCGATTTTCATTCTCGCGCGCTGCCGCTTGCTGCTGAATCTCTTCCTGTTGGTGCTCCTTACTGGCCGCCAACGGATCTTTGTCGAGCGCAGGATTGTACAAGTCGATCCGCCATTTATTTTGCATCACCGTCACCTCAGGCGGAGCGGACGAGGTCTGAGCCGAAGCGCTGACCGCGATTAAGAACAACACAAGCGCCGAGGATAGAATTTTCATAACGACTTTTCATCCCGAGTGACTAACAAGTGTCGTTAATTCACATCATTGCGCGTCACTAGCCAGAAAGGTAACAGCTGTAGAGACGAACTGCGCCGCCAGCGGACCGAAGATCGGACCATGCCCGCCGTTCGGTACCACCCACAACTGTGCCCCACCGATTGCTTCATACATCTCGACTGCGAGTCGCACCGGGTAAAGTTCGTCGCGGTCTCCGTGCACGATCAGCGTCCGGGCTGTGATCGTCGACAGGTACGGCGGCGTGAAATTCAGGTCGTCGTAGCTGTCGGCAAATGCGCGCGCCATGCGCCACAATGCCCTGATCTGTTCGTCCGTCTGGTGCCATTCACGCATCTGTCGCCACTCGGTCTCACTGTGGTTCTCAGCATCGACCGTACGCATTAACGATCGCGCCTGTTCGGGGAAATACGGAGCCCCACTCACCAACACCATCGCGTCGACCCTGCTCGGTTGCTGCGTCGCGATATGCAGGAGGGTCTTCGCGCCGAGGCTAAGTCCGATCGCCTTGAACCGGTTTATCTCCAGCTGATCGAGCAAGGCCAATACGTCGAGCGCACATTGGCGAAAGCTAAACTCGCCAGATGGATTCAGGGATCGACCGTGGCCGCGCAAGTCAGGAATGATGAGGCGATGTCCTTGAGGAGGGTCAGCGAAAACCAAGTTCCAGTTGGACCCGGCGCCCCCACCGCCGTGGAGCAAGACTAAGGGCTCGCCGTCGCCGCGCAGCTCATAATAGAGTTCGATGTCATAGACCGGCGCTGATCGCTTGATTGTTGACATAGCTCTAATCTTTACTCACCGGCGAGGGTTTCGAGACTCGTCAACGCTTTCTTTGGTGGCGACTTCTCGTACGAGCGGCAGTTACTACTTCGGTAATAGACCGGGTCACCAGCTCGGGCCGGTACAAATGAATCGCATGTCCGCTATTCTCTGCAATGATCAACTTGCCGGTGCTTGAAAGCGCTGTGAGCGCCCGCAGATCTTTCTGCCGCGTTGCATTGTCCTCTTGGTTTCGCCCCAAAACAATCAACGGAAGACTGCCAAGTGGATGGGGTGATGAGAGTCGCCAGCGACGCAGAGCGATAAACTCACTCCGCCAGGAATCAGCGGTAATCAGATCATTGACGACATCCATCTCAGCAAAAAACTTTTGCCATGCCCATAAGCGAAGCGGTTGTAGGCTCGGCGGCAGTCGATCGTAAGGCTCCTCTATCTTTGTTGGCTGATCATAATGCGGCGGATTGGTGAACAGCGGCTTGAACGCACTGCGCATGTCCGCGCCGGTCATTTCGTAGATAGGCATGTCTCTGCCGTTAACCAGGTACTTCGAGCCTTCCTCACCTGCTGGATCGTCGAGAACCAGTCCTACCACCTCATTTGGATATCTGCGCTGATAACCCTGCACGTATAACGCGCCGATAGAAGCGCCTACCATCACATAGGGCGAACGCACCCCTGCCATCCGCAGCAAGAGATGCAGGTCGTCACTTGTCTGTTCAACTGAGCCAGTCGCGGGACCTCTCTCGCTCCACGCGTATCCGGCCCGATCATATGTGCAGACTTGAGTGATTTTCGCGACCTCGGGTTGGACCAAAGCCCAGTCCATCGAAAAGGACGATTGCCCATTTTCGACGACGACAGCAGGAGAGCCGTGGCCAACGCAATACAGATGAATACGACGGCTGCCAATATCAACTAGTCGCCCGAGCGGTGGCGGAATTGGTGCTGCGTTCTGCCCGCGCGCAGCGCTGAACGGCAAGAGAGAAAACAAAGCGAGGAGCCAACACACGCGGGCGATACCAGATTTACGCATGATCTTTATCTTGGGTATAACGTCTGAGCTGACGCGTCCGCGCGAATCAGAGCACCTCCGCCGCATCATTCTAGTTGAGAAACTCTTTCCCGCGGCTAGTGTCCAAATTAGTCGTTAGGCGCCGATGTTGGATGGACATTCTGCTAATCACCCAACGGTCGTTGCACGCTCTTCCAGGAGATGGTGACACTCTTTAGCGGCTCTAACGACTCAACGCGGAACAGCGCGTACAGATCCGTTTCCGTGTCTTTGGTATGCACCACGTACATGTGACCGACTATTGCAGCGACGTCTGGATCCCTTGTTGGCACCGGGTAGGCCGGAAGTACAGGGACTTGAAAGGCATCGCCCCAATTCAACGCGCCCAGGTCCTTGATGCGGCTGCGGTCGTCCGTCACCATTGTTACTTCGAAGGTATCAAAGCTTGGGCTATTGCCGAACAAAATGTCCCAATCATTCCTTGTGAGGGGTAGTGCTCCTACACCGTTCATGCCGAACTCAAAACTGAAGGCCGCATCCACATAATTGTCCTGGCCATTCGTTATCCTACGCGCCGGCAGAGTCACCCACCGGGGACCACTCTGGACTTCGATCTTGAAGAGCACTTCGTTGCTGGTCTGCCCGTGCAGACTGATGCTTATCCACACATCGCCCGCCTGCGCCAATTCATCGGGCAATCTAACATTAATCTGCGTAAGCCAGTTCTGATTGGGAACCTTTCCGACGAACTCGACCTTTAAGCTATAACTTCTGGAAAGTGAATCCCTGGCTGTGGCGGTTACTGCCGAAGCGTCCTCCCCCAGGCTCAGATCCACGTTGATCCCAAAGAGTGCGACTCGGGTTCGTGGGTCTCGGCCCTGCTGGAAGTTATTTAGGGCCACGACCGGGAGAGGGTCACGGACGCGGGTCACAGAATCGAGGGCGATAGCTCTAGTAGAGTTTTCCTCTGTGAGTAACGTAGGGGCGGGGGCCTGAGCTTGGGCCAGAACGAACTGACCACCAGTGATTACAAAAATCATCTGGAACGATAATGTAAGAAGTGTCCTCCTGGCTCTCATCACGTTTTCCTTTCAACGTGTGTGGGTGCATCGAGTGGCGCTTGAACGACTGGCCAACGCAACTAACAACTGAGGTTACTGAGAGGCGAGTCCGCTGCTGCATGCCGTCCTCAGGCCGCGATCGATCATTCCTGTTCAACCGCAGCCTTAATATCGTTTAGGTCTTGCATAAGGGCCTTTTTCACCACGCTCTTGAATAGAAACAGCATTGGGACCGACAGTTTTGCAACGATAGTTTGTGGCTTGGAATCATGGGCCTCAGTCAACGTAATTCCGCCACTGCTCTCTGAAATACTTTTGGTGGTTAAGAATACAAATCCACCATCTTCTGCTCTGGTTTTGTAGAACTCGTTCTCAGCAGCATCGGTGATCCATTTTTCCACGGTAGCTGGCTTGCCGAACAGCATTCGGGTCTCTCGCCATTTTAGTCCCACGAGCCCGTTTGCCGGTTTTTCGAGAACCTCAATATTTTCGATTCCGCTTAATGTTTCCGAGGCTTTCTCGATATTGGTAATTGTGGCCCAGATCGCCGCCTTGGATCCGTTGATGGTTACCTGTGCTTCAACGATCATGTGTTCCTCCTGGGTTCGAGTGATGATCTATACGCAATGGCAACACGGCGCGTCCATATTGGTTACGCTCGTCTGTCGGCCTAACGTTGCACTTGGCTAGCCCATGCGACTACGAATAAACACTACTCACCGGATAGACGCGCCCTATTCAATCTTAATCCCCCACCACTCCCGCAAAGAACCAGCCTCCCTTGCGGAATTCGAAATAATAGCGATTGTCTTTTGTAACTTTGGTCGGTATGCCTTTGCTGCTCCACTTCCGATTTCTTACCGCTCCGCTCGCAACAGAGCGCTGGAGATCTTTCCAAGATCCACTACGCTCATTTTCATTTATGAACTGCAACCATTCAGACGGAGTTTGGCCGCCACCACCATCGAAGAAATCCTCGGGCATCATCTTCCTAATCGCGTCGGTATCCTTCTTTTTTATCGCTACAGTGAACTGTCGCCAAAAGCCAACCCACTTTCGATTGGCATCTGAAGTAGCGGTTTGAGCAAAACTCGACCAGCAAACTAATAGAAGTATTGTTGAGAAGATCCCCGCGACTCGCCCTGAGACCATTAGCATTTTCAATTTGTTCATGTAGCACCTAACCATTTTCTGACTAAAAACTACTTCGCTGCTGCGCGCTGCTTCTCTAACTCGCGTCGAAATGCCAGTTCCTTTTGGGTCACAAAACTTTTGTACCCATTCGGATCGACAAACGCCGTGGCCAGGCCTGCCTTAAAGCGTACATACTTCGTTTCCATATCGAAGTAACTTCCATGGGCGCCAAGAAAGAAGTCACACGGCAATGACTTCAACACGCGAAAACCCTTTTCATAATCTTCCGCAATCTGCGGATAGAGCTTGTTGTCGACAAGTTTGTAGCCAGGGTTGATATTTGGACTGCCTACTATCACAGCGTTGTAAGTCTTCGTTCCTTCCTTAACTTTCATCGTCCAGGTTGTGCAGCCCTTGGTATGGCCCGCTGTTAGATGTGCGATAAGAACAGTGTCCCCAAGTTTCACCTCATCACCATCCCGAAGTACGCGATCCACTTTTGCCGGCTTATACATCGTCTCCGGATCATTGCCATACTGAAAATCACTCTTTCCCCCAGACTCTACTACCGCAACGTCGCCATCCATCACCATGTACTGTGCACCAGTCTGCTCCTTAATAAGAGCGCTGCCGGCATCGTGGTCCCAATGTGCATGACTGATTAAAAGGATCTTGATGTCGCTGAACTTGAATCCAAGCGATTCGACACTGGCGCGAAGGAGCGGAACATTAGCTTCAAGATCGCTGTTGATAAGGATGTGACCTTGCGGAGTAGCGACCAGATAGCTTGCAAGGCCTTTGCTTCCGACATAGTAAAGATTACCTGCGATGCGAAATGCTGGGAAGGGTTCGGTCCAGTCACTCTGTGCGGTCGTGTTGTTGATAAAAAGGGAACAAGTGAAGAACACGACGAGAAACGTACTTACCACACCACGTGCGATTGCAAACATCTTGAGGGCCTCCGAGTATATGAAGAGATTCCGAGATTGTTCCGAAATTTGCAGCACTGCCTTGCCCCAGAGGGGCAACATGTTTATTGCCCGAGCCTTTCACACCTCCGGCTTTGTTCGGAGGAGCGGACACGCCGTCGTATAGATGCAGAGTCGGTCCGCTCCTCCGAACGAAGCCGGGGACAGTAGAGTTGTGATGCTATAAACATGTCACTCCTCTGGAGTGATGACCGACTCTCTTATTACCGGATTGAAAAGTCTACCTGGTTCTTGATCTCAAAGGGCCCGGTGCGTGGGCTTAGTTTTGTGCCAATCCGTAGACTGCTCAAAATTATGAGCGAAGGCTAAGACCCTTCCTTCACCAAAGCGCGGCCCGGCGATTTGGAAGCCGATCGGCAGTCCTGCTTGCGTGAACCCACACGGGATCGAGATAGTTGGCAATCCATAAGCATTAAATGGTCGAGTGTTTCTCAGCCAGAGTTCGCCCGGCAGTGGAGGGGTTGTCATATTCAATGCTTCTTCAATTGTAATCGGTGGCACTGGCGTCGTCGGTGTTACTAATAAATCCACTGTAGAAAAGACGCCGTTGATTGCGCGTCTAACCTGGTCGAGCTCTCTCCGGCCAACAACATAAGAAAGTGTGTCGACTTCAGCAGCTTGTGCTAGTCGTTCGCGCATCCATGGTCGATACAATTCAGGTGTACTGGCGAAGTACTTCGCGTGCACGGCATAAACCTCGGGAGCCTGGACGGCGGTTGGTGTTGGCGGCAACGTGACCCCCAGAATTTCTACACCCATCTCGCCGATCAATTTCAACGCTATGTTCGTTGCGTTTTCAATCTCCGGATCCAATCCCTCAAAGAAAGGCTCACGCACTACACCGATTCGTAGTGTTTCCTTTGCCCCCAATGCGGTCGTGTAATTGTCAGTCGGCCAATCTGGGCTCGTTGTATCAAACTCGTCGTATCCAGCGATTGCCTCGAGCAAGATCGCCGTATCCAAGACGCTGCGACAAAGTGGTCCGACATGATCAAGCGACCAGGAAAGCGGAAATACTCCGCGCGTACTGACACGTCCGTACGTAGGCTTGAGACCAACGATCCCACAAAACGCAGCCGGCTCGCGAATTGAACCACCGGTGTCAGAGCCGATCGCACCAAAGCACATCCCTGCTGCCACCGCAGCTGCAGAACCTCCGGAGGATCCACCTGGAATTCGTTTCGTATCCCATGGATTACAAACCGAACCGTAATGACTTGATGCGGAGGTGCCTCCATAAGCGAACTCCTGCATGTTCTGCTTGCCAATCAGAACAGCACCGGCCCGCTTTAGTCGCTGAACAACTTCAGCGTCCTCAGTTGGGACGCGATCAGCAAATAGGGCGCTGCCGCAAGTTGTTTTGATTCCGGCCGTGTCAATCAGATCCTTCAGACCTATCGGAATGCCGTGTAGGGCACCGCGCCAGTTGCCTCTGTGAATCTCGACCTCTGCAGCGCGCGCCTCAGCCAATGCCGATTCGTGCGTGACGGTGATGAAAGCATTGAGGGTTGGATTAAGTTGATCGATGCGAGCCAGACAGGCGGAAGTCAGCTCAACCGGAGAGATCTTTTTCTGACGCAGCAAGTCAGAGGCCTCACTGATGCTAAGTTCGGTCATTTGCATTGAAGGTCGCTAGACTCCAATCACTAATCACTCAGCCTGATCTCTGGTGAAATACCTTTCAGTTTGCGGTTGAAAAAATCGATGACGAGCATGATGAACTCAGTTTTAAACACTCCGTGCTTGTGATTGGCAAGTATCCTGATCTCGAAATCCTTTTTGAGTTCAGTCAAACGATCACGCAGTAGGAGCGACTGGTTGGTAGGAGCATTGAGATCGTTCTCACCGTGAAGGATCAGAATCGGAGACTTCAGCTTTTGCATTTGCAAAATGGACGAGCGTTCTCTGATGGCTTTTCCGGTCATACCGGACTCGTTTTGCATGTTTTGACGAATGTCGTCGAAGCCTGTTTCTTCGTACGCTCGTTTGAAGTCATAAATACCGGCGCCAAAAACTGCCGCTTTAATTTCGCTGCCAAGTTTAAGAGTCAGGAGCGATGCCGCCATTCCTCCACGAGAGTAGCCAAAAACCCCCATCTTGGTGTCATCAACAAACGACTCGCGCCTGAACCTCTTGAAGCCTGCAGCGAATGCGTTGATAGAATCAGGGCCCATAAAGTCAGCCTTACCTTCTGATTTTCCAAATCCTGGTTCTGCTACCGAAAGACACGCGTAACCTTGTCCGGCGAAAATCGTTCCGAGCGTGATAAAACTTGTAGCCGCCACTCTACCCGGAAGTAGCAACAGTCCAGGATACTTTGCTTCAGCAAGCGGCCGGATCGTAACGCCCTCAACCTTCTTACCCTGCCAGACGTAATCGTATTTACAGATCTTGATCTGCTTTTGATCGAGCGTTACGCAGCTGTCGCGTTCTAATGCTTCGATTATTTGATCGCGGCTGAGCTGTTGCGCATACGCCGTCAGAGGCAAGAGTAACGCGATACTCACGTGTATTAGAGTCTTTCGCAATTGCCACCTCCCGGGAGTGCGGCAGCTTGACGCCGATTGGGTACGGCTACAATTCACGATGATTTGTGAAAGAGCCTCATGCAGGTGAGCTTGGCAAGTTCATGTGCCATTTACGCAGCACCGCTTGTTCGCGTTCAAGTTCAATCCCGGCCTTCAGTTGATCATTGGTGCGATTTGACTGATACCAATCCCACGTGTCCCTGATCGTATCGTTAAGAGATCGATAGTGGAGACCTTCATTCACAGCCTTGTCGGAATTAATAAACATGAACCCGCGCAGATGCGGGGCAGCTTCTTCCGGCAACCAGAGCGGCATTTCGCTCCACGCAGCGACATTTTCCTTCAGCAGAAACTCCTCGCTCGCCCAGGTAAACGACGCATCACTCTTGCTAACTGTCTTACAAGTGTCGAGAAGTCTCTGCATCGTGACAATGTTGGGTTTGCCACTGGTATTGTAAATGCCGGTTGCTTTGCGTTCGACCATTTTCAAGATCCATTCGGAGAGGTCGCGCACATCAATAAACTGGACAAACTTTTCCGGAGACCCTGGAGTTAAAACTTCTCCGCCGCGCGCTACCCGCACAATCCAGTACGTGAATCGATCGGTGTAATCATTGGGTCCAACAATCAGACCGGGCCGGATGATCAGCGTGCGATTTGGCAAAACATCTTCTGCCGCCCGTTCACACATTGCTTTTAACCCACCATACATTTTCCCGTAATTCGGCGAAGTCTGACCCGAAGTATCAATCTTGTTCGCTTCGTCCAACTGCTCGCTGGTTAAAGTTGCGAGCGGAGCAGTCTCATCCACGCCCGGCTCACTAACATTCGCGTACGCTGACTGGCTGGAGATAAAAACATAACGATCAACTGAGTCAGACAGCACTTCTGCAGCGCTTCGTACCGAACGCGGCAACATCCCGCAGGTGTCAATCACTACGTCCCACTTGCGTCCTCGAAGTTTCGCGAGATCGACGTTTCGATCACCAGAGATGTAATCAACATTTGTTTGTTGCGGATGGTTACCACGATTGAAGAGGGTTACTCGATGCTGGGCGCTGACAGCTGCTGTTACGAGGTGACGCCCCAGGAATCGTGTGCCGCCGATGACTAGTAACTTCATAAACGCTTGACGGTTAAGAACGATACATCCGCAACGGCGGCAGTTTTGAGCGCTAACAAATTTTCAGGTCGGGAGGCGGACCCGCGTACTTGTGTACACCCCAATCCTGACGATTTCTATAACCTAACCAAAGCGGGGATCCCTTTCCATCCTGGAAATTGTTCCAGACCGACCTAGGGTTCACTTTTCACCGCAATCCCATACACCACATTTGCTTCAACTGAACGCACGCCCGACTCGCGTATGTAATTGAAGTTGACGTTGCGAACATACTCGACCGCAGCAGCGTCCAGTTGTTCGATCGTGCCTCGATATCCTGAACCGAGTATGGCCGCCCACCACGCTTCAGGCGATGCTAGCTCGTGCATGCCATTCTGGGCATGAACATCCACCAACTCTGCTCCTCCCTGATGAAAGAGATCGCGAAGTGATGACGGATCGCAGAGTCGATCCCATGGATTGAAGCCTTTGTATAGATCAGGTCTGACATCCCTGATCGAATTCCAGAAGACTGTGCTGGCGGGTTCGAAGAAGTTTGGTCCCCAGGTGGTGAGCGCGAGCTTGCCGCCGGAACGAACAAGCCGCCAGAGTTCGCGGACAGCAGCCTGCATATCAGGAACGAAGAAAATGCCGAAGACACAAACCACAGCATCGAAGTGTGAATCCTCGAAATGAAGATCGAGCATGTCGCCTTGCTGAAATTCGATGTTGTGAAGTCCCAAGGCACGCGCTTTCTGTCGAGCTAATTTGAGAAGGTCCTCCGCAAGATCAACTCCGAGCACGGAACCCTCAGGTCCAACAATTCGTGCCGAAGGAATTGCCGAAGCGCCACTGCCACAACACACATCAAGAACACGTTCGCCCTGCTTGAGGTTCAGTTGTTCGATTGTTCGATGTCCAAAATGGGCCCAAAAAGAATTCGCCGGATCATCGAAACGATCGGACGCGGCGTTGTAAGTGATCGCTGCCTTTGCTTTGGCGTCCTGTGGTGTAGGCATGTCCGACCTATTCTGATGTAGCCAATAGTTATTAGAAAACTGTTACCCGGGTCTTCACTCTTTTTACAGGACAGGAAGATAACAAATCAATCGAGACGTCCCGCGTCACTCTGTCTCCCCATCTCCACGTCTGGTTTTCGTGGAGGTCGCGGCAAGAGCTTCATCCACGTCTCCATGAATCGCACGAGAGTCGTCTTCTGTGTTTTCTCTGGCACGCTTATGCAGTCGTTGAAACTGCTGCTGTAACTCAGCGAGCTCCTGATCTGAGAGATCTTCCAAATTGACCAGACGATTGCGAGCTCCAGCCACGCTGCTGATGAGTTCGTCGAGCTTGAGATGAACTGCTTTGGCATCTCGATTTTGTGTATTTTGGATAAGAAAGACTGCGAGATAAGTGAACACAGTCGTCGCGGTGTTCACAAGTAACTGCCATGTGTCAGAGTAATGATAAATAGGGCCAGCGGCCAGCCACAAGATAATCAGGAAGACATTTAAGACGAATAACCACGATGACCCCAGCGCGCTGGCAGCCATCACTGAGAATTTCCGAAAGCCCTCGTTCAACTTCATATGCATCTACCCCCCACTTTCTAACTGCGGCCGCACGTCGAGCGGTGTATGCCGGCCGTACGACGTGAAGCAGACTCTTGTCTACTTCTCAGCCACAACTGATTCTTGGTAGTGGCTTCTTGATTCCCTAATGGCAATAGGAGTGCCGGGACAAACTTGGGCTTAGGAGAGTCAGTGAGCGACGCTCAAAGAATGAGGTGTACTTGCGGTTGGATCGAGTTCAATAAAAAGCCGCAGATAAACGTCGGAGACTCTTGAC
>Ga0163162_10005166_pt1 | contig 12586 bp, 9 predicted proteins | sample S55metaG_FD_115310 | JGI IMG/M metagenome (GOLD analysis project Ga0163162, IMG submission 115310) | Switchgrass rhizosphere microbial communities from Kellogg Biological Station, Michigan, USA - S5-5 metaG | ecosystem: Host-associated > Plants > Roots > Rhizosphere > Soil | place: USA: Michigan...
CCGGGCGCGGCGCTGGCAGATGCCCCCGACTTCCCGAAGGCCTCCGTGGACTGGGACCGCGTCCGCGAGTGGAAGGACGGCTTTCTCCGGGCGGCCTGGGAGCGCGCGTCCGGATCCGCACGGGTGCGCGAGACCCTCGAGGAGTTTCGCTCCGCGCCGGAGCAGAAGATCTGGCTCGCGGACTGGGCGCAGTTCGCGGCGAAACGGGCGGTCGGGCCGGACGCCGGCCCCGAAAAACTCGCGGCGGAGACCGAGTACCAGGAGTTCCTGCAACTCACGTTCTTCCGGCAGTGGGACCGCCTCCGATGGGAAGCGCGCCGGCGGGGAATCGCCTTCTTCGGCGACGTGCCGATTTACGTTCCGGCCGGGAGCGTCGACGTGGAGAGGCATCCGGAGCTGTTCGCGCTCGACGAAAAGGGCGATCCCACCGACGTCGCCGGCGTCCCTCCCGATTTCTTCAGCAACACCGGTCAGCTCTGGGGATATCCGCTCTACCGCTGGGACCGGATGGCCGAGGACGGCTACCGCTGGTGGATCGAGCGTTTCCGCACGGCCTTCCGCATGACCGACATCGTCCGGCTGGACCACTTCCGCGCTTTCGCGGCGTACTGGGCGGTCCCGGCCGGAGACCCCACCGCGATGAACGGGAGATGGTTGCCGGGTCCGGGACGCAAGCTCTTCGACGCCGTCCGCGCCGAGCTCGGTGACGTGCCGCTCGTGGCGGAGGACCTGGGCACCATCACGCCCGACGTGCGCCGGCTGCTCGCAAAGCTCCGATTCCCCGGGATGAAGGTCCTGCAGTTCGCCTTTTACGAGGACGACAGTCCCTACCTTCCGCACCGGCACGTGCCGAACGCGGTCGTGTACACCGGGACGCACGACAACGACACGACCCGGGGCTGGTGGGCGACACTCGATCCGGACGCACGGCGCCGCACGGCCGCCTACCTCGGCACCGACGGGGGCGAAATCGAGTGGACGATGATTCGCGCGGCCTATACGTCCGTCGCGGATCGCGCGATCGTCCCGCTGCAGGACGTCTTCGGGCTGGGAAGCGAGGCCCGCATGAACACGCCCGCGGAAGCGCACGGCAACTGGAGCTGGCGCGTCCGCGACGAAGACTTTCGGAACGATCGCAACGCCAGGCTGCTCGAGCTCGCGCAGATGACCGGCCGCCGGAAGAAAGAATCCACCGGACCTTGACGGCTCCGCCGCCCGCCCGGCGTCCATTCGGGAACTCCGGGCTGACCGTGCCGATCCTGGGGTTTGGCGCGGGCGGCGTCGGCGATCCCTCGCTGTCCGAGAGTGACGCCGGAGCTCTGCTGAACTCGGTCGTGGATCTCGGGCTCGGGTTGATCGATACCGCGCGGAGCTACGGTCTTTCCGAGGAGCGGATCGGGCGACACCTTGGCGCCCGCCGCGGGGAGCTCGTGCTCTCCACGAAGGTCGGCTACGGGGTGCCGGGGTACGCGGACTGGACCGCCGAATGCGTGTCGGCGGGCGTGGACCTCGCGCTCTCGAACCTCCGCACGGACGTGATCGACGTCGTTCACCTCCACTCCTGCCCGCGCGAGACGCTCGAGCGAAACGGCGTTGCGGAGGCGCTCGGGCGCGCGGTCGCGGCCGGAAAGGTCCGGGTCGCCGCTTACTCCGGCGAGGGCGAGGCTCTCGATTTCGCGGTCGCCTCCGGCCATTTCGGGAGCATCCAGACCTCGGTGAACGTCGTCGATCAACGCTCCAGCGACACGGCCGTGGCGCGCGCGCGCGAGCGCGGCATGGGCGTGATCGGCAAGAGGGCGCTCGCCAACGCCGTGTGGCGAACCGCCGGACCATCCGCGGACGAGGCAATCGCCACCTACCGGCGGCGGTGGGAATCCCTCGAACTGGACTTCGGTCCGCTTTCTCCGGACGAAGCGGCGCTGCGTTTCGCCGCCTTCGTCCCGGGCGTCTCGACCGTGCTCGTCGCCACGCGACGGGTCGAGCATCTGGTCGCGAACCTCGCCGCGCTCGCCCGCGGACCGCTGCCCGACGAGATGCAGAGCGCCGTTCGCGCGCGCTTCCGGGAACGGGGAGGGGACTGGCCCGGCGTCGTCTGACCGGGCGTGGAATCCGCGGACGCGGAGGAGATGGGGCCTCTAGCTCCGGAGGCGTCTCCACCACCTCCGGAGCCTCTCGCCGAAACTCTCCTTCGGACGCTGCGAGAGGCGGAAGTGGTCGAACGCGCGGGTGGGGGCGACATCTCCGTACTGCTGGCGGAGATAGTGGAGGTGGTCCATCACGAACAGGTAGAGGTCCGCCGGCGTCCGGCCCGGAAAATCCCGGAGCACGTCGCTCGCCACGATGCGCTGGATCATCGGGCGGTACACCGAGTCCCGCCAGGAGAGGACGGCCTCGGGCCACGGGATCTCACGGCGCTCGTTGATTCCCCGGAAGTGCCGGTGCACGTTGATGTGGTCGAGGAGCCTCTCGTATCCGTTCGGCTCGGTCGTCCGGAACTCGTCGTCCGTGCCGGGCGTCAGGCCCGTCGTCTCCAGGAAGTCCGCGAGTCCCTGCCGGGCCACGACGTCCTCGATCGACGCGTTCGGGGGAAGCACGACGGGCGCCGTGAATTCCTGGACGCGCGCCTCGATCGTCGGGGAGCCCATCGCGCGCGCGACCGAGACGCGATGGTGGCCGTCCACCACGAAGTGCGTGTCGCCGACCCGGTACAGCTCGACCGGAAGGAAGCCCCTCCCTCCGTCGGCGAGATCCTGGATCTCCTCCCACCGGTCCCGCAGCGACTCGTCCCGGGGTAGAAAGGCGCGGTTGAACTCCCTTTCGCGCTGCACGGTGCCGACGATCCGTTCCAGCGGAACCTCCTGGATGCCCCGGTCGATCAGATTCCGCAGGCGCAACCGTCGCCGCACGGCGTCGAACGGGAGGAGATCGGTCGGCCTCCCGCGCGCCTGAGCGAGAAGGTCCTGCATGAGGCCGGCGCGCATTGCGGCGTCGAACCGGGTCACGGGGCTTGAGACTCGCTACAATCCGCGCTGCCCATGCGTTCCCTCCGGTGGCTGTCCATCGTTCCGTTCACGCTCGCACTCGCGCTCGCTTTCGCGACGTGTGCCTCGCAGAGCCGCGTGCGCCCGCCGACCCGGGTCATTGCCCCACGCGGACCGTCGCAGTGGACGCACGACTGGACGAACGGCGCCGTCTTCTACGAGATCTTCGTCCGGAGCTTCTCCGATTCCGATGGCGACGGGAAGGGGGACGTCAACGGCCTGATCTCCCGCCTCGACTATCTGAACGACGGCAACCCGGCCACGACCGGCGACCTCGGCGTCGACGCGGTCTGGCTCATGCCGGTCTTCCGGTCCCCCAGCTACCACGGGTACGACACCATCGATTACGAAACGATCAACCCGGACTACGGCTCCAATGCCGACTTCGACCGCTTTCTCGCCGAAGCGCACCGCCGCGGCATCAAGGTAATCGTCGACTTCGTCATGAATCACACGGGCTCGGACCACCCGTGGTTCGTGGATTCGAGCTCGGGCCCCGCCTCGCCGAAGAGGGACTGGTACGTCTGGAGCCCGGTCGACCCCGGATGGGGACAACCGTGGGGCAGCGACCCGAGCTGGCACCCGCGCAACGGTGCCTACTACTACGGCGTGTTCTGGAGCGGAATGCCGGACTTGAACTTCCGCACACCCGCCGTCCGGGCCGAGATCGAGCGCCTCGCGCGGCTCTGGCTCGACCGCGGCGTCGACGGCTTCCGGCTGGACGCCACCCGGCACCTGATCGAAACGGGCCCGGGGCCCGGGCAGTCCGACACGCCGGAGACCCACGCTTTCCTGAAGGAATTCTCGGCGTCCGTGCGCGGCTCGCACCCGTCGGCGATGCTGGTCGGCGAGAACTGGACGGAAACGCCGACGATCGCGACGTACTACGGCTCGGCGGCGGTCGTTGCCGGGGGCGACGAGCTGCCGATGAACTTCGACTTTCCGCTCGCGGAGCAGATCGTCCGCGGCGTCAACGCCGGAGACGCCGGCGGAATCGCCGGGAAGATCGCCGAGATCCAGTCGCTCTATCCGGCGGGAGCGGCCGACGCGCCGTTCCTGACGAACCACGACCAGGTCCGGGTCGCGACACAGCTCTCCCGCAGTCTCCCGCGGATGAAGAACGCCGCGGCGATCCTCCTCACGCTGCCGGGCGCGGCGTTTCTCTACTACGGCGAGGAGGTCGGTCTCCGGAACGGGACCACCAGCAACGACGAGGCCAAGCGCACTCCGATGCCCTGGGACGCCTCGGCCGGCGGCGGTTTCACGACCGGCACGCCGTGGTTCCCGTTCGCGCCCGGCAAGGAGACCGACAACGTCTCGGCGGAAACGGCCGATCGGACCTCGCTTCTCTCCCGCTACCGGGACCTGATCCGCCTCCGGCACTCCTCCTCCGCTCTGGCGAAAGGTTCGCTCGAGCTCCTCACTCCCTCGACCGCCTCGCCGACCCTCGCCTTCCTGCGCCTGGACGGCGCCGAACGCGTTCTCGTCGTCCACAACTTGACGGACTCGTTCACGAGCGGCGGTCCCTATGCCGTCACCGCGAACGGCTTCGAGCGCCTCTTCGCCGACGAGGGCGTGGGGGATCCGTCCGGACCGAACGGGTCCTGGCGCGTGTCGCTCGGTCCGCGGGCGACCGCCGTCTTCCGGCTGCGGTAGAAGTCAGGGCTCCTCGAGCCGCGGCCGGATCGCGGCGACGGTCTCTTTCGGAATCCGCCCGGGGAGCTCGGCGACCGCCAGCTCCAAGAGGTCGCACGCCATCTCCGGCGTCTCCCGTTCGAGCAACGCGCCGAGCCGCCGGCCGAGCTCCGGGAAAGCGCTCTCGAACCGGCGCAGCGGGTCGAGGGAATCGAGCGCCTGCGAGGAAGAGCCAGCGTGCTTCGCCAGCAGCGCCACCAGGTGCCCGAGCGCTCCCGACGCGACGAGCTGGCGGCCCGAGAGGCGCTCGCCGCGCCGGTGGCGTCCGACCCCGACGAGGAGGTTCGTCAGGAACTGGCCGACGAGCCAGTCGTCCGAGGGCGGGCTGGCGCGCGCGGTTTCGGCGGCCACCCGGTCGAGGCGCTCGCCGATCCGCTCCCGGTCGAGGAGGACGCGGTAGCGATTCACGCGCGCGAGCGCGATCTCGTCCGGATCGAACACCGCGAACTCGATCAGGTGGCCTTCGGTGAAGACGACCTTGACGCCGTGCGCCGTCTCCCGGAACGAGAGCGCGATCCCGCGGCCGCGGGGGAGCCAGCCGAGATCGGACCGGAAGGATTCCTGGGCGCCCGGTGTAACGACGACGAAGAAATCGTGGTCGGACCAGCGGTCCGGCGTCGTGCCGCGGCGGGCCATGGAGCCGACGGCAACCAGCCCGAGGACGCGGGGATCGTCCGCGAGGCGCTGCTGGAGATCCCGGGTGAACTGCTCGTACGCCTCGGGATCCATGGCCGGCCCGCCCTCTTTACTTTGCGGCGTCCGGAGGCGAGGGCACCACTCCCGGCAGACGGACCGGCCGGTTCTTGAGGGGGTCGTCGTCCTGCAGGATCGCCTCTTGAGTGCGGCCCGGGGGAACGATGACGTCGACGAGGGGCGGCTGCAGCGGGTCGTCATCGCGTCCGCCCCCGAAGCGGTCGCCCCAGGCGCCCGGCTCGATCGGGACGATCATCAGGCTGTCGGGATCCGGCGCCGTCAGCTTGAGCGCCGCGGCGATGTCGACCTCCTGCTCGATGTCGGCGCCGGAGACGGCGACCACGTAGCTCCACGTCGGCCGCGCGACTCCACCGAGAAACGACGCCGGCACGAAGAACTTGATGGTCGACCCGAACACGTGGATGCGCGTCGGGAAGAACACCCGGGCATCGGTGTCGCGGTCGATCTGGCTGTCGATCTCCTTTGCCTGCGACGTCTCGACCCGCTCGCCGCGGGCCTTGCGCTCCTTCCGGTCGAACCGGGTCAGGATCCGCTTCAGAGCGGTCCGGGCTTCGTTGGGGCGCGGCGTCAGGCAGATCGCTTTCTCCCAGGCGTTGGCGGGATCGACCTCCGCCTTGCGCCCCGGCAGCAGGGCGAGGGAGCCGGAGCCGGGGACGCGGTCGGTGTCGATGTAGATGTCGAGGTTGAACGTGTAGAAGTTGTACTTCGCGATGTCGTCGAGCGATCCGCCGCCGATGTCGATCGTGCGACGGGCCGTCGGCTGGATGGGACGGGCGAACCGCGCCTCGAACTCCGTCCCGTCCGAAACCGCCCGCGCCTCGAGCGAGAGCAGGTCGAGGTCGCCGGGACGGAGATCGTCACGGCGCGGATACCTCAGGTTGCCGTCGCCGTGGTCGTCACCGCGGGGATCGGTCAGGGCGAAGATCGGCTTCTCGCCGGCGGCCCGTGCCGGAAGAGCGGGAAAGGCCGCGAACAAAGCCGCGATCGCAAGGGACGCCGCGAGGCGCCGGGGTCGGTGGTGCATGGTTCCTCGAATGAGAAGGCCCGGCGGCGCGAACCGCCGGGCCCTCGATGGTCGGACTAGAACTGGACCTTGACGTACGCCTTCAAACGCTGCTGATCGAACTCGCGCTTGAGGAGGCTGTTCCAGCCGCCGAAGCGGCCGGCGAATCCGGGCGAGCCGACGGGGACGTGCACGTTGCGCGAGACCTCGTCGGAGGCGAACTGGGTCACGAAACCGCCGCCGAAGTCGGGCTCGAACGTCCCGAAGTTGTACTGATACTCCAGGCCGCACTCCGAGAGACCCGCGAGCGTGTAGCGGAATTTCGCGATGAGCTGATTCTTCTTGTGCTTGCCGGACGCCATCTCGTGCAGGCGGTAACCCTGCATTGCGGTGTTGCCGTCGAAGAGGTCGGCGTTGAAATACTGGTACGTGGCCGAGCCGTAAAGATCCTCGGTCAGCTGGTAGCCCGCCCCGACGTTGAACATCCAGTACTTGAGGTTCCGGTCGTCGTCGGCCAGGCTGTCGAACGGCTTCCACTGGTAGCCCGTGACGCCGTTGACGGTGATGACCGGCGGGTTGCCGTAGATGTCGGCGGTCGAGTGGCCGGGGCTGTAGAAGTTCCGGTTGCCCGCGCAGTCCACTCCGCCCCCCGGGCAGTCGCCCGCCTGGAAAGGCAGGTAGCGCGGATCGTTCATCCGGTTGTCCTCGTCCTTGATGTACTTGACCTTGCCGAAGAGGTCGATTCCCTTGCCCACCTCGATCACGTACTTCCCCTTGATCAGCGCGATGTGGGTCTTCTTGTCCTGGAACGGCGCGTAAGCCGACCGGAAGTTGTGGCCGACCCCGGTGTCGCCCTCGTGGGCCGCGAAGTCGGTGTCCTCGATCCCCCGGCTCGGATCGCCCCAGGCCTGCCAGTTGGTGTCGTAGGTGATGTAGGTGTACTCGCCCGAGATCTCGACCGGTCCCTTCGCGAGTACGGGGGTGACGGTGAATCCCTTCCACCCGATCGCGGTCTCGGCCATCGTCTCGTCGAAGTCGGTGAACTCGTTATCGACGTTGATCGTGGCCACCTGGACGGCATTTCCATCCCAGCCGCCGTAGCCGATCCGGGTGGGGTTGCCGCCAAACACGCCGAACGCGGCGTTGGACGGCCCGGGGAAAGCGAACGCGGCGTCATGTCCCTCGGTCAGGAGGACGTCCGTCTCGCGGCGTGCCGCCATCATGGAGGTGTATTCCGCCCCGATGAAGAAGCCCTCGAGGTTGAACGACAAACCGATCCCGAACGGGTCGTTGAGGTCGACGTTCGCCTTCCAGCTGTTGTCGTTGTGCCGGCCCGCGATGACCGGAGAGAACCCGGCCAGTCCGAAGGACCCCGGCGCGCCGAGATCCGGCGCGGAGTCGTGGCTGGAGTAGTAGAACGCGCCCCGGATGTCGACCTTCGGGCCGACGTGGATGCCGGTCTTCGCGCCAACGACGGTGTTCCGGAACCGCGTCCGGACGTTGCGGCCGTTGTCGAAGTTGCGGTCGGTCGCGTCGACTTCCATGTCGTTGACGTATTCGCCGATCCCGCCGAAGTCGAACATCGGCGTGACCGCAAACTTGAACTGCGCGCCATAGGCGGCGTCCGCGGCCGTGAACGTGCCGGTCGAGAAGTTCGGGCCCGCCCACAGGCGGGGAAGCGAAATGCGCGCGAGATCCCACGTGAGGCGCCGCCCTGCGGCGGAGCCCTGCAGCAGGAGTCCGGCTCCGTTGTCCCGGTCGATGTACCGGATCCGGCCGATCACGAACGGGTCGAACTGGCCCCAGTCGTTCGCGCCGAGCTGAGCCGAGTCGAGCCAGGAGTATCCGGGGGTGAAAATCAGGGTTGCGCCGCGGAGCTTGACGTACTGATTCGATCTCGGGTCGAACTCTCCGCAGTCACCGCCGATGCAGTCGCCGCCGGAGCCGGCGGGGTTGCGGCCGCCGAAGCCGCCGAAGTTGGTCCAGAAGTTCTGGCTGAAGCGGCTGTGGACACGGGCGCGGAGCTCGAGCTTCTTCGAGAGTTTGCCCGAGAGCAGGATTTCGATCTCGTTGCCCTGCCCGTTGTCGCCGTATCCCTCACCCGGAACCGTCGTGAAGTTGTAGAGGGAACCGGCGTTGCGCGCGTTGCCCCAGAGCCACTTCGTGTAGATCGTGCCGCCCCAGTTGATCTTGAACTCCTGCCCGAGGGCCGCGCCGGTGAGAGCGAAGCCCAACAGGAGAGGGATGGCGTAACGTTTGGCAGATCTCATCATCGTCCTCTCTGGCGGGCGATCGGCCCGCCGCGAACTCGGCATCGATACTCCTGGACCGCGCCTACTTCTTGTGCACCATCGTCAGAGTGGCCATCGTCTTGGGCGTCCCGTCCGCGTTGCACTCGTAGGCGAGCATCTTGTGCTGGGCGTCGATCTCGGACTTGTCGCCCATGGCGTCCCCCGCGAGGACGTCCATCACGTGCGGATCGCAGTCACCGTCGGTGCCGCCCCCGAAACGGTGCTGTCCTTCGTACTCGTTGACCTTCCGGGTGAGGAGATCCGTCGCCGCCGGGAAGCCCTCGTTCGACTGCATCACGACCTGGTAACCCCACGCCGTGATGTCCCCGTCGCCCAGGTCCTTCTTGTCGACCGTCGCCGAGATCGTCCGGCCGCTCCCGCGCGTCCGGTTGGGAACGATGATCGCCGACCTCATCGCGCCACCCTTGATCTCGACCTCGCTCTTGACCCGGCCGGGCGGCTGCGGGGAGAGGATGACGACGCGGTCCCAGGCGTCCTTCGAGGCGAAGGCGACGTTCAGTCCGGGGAGGCCCTTCGTGTTGCCGCTCCCTTCCTTGCCGTCCGTGTCGATGAAGATGAAGACCATCTGCACGGCGAAGCCGACCTTCATCCCCCACGGATCGTCCAGGGCGGAGTTGACGGACACGTCGAAGTTGACCTTGTCCCCGCTCTGTTTCACCTTGAGCTCCGTCAGGTCGAAGGAGCCCGGCTTGTAGACGGTGTCGGTCGGGTACGTGTATTTGCCCGGACCGTTATCGTCTCCCGTCGGGTCCTTGAACGTGACCTCCTGCGCCCGCGCCCACCCCGTGGCGAGGACGGCGCCGAGCGCCGCCAGCATCACGAATCGAAACGGCAACCTCATCTCGTGCCTCCTTTTCGTCGATCGGTTTCCGTGATCAGCCCTTGACGCTTCCGGCCGTCAGGCCGGAAACGAGATATCTCTGAAGGAAGAAGAACAGCGCGACGATCGGAATCGACACGATGATCGCGCCGGCCGCGAAGTAGCCCCACTGCTGGGAGAACCCTCCCACGAAGAAGCGCAACCCGACCGGCGCCGTGTACATGTTTTCCTTGTCCATGAACGTGGCCGCGAGGATGAATTCGTTCCAGCCCGTCATGAACGAGAAGAGGGCCGTGACCGCGATCGCCGGCTTGGCGAGCGGAAGCACGATCCGCCGGAAGATCGTGAGCGGAGAGGCTCCTTCCATGAGCGCGGCCTCCTCGAGGTCCCTCGGAATCGTGTCGAAGTAGCCCTTGAGCATCCAGACGCAAAAGGGGATCGCCGTGGTCGTGTAAACGAGGACGAGCCCGGTGCGGGTCGAGCCGAGACCCAGCCACTTGACGACGATGATGTAGAGCGGGATCAGGGTCAGCACCCCCGGGAACATCTGGGAGACGAGGAACGACATCAGACCCACCCGCCTCGCGGGAAAGCGGAACCTCGAGAACGCGTAGCCCGCGGTCGCGGCGAGGAAGATCCCGAGCAAGGTCGTCGCGGCGGCGACGATCGCGCTGTTGATGAGCCACCGGGTGAACGGCTGATCGGTGAAGAGGGAGCGGAAGTTCGCGAGAGAGATGCTCTCGGGCCAGGGGATCACGGCCCGGAGCCGGTCGGACACCGCCGGCGTCGCCGGGAGGTCGGCGATCGCCAGGCTCTGCTTGCCGGAAAGCGCGATCGTCAGGACCCAGAGAATCGGGTACACGGTGACGAGCGTCGCGACCAGGAGGATCGCGTGGAGGAGCGAGTGGGGAAGCTCTTCCTTGTTGCGGCGGCTCATCAGAGTCCTTCGGTCGCCCGGGTGACGCGGTTCTGCACGGTTCCGTACGCGAGCAGGATGAGAAAGATGATCACCGAGTACGCCGCGGCGTAGCCGTAGCGGTAGCGCTCGAACGCGAACTTGTACGCCTGGGTGATGAGGATCTCGGTCGAGCCCCCGGGCTCGCCCCCCGTCACGAGGAAGATGATGTTGAACATATTGAACGTCCACACCACCGAGATGATGATCGCGGGGATGAGCGACGGCTTGAGCGAAGGGAGCGTGATCGCCCGGAACTGCTGCCAGCGCGACGCGCCCTCCACCCGCGCGGCCTCGTAGATCTCGCCCGGAATCGACTGCAGCGCGCCGAGCGAGATCACCATCATGAACGGGAACGAAAGCCAGCCGTTCGTCGAGAGCGCCGTGAGGAACGACGTGAAGGGCTTGTCGAACCAGGAGATCGGCTGGCCGCCGAAGATCTGGATCACCTGGTTGATGACTCCGAACTGCCGGTGAAACATGCCCTTCCAGATGAGGGCGGTGATGTAGTTCGGCATCGCCCACGGCAGGATCAGGAGCACGCGGTAGATCGGACGGAGCTTGAGCCCCGCGGTGTTCAGGATGAGAGCCAGCAGGAGCCCGACCGTCACTCCGATCGTCACGTTGCTGACGGTCCAGACGATCGTGAAGAGGAGGGTCCAGTAGAAGTTGAGGTAGTTGAACGCGAGAGAGCCATCCGGCGCGCGCTTCGCGACCGCGAAGTCTCCCAGGATGTGCCCGTAGTTCTGGAGCCCGACCCAGAGGTGGGAGAGCGGCTGCCCGGTGTTGTAGATCGTCTGCTGAGTGAAGGAGATCGCGACGCCGTACAGGAACGGGAAGAAGACGAGGACGATCATCGCCAACATCGCCGGCACGATGTAGAGGTACGCGACCCGGTGGCGCGAGAGCGTCGCGCCGAGGCGGGCGGCGAGGCCGAGCCCGAAGAAAGCGAGCAGCGCGAACGCCCCGATCGCCACGCCGAAGAACACGTTGCGGCCGCGCCGCTCGGCTCCGCCGGGCGGCGTCGCTGCCGCGCCGGGGCGCGGGTGGCGGAACACGTCGGTGTCCCATTTCGCCGGATTGACCGCGGCGGCGCCCGGGGCGACGAGGCCGCCGGCCAGACCCGTCTCCTGGCCGACCCGCGCCGCGACCTGGCGATCCGTTTCGACCCGGTCGGCGTCCAGGATGCGGAGGGTCTGGCGCGCGAAGAGGAAGAGAACGACGGCGAGAAGGAGCGACGCCGCAACCGCCAGCGGAGCCCGTCGCTCGCCCAGGAGCGGTGCTGCCGCCGCGTAGACGGCGAGCGGAGCGAAGAAGTAGAGAAGCGCGGTCGTGACCGGGATGGGCGCGGGCGGCGGCGGCGTGGCGGTTCGGATTTCCAGCATCCCGGCGACTTCGCCGTCCTTCTCGAGGGGAGCGGCCAGGTCGAGGGCCCCCCGGTCGGCGGCCCCGACCTCGATCTCCTCCTTGCGAGCGGCTCCCTCCTGGCGGTTCGTCTCGACCGAGGCGCGCAGCCGCTGTCCGCGGTCGTAAGCGTCCTTCTCCTCGCGCGACAGGCGCCGGGGGGCGGCGCGGTCCCCGGAGTCCTTCGGGTCCGTCGACGCCTCCAGCGAGATGCCGTCGAACACGATCACGCGGATCGCGGCGAGGGAGGGGTGCGATTTCGACCAGGCGGCGACGGCGGTGCGGACCGGATCGCCCGAGATGCCGGCCCCCACGACGACGTCGGTCAGCGCATTCAGCGTCACGATCGCCTGTCGCTCGGCGCGAACCCGCGCGTCGGCCGCCCGCGCTCCGGCCAGGAGGAGGACGTCGAGCCCGATGCCGAGCGCGAGCGCGAGCGCGAGCCCGATCCCGAACCGGAGACGGTGGGAGGGAGCCGACTTCACTTCTTGCGAAGCTCCGCGATCCGCTGCTCGACCTCTTTCTGCGCAGCGTCCATTGCGGCCTTCGGAGTCGCAGCCCCCTTGGTGATGGTGTTCATCGCGGTGGTCGCGGGCGACCACACCATCGTCATTTCCGGTACGTTCGGCATCGGGACTGCGA
>Ga0163162_10005167_pt1 | contig 12585 bp, 10 predicted proteins | sample S55metaG_FD_115310 | JGI IMG/M metagenome (GOLD analysis project Ga0163162, IMG submission 115310) | Switchgrass rhizosphere microbial communities from Kellogg Biological Station, Michigan, USA - S5-5 metaG | ecosystem: Host-associated > Plants > Roots > Rhizosphere > Soil | place: USA...
GCCCCATTCATGACGCGGTCTCATCGCGGCATGAGTGGGTTCATTCGAGCAAGCTCGAACCGGTCGCCCCGAGGAGATTCGCGACGGCAACCAACACCGAACACCCCGGCTGGACGCGTCCCGTCCTCTACATCCTCTGCTTCATCGCCGCAGCTGCTGCGCTGCGGCGCATCGTAGCGCTCCTGATCGTCAGCACATCCAGCCGCGTCGGCCAATACGCTGACCTCGACGCCGCCTTTGCCGCACGCAAAGCCCTGACGCTCGCACACATCATCCCGGCGCTGGCCTTCGTCCTCCTGCTCCCGCTCTGGTTCTCGGTACGACGACGCCAGAACGAGCCGATTCACCGGCGCATCACCTGGCTCCTCTTCGTCCTCGGAACTATCGTCGGAATCACCGCCATCCCACTGGTAGCGAACCCTGTCGGCGGAGTCACCGAACTCTCCGCCATCATCGTCTTCGACGGTATCTTTCTCGTCTCGTTCGCGCGAGCCTTCACGCTCTTCCTGCGCCACGAGCCACACTACCGCGAGTGGATGATGCGCGCTATCGCTGTCTTGTTAGGCATCGCCACAACCCGCCCCATCATGGGAGTGTTCTTTGCCACCGCCCGCCTCACCCACCTCGAGCCACACCAGTTCTTCGGCATCGCCTTCTGGATTGGCTTTGGTATCACGTACCTCGCCGGTGAATGGTATTTACGCCATCATCCGGATTCGGCACTCAGCCCGTATTCCGCAACCCCGCGCTGATGCCGTTGATCGTCGCCGAGATCGCGCGATCAAGCTCGACCGAAGCAGCCTCGCCCTTCGCCGCAGCCGCTCGCTTGCGACGAATCAGCTCCACCTGGATCAGGCTCATCGGGTCCACATAAGGATTCCGCAGCCGGATTGAGCGCTCCAACACAGGATTCGTCTGCAACAGCCTCTGCTGGCCTGTGACTGCAAGCAGCATCTTCTGCGTCAGGTCGAACTCATACTTCAGCGTGGAGTACACCCGCTCGCGCAACCCTTCATCCTCCACCAGCGAGGCATACAGCTTCGCGATGCCGAAGTCCGATTTCGCCAGCGCCATCTCCACGTTGCGGATGATGTCGACGAACAGCGGAAACTCCTTCGCCATCGTCTGGAGCAACTTCATCCCGTCAGGATTTGCCGTCACGTACTTCTCTATGGCGTGACCGACACCGAACCACGCAGGCACGAGTTGTCGCGACTGCATCCACCCGAAGACCCAGGGAATCGCCCGCAGGTCAGCCATCGACTTCTTGCCCGTGCGCTTCGCTGGACGAGAACCAATCCGTGCATTCTCCAGCTCTGCCACCGGAGTCGCCTGCTCGAAGTACGTAAACGTCTCCGGATCGTCGATGATGTGCCGCCGATAGAACTCATACGAGGTCGCCGAAAGCTGCTCCAGCACAACCTCCCACTCCGGTGTAATCTCGCCCGTCAGATGCGGAACCGAGCAGCCTTTCTGCAGAACGGCATCCGGTCGTGCGAGCGCATCGAGCGCCGCCGCAATCATCAGCTCAAGATTGCGTTCGGCCAGAACCACATCAGAGTACTTCCAGTTCAGCACCTCGCCCTGCTCTGTTAGCCGCAGTTCACCGGAGAAGCTGTCTACCGGCTGCGCGAAGATAGCGCGATGCGTCGGTCCGCCACCGCGACCGACGGTGCCACCACGGCCGTGGAAGAGCCGCAGCGTCACGCCACAATCGCGGGCGACCTGATGTAGCTCGCGATGCGCCTTCCATATCTCCCATGTGCTCGTAATCATGCCGCCGTCTTTGTTCGAGTCCGAGTAGCCCAGCATGATCTCCTGCCGATGTCCCCACGACTGCAACAGCGGTTTGTACACATCGCTCGACCATAGCCTGCGCATGATCTGCGGAGCGTTCTGCAGGTCTTCGATTGACTCAAACAGCGGTACCGGCTGCAGACCGGGATCGTCGCCGTCCATCTCCACGCGTAATCCGCCCAGCCGCGCCAGCCACAGCACGTTCAGCACGTCCTCAGCACTGGTTGCGCCGCTGATGACGTACAACTGGATCGCCTCAGGAGGGTACTTCTTCTTCAGCTCCGCGATGGCGCGGAAGGTATCAAGGACCTCGGTGGTCTGCGGAGTCAGCGCAGAGGGAAGCATCAGTCCGGAGGTATCCGTGCTCTTCTCCGCGCATCCTGCGATCTCCTGGACTGCTGCTGCGTGAACCCGCGCATGCTGTCGGATATCCAGCGTCTGCAGATGCAGACCGTAGGTTCGCACCTCAATCAGCAGAGGGTCGATCAGCATCTCGGCTAACCGCTCGCCGCGATTCTCCATCAGGCTGGAGCGAAGAATCGTAAGGTCTGCGAGTAAATCAGCAGCATTGGTATAAGGCGCCAGCGCTGGATTCGGAGGCAGGGGCACCGAGCTCTGTGGCGTGGCTCCCAGCCGCATCATGATGCACGCAATCAGCAGCCGCAGATACTCGAAGTGGAAACGTTCTTCAAGCGCCGTCTGGCCCGCTGTGCGCAACTGTGACAGATAACGATCCAATAGGGACTGCAACTCGTTGGACACCGGCACCTGCTGGGTGGAGCTGCCCAGTTGCTCAAAGACATTCTGCAGTCTGCGGCGATAGTGAGTAAGCAGCAGCCCATGTGCCATGGTCAATGCGTCGCGTGTTGTCTCCGGAGTGACAAAAGGATTGCCGTCGCGGTCCCCGCCAATCCACGAGCCGAATCGCACCAGCTGCGGCAGTTCCGCGATGGCCGCGTGGGCCTCGGGGTACTCCGCTTCGAGCGCCTGTGCCACCTCGGCATACAGCACGGGCAGCGTGTCGAACAGCGAGGCCTCGTAATAGTCGAGCGCCATGCGAATCTCATCGCGCACCATCGGCCGCGCGCTGCGCACGTCGTCGGTCTGCCACAGGGCCGTTATCTCGCCTGTGATCTCGTGCTCCAGCGACTCCAGCTCTTCTTCAGAGACAGCAATGCGATCCAGCCGCTCCAGCAGATCTGAAATGCGCCGACGCTTGAACATCACCGATCGTCGCGCAACCTCCGTGGGGTGTGCTGTAAACACGGGAGTGATCACCACCTGCGCGAGCAGTTCTGCGACCTGCTTCTCATCGAAGCCTGCCTCGCGCATGCGACGCAGCGTTCCCTGCAGATCGCCGCGCTGCGGTGCAGCATCGTTCAGCTGGCTCGACCGGCGTCGACGTTTGCGATGGTTCGTCTCCGCCAGGTTGATCAGCTCAAAGTAAAAACTGAACGCGCGCGCGAGTTGATAAGCGCGCGTAAGATCGTCAGCCTGTCCGTGAACGCTTTCCAGCGACCGCTCCAGATGCGCAGAGGCAGTTGTTGCGTCGCCCTGAGCGTCGGCCTCGCGCCGAGCAATCGCTGTGCGGCGAAGTTCTTCTACGGCTCTGTATAGAGCCTCGCCAGACTGCTCTTTAAGTACCTCGCCCAGCAGCATTCCCAGCGACCGTACATCGCGGCGCAGCGGAGCTTCCTTCAGCTCCCCGGTTGAAGCGAGAAGTTCCTGGAGGCGCTGGGGCCAGTTCGTGGGGGTCCAAAGCGACGGCATGTCTTTGATTATGCACTGCGAGCGGTCAGTCTTTCCTCCGGTGGGAGAACTTCAGCGCGCTCCACGACGAATCGATCGAGCAGACCTTGTAATCCACCAGTCCGGCCGCCAGTCCGGCATCCCGCACAACGTTCTCATTCAGGTCTGAGGCCTGTCGCGCCACGCTCTTTGGATAGACCATCCAAACAGACGATCCAATGGGAAGCTGCCCTGCCAGAAGGTCGATCGTGCCACTCAGCTCTGCCCACGAACGCACAAAGCAAAGGGCCAACCCTGTGTCTGCCGTGATGCGAGGGCGTAGACGTGTTCCTTCCGGAAGCTCGCCCAGCATCTCCGTAAAGCCATCCGGAGCTCCAAGCAACGCGATCTGCATCTGTTCGCGAACACCCAGTTTCTTTGGCAGGGGAGTGGAACCATAGTCGCGGGGAGGCATGGCTGCAGGCATCCTTGGCGGCTCGCTAAGGAGCGCGGCAATTTCACGCGAAGCGTCTTCCCAGGCAGCGAAGAAAACATCCGGTATCTCCGCACGAATCCGGTTGACCTTCTCTGGCAGCCCGCCGACGAAGAGAATAGGGATGTGCCGAGCCGCCTTGCTCGTTCTCAGCGCGATGGCAATCTCCCTGCCGCGTGAAGGTACCTTGTCGAGATCGAGCACCAGAACCGCCGGGTTCAGCCGTGCCATCTCGCCAACGACAGAGGACACCTTCTCGAGCGGCGATGCATCCACGTGCAGATCTTTCCCGCGCAGTGAGGCTGCTCGCTCTGCGATCTTCGGATGGCTTGAGATGAGCCGTATCGTGAGCATCGCCTTGCTCCTCGCCAACAAGAATAAGCGAGGCTGCGAAGGTCTACATCACCATGGCCAGCTTTTCGAACTCTTCCTGCATTCGCTCGACGGTATACCCATCGACCTCCAACCGCGATGCGGTCGTTCGCGCTGCCTTGTTCGAGACGCCGTACCCACGCACTGTCAGGTAGTTGCTGATGAGATCGGCCGCCTGCCAAGAGTCAAGATGAGAGTGCAGCAGTTCCTCGCGCAGTCCCGCCAGGTCTGCCTCAGAGAACTTCTCGACTCCGTGTGGTCTTGCCGTTGTCATCGCCACTCCTCTCCGCGCCTCTGCTCCGCGTGCGTGTGGTTGCATCCTTTAGACGCGTCGATTGCGTTGCGGGATACATCGCATTCACATGTATTTGTACGCATCCTCGCATGTCTTGGTTCGCATCGGAAATTACGCAAAAGTTTCATCGCGCAATCGTCGGCATTCTGTCGAATTTTTACGTCGTTGTGACATCCGCCTGCGACTGCTCGCCGTACGCGATACCATTAACCTCAGCATGAAAAATATTTCTCAGATACTTGACGGAGTCGTTATAGCCTCCGAGATCAAAGCAGAGGTCGCCCGCGAGGTTGCCGACCTTATTGCATGCGGTGTCCGTCCCGGCCTCGCGGTTATCCTCGTCGGCGAGGTCCCGGCCTCGCAGATCTACGTTCGCAGCAAGGTAAAGACCTGCGGCGAACTCGGCATCTACAGCGAGATGCTCACGCCGCCCGAGTCCATCACCACCGACGAGATGCTTGCGCTGGTCGCCGATCTCAACGCCCGCGAAGACATCGACGGCATCCTTATCCAGCTTCCTCTGCCGAAGCATGTCGACACCAAGCGCCTGCTCGAGGCCGTCTCTCCGGACAAGGACGTAGACGGCTTTCATCCGGTAAACGCCGGACGCCTGCAGAGCGGCCAGCCCGGACTGCAGCCCTGCACTCCCGCAGGCATCATCGAGATCCTCAAGCGCAGCAAGGTTCCCATCGCCGGACAGAACGCCGTCGTCGTCGGTCGCTCCGATATCGTAGGCAAGCCAGCGGCGCTGATGCTGCTCAACGAATCCGCCACCGTAACCGTCTGCCACAGCAAGACGCGCGATCTACCCGCCGTCACTCGCAGCGCCGACATCCTCGTTGCCGCCATCGGCCGCCCCGGCTTCGTCAGCGCCGACATGGTAAAACCCGGGGCAACGCTGATCGACGTTGGCATCAATCGCCTTACTGATGCTGCAGAGGTTGAGCGCTTCTTCGCTGGAGATGCAGAGCGCGCCGCCACCTTCGCTAAGCGCGGCTCCGTCATCGTCGGCGATATCGATCCCGCTGCCTTCGCCGTCTCGGGAGCCTACACGCCTGTTCCCGGCGGCGTCGGTGCCCTCACCATCGCCATGCTGATGCACAACACCGTCAAGGCCGCCAAGCTTCGCCGCGGTATTCCTATGGAGAAGCGCTAACCGTGCTGCGCGTCGGCCTCACCGGCGGACTCGGCAGCGGTAAATCCACCGCCGCCGAGCTGTTCTCCGAGAATGGCGCGTACGTCCTCTCCGCCGATGAACTCGGCCGCGAGATGATGCAGCCCGGCGAAACCGTATACGCAGCCATCGTGGAGCACTTTGGCCCGGGAGTCGTCCTTCCCGACAACCAACTTGACCGGTCGGCGCTCTCGCGCATCGCCTTCGCCGAAGGCCGCGTCGAGGAATTGAACGCCATCGTTCACCCGGCCGTCATCGCCCGCCAGGCCGAGCTCGCAGACGAGCTCTTCAAGGAAGACTTCGCCGCAGTGGCCATGGTCGAGTCTGCTCTCATCTTTGAGACAAAGTACGGCGAGACGAAGCCCGACGACTCCCCCACACCACTGGAACCCTGGCGCACGCGCTTCGACTGCATCATCCTCGTCACGGCCTCTGACGAGGTGAAGATCAATCGCTACATAGACCGCATCGCTGACGGTTCGCCGCTTACCCCTGAGCGTCGCGCCGAGTTGGCCTCCGAGGCCCGCCGCCGACTCGACCAGCAGATCCCCGACGAGCAGAAGATTCCCCTCTGCGACTTTGTACTCGACAACAATGGCTCTCTCGCCGAGCTGGAAGAGCAGATCGACGAGCTCTGGCCCATCCTCCAGTTCGCCTCCGCCAACACCAGCCTTCCAAGCTCCTGATACCACAGGCGCGGCACGCGCACCGTTACAATACACACAGGGCCGGCCGACTATGGCCGCGATGGAAGGAACTCCCGGGTACTCATTATGAAATTGCGCCCCGTTCTGCTTGTTCTGCTGCTTCTCTCCGGCTTTTACTACGTGACGACTCACTCGTCGTCTGCCGGAAAGATCTTTCCCTGGCTGCACCCCGCCACCCAGACCGCCGATGCCACCACCACGGACGCTGTCACCGGGCCAACAGGAACCTTCAAGCTGACGCAGGCCTCCGCCGCGCCCGCCTTCGACACCGAAGAGCAGCAGAACATCGGCGTCTACAAGAAGGCGCTCCCTTCCGTGGTCAACATTACCTCCACTGCGGTCGCCTTCGACTTCTTCTATGGCCCCGTTCCGCAGGAAGGCCAGGGCTCGGGCTTCATCCTCACCAAAGATGGCCTCATCCTTACCAACAACCACGTCATCGGCAACGCGCAGCGGCTTGAGGTCCTGCTCTCCGACACGCAAAAGTACAAAGCGCACGTGCTCGCTCTTGATAAGAACCACGACCTGGCCATTATCAAGATCGACGCCCCCAATCTTGTTCCGGTTACGCTCTCTGACTCGCGCAATCTGGTAGTAGGCCAGCGCGTCTACGCCATCGGCAATCCATTCGGCCTCAACGGAACGATGACTCGCGGCATCATCTCCGCCATCCGTTCCATCCGTAGCCCCAACGGCAGCCCTATTGAGGACGCCATCCAGACCGACGCCGCCGTCAATCCCGGCAACTCCGGAGGCCCGCTGCTCAACTCGCGCGGCGAGGTCATCGGCATCACCACCATGATCGCGTCGAATGGTGCCGACCAGAGTTCCGGTATCGGCTTCGCTATTCCCATCAACACCGCACGCGCCATCCTCGATGACTACGCGAAGTACGGCTACATCCGCCGTCCCACGCTCGACATCGTCACCATTCCCATCGGGCCTGACATCGCGGAGCAGATCGGCTTGGCTGCCGACTACGGCATCCTCATCGAGCGTGTCCTCCCCGGCGGAGCCGCCGAAAAGGCCGGCCTGCGTGGCGGCAATCAGAAGGCCTACCAGGGCAACATCCCCGTCATGCTCGGTGGCGACCTCATCGTTGCTATGGATGGCGAGGAGATCACCAGCCCGCAGGATCTCGCTGCCGCTATGAACTCGCACCGCGCCGGAGACACGGTCACCGTCACTGTCTTCCGCGGACGCAAGCGCCTGGACGTAAAGGTCACTCTCGGAGACGCACGCGACCAGCAGGGCCTCAGCGGCCAGACTACTTAGCTTCCGATCGCTACCGGCAGAAACTGTCGTCCCGCGACGCGGTATTTGCCGCTCAGCACTCGCGCAATCCCTTCGGGATAAGCGATGTGCTCCTGCTCAAGGATCCGAGCGCTCAGCGTCTCTGCCGTATCGTCATCCACCACAGGCACCGTTCGTTGCAACACAATCACGCCGTGATCCACGGCTTCGTCGACGAAGTGCACCGTACAACCGGCAACCTTCGCCCCATACTCAAACGCCTGGTGCTGCGCATCCAGCCCCGGAAACGCCGGCAGCAGGGAAGGGTGCACGTTCAGGATGCGATTCGGAAACGCCTCAACGAACGCGGGCGTGATAATCCGCATATATCCCGCCAGGCACACCAGATCAACGTTGTAGTCCGTAAGCGCCGCGATCATCTTCGCATCATGCGCCTCGCGAGCCGCCGGACCTTTGCCCTCCTGCGGAATTGTCAGCGCCGTCAACCCCAGCTCTCGCGCCGCTGTTAGACCTGCGGCCGCGGGCTTATTCGAGATCACAACCGCAATCTCAGCGTCGCGTATCCGTCCGTCCACAATGGCGCGATGAATCGCCAGAAAGTTGCTGCCTCTGCCTGAAAGCAGGATGCCGAGTCTTCGCACAAATTTTTCCTGTGTATCTTCCGTCATGCCTTACGCTTCGATTCTAGCTTGCGTGCGGGCAACGAGAATCCCCGGCTTCTGTGCCGGGGATTCTCGTTGATCCACCCACTTGTACGTTATGCCTTCGGAGCCGCGCTGAAGATCTCCACCAGGCGATCGGCGATGTACTTGTCCTCGCCTTCCTTCAGCTGCCACATCGCAAATCCAAACTTCGTTGGATCCTGCTGACGACGCTGGCGACGCTCAGGCTGATTCGCAGGAGGAGGATTCGGATTGCGTCCGCGCATGCCGCCCGCGTCGGCGTTCAGGCTGCCAATGCCGACAGGTTTCGTCTCCGCGAGCTGATGCATCACCTCAGGAGCCGTAATCTTCAGCTTCGTCGGATCGATCTGCCAGCTGTAGCGCGGCGTCACGTTGCCCAGCGCGTTCGGGTTGAACTCTCTCGGCAGAGCGGTCACACCAAACTTCGCGATCGCCTTCGAGATCACCTCGGCGCGAGCGTCGTAGCTCTTGATCACAGCGTCGTAGTCCTGGTTCACAAACAGCTCCAGAGCCTTCAGCAGCGCGAAGATCGTCTCCTTGCCCACTTTGCTCGAACGGCCGATGCGGTCTTCCTGCGGGCTCATGTTCATCTGCGCCCAGCGAATCAGCTTCTCCTTGCCAATCAGGATGCCCGAGGCCTGCGGTCCGCAGATGTCTTTGCCGCCGGAGAAGGCCACGAAGTCCCAGCCCTGCGCCGGATACTCCCACAACCGCTCCTTCGGCGGAACGTCGGCCGAGGCATCGTTGAACGTGTAGATGTTCGCCTTCTGGGCGATCTCGATCATCTCCGGCCCGGTCACCTTGCCCTGGTTCGACTGGATGTTGATGAAGTGCATTGCCAGCGTCTTCGGGTTGATGGCGTTGATCATCTGGTCCTTCGTCTCCACCTCAACAAGCGTCACGCCGGTCTGGCGAACCTGGTGGTCGAAGTTGTTGCGATGACCCTTCTGGATGATGACCTCAGTCTTCGGGAAGCCCGTCAAATCAGGACACGCCTTCAGACGCGGCTCCAGGTCCTCCGTCAACATGCCGGCATAACCGACGACTATGCCCGCAGCAACGCCGCCCGTCACCAGTCCCGTATAGCCGGGAGGCGTCTTGCAAAGCTTTTCGATATAGCGGCCAGCAGCGACCTCAAGCTCATTGATTAGAACGAAGTGCTGGTTGCCTTGGCGCATCAGCTCCATCACCTCGGGCTTCATCACCGAGCCGCCAATTACCGTTACCGTTCCAACGATGTTCACCAGCGGTGTTACGCCAAGCTCTTTGTACACATCGCCCGTCGAGCCAAGACCGCTCGTAATCGGAACGATCGCGTGACCATCGATGGGAGCTGCTGCCGCTTCCTTCGGCTTCTTCGCCGCCGCAAACAGCTCTCCTGGCGCAAGCAGGCCGCCCGTAACGGCTCCCAGAGTGGACAAAAATGAACGACGATTCCAACCAGACTTCAGACTCATGTGTCGATCCCCTTCAATAGTCTTCCTGAAAATTCTAAAGCCCCGCAGGGCCCTTCGGTGCCGCCGCCGGTGCAGGTGCGGCAGGAGCCTCAGGTTGCGGATTCACAACCAGCGCGCTGCCAACAAACTCAACCAGCGAATCACCGGGGATCCACTCCACCGCCATGAACGCCCGTGACGGCGCCTTGCCCTGCGAGAAGTATGTCCCGTAAATCTTGTTCAGTGCCTCGTAATGCTCCTTGTAGGTCGCAAACTTTGCGTTGCCCGTCGGCATCGGAACCGAGTCCGCATGAGGCAGGCAGATGAACACCTGCATGTTCAAAATGCTGTCCATGTTCGATCCCGCACGCTCCAGCGACTTCTTCAGCGCATCCAGCGAACGCGTCACATGCTTCTCAAACGGGTCGGTGACCGTGATGTGGTCTTCCCGCCCATAGCCGTCGTTCGAGCCCGTTCCGGAGAAGTAATAGATCCCGTCATGGATACGATTGCCAAATCGCCGTGGCCTCTCGCCGCCCGCTGGAGGCGCAGCAGGTGCCGCCGGAGGAGTCTGCTGCCCAAACAGCTTCGTTGCCCCGGCCGCAACTGCAGCCATCGATGCAATCTTTCCAAAGAAGCGACGTCGCGAGTTCATCACCATGCTCTCTTCTCCTCGATATTGAAACATTCCCCGTTCGCGAAGACACCAAATGCGTTGCACCAGCCGATGAGATCGCGGGGGTGGAAAACTGGAAGTGGAACGAATGATATGTGGCCTTAATAGCCCCTGACTAGGGACAAATGCCTTACTCGCTTATATCCACTTGCTTTCGACCCTTCCCATAGACATTCGAGTGGTGTATGCTCTCTCCCATAGACATTCGAGTGGAGAAAGCCAAAACCATGCCTCCGAAGAAGAAGAACGCCGAAGCCGAAATGCTTCAGGGAACCCTGGACATGCTCATTCTGAAGACACTTGTCATGGGCCCTGCACACGGTCACACCATCGCTCACGTCATCGAGCACACCTCCGAAGACTTTCTCCAGGTGGAGCAGGGCTCGCTCTATCCCGCCCTCCACCGGCTTGAAGACCGCGGCTGGCTCTCCTCCTCCTGGGGCACAAGCGAGAACAACCGCAAGGCAAAGTTCTACGAACTCACCCCCGCCGGAAAGAAGCAGCTCACCGTCGAAACCAACCGCTGGCGCCAGATCGCCCGGGCCATCGAACTCGTCATGGGGGAGCGATGAGTCTCTTCCGCTTCTCCCGCCGTCGCCGCCGTGACCACGAACTCCAGCAGGAGATCGAGCAGCACATTGCCCTTGAGCACGACTTCAACCTCTCTCGCGGCATGAGTGCTGAAGAGGCCCAGCGCGCCGCTCACCTGAAGTTCGGCTCCGGCCGCCGTGTCCGTGAGCAGGTGTGGACTAACAACAGCTTCGTCTCGCTGGAAAAACTCTGGCGCGACGTCCGCTACGCCTGCCGTACGCTCCTGCGCTCTCCCGGATACACCGCGATGGCGATCCTCACCCTCGGCCTCGGCATCGGAGCGAACACCGCAATCTTCACTGTCATCAATGGAATCCTGTTGCGCCCGCTGCCTTACGCCAGCCCGGACCAGATCGTTCACTTTGTGCAGACCGCATCGCGCATCGGCCCCGATCCCATCGGCTTCTCCGTGCAGGAGATTCAGGACTACCGCAGCCAGTCGCGCAGCTTCTCCTCGCTTGCCGAATACCACTCCATGACCTTTACCCTCATTGGAGCGAAGGAGCCCGAGCGCGTCCTCACCGGGGTCGTCTCCTCGAATTACTTCAGCGTCCTCGGCGTCCGCCCCGCCCTCGGTCGCTTCTTCACCGACGCAGACGAAACGCTCTCCGCTCCTCCAGTCCTCGTACTCAGCTACGACTACTGGGTCAAGGAGTTCGGCTCTGACCCAAGGGTCCTCGGTCGGCCCTTCACCATGAACGATCGCGTCCACACCGTCATCGGAGTCCTTCCTCCACTTCCTGTCTACCCCGATCCCAACGACGTCTACATGCCCACGACGTCGTGTCCCTTCCGTTCCAGTCCGCGCATGATCGCGAACCGCGATGCTCGCATGCTGACCGGCATCGCGCGGCTCAAGCCCGGCATCACTGCGGCTCAGGCGCAGTCCGACCTCTCCACCATCACCAGCCGTCTCGCGCTCTCTTATCCGAAGTCCTATCCCGCATCCGCAGGTCTGTCCATTGCGGTTGAACCCGTGCAGCGCCAACTCACGCACGCCGCACGCCCCACCTTTTTCATGCTTCTCGGAGCCGCCGGACTAGTCCTTCTTCTCGCCTGCGCCAATCTCGCCAATCTTGCTCTCTCGCGTCAGCTCCGGCGCTCTCGTGAGATGGCCATCCGCCTCGCCTCTGGCGCCACCACGTGGGACATCTTCCGCCAGCTCATCACCGAAAGCATGGTCGTCGCCGTCGCCGGCGGCGTCCTCGGAGTCGCCATCGCCGCATCCGGAATTGGCCTTCTCACCGCATACGCCTCCCGCCTGACGCCGCTCGCCTCCGAGATTCACCTCGACGGCCGAGTGCTTCTCTTCGGCCTCGGCATCTCTCTGTTCACCGGCATCCTCTTCGGGGCCTTCCCCGGATTCGTCGCCAGCCGCA
>Ga0163162_10005168_pt1 | contig 12585 bp, 13 predicted proteins | sample S55metaG_FD_115310 | JGI IMG/M metagenome (GOLD analysis project Ga0163162, IMG submission 115310) | Switchgrass rhizosphere microbial communities from Kellogg Biological Station, Michigan, USA - S5-5 metaG | ecosystem: Host-associated > Plants > Roots > Rhizosphere > Soil | place: USA...
CAGAGCGAACACATCGTAGTTCTCAGCGCTGGAACTGATGGCATCGACGGTAATAGTCCAGCGGCTGGTGCGGTTGCGGATGAAACAACGTTGAGTCGAGCTAAATCACTCGGACTTGAGGCTTCATCATTTTTGGAGAGAAGCGATTCGTTTGGTTTCCTTGAGCGACTCGGTGCGGCAATCATCACCGGCCCGACAGGTACAAACGTGCGCGACATAAGAGTGATACTCAAGGTAGCCGCGGATTAATTTGAAAAGATCTGGCGTGTTTCCTCTGCTGTCTTTGTAACTTCTCGATGACAGTGCTCCGAAATTCGCAGCACTTCCTTGCCCCGGAGGGGCAATATGTTTATAGCACGCAAGTCTTCCCCACCTCGGCTCGTTCGGAGGAGCGGACACTCCGTCGTACACAGATTCATAGGTCTGTCCGCTCCTCCGTACGAAGCAGTGCACGAGGGAAATTTTGGCGCTATAAACATGTCACTCCTCCAGAGTGAAGAAACCAACACCCCTTCTTGACTCCCCAGCTATGAAACGCATATAAGAGTTTGCGGCCGCTTGAATTGCCGAGTAACCACGCCCTGGTTCGAAATTCCACTTGGAGTCCACAGTTTGTCATCCCAAATCAACACTGAAGAAACGCTCGCAACACAACCACTCGACGCCAAATCACTGACGTTTGCCGATCTGATCCGGAAGCTGAGTAATCGAACATCGCCGCCTGAATTGGAAGAGATCAATTCCTGGCTTTCCAACATCCACATTACCAAAGAGGATCTCGCGCCGTACCTCGGTTTTAAGGAAGGTAATTACTGGCGTCATCGCGTTTGTCGTAACGAAGCTGCCGAGATGCTCGTAATCTGTTGGCGACCGGGTCAAAAGACTCCGATCCATGATCACAACGGTTCACACGGCGTAGTGCGAGTACAGCAGGGCTTGATGTGGGAAACAATGTTCACTTACGACAGTGAGCGCGGGCTCTGTTATAAGTCAGCCCGTGAATGTCCCACTGGAGAAGTAACCGGGGCCGGAGTTCCGGACATCCACCAACTTGGCAATCCCGAAGTCAGTGGTCAGGACCTCATCACAATTCACGTATACGCACCTCCGCTAGGCGTGCTAAAGACCTACAAAGTTGGCAGCCCCATCGTTGACTTGTACACGCCCAACGACTTTCCAACAGACTGACATTCCACTTCAACGCTTTTGAAATCGCTTCATCCCAGCCCAACACTTTGGAACGTTGCAGTGTTGGCGGTTGTGATGATGTTTTTGTTAGTGTCGAGCTGCAGGACCACCCCTCAAACAAACGAACTTCACGTTGCCGCTGCCGCAGATCTAATTCCCGCGTTCGAAGAAATTGGTCGACAGTTTGAAACGAGTCACAAGATTAAAGTCGTGTTCAGCTTTGGCTCGACGGGTCTCTTGACGCGGCAAATCGAAAACGGGGCACCGATGGATGTCTTTGCTGCGGCAAGTGTGGACTTCATCAACGAGCTCGAGCAGAAGGGTTTAATCGTCCCCGACTCGAAAAGCGTCTATGCTCGTGGTCGCATCACTTTATGGACCCCCAAAGACAGCAAGTTGAAGGTTGAGAAGATCAGCGATCTCGCAAGCAATGATGTTAAGCGTATAGCTATAGCCAACCCTGATCACGCTCCTTACGGAACTGCTGCGCGTGAGGCTTTACAGGCAGTAGGAATCTGGGACGCGGTCAAGGAAAAGTTGGTTTACGGTGACAACATTCGACAAACACTTCAGTTTGCGGAAACAGGGAATGTCGATGTAGCGATCGTTGCGTTGTCGTTGAGCAAAGAAAGCGAGGGGCAATGGACATTGATTCCTGCAGAGTTACACAACCCGATCAATCAGGCTTTGGCTGTAATCAAAGGGACTAAGGACGAGCAAACAGCACGAGCTTTCGCGGACTTCATTGCGGGTCCCGAGGGACAATCGATTCTTGCGAAGTATGGATTCGAGTCGACGAAGACCATACTGCACCCTGACAAATTCTAGTGAAGACGGTTAGCGGAATTTGGATTTCGAATTGCGGATTTCGGAATTTAGACAAGCCTATTCTGAGGTCTTCAGCTGGAATGATTTTCAGGTTGGGAAGGGGACCCTGTCCCCGCAGGATCAAGTTACCTCCAGATCTCTGAAGTTTTCAGTTCCGAGGCAGGCGGGGACAGGGTCCCCTTCCCAACCTGAAATTTCCTCTAGCTTAAAATTGTCGTAAACACCTTTGTGGAAGTCCTACTCAAGATACTTCTTCACTGTCAGTGTCTTTCCGTCCGTCGTGACGGTGATCGTTCCGCAGGTTCCGGTCGTCAAGACCTCCGCACCGCTTCTTACCCAACGCTCCACAACCTCTTTGTGGGGATGCCCAAACATTGATGTTCGTCCGACAGAAATAATCGCGAACCGTGGGTGGGTTGCCGCGACGAAACCTTCTGTTGAGGATGTACGACTTCCATGATGTGCCACCTTCACAATGTCAGCAGACACATCGTTTTTAGTAGTAAGTATGTGAGCTTCGGCCTCCTTCTCGATATCACCTGTTAGCAGGATTGTTGATTCTCCGAATTGAAGTCGGATCACAACAGAGTCATTGTTCTGCGAAGGCGCGTTTGGGTCGCTTGCAGGCAATGGCCAAAGCACTGTTGCCTTGACGTCACCGAAACGCAGTTCGTCCCCAGCCTGAACTGTCTGCAAATGTGTTCTGGTCTCACTTAGCGACCTCGAGAACTTTACGTACTCAGGATCGTCTGCCGGAGTTCGAGCAACAAGCGCGCTCCGCACAGAGAAATTCCTGACGACGTCGTTTAATCCATCGATGTGATCGGCATCAGCATGAGTTGCAAGAACGTAATCGATCGTGTCGAGTCCACGCCACCACAAGTATTCCGACACCACCATCTCACCTATGCTCCGTCCTTCGCGCTCGCTGGTATCAGACACGCCTTGCGTTGATGAAGTGAATGTCGGTCGTCCTCCTGCATCAACAAGCAATGTCGTGCCATTCGGCATAGTCACAAGTGCGCTGTCACCTTGTCCGACATCCAGGAAATCAAAATGAAGTTTTCCATCCGGCCTGCCAGAACTAAGCGGATGACACGCAACCGTCGCGAGCAACACCAGTTGCGACATCGCAGCAATAGAAAACCACTTGCCCCCTGGATTGACATGTCCTGGCTTTTGGAGAGGCTGCCAGCGAGACAAGGACACTAACAACAGAATCAAAGGCAGGTAGTAGAGAAAATAGATCGAGCTGGCCCATCCGGAGTATTCCGGGATTCGCACCGAGGCAAGGCCAGCGTGAGAGAAAGGGTCGACACTGTGAACCATTACCCAATCAACCGCATTCGCCAACTTTAGAAAAGGCCACGCCAGAGTAACGTTCACCTGGGAAATCAACAGTGCAAGTAATGCAACTGCCGACAAAATGGCCATTAGCAGACTAACAGTTATATTGAGGACTACCGACGACAATGAAAGTCGATGGAAGTAGACGATAAGCAATGGCAACATGACTGTTTGCACAGCAAAAGAAAGCAAGACTGCGCTGAAGATGTATCTTAGCGGGCCCTGCAAATGAAATGTTTCCAACCACGTAGCAGCACGAGTCTTGAACAAACGATAGTCGTGTGGAGATCGATCGAGTTCTTTTCTCCACTCTTTTTCACTCCAGAATAGACTTTCACAAATCAACTTGAGAAACGAAGAACAGGAGGGCGGATACGGCGTCTCGCGCGTGGGTCGCCAGTAACCGATTGCTTTGAATGTTTGAAGTAACGGCCATGCCACCGTCACGATTGCGAGTACCGAAAGAAACGTTAACTGAAACGAAGGATCGAACAGCTCTCTTGGACTCCTGATCAGGAGAACAAGCCCCGCAGAACCAAGCGCATTCAATGACGACGTCGGTCGAAATACGACGCCACCTAGCGCAACAAAAGTAAACATGAGCGCAGCGCGCACAACAGATGCCTCTGCTCCCACGGCTAAGGCATAGCTCCAGACAAACGAAGTGGAAAGCACAAACTGAATTGCGAGCTTTCGCGTCAATCGACGCGCGACTAAAAAAACAATCCCGCCGATGAAAGTGATATGGAGTCCGCTAATCACCAGTATGTGAAATGTTCCAGCCTCCCGAAATCGGTCGGCCGAACTTTTTGAAAGGTTATATCGATTTCCCAGCAGTGCCGCGTCAAGCACACCCGACGTCTCCTGCGAGAAACTCTGGTCGATTGCGAACTGGACCTTTTCACGCCATCGATATAGCCACACCAAAGGTTTAAAAATCCTCGTCTCGCCGATAGTCGCGATTGATTCGGGCTCTTTCACGATGCCCGTTGCGTCGTAACCTTTTCTTTCGAGGTACTCGGTTAGAGTTGAGATAGCGGGATTGCGAAACTTATCGACATAATTGAGTGAAGTCTTGACTAGAATGCGCTGACCGTAATGCAGATTGAGTTGTCGATATTCCTTTTCGCTCTCGACCGTTTTGAAGGTCGCAAGCAAAGAGACCAGTCCGGACGCCTTTGATTCCCAACCACGTTTCGCGACGCTCTCAACTCGCAAGAGCAGGTAGACCCGATCGCGAGCAAATTCCGGTGGACCTCCGAGAACGCCTGTGAGCAACAACGGTTGACCTTCATCAATAGCTCCATTGGCTAACAACTGCTTCAAGCTGTCAGGAGGTGTTGCCGTTCTGTCGATCGCGGCGAGTGACGCTCCGGCGAAGAACATCGCGGATATTAGCGCTACTCCGGTAACCGTTAACCGCTTTCCAAATAAGGCCGCAGACGCCAGAAGCGAACTAACAGCACATAAACTAAGCGGAATGGAACGACTTAAAGTGAAAACATTTGCCGCCAACACACCAGCCGAGTAAGCAACGGCGAGTTGCATGAGTGGATAGTGACTGAAGAGTCTTGCGTGAGGTTTCTGCATTGCTGTTGTGAGTGTGACAGCGTTTGAAAATTACACCGGAAGGATACCATATGTCCGATATGCTTTAGCTTGTCGGAAAGGTATTAGGTCTATAGGGACTCCCTAACCGACAAGCTAAAGCATATCGGACATCTTAAGATGAACCACCGTTTCCACGTGGTGAGTTTGGGGAAACATATCGAATCCGGTTACGGATTCGACTTCAAATCCCTGCGCGATTAGTTTCTTCAAATCTCTCGCCAGCGTGGCGGGATCGCACGAAACGTAAACTATCCGTGAAGGTGCAAGTTCAACAATGCCTTTGATCACTGCCGATTCAGCTCCAGCCCGCGGCGGATCCAGAAGTACATGATCAAACGACTCGCGTTTGACAGACTCGCGTTTGACAGACACTGAACGAACCCAATCTGCGACACTCGCCGTGATGATGCTGGTGTTAGACAGTCGTGCGTTTTGAAGATTTCTCCTGGCAAAACGAGTCGCTACAGAATTCGCTTCCACACCAACCACTTTCTTGAAACGGCGAGCCAAAGGCAAGGTAAACAACCCTACGCCGCAATAGAGATCCAATGCAGTCTCACCCGTCGCGTTTGCTAGCGCACACTGAAGCAGGTACGGCAGTAGTTCCTGGTTCACTTGAAAGAATGCTTCTGCGTTGTAGCTATATGTTTCCTCATCAACCTTTAAGCTTAATTCAGTTGTTTGGAAGCGGTCGAACGACGGCGCCAGCGAGACACCGCCGTCGCCATAAACAACATCGAGGTGTTTGAGATCAGCCGGGATGTTTTGAAACTGATTACTCCGCAAATTCTCCAGTGTCTCTTGCAGCGGCGGCACCAACACTGCACACTCCACAACGTCACACACACGTCGGGAACCGCGCTCGTAGTAACCCAACGTCTGTTGATCCGGATCAAGTTGCCACGTTGCCCGCGCACGGTAATGCCAGGGCGTCGGCGACGGAACAACTGACACTTGTGGTAGTTCGACGTGTGCGATCCTGTGGAGGCAATCACGAATGATTTCTGCTTTTGCTTTTAGCTGCGCTTCGTAGGTCAGCTGCTGAAAATCGCAGCCTCCACAACGACCAAAATATGGACAGGGTGGTTCGATCCGTTCCGGGGATGGTTCAATGATCTCGACAATAGAAGCAAAAAGAAGATTGCCCTGCTCACGATCGATACGAACACGCGCCTTGTCCCCAGCTGCCGCAAGCGACACAAAAACGGTCTTACCGTCAGCGTGTGCGAGGCCAACACCACCGGGAAGGATTCGCTCAATAGTGACAAGCAACGAAGCTGACATCTTTTGATCGTTTACTGCGGCGACCACTGTTGTGGCGCCGGCGGCGGCGCGTATGCTGCAACACTCTCGAGGTCAAACTTAATACCACCCACGATACCGGCGGCGCCGTTGTAGACAAGTGCCCAGATCGTACCGATGATGAATCCGAGGATCGCGTAGATAATTGGAATTGCGATCATTAAAACGATTCCCACGACGATCGAAGGCACGCCACCAAGGTTCGGTGCGTCGCCGCGCACTCCTAATGCAGAAAAAGCTGCGCCTACAAAAATGAAAATCAATCCGTAGATTACGCCGACAATCAAACCGATTACTCCCATCAGTAACGACTGCATCTTAGCTACCGAAAACACACCAAAGCGCCTAATCGTCATTTCGGCCATCGCACTCTCCTTTGTTGGTTAAAGGTAAAACAAACTAAGCCGTGGAATTCCAAACTGCTCACGGAAACGTTTGAGTAACAAGTTTTCGACTGTCTGATTGTAAACCGACTTTTCCATATGACTGCGATAAGGCTTTAGCTGCGCCTGCAACTCTTTTTTCGCAGTGTCGAGTTCGGTTGTTGAGACAGCCGAGAGCAATGCTTGATTCAACATCCTTTCAAGACCAGTCAAAGAATCTTCGAGCTTGCGAGTGTCGGTCGTGTGCCCGCTTTCAAAGTCTTCTTTAATTGCGTCTAACAAACCAATAGCTCGTGTTAGTGCCTCTGTGAATTCATCGTTGATGTTTCTTTGCCGAGCTCCCGCCAACTCAACAAGCGTCTTGCGCGACAGGTTCAGATGATCTCGGACCGCCGTGGAGTTAAACGGAGTCTTCGAATCGTCAGCCGAACTTTTCTCCGTGGTTGGATTGGCACCAACTCGTGACTCCAACCATTCGGCGTATTGCGCTTCGACTTCCTCCTGACAATAGAGCAACGACTTTACTGATCGCTTACGTGGCTTCGCTTCGAAGGAATCAAAAGACCTTTCAACTCCTCGCAAAACTATATGCAAAGGGATGCCGGTCTCTTTCCATGTCTCCATCAACGCCCAATCCATCGGGCTCAGAAACAAATGCTTACCACGTCGTCTAACAAAAGCGTCTTCGATTTCGGTGAAGTAATTGAAATAGTTCATTTATGGAGTCGGAGGGTTAGAAGTGTCTTCTTTGATCTTTGTGCTTGGAGCTTTGTACTTTGACTTGCGAAGAACAAAGCACAAAGTTCTAAGAACAAAGCTCATCACTTCCCTCTTACCCTCTCATTGATCAATCTCAATCCCTCGAGCGTCAAAGTATCGTCGACCTCCTCGATAAACTTTGACCCGGTCGCGATCAGTGAGGCTAGTCCTCCGGTCGCAATAATCCGTGGTTTCGTGCCCATCTCCTCAATCATCTTCTCCAGAACGCCGTCTACCAGTCCCGCATAACCGTAGTACAAACCCGATTGCATCGCGGCGACGGTTGATGTGCCGATTACTTTGAGGGGACGCTTGATGTCAACTCGCGGGAGCTTTGCCGTTCGTGAGAACAAAGCCTCGGATGAAATCATTATTCCGGGTGTGATCAATCCCCCCAGGTACTCGCCTGCTGAATTGATCGCGTTGAAAGTTGTAGCAGTACCAAAGTCAACGACGATACACGGCGCTCCATGTCGCGTGATCGCAGCAACCGCATCGACAATCCGATCAGCTCCAACATCAGAGGCGGGCTCGTAAAGGATCTTCAATCCGGTATCAGTTGTGTGATCGATAAAGAGTGGCGTCAGGTTGAAATACACTTCAGCCATTCTTCTTACCGTGTAATTGAGTGGCGGAACGACCGAGGCCACGGCTATGGCTTCAATGTCTTTGACGTCCATGTGAGCCAGCTCGAAAAGATTGCGGGCATGAACGCCATACTCGTCTACCGTTCGCGATGGGCTTGTAGTTAAACGCCAGTGCGCCAACAACACGTCATCGCGATACACACCTAACGACGTATTTGTATTGCCGACGTCAATTACCAGAAGCATATGCAAACTCCTCTGCGTCGTGCGCAGCTTTCAACAACTGCTGCTCAATCAACTCGACCGCCGTTTTCGGACCATTCTCCTGCTTGAGTTTCGAGCGCACCTGGCTCGCAATTTCAGAATAAGTCTTGTCCTTCAGCAAACGATCCAGCTCTCGAGCGACTCTCGGAGCGCGATAGTCGTCGCGGTAGACCGTTCTGCTTGTACCCATTCGTCGTGCGTGCGCCGCGTTGTCAAATTGATCGAAAGCAAAAGGAACGATGAGTGTGGGCACTCCCGCCAACAGTGCCTGGGCAGTTGTACCGGCACCTCCAGAGTGCACCACAACGCTCGCGTGCGGAAGCAGCGATTGGTACGGCGCATAGTCGGCAGCGAAAATGTGATCGGGCAATTCCGGCAGACGGTTCCTTTCGTCACCAATCAGTAGAACCGCGCGTTTGCCAAGCTGCGTTGCTGCTTCAATGCTTTGAGTAAAGAAGTCGCGCGCTACCCACACGGCCGTTGAGCCCAGGGTGAAAATTATCGGCGGAGGACCAGCGGCCAGAAATTCAACCAGTGCTTTCGACATCTGTTGCTCATGCCGTCCGTCATAGAAACAGAACCCTGTGACGTGGGCTTGCCTGGGCCAGTCAGGCTGGGGTTTTGCAAACACACTTGAGAACATAGCCAACACACAATGCGGTGAATGTTGCCCCTCAAAAATCGGATTGCCGTAATCAGCTACTCCCACCTCTTCGCGAAACGAAGCTAAGGCCTTGGCTTTGTACTGACTCTTCATGAAATCAAGAAGTGGCCCCATTACTCGCGGGCCTAGTAGCCGCAGTTTATTTGTCCAATGCCAAAACGGCGGGGCCGGACTATCGTAAGCAGAAAAGAACGACAGCGGAGCGAGCACCGTGGAAATCCATGGCATTCCGGTTTTGTGACCGACCAAAGGACCTGCGGGCGCCGCTGGATGGGTAATTAGAAGGTCAGCACCTTTTACAACCTCAAGCAGGTCTAAGTAACTGTCAGGCAGAGCGCGGTAAATGATTTCTTCCGTCAAGTACCTGGCGCCTGTTTTTGGATTCAGGATCTTCGCGATCAATTCCGGATCCTGTTCCTTTGGGTGCTGGAAATTAGGTCGTACAGGGGCAAAACTTAAACCGGCACCCTCGATCTTCTCGCGGTAATGCTCCATCGTCGCGATGACCGGCTCATGACCCCGCGACTGAAGCTCCATAGCCAGGGACATGTAAGGATGGAGGTCACCGAATGATCCGAAGGTACTGATAATGATTCTTTTTCGAGTCATGGCAATTGCTGGAATATATAAGCCGTCAAGCTGAACAAGTTAGGAAGGGTTGTTTACCCCGCAGTTTTTGGAACTTAGGTTGAGTGAGTTTTGGTAGCGGAGGAACCACCCTTCCTAACTTGTTCGATTTGAAGTTTTCATTTTGTTATCTGCGTGTCTTGGGCAAGCAGCCCAACTCTGTGGTGAAACGAGTCTTGCCCTGTCACAGAGTGCACAGCGATCAAAAACCAAGTCACAGCTCATCCCCCAGAACTCCTGACACTAACCACGTCACCCGCGCGCAGTGATATCAACCCGGTTTCAGTTTCCAACCGTAAAGCGCCATCAGCCTCCAGACCGCGAGTTATACCTGAAACCATGTCGTCTCCGTTCAGCACGTTCACCAACTTCCCAGAAGCGTAGGATGATCGACTTATCCAGTCAGCAAGTACCTTCTCCGGGCCGTCGCTTTCGTGCAGCAGAACATACCAACGAGACAAAGCATTCACTAAAGCAGACAGGACTGCCTCACGGTCTGCCGGGCGTCCGGTTGAATCGGCCACGGAAGTCGCAGCGCTCATTAGCTCTGGCGGAAAGGCTTCCCCGGTCAGGTTGATCCCGATGCCCAGAACAATGCCACGGCCTGTGGAAGTCTCAATTACTTCGGCAAGTATGCCGCAGATTTTTCTTTCACCTGCAAGAAGATCGTTGGGCCACTTGATGTCCGTATGCAGACCACACGCCTCTAACAAAGCGTCGCTCACCGACAGCGCCGCTATGAATGTGATTAAAGGCCAGCGATCTACAAGGATTTGAGGGCGAAGAAGAATACTGAAATAGAGTCCTGCACCCTTCGGTGAAATCCAGGTGCGCTGCAAACGTCCACGGCCCGCAGTTTGCTCCTCAGCGATGACGGCCAGCCCCTCATCAGCTCCGAGAGCTGCGAGACGCGCGACTTCATTGTTGGTGGAGGGAAGAGATTCGTAACGACGAATCTTTGGCTTGAACGGGTTCATGAATTGAAACTGATTGTAAGCCGCGAACGGAACGATTAACCAGCGTGGCGATTTGAGGAGCACTTGAAATGAGTGTGCTGCGAAAGTTTGAAGCGTCCTTGGCGATCTTGTCTTTGTGCGCCGGCGTAGTTTTTCTTCTGATGATGTGTCACTTGTCATTTGCTGCCAACGTCATCTTTGGAATTGTCTTTCTGACGTTGTTCTATGTGTACGTCCGGCACCGTCACAAGATTTCGATCCCGCCGTCTCTTTTGGTTTTAGTTTTCGTCGCACTTCAGATAGACGCGTTAGGTAATCTCTTTGGCATGTACGGACAGCAAGTTGGTCCGCTACAGTACGATGAATTCGCGCACATGATGATCCAGGTGCTGGTCAGTCCAAGTATTGTTTGGCTGGTACAGCGCACACTTGAGAAGTGGGGACATCATCTACCGGTAAAGTTAACGGCGTTCTTTGCGGCAACGGTGGTCTTCAGTCTTTCAGCGTTTTACGAAATCATCGAATTATGGGACGAGCTCTACTTTCATCCTCATCGAATATGGGGACCGCTGGATACGGCAACGGATCTGCAGTTTGATTTGTGTGGAATCGTGATTGGGACGTTGCTCGCGTTTGTATTGTTGAGAACACAGAGAGTAACAATCTCTGCGCTTGAAGGCTCACGGGCCTTTCCACGCCTTTGAGTCATAAAACCTCTAAGTTAAAATTCGCGCGGAGCGAACGGCGTCCTCATGTTCAAGGCCGTTCAACCACCAAGACTCGAAGACACAAAGGCACAAAATGATGAAATACTTCGAACCGCTCACCCCGGAGGTCGAAAATGTAGCAGCAGCAGTTGTCGATGCTACCTACAAGATTCATCGCGCTCTTGGTCCTGGGCTTATTGAATCCGTTACGAAAAATGTTTGATTCATGAACTTAGGAAGCGCCACTTTGAGGTTCGCAATCAATTCGATCTGCCAGTGTCGTACGAAGATATAGTTATCGATTCAGGGCTTCGTCCGGACCTTTTGATTGCAGATGTCTTGATTGTTGAAGTAAAAGCCGTTCGAGCGGATGCATCCTGTTTATCAGGCGCAATTGATGACTTACTTAAAACTAATGAAGAAGAGATTGGGCCTACTGATCAATTTCAACGTACCTGTTATTAGTCAAGGAATAAAGCGTGTCATTCTCTAAAGTCTTTCGTGCCTTTGTGTCTTTGTGCCTTTGTGGTTAAGAATCTGGTCCCATGATCGACTGGTTTCCAATTAGACTCTCTTTTGTAGTCGCGTCCGCAGCAACTCTGATTGCACTCATAGCAGGTTCTGCTCTCGCGTGGTTGCTCGCACGAAAACGTTTTCCCGGAAGAAATCTGGTCGACGCGATCGTTACGTTGCCGCTCGTCTTGCCTCCAACGGTCCTGGGTTATTACCTACTTGTATTACTCGGCACTCGTTCCATGCTTGGCGGTTTTCTCTATCGCACGTTTGGAATTCGACTGACATTCACTGTCACTGCGGCGATCATCGCAGCATCAATACACGCACTGCCTCTCGTTACTAAAAGTTTGCGCGCTGCTTTCGAGGGAGTAAATCTGGATCTCGAAGCAGCTGCCCGAACGCTTGGCCTTAACAACCGACGCCTCTTCTTTCGTGTAACGCTTCCACTCTCCTCCAAGGGTGTGCTCGCAGCAACGGCATTGGCCTTTGCTCGCGCACTCGGAGACTTTGGTGTAACGATAATGATCGCCGGCAATATTCCCGGTAAGACGCAAACAGCCTCGGTTGCGATCTACGACGCAGTGCAAGCGGGTCGTAACAATGAAGCGTTTACTTTGGCGGTAACAGTTTCAATAATCGCGGGCTTTATGCTGTATGTAATTAACAGGTTTGGACGAGTGGGATGGTGAACGGATTGCTGATTTTTGATCGGCACTGAGAATTTCGGATTTTCAATCAGCAATCAGCAATCGCAATCAGCAATTCATAAAAATCCTTTGAACTTCGATTTATCGCTCGCGTAACCGGGAAACACTCCCTTCAAATTTGTGTTTCCAAGGTGTTTAC
>Ga0163162_10005172_pt1 | contig 12582 bp, 9 predicted proteins | sample S55metaG_FD_115310 | JGI IMG/M metagenome (GOLD analysis project Ga0163162, IMG submission 115310) | Switchgrass rhizosphere microbial communities from Kellogg Biological Station, Michigan, USA - S5-5 metaG | ecosystem: Host-associated > Plants > Roots > Rhizosphere > Soil | place: USA: Michigan...
AAAGTGCTACCCGGCGATAATACTCCAAAGCATCATTGCGGGTTGGTTTGTTATGTACGGTAACAAAGGGAACCCCGCCAATTTCCAGCTTCTCGGATGTAGAAAAGAAAGTCATGGTAGCAGGGTAGTTGTATAATGAATTTACAAGTGTGCCTTTTTCAACAATTACAAAACTTAAACCAGCTTTTTGAGCGGCAAGTCCGCAAGCTAAACCTATCGGGCCACCACCAATAATGAATATATCGAGCATTTATATACAGTTATGAAATTAAAGAAATCATGAACATGTGAAGGTCCGGGGCATGTTTGCCGGTGCGGCAAAAATAAGAAAATAAAAAAAGGGTAAGCTACTTTTATCGCGCCGCTCAACTCTCTACCCTTGCTGTGTTCCCACCCTGGGGGAGTTCAAGAGGAGCTGGCCGTAAAAGACTTACCCCGGCGCAAATATAGAAAAAGGTAGCGTTTATGGTTAAGAAAATGTTAAAAAAGGCTTATCTGTTGATTTATAGAGGGATAATTTTTAAATTGCCTTGCTATGGCGGGATTATCGTACTTAGTTAATACGTTTTCATCTCCCCGAAACTCAAATTCGCGGTAAGTTTTGGCATGCTGGTCGATATCAAGCAACAGATTTTTCAAAATAGTAAGCCGGTTAACAACAAATTTTACCTTCATTTCCCTCTTTTGAAAATACGGCCAAAGCAGGTTAAATTGCTCGGGTGTTATAGCTCTTGCTACGGTAATATGGGGTATTGTACTGCTATCGCCAACTATACCCTTCAATAACTTTAGCCAATATTGGTTTTGCCCGGTAAGTTTAAGCTTTGCAAAAATGGTTTTGTTATAGTTATTACCTTCATTGAAGCAATCAAACCCATCTATTTCAAAAACAGCAGGAGGCAACAAATTAAGTTTTCTGCTCAAAAACGAAAAGCCCTGAACATCTACATCCAGCGGTTTGCGAGGGTAGTTGTTTATGGTGATGTGCGCCCTTGCGTGCATACTGGGGTAATTGCCGATAACGCGTTTTGCTTCGCTCTTTAATTTTCGGATCATGACATCAACATGATCTGGTATTGGAAGGATAAAATGATAAAATGCGTAGTCCATGATTATTAAATTTTAAATGAACAAATTGATCTGATCCGGATCGCCGGCTTTAAGCAGTTCCAGCTCATCGCGGGTATAACCCGGGCCGGTCATATTTTTAAATTCAAAAATTTTAAACTTGCCCCATTTGGCAAAGGCATCAAGCGTATCACGTTTTAATATGGTAAGTTCTTTAACCCAAAATGGCTCCACTAACTTTTTATGCTTGAAATGCGGCCAAAGGGTGTCAAAATCTTTTTCAGGGATATCGCGCACAACAGTTATGTGCGGGACGATATTCTTTTTGATGCGAAGCTTCTTTTTTAAAGTGTTGAACCATTCGTCGGTAGCGGGTGTTGCACGGATATTAGCATAAATGGTCATGCGGTTATGCAGGTGGGTGAAATGATAAAACCCATCCATATGAAGTAACACAGGGGGCATAGTATTCAGCCCCTGCTCCATCAAATCCAGGTTTTTATCGGCCATAAAGGGCTTTTGCCTTTCAAGGTGCTGTACAGAAATATGAGCCGGCGAATCCATACTTTTATAATTGCCAATGAGCTTTGCCGATGCTTTTTTGTAACGTGCAATCTCATGCTTCACCGTTTCGGGAGGCGATAATAACATCAAGTAATCTTCATATATACTCATTGACTGTATCATTTTTGTTATTTCAAATTTGCTAAAAAAATTAGTAAAACACCAAATTAATTTTCATATTTGTTGTGTGGAAGCTAAGCGGCATATTGTACATATTGACCTCGACTCATTTTTCGTTTCGGTGGAACGAAAGTTTCATCCCGAGCTGATCGGTAAGCCTGTGATCATCGGTGGTTCACCCGAAAGGGGAGTGGTAGCTTCATGCAGTTATGAGGCGAGGGCTTTTGGGGTACATTCGGCTATGCCTACAAAAAAGGCTTTGCAGCTTTGCCCGCATGCTATTCTCATCCGCGGTTCTCACGGGCGGTATGGGGAGGCCTCACGCGAGGTTACGCAGATCATTCATGATACGGTGCCTTTGTACCAAAAAACGTCGGTTGATGAGTTTTATATTGATTATACCGGCATGGATCGTTTTTATGATTGCTATCATGAAGCCAGTAAGCTAAGGCAAAAGATCACAAAGGAAACCGGTCTGCCTATTTCATTTGGCATGGCATCCGGCAAAACGATAGCCAAAATGGCTACCAATCAGGCCAAGCCCAACGGGCAAATGTTTGTAAAACATGGCGATGAAATGAAGTTTCTGGCTCCGCTTAACATTGGTAAAATTCCAGGCTTAGGAGAGAGCACCTGCAATAAGTTATATCAATATGGCATTGAAAAGATAGGCGACTTGCAGCGTACCAATATTCGCTTCCTCGAAACAGTTTTCGGGAAATACGGGCATTCACTTTGGGAAAAAGCTAACGGGATAGATCATGGTGAAATCGTTCCTCACTCCGACAGGAAATCCATCAGCACAGAGCATACGTTTAGTACCAATGTTGCCGATCACCGTACGCTCGAAACTATCCTGGTATCGATGACAGAGGAACTGTCTTCCAAACTCAGGAGAGAAAACAAACTTTCATCATGCCTGGCTATCAAGCTACGTTATGGGAATTTTGAAACGCACACTCAGCAGCAAAAAATAGCACTTACAGCAGCAGAGCATATCCTGATCCCCGGTGTAAAAAACTTGCTTAAAATGGCTTGGGATCAGCACAGGCCCATCAGGCTGATCGGCGTACGCTTGAGTGATCTTTGCACAGGCAGCTACCAGATCAACCTGTTTGAGGACAATGAAGAACGCATCAAACTTTACCAGGCCATGGATCAGATCAACTTTAAGTTTGGTGATAAAACCGTTTGCCGTGCGGCTGGGATGGAGATCGGGACAAGGAATTTTAATCCGTTTATGCGAGGCTGACCGTTGATTTTTTTTGATTGCGTTGATTTCGCTGATTACAGAAATTATTAAAGTAAAATATGTGTCATTTCGATAGAGCATGGGCTGATTGAGGGCTGGTGCGAAAGAGAAATCTTATACGCCATGCAAGTCGCCGTGCATGGCGTATAAGATTTCTCCTCACACTGCCGCACTGCCTCCGCGGATTCGTCGAAATGACAGGGAGAATTATACATGTCAGTCGCGCCACTAATTTTCAACCAATGGTCAAAGGTTTTTTACCGTTGGTCAAAGTAATTTTATGGCGCGACGGGTTGTGACTTCTTTTGATCAAAAAGAAGAAATCATGGAAATCACACAACGTCAAACCTACCTCGATTGGTTGAGGATCTTATCCATATTGGGGGTGTTATTTTTTCATTCGGCGATGCCTTTTGTTGCCGAGGATGGCTGGCATATCAAAAACCACGAAACCAGCAACCTGATGATGGAATCAAATCATTTTTTGCACCTTTTTCGCATGCCGCTGCTCTTTTTTATTTCAGGTACCGTGAGTTACTACATGATGCAGCGGCGTTCTACACTCAGTTTCATAGGTTTGCGTTTCCGCCGTCTTTTTATTCCGCTTTTAGTGGGCATGTTCATCATTGTTCCACCGCAGATCTACATGGAGCGTTTGGCCAATGGCTACAAAGGATCGTTCCTGGATTTTTATCCAAGTACATTTAGCTTTCAACCTTATCCTAAAGGTAATTTCAGCTGGCATCACCTTTGGTTTATAGCCTACCTGTTTATTTACGATCTGATCTTCGCGCCTATCTTCGCCTGGATGATCTCGCCCAAAAGCAATGCCTTTAAGCAAAAGCTTGCGGTTTTGGCCGAAGGTAAGTGGGTTTACCTATTGATGCTGCCCGGAATCCTGTGGTTTACTTTCACCAGTTGGGATTTACCCGAAACTAATGATCTGATCCATGATGGCAGTTATTTTGTTTACTGGCTGTTTTTTCTGCTGGCAGGTTTTATCTGTATCCTTCAGCCTAAGCTGATGGACAGCCTTGAACGCAACCGTCGTTTTGCCTTAACCATCGGTTTTTTAAGCCTGATGACATGGGAAGTAATGCGCTGGAACGGCATCGAGCCATTGCATGCCCACTGGCCCTTTCAAAATATTGCGTTTTCCTACGCCTTTACCGCTTTAAGACCGATTATTGCCTGGGGATGGGTGTTGGCACTGGTTGGCTACGGCAAGCATTATTTTAACCGGACCCACAGGGTACTTAATTACTTAAACCAGGCGGTATACCCGTTTTACATATTGCATCAAACGGTTATTGTATTGTTGGCGTATTACATTGTGCAAACGCAAAATGAAAGCATCCTATCCAAATACATTTATACTGTTGGGATTGTTTTTTTTGTAACTGTGCTTACCTATCATTTACTGATACGACCTTATGCGCTAACTCGGTTTTTATTCGGTATGAAACCAAAAGAGAAAACCACGTAACAAAGCCGGAGATATTGGAGATAAAACCTGAACCTGTCCTTTCTGCCTTAAATTTGTAATTTGCTGATATGAATTTTTTTCGGAAATATATTTTCCCGGCAGTATATGGTCTATTGGTATATTTTACGATCAGGCTGTTACATGATACTGATGTTGGCCAGCATTTTTGGAAAAGGGATTTTTATGTCAATGGCATTGAAATGGCCTGTTCCATATTGGTTGGCTATTTGGCCATCTATCTTTTTGAATGCCTTTTCAGGTACTATGACAAACACTGGGCAGGACAATTATCCTATCGGGACGTAGCACGGGAGTTGGCCATATTGGTAGGGGTAAACCTGGTATTGGTAAACGTCATATTTGTTCCGATGGATATGGCCCTGCACGTAACTCAGGGGATAAGGGAACTAATGCCCTGGGCGGATGTGGCCGATATTAATATGATCCCCACTTTGTACGCTATTGTTTATTATGGCATTGCGCGTAGCAGTACCTGGCTAAAGGCCTATGTAAATAATAAGATGCAGCTGGAAAAATTAACGAATGATCAACTGGAAACCGAGCTGAAGTTTTTAAAAGCCCAATACCATCCGCATTTTTTATTTAATGCACTGAATACTATTTATTTTCAGATGGATGAAGATGTTCCAGGCGCAAAAAAGAGCACCGAGCTACTCTCCAGCCTGTTGCGTTATCAACTTTATGATCAGCAACAACAGGTGCCTGTAAAACAGGAGTTGGAGTATCTCGAAAATTATATCCGGTTACAGCAGATCAGGGCAAGCAGCAAAATGAAGCTCAGTGTTAATTTGGGCAGATGTTTAACCGATCAGCAAATCTATCCGCTGCTTTTGCTGCCTTTGGTCGAAAATGCCTTTAAATACATAGGTGGAGATTATAAAATAGTTATAGAAGGAGGGATTACCGACGGTAAATTTGTTTTTAAAGTTTATAATGATGTGCCGGCAAATATGAAAGCCCCTGATAATTACAGCGGCATCGGTCTGGAAAATTTAAGCCGGAGGCTGCAATTGCTTTACCCTGATAAACATAAGTTAACTGCGGGTCGCGAAGGTGACCATTATACAGCAATACTTCAATTAGAAATTTAAAAAATGGCCTTAATCAGCTGCATTATTACCGACGACGAACCCTTTGCCCGCAAAGGCCTGGAAGGCTACGTTACAAAAGCCGGCTTTTTTGACCTGAAAGCACAATGTGAAGACTCGATGGAGCTGGGGGCCTTACTAGCTCAACAACCTGTCGACCTGCTGTTTTTGGATATCCAGATGCCGCACTTAACCGGCGTTGAGTTTATCCGTTCGCTGCCCAATCCGCCAAAAGTGATTTTTACTACTGCTTTTAAGGAGTACGCTACCGATGGTTTTGACCTGGATGTGCTCGACTATCTGCTTAAACCTATTCCTTTTGAGCGTTTTATGAAGGCTGCTTTTAAAGCCAAGGACTATTTTGATTTAAGAAATAACGCAGGCACCGTTGATTATCTTTTTGTTAAAAGCAACGGTAAGCTCGAAAAGATAATTTTTGATGATGTGCTGTTTATCAAAGGGATGGAAAACTACGTAGAGATCTACACCCCGGCGCGTAAGATCATAACCCACAGTACTCTGCGGGCCTTTGCAGAGAAACTGCCTGTTCGTAAATTCATGCAAACGCACAAATCATATATTGTTGCCAATAATAAAATTACATCGATAGAAGGGAATATGCTGAATATAGGCACGTTTGAGGTCCCGATCAGCAGGCAGCTTAAAGATCAGGTAATGCATACGCTTATTAATCAGTCGAGGTAGCAATCTCGTTTTTGATAATTAAGATCGGAAATTTTTACACGAGTTGCTTTTTACACTTGCCACAATTAATCTAATTACACGAATTTTTAAATAGCGTAAGTTTAAAATTCGTGTAATTAGATTAATTCGCAAAAATTAGTGTGAAAATTCTTATTTGTTCGCTTCTTCTCAGCATTTACTTTAAAGCGATTTTTCTTATAATATCGAGCGGTATTTGTGTATAATTAAAACTATTTTGTAATATGCATTATTCTACTGATGCATTACTTACAAAACCTCATGGGCGGCAAAAAACTGTTCAACGCTTTATCCTTTTTTTTAACGGCAGGCTTGTGCTTCGCCGTCAATAGTTCATATGCCCAAACTCATGGCGATAGTGTTAAACTGGCTATCGAGCCGTCTTATAATAACGTAAGCGGTACCCACCAGTTCTTTTTAGGCGATAACTACCGCAAGCTTTGGGCAGCACCTGTTACACTGCCTGTATTTCATCTTACTGCCGAAAAAGGCGGTCTTAAAATATTGCAACGGGGCGGAGGGAAGCAAACCAAATCATTGCGCCTTCAGGATCCTACCGGGCAGCAGTGGGTATTACGTACCATTCAAAAATATCCCGAAAAAGGTTTACCTGTTGATCTGCGGCCAACGGTAGCTAAAGATATCCTGCAAGACCAGGTATCGGCAGCTCATCCCTTTTCGGCGCTTACGGTACCTCCGCTGGCCGAAGCATTAGGCGTTCCGCATTCAAACCCCAAAATTGTTTATGTACCGGACGATCCTGCCTTTGGCGAGTATCAAAAAGATTTTGCCAACCAGGTGTTTTTATTTGAAGAACGCGAGCCGCTTGATGCCGAAAAAACCGATAATACCGAAAAGGTACAGCGCAAATTACAGGATGATAATGATAACCGGGTTGATCAGAAGACTGTACTCCGCGCCCGCCTGCTTGATATGCTTTTAGGAGATTGGGACAGGCATGAAGACCAATGGCGCTGGGAAAAGATCGACGGTAAACATGAAACCGTTTATGAACCCGTTCCGCGCGACCGTGACCAGGTGTATTACAAAACATCGGGCGTATTGCCCTGGATAGTAGCGCATCAATGGCTTAAATCAAAATTTCAGGGTTACAGTGACGAGATCAGGGATATTAATGGCTGGAATTTTAACGCCCGTTACTTTGACCGGTATTTCCTTAACCAGTTAAGCGAAGATGACTGGAAAGAGCAGATAACTTACGTGCAAAGCAAGCTTACTGATGACCTGATCAAAAAAGCAGTGCATTTAATGCCCGATACCATCTACAAACTTTCCGGGCCGGAGATTATTAACAAAATGATAGCGCGGCGTAACATCCTCCAAAAACAGGCGCTTGAATACTATAAGTTTATCTCCATATACGTTGATGTCCCGGCGAGCGATAAAACGGATAAGTTTACCATAGCCCACGAAAGCAATGGTGATATCAGCCTTACGGTAAACAAGATAAAGAAAGACGGCAGCGTTGATAAAGTAACTTACCAGCGTACTTTTAAACCGGATGTTACCAAAGAGATAAGGATGTATGGCTTTGATGGAGATGATTTTTTTACGGTAACTGGATCAACGCCATCGCCAATAATAGTTAGGATGATAGGTGGCGATGGCATGGACACCTTTGCTGTTGACAGCAGTTTGAACAATAAAGGCAAGACCTATATTTATGACCGCTCGGATCAAAAAAATGTACTGCCTTCATCATCGCTCGCTAAAAATCGTATATCAACAGATACCACTGTAAATAGTTACGATAAAACCAGCTTTAAGTTCGACAGGTTTGAGCCCATTATTCTGGCCAATTACAGCAATGATATCGGCATTTTACTGATAGGTGGTTTCTCGTACGAGCGGCATGGTTTCCGTAAGGAACCCTATGCTTTCAGAGAAGAGTTTTTGACCAATTATTCACTGGAGCGCAAATCATTTTTGTTTACTTATACTGCCGACTGGAAAAAAGCCATCGGTGAAAATGACCTGAAGATCAACCTGCTTTCGCGAGGGCCAAGTAACCTGAGCAACTTTTTCGGGATTGGTAATAACACCGTTTTTGAAAATGAAGGCGACAGGAAAATCTCCTACTATCGTAACCGCTATGACTATGTTACAGGCGATGTTTCCCTGCACCGCGATTTTGGGAAACTGCATGTAAGCGCAGGCATTGCAGGTCAGTTTTATAACAGCAAGGCCTCCAACAATACCGAAAGGTTTTTAAATGGTTATAATGCTGCTTTCCCTAATGAGGAAGTTTTTGGCACAAAAGTTTACGGTGGCTTAACGGCCAATGCAACGGTGGATACCCGAAATAAACTGATCATCCCCACTCAGGGTATTTTATGGACGACCACTGTAAGCGGCTTTAGCGGCGGCGGTTCAGGAAGTCATAACACCTACGGGCAGGTATTATCCGAATTTAGTTTTTATTTAAACCCCGATAGGGACTCGGTATTGGTAATTGCTAACCGTACAGGTTTGGGTACTATGATAGGGAATGCCGCATATTTTCAGCAAATGAAACTTGGCGGGGCACAAAACTTCCGGGGCTTTCATACCAACAGGTTTACCGGTAAAACAATCGCTTATAATAACCTTGAGTTACGATTAAAGGTTATGGATTTCACATCGTACCTTTTGCCAGGCTCATTCGGTTTGATAGGCTTTAATGATGTAGGTAGGGTATGGGTTCCCGGTGAATCTTCAGACAGGTGGCATGATGGTTATGGCGGTGGCTTATATATCATCCCTGCTCAACTGGTGCTGATAGAGGCTGTTATGGGTTTTTCAAAAGAAGGATCATTACCTTATATATCTATCGGGTTTAGGTTTTAAAATAACTGCCGCGGGTTTAGCGTAGCATAACCCGTGGTTGGCATGTTCAAAGCTTTCAGCTTAAGTTTTTATGAGAGAGTAGTTCTGATAATTAATCAACACATCCCGCTTTTTTGGTGGCATTTTTTTGTCAGTACCTGTTTCCCGATTTTAAACTTTAGTCCAAAAAATTCAAAAACAACAAAAAATTATCAAAAAACAGAAAAGGTAAAGTGTTTTTTGAAATACCTGTTTTTTTATTCTTGAAAGTTTTATTTGTTGATAATCAGCTATTTATTAGTGTTTCATATGGAATGCTAATTTATTGATTGCCAATATGTTTCAATTGTTAGGTGTTCCGCGTTTTGACTCTCAAAAAATGGAACACTATAAAAAAGGCGAGTACATATTTTTATTTTTTTTTGAGAATGGCGATTTTGGGACACCCGCTTTTTTACAATTATATCATAAAATAATTGGCTTTTACCGGCATGCGGGTTATCGGGTTTTATATATTTGCATATGAATCACCTCATAGCACCATCTATCTTAGCGGCCGATTTTGCCAACCTGCAACGCGATATCGAAATGATCAATAACAGCGAAGCCGACTGGATTCACGTTGATATTATGGATGGTATGTTTGTTCCAAATATCTCTTTTGGCTTTCCCGTTGTAAGTGCTGTAAAAAAACACGCCACCAAGCCGCTTGATGTTCACCTGATGATAGTTGACCCTGATCGTTACCTGAAAGCGTTTAAAGATGCCGGTGCCGATAGTATTACTGTGCACCAGGAAGCTTGTCCGCATTTGCACCGTACTGTACAAGTAATTAAACAATTAGGCTGTAAAGCCGCTGTTGCCATTAACCCGGCAACGCCTGTTTTCTTATTAGAGGATATTATTGCCGAATTGGATATGGTTTTGATCATGTCGGTTAATCCCGGCTTCGGCGGACAGCATTTTATTGACAACACTTATAAAAAGATCAAGGAACTCAGAACACTAAGCGCCGAAAAAAATCCAGGCTTGTTAATTGAGATTGATGGTGGGGTGGATGCCAACAATATAGCAAAACTGATAGAAGCCGGGGCAAATGTGTTTGTTGCGGGTACTTCGGTATTCTCGTCGGCCGATCAGGTGGCCGCAATTTCAAAACTCAAACATCCCTAAAAGTATTATAATGATAATAATTACTATCACCCCTGTAGGGTTAGTTTAATTATTTGCAATCAAAGGCCCGTTTGTTGATTAATTGTATATTTTTTCAAAAAATGTAAATAATGTCTATATATTTTGTCAAATTAATTAACTTCGGCCCAACAAAATACAAACTTCCTAATAGTGTATTTAGAACCTACAATTCGTTAATTATATGAAACATAATTTTGGTGCCGGACCCGGCATTCTACCACACGAAGTTTTAAAGCAAGCTTCAGAAGCAGTTATTGATTTTAATGGTACTGGACTCTCTTTGCTTGAAATTTCGCACCGATCAAAAGAGTTTGAAGCCGTTTTAGACGAAGCTGTAAGCCTGGTAAAAGAATTATTCAACGTTCCGGAAGGTTATTCGGTATTGTTTCTGCAAGGCGGCGCCAGCACCCAGTTTGCTTTGGCCCCTTACAATTTGTTGCCTGAGGGCGGCAAGGCGGCTTATGTTGAAACCGGTGTTTGGGCCAACAAAGCTTTAAAAGAAGCTAAGTATTTTGGCGAAGTACAAGTTGTAGCTACTTCAAAAGAAGCCAACTTTACTTACATCCCTAAGGATTTTGAAATCCCGGCCGATGCTGCTTATATCCACATCACGTCTAACAATACCATTTACGGTACACAGCTACAGGAGTTCTTTAAATCGCCAATTCCGGTGGTTTGTGATATGTCGTCAGATATTTTCAGTCGCGTGGTTAACGTTGCCGATTTTGGTTTGATCTATGCCGGTGCTCAGAAAAACATGGGCCCTGCCGGTGTTACTTTGGTTATTGTTAAGGATGATCTGCTGGGTAAAACCGGTCGTAAGATCCCTGCAATGTTCAACTACCAAACTCAAATTGAAGGTGGTTCAATGTACAACACTCCACCGGTGTTTGCTATCTACGTATCAATGCTTACTCTTAAATGGTTAAAAGCAAAAGGCGGCGTACCGGCAATTGAGCAGGAAAACATTACCAAAGCACGTGTACTTTACGAAGAAATTGACCGCAACCCATTGTTCAAAGCAGTGGCTGCCGTTGAAGACCGCTCAAAAATGAACGTTTGCTTCGTGATGGAAAATCCTGAGTTGGAAAAACCATTCCTGAAACTTGCCGAAGAACGCGGTATAGTTGGCATTAAAGGCCACAGAAGTGTAGGTGGTTTCCGTGCTTCAATTTACAACGCATTGCCAATAAGCAGCATCTATGTGCTGATTGACGTAATGCAGGAATTTGCAGAAGCAAACAAATAAGCCCCCTAACCCCCTAAAGGGGGAACAAAAGTTTATAATTACCCCCGGTTATCTTAAAGGGATCTTTACTCCCCCTTTAGGGGGCCGGGGGGCTAAATACTAAATATAATGATCAAAATATTAGCTAACGACGGTATCGACCCGATAGGTAAAAAAATGCTGGAAGATGCCGGCTTTTTTGTAGATACCAACAATATCCCACAGGACGAGCTTCCTGAAAAATTGAAAAATTATGATGCTATTACCGTACGTAGTGCTACTAAAGTACGTAAAGCATTGATCGACGCTACGCCTAACCTGAAACTGATCGGTCGCGGTGGTGTAGGTGTTGATAACATTGATGTTGACTATGCCAAAGAAAAAGGTATTGGCGTATATAACACCCCAGCATCATCTTCTTTATCTGTTGCCGAACTGGTATTTGCCAGCTTATTCGGTTCTGTACGCTTTTTACCTGATAGCAACCGCAAAATGCCTGTTGATGGTGGTACTAAATTTAACGATCTGAAAAAAGCTTATGCTAAAGGTGTTGAGCTTCGCGGTAAAACTTTAGGTATTGTAGGCTTTGGCCGTATCGGTAGGGAAGTAGCTAAAATAGCTATCGGTGTTGGTATGGATGTTTTAGCTTATGACCTTTTTGATTTCAACCCTGAGCTGGATCTTGTTTTAGGCGGCGGTACTGCTGTTAAAGTATCTGTTAAAAAATCTACGCTCGACGAAATCACCGCCACTGCTGATTTCATTACATTGCATACTCCATTTATCGACAAAGCCCTTTTTGGTGCCGAAGAATTGGCTAAAACTAAAAAAGGTGTTGGTCTTGTAAATATTTCACGCGGTGGTTTGATCGACGAGCTTGCTTTGGTTGATGCATTAAACAGCGGCCAGGTTTCATTTGCGGCGCTTGACGTGTTTGACAATGAGCCAACCCCTCGTGCAGAGATCTTAACTCACCCTAAAATTTCTCTGACCCCGCACATTGGCGCTGCCA
>Ga0163162_10005173_pt1 | contig 12580 bp, 14 predicted proteins | sample S55metaG_FD_115310 | JGI IMG/M metagenome (GOLD analysis project Ga0163162, IMG submission 115310) | Switchgrass rhizosphere microbial communities from Kellogg Biological Station, Michigan, USA - S5-5 metaG | ecosystem: Host-associated > Plants > Roots > Rhizosphere > Soil | place: USA...
AGGCTCTCGCCTGGTTGCATGCCTGTATCAGAAGCCTGGCTTAGGGCCGCTCGCTCCGCCGATGTTCGCGCACTCGTACCAGGGTCACTTGTACTCATAGTATTGATCCACGCTGACGTTCTCGAGCACTCCGACTGCATCTTCGGTGAGAATCGCCAACGAGCAATACAGCGAGATGAGGTACGAGGCCACGGCTTTGTGATTGATGCCCATGAATCGTACTGAGAGGCTGGGCGAGACTTCTCCCGGAATTCCAGGTTGGAATAATCCCACCGCGCCCTGCTTTTTTTCGCCGGTGCGGAGCAAAAGAATGTTTGTTTTGTCCGCCTTGATCGCGACCTTGTCGGAGGGAACCAGCGGCAGTCCGCGCCAGGTTAAAAACGGAGAACCGAAGAGGTTCACGGTCGGCGGCGGCACGCCGCGGCGAGTGCACTCCCGTCCGAACGCGGCAATGGCACGCGGATGCGCCAGGAAAAATGCCGGTTCTTTCCAAACGCGCGCGATCAGTTCGTCCAGGTCGTCCGGCGTGGGCGCGCCTTTGCGAGTTTTCACCTTCATCGAGTCATCGATGTTGTTGAGCAACCCATATTCCGTGTTGTTGATGAGTTCGCTCTCCTGCCTCTCTTTGACTTTCTCGATGATGAGCCGCAGCTGCTCTTTGATCTGGTCGTGCGGGCTGCGGTACATGTCGGAGATGCGGGTCTGCAAGTCGAGGACGGTGGTCACCGCGCTCAGAGTGTATTCTCGAGGCTTTTCCTCGTAGTCAACGTAAATCTCAGGCAGATCGACATCGTCATCGGGGCTGCACTCAATGGTGCGGCTCCCAGGGCGCGATGGCACGACTTTGTTCACGCGATACGTGCCCGCTTCGACCGGGACCCATTGCAGAAAGTTGACCAGCCAGCGCGGCGAGATTGCCTGCATCATGGGGACCGTTTTGGTGACGGTCGCCAGTTGGCGCGCTTGTTGTTCGTTCAGGGTGTGACGGACTTCGGCTTTCTCGGCCATGCCATTCTCTCCTCAATATTCAGCAGACCAAAAAGTGTAACACCAGGGCGCGCAAGTTTGAGGCTGAGATATGTGCCAGGCGATGACCTAATTTAGACGACTTTGCGTTCTTTGCGGATCGCTTTGCGAACTTTGCGGTTAAGACTTTGATCTCCGCAGCCATCAGAAAAGGCAAAATCCAACAACCGCAAAGTTCGCAAAGGATTTCGCAAAGGAACCTGGAAGCGAAATCAGGACACTACGGTTCGCCAGGAACCCTGTGCCAATCAGATGCCCTTCGGCTCGGTTTGCAGCAGATTCTGGATGCTGGCCAGCCGCTCTTCAACGCGCTGCGTGGACACACCATTCTTGTGGCTCATCATGATCAGCTTCACCGAAACCAGAAACACTCCACACTCCTGCAGCAGCTCGTGACTGAATCCTTTGACGAAGAGCGCGATCACGAACAGCACCAGGGTGAGGACGATGACCGTCAGTGAAAGGGGATCCAAAAAGCTGGACGGTTCGTTGGACATTCGTTCTCTCCTTAATCCAGTCGGGCAGGTCGGGCTGGCAACGATTGCTCATTGTTCGATCCCGCACGTTGATTTCGTTACTTTTGTACTCTTTTTCGGTGTGGGTAAGGGCATAGACACTATAAGGCGGGGATTTGCGCCACCCACCTAATGAGCCAGGATCCTTACAAGGTATACCGGACGATTGCGCGTTGCTGTGGCCTGGTGCTGGCGCTGCTTGGCGTCCTGGTGCTGCTGGATTGGTTGTGGAATATTGCGGCTCTCACCACCGTGCTGCCAGGACGCATCACGATGAAGCCGAATACAGCCATCGGGTTCCTGTTTCTCGGTGTTTCCCTCTTCTTGTTGACTCGGTCTCAGCAGACTCGTCGCACTCAACTGGGTTGCGCGTCGTCGGCCTCCGTTGTTATTTCGTTAGGTTTGCTGACGTCGCTCGAATACCTGTTTCACAGTGATTTTGGAATCGACCAGCTGCTGTTTAAGGACTTGGTGCAATTGTCCTACCCCGGCCGGATGGCACACATCACGGCATTCAGTTTCTGTAGCGCCGGGCTCAGCATTCTGCTGTTGACGTTTTCCGAGAAACGAGCCAGGTTTTCTCAGCTTCTGGCGGTGATCACAGGGCTGGGTGCCCTCTTTGCCATCATCGGTTACCTGTATGGAGTGCCCGTGCTGTACGGCTCAATCGAATATACCTCGATGGCATTGCACACCGGGATCGGATTTCTGGTCGCGTGTTTATCGATCTTGTTTTGCCGCGCCGATCTGGGACTGATGTCCGTGCTTACCAGCCCTTATCCCGGCGGCTGGCTGGCGCGTAAACTTTTGCCTGTGGCGGCATTGGCTCCGGCGGGGTTGGGAGCCCTGTGCGTCAACAGCCAACTATTTTCCAGTGACATGCGACTCGGCATCGCGAGTCTGGTAGTGGCCCAGATCGTGTTGTTTGCAGCGCTGGTGTGGGGCCTGGCATTCGTCCTCAATCGTGCTGAGGCCGAAAAAGAAGTTGCGCAGGAAGCCCTGGCCCGCTCTGAAAAGCTTTTGCAACAATCCCAAAAAATGGAAGCGATCGGCTTGCTCGCCGGTGGCGTGGCCCACGATTTCAATAACCTGCTCGCCGTCATCAATGGCTACAGCGATCTTCTCCTGGAACGTGCTGATGTGCCCTCTGCCGACCGCCGCAGCCTGGAGCAAATCAAACAGGCCGGGACGAGCGCCGCTTCACTTACCCGGCAACTCCTGATGCTTAGCCGTCAGCAAGTGGTCGAACCGGTAGTTCTCGATATCAATAAGACGGTTGGCAATCTGGACAAGATGCTGCGGCGCTTGATCAAAGAGAATATCGAATTCTCTTTTGTCCTCGACTCCCATTTGGATCGAGTGAAAGCCGATCCCGGACAGGTCGAACAAATCGTTCTCAATCTGGTGGTCAACGCACGCGATGCCATGCCCAACGGCGGATCGCTGCGCATCCAGACGAAAAATGTCGAGAGAGTTGTACCCCAATCGGGTCCGGGAGCGTCGGCCAGCCGCTTCGTTTTACTTGAGGTCACCGACACTGGCACCGGCATGGACCAGAAAACCCAGGCGCACATTTTCGAGCCATTCTTCACCACGAAGCCGGTGGGCAAAGGAACTGGGCTAGGATTGGCGACGGTCTACGGAATCGTAAAGCAGAGCAACGGTCACATCGAAGTCCAGAGCGCGCTCGGGCGCGGATCGTCCTTCCAGGTCTATCTCCCTGCCGAAGCGCAGGCATGTGCAGCGCTCGAACCGGGCAAGGAAGCTGCCGAAGCGGTTTTCTCCGGAGAAACGATACTCGTGGTGGAAGACGCAGAACCGTTAAGGGTTCTGATTTGCGAGGCCTTGAAAAGTTCGAACTGCAATGTGCTATCCGCGCCCGAGGCCCAGGAAGCTTTACGAGTGTTGAACCAGCACAAGGGTTTGATCCATATGCTGGTCACAGACGTAATCATGCCCGGAATGAATGGCCCGGCGTTAGCCAAACAAGTCCGCGAGTTGCGACCTGAAATCAAGATCCTCTACATGACCGGATACAGCGGCGAGTTCGTCCGCTCAGACATGTTGATTCCTGGCGTGTCGTTTATTCAGAAGCCGTTTACCCCAGCCGATCTGCGCCGCAAGATTCGCAAAATGCTGAACGACAAACCCGCCGCGAAATCCGCATCCGCCGGCAGCACAAGTTCCTAGGTTTACCAAAGTCCCCTAGCTGGTTCGTGGCATTATTGAGAGCATGCCCGAGATCCAATGCAAGGCCGTTTTATTCGACCTGGACGGCGTACTGATCGACTCAACTCGTGCCGTCGCCCGGGTATGGCATCGCTGGGCCGTGGAACATGGGTTCGATCCTGATAAGGTCGTCACCCGCGCCCACGGACGGCCCAGCCTGACTACAGTCCGCGAATATTTGCCCAACGCTGATCACGCCTCTGAGAATCGCGAAGTCGAACGACGCGAAATGGCTGACCTCGAGGGCGTGGTGCTGCTTCCAGGTTCGCTGCGTCTGCTCACGGAGTTGCCGCCGGATCGCTGGACTATCGTGACTTCTTGCACGCGTCCGCTGGCTGAGACTCGTCTACGGGCAGCGGGCCTGCCCATTCCCGCGCTCATGATCACTTCGAACGACATCACGAACGGCAAGCCTCACCCTGAGCCGTATCTGAAAGGTGCGGCTGTATTGGGATTCTCCGCCGCCGATTGCGTGGTCGCGGAAGATGTGCCCGCCGGCATTCGAGCGGGTAAGGCGTCCTGTGCCAGAGTGATTGCTTTCCGCACTACGGTCAAAGATACGGAACTTGTGGCTGCAGTTGCCGACTGGGTGCTGAACAACTGCGCTTCAATCGCCGTCTCAAAGAAAAATCCAGACCTAACGCTAGTTCTGAGCGACCCACCACGAATCACGGATCAATCACAAACCACGTAGGGGCAGATGTCCTCATCTGCCCAGTCGAGCCAAGCTCGACAGGTTCTTGCTCGCGGCGAGAATAGCGGAGCTTGGCTCCGCCAGGCGGACGAGGGCGTCCGCCGCTACGTGGACCGTAGCGCATCGGCTTCGACGGTGGGATAATGCCGGCGAGGACATTCCCATGACTGATCCCAAGCCAGCCCTTACCCGCCGCGAATTTCTGGAAACTGCCGCAGGCGTGACTGTCGCCGGCAGTCTGCTTCCCCGGGTCTTTGCGGCTGAAATCAAGAATGGAATTCCCTATCGCACATTGGGTAACACTGGTGAAAACGTATCGTGCATTGGCCTGGGCGGATATCACCTCGGCAACCAGAGCGATGAAAAGGACAGCATCGCCATCATCCGAACGGCCATCGACGAAGGCATCAACTTCCTCGACAACTGCTGGGACTATAACGGCGGCGCCAGCGAAGTTCGCATGGGCAAGGCACTGCGCGACGGATACCGCAAGAAGGCGTTCCTCATGACCAAGATCGACGCCCGCACCCGCGAAGGCGCGACACGTCAGATTGATGAGTCCCTGCGCCGGCTTCAGACCGACACCATCGATCTCCTGCAATTCCATGAAGTGATCCGCGACAACGATCCTGAACTCATCTTCGCCGCGAAGGGCGGGATGGAGGCGGTTCTCGAAGCCAAACAAAAAGGCAAAGTGCGTTACATCGGTTTCACCGGACATAAGAGTCCGGACATCCACCTCAAGATGCTGGAAGCCGCCTTTGCCCGGGACTTCACGCTGAACACGGTACAGATGCCGCTCAACCTGATGGACGCCCACTACAACAGCTTCGAAAAGAAAGTCCTGCCGGTCCTGGTGAAACACAATATCGGAGTGCTGGGTATGAAGCCCATGGGCGACGGCCTGATCCTCAAGAGCAAGACGGCGGAGCCAGTGGAGTGTCTACAGTATGCGCTTACGCTGCCTACCAGCGTGGTCATTACCGGATGCGATTCGCTTCCGATTCTGCAACAAGCTCTGAAAGTGGCGCGTAGCTTCAAGCCGCTAAGCGAGGAGCAGATCGCCGGTCTTCTGGCTCGCACCGCACCCGTGGCCCAGAAAGGCGAATGGGAGCTTTACAAGACATCGCACAACTTTGACGGGACCTATCAGAATCCGCAGTGGCTGGAATAGACGCTCCATCCACGTCAGGTCGCAACGGCCGGGTTCAACGAAGGTAATGCGACGTTACAACCGCTACGCTCTGTTAAATGGGCCGTAGAGTGCTTGGATGCGGAACAGCGTTTCTAGAAAATCCCCGTAAATATCGCTGTCGGCTTGAAACGCGGCTTGGTTCTGAGCTACGTGTACCACCGCCGGTGGGAGTTCGGGCATTATGGGCACAATCTGGCGGGATTGTTTTTCGAGTTTTCGAGAACTAGGCCAAGAAAGCAACTCGCTGCATCAGCGGAGTCCAGGAAGTCAAAGTTTTTCGCCATTACGAAGTCGCGGAATCCAAGCATGTAGTATCGAAACGGAACTTCTGGCATCCACCTCAGCTCGTCGGTCATTTCAATTGGATTGCGGCGAAAAAATGGCTGCATCTCCTGATTCGTCCGTCCCGCAAAAACGCTGTGTGCATGTTCTGGTCAAGGTCTGCTTTGTAGTCTCCCCAATCCTTCTCCGTCGGGACGGGCAGGAGTTTCGCAGGGTGTCGATTGTTTTTCAGCGAACGTTTCATGATCCCTGCATTACATCGCAAACTTCTATTTGTTGAGCCAGATATCTTTAGGATCGTTTACTGAAAACCGGCGTTCACACAAACCCTCTTCACAACTTCTTGAGTTCCTCCGCTAACTGCGACGCCCGGCGCAATGCCGCGACTTCTTTCTGCAGACGATCGATCTCCTCTTCGTTTTCCCGGAGATAGTTCTGATGTCTCTCCTGGAGGAGCGCCAAATTACGGCTAGCCGGACGGGGCGGGGTTGGCAGCCAATTATCGAACTCCACGCCAAAGCAATAACCATCCCGGCTGCGGATGGTCCCTTTCACCCGTGAGTAAGGCCCGGGCAACTCGACTTCCACGGGATCGCCGGGATGAAGGTTGATGCCGGCATACAAAGCCAGGCCACCTTTGCTGATCTCAGTAAGACGCCCCGGGACGAAGACTTTGGTCTCCCCATCGCGTTGAATCACAAAGACTTGTAGGTCTACTTGTTTCCGGGGCCAGCGACGCGTATTGAGGGGGGAAGGCGCCATTTGGAGCAATAGAGTTGAGATGTCTATTCCTAGTATGGAGCGGGATCCCAGAGAGTAGGAGATTACGGAAGTGGTTGTCTCACTGCTCAAATCCAGCGCCGACGGTTGCTTTTCACTAGAGTTCTGGACGAAAATCCTGCCCCTCGGTTTAAAGAATATTTCCAGATCGTTGAATAGAACGCTCAGCGGGCGACTAGCCTGCAGGGAGAGCATATGAACAAGATTGTGCTGGGGCTGGTAGTCGGCGGAATCCTGGGTATCTTTGACGGGCTCAGCGCCTGGTTTACGCCGGCAGTGCGAGCTCAACTGCTCGGCATCGTCATCGGGTCCACGGTGAAAGGGCTGATTGCGGGCATTCTCATTGGTTATTTCGCGAAGAAAGTGAACTCGCTGCCGCTGGGACTTCTCTTCGGACTGGGGATCGGCCTGCTGCTGGCCTACGCGGTCGCGGCCATGCCAAACCCCGAAGGCAAACATTACTATTTTGAAATAATGCTACCGGGTGGAATCGTGGGCATGATTGTGGGTTACGCCACGCAACGCTTCGGACAACCTTCACAGCTGGCCAGCCAATAAACGTGAAAAGGCTTGAACCACGGAGGACACAGAGGACACTGAGGGACACCAAGTCAAAATTAGGTTTCCTCTGTTTCCTCCGTGTCCTCTGTGGTTCACGAATTTGGGCCCTCCGTTCGGAACGCGGTAAAGTAGCGGTCGGATATGGCCAACCATCAAGACCAGGAAAAAGAGGCTGCTGCCCGCGCCAGCGTGCGCTTCGTGCGCGATGGCGACATTGTAGGACTCGGCACCGGATCGACCGCTGCTTACGCGGTACGCTTTCTCGGCAAGAGGGTGCAGGCCGGGCTGAAGATTCGCGGCATCCCCACTTCGGTTCACACGCAGGAACTGGCCGCCAGCCTCGGAATTCCTCTCACCACTTTGGACGAAGTGCAGCAGATCGACGTGACCATCGATGGTGCGGATGAAGTCGATCCTCAACTCCGGCTTATAAAAGGTGGGGGCGGGGCGCTGCTGCGGGAAAAGATCGTAGCTTCTGCGACCAAAAAGCTGGTGATCATCGCCGACTCTTCCAAGCAGGTCTCGATGCTGGGAAAATTCCCGGTGCCGGTAGAAGTCATCAAGTTCGCCGAGGCGCTGGTGGCTAAAGAGATTGCCGCTCTGGGGGCCGCGGTCACAGTCCGCGTCGACTCCTCGGGCCGCAAGTTCATCACTGACGAAGGCAATCACATTCTTGACTGCCGCTTCGGTCAGATTTCCGATCCGCCCGCGCTGGCACGCAGTCTCGAGTCCATGCCGGGGGTGGTGGAGCACGGGCTTTTTATCGGGATGGCAAGCATCGCTTTGATCGCGAAGGGCGATCAGGTTTTGGAATTGAATCGCAAAGACGAATAGCAAGAAGCCGCTGTAGTGGCGCCGTTTGCACAGCAACAACCCGGCGATTGTCATTCCAAAGCCAGGCATCGGCGAGGAATCTGCTTGTCGCCGGCAGCGAAACAGCAGATTCCTCGCGCGACAAAGCTGCGCTTCGGAATGACAATGCTTTGGGGCGTTTTCAAACTGACCAACTTCTAGCTGACCACTTTCAGATCAGCTAGCCCGAAATCTCGCGCAGCGCGGCCAGAAATCTTTGAACTTCCTCGGCGGTGTTGTAGTGTGCCAGGCCGATGCGCAGGAAGCCGCCATCTTTTTCCACGTCGAGCCGCTCCGTGAGATTCAATGCGTAGTAGTTGCCGTCCCAGGCGAAGAAGCCGCGCTCGCCTAACCTCGTCGCCAGCTGCAGCGGAGTCTGCCCCTCGATGCGGACCGCAACCGTAGGACAACGCTGCTCCATTTTTTTCAGGTCGCGCATGCCGTAAAACTTCAGTCCCGGAATGGTCAGCAATCCAGCAATCAAAGTTTCGGCCAGTCCATGTTCGTGTTGTTGGATTGCGCCGTAGGCCGCCAGCAGCGCGGCGCGGCGACCGGACGCCGAAGGGTCAACCTGTCGCCCGAGATCAGCAAGATAGTCCACGCAGGCGGTGATGCCGGCGATGCATTCATGATTCAGCGTGCCCCACTCCCAGCGATTAGGCACGGCGTTGGTGTTGGCGCGCACCTTGTAGGGCTGCAGGCGCTGCAGGTGCTCGCGCTTACCGTAGAGAATGCCCATGTGCGGTCCGAAAAACTTGTAGCTTGAGCACACCATAAAATCGCAATCCAAAGCGCGAACGTCAATCGGACCGTGGGGCGCATAGTGGACCGCGTCGATGTACGCCAGCGCGCCTTTCTTGTGTGCCAGACGGACAATTTCCTTCACGTCATTGATCGTACCCACCGCATTCGACGCGTAACCGACGGCCACGACCCGGGTGCGTGTGCTGATTTTTTGTTCCAGATCGGCCAGGTTGAGGGTGCAGTCGTCTTCGTTAATGTCCACGAAGCGAATGCTGACGCCACGCTCTTCGAGCGCACGCCAGGGCGAGACATTCGCGTCGTGGTCGAGATGAGTGAGCAGAATCTCGTCGCCCGGTCCGAGTTCACGTCCAATGGAGCGGCTGATGGCGAAAGTCAGCGTCGTCATGTTGGGGCCGAAGACCACCTCATCCGGATCGCTGCCGAAGAAGTCCGCCATGGCGGACCGAGCTTCGGCGAGAACGGTATTGGTGCGTTGGCTGGTGGCGTATGCGCCACAGGTGTTGGCGTTCGAGTGCGCCAGGTAATCGCTGATGGCGTCAATGACACGCTGCGGAACCTGGGTGCCGCCCGGGCCATCGAAGAAGACCGCTGGCTGTCCCGCAACTGTCTGAGACAGTGCAGGGAACTGAGCGCGCACCCGGGAAATATCGAGCGCAGTGGTAGTGTCGGTCGGTGCAATCGGCATAAGGGTCAGGTTTACGTAGTGCCGGCGTACCGCCGGGTGTCCCGGGCGCGTGCCGCCCTCGGAGGCTATCGGGCCTTAATCATCAGCCCATCATTGTCGTATGTTCGGGTTGGATCTTGTAGATCACCCGTGTCTCGGTCGGCTGGCGGTACGGATACTTGTCCACGCCAAGATATTTCTTGGCCATTTTGTCGATGTGATCGTCGGCGCCTTCCTCCGTGATCTCGACTACGCGGCCCCGGATTTCGAGGTAGCGATAGGGATTGTCAGGATCGACGATGGCGAGAGCAACCCGCGGGTCTCGCCGCACGTTCCGGTCTTTCTGTCGCCCCTTGGCGGAATTGAATATCACCAGATCGCCTTCCAGATCGCACCACACCGGGGTCACCTGCGGACGACCGTCGGGCATCAGCGTGCCCAGGCTGGCGAATGCCCGTTTGCTGAACAGATCACGATACTTGTCGGGGATGGCTGAGGACATGAGTACCTCCTGAAATAATGACCTGAAACTTTGGTCTGGAGATTATAGACGTTCGGGGACGCCTGCCAAGGCCTGAAAATCTGCGGGGCTATCGGCAGTTCAAATTTACTCGTCTCGGGATGGAGTCATCCTGAGCTTGCGAAGGATCTAGCGCGTAGCGGATGTGCAGCCTCACGCCAATGGTGGCGGTACGCGCGAGATCCATTCGACTTCGCTCAGGGCAGGCTCTTCAAGACTGAAGTCCTTCAGGATGACGCCCGTGTGGTGGATTGACCCGAACGGAGCCACGAACCTGCGTGGCAGCCGCTTTGTATCTTTAGGAAACTCCATTAAACTACTAGCCATTTCAGGAACGGATCCGCAAGCACTCACGCGCACGACCCTATGAACTCACGTCGGACCTTTAGATCTTTGCTCTTATTGATTCTGTTGATTTGCAGCGCAATCGCCGCGCAGACCCCACCTCCTCACACCGTGGTTTTCATGACCGACTTCGGCGTGGTGGACGACTCGGTTGCCCTCTGCAAAGGCGTGATGTACACGATCGCCCCGGAACTGCGCATCGTGGACCTCACCCACGAGGTCACGTCCTTCTCCATTCTGGATGGCGCCCGATTTTTATATGGTGCGACTCCATACTTTCCCGCCAGTACGGTGTTCGTGGTCGTGATTGATCCGGGAGTTGGAAGCACACGCAAAGCGGTGGTGGTGAAGTCGAAGCGAGGACAGTACTTTGTACTGCCCGACAACGGACTGATGACGCTGATTCAGGACCGTGACGGAATTGAATCAGTACGCGAAATCACAAATCGTGACTGGATGATCGGGAGTGCATTGTCGTCGACGTTTCACGGACGCGACATTTTTTCTCCGGTCGGCGCCCACCTTGCCCACGGCGAGGATTGGTCTAAGATCGGACCCGAAGTGCCAGTGAACAAACTGGTCCGCCTCGATCTGGTAGCTCCCAAGCTCGACGACCACGGCCTGAGCGGCGAAGTGATCGCCACCGATGGTCCTTACGGAAATCTCGTTACCAATATCAGCGGCGAAGATTTTCTCAAGTTGGGCTACGGACACGGACAGAATGTGCACGTCACCATTGGCAAGACGGAAATGAACATTCCATTCGTCCGGACTTTCAGCGACGTGCCAATGAAGAAGCCGCTTATCTATGTAGATTCAAGAGGCAATGTGGCGCTGGCGGTCAACCAGGGAAGTTTTGCGGCGACATATTCCGTCAAGCCGCCAGTGCCGATTTTATTCTCACGCGCTGGAAAGTAAGTATCATTGGGAATCAGACGCCAGGAGCTAGAAGCCGAAGCTGTCGTAGAGAGGGCCTACTGTGTTGAAGCTGTTGCCTCCACATCCTTCGCGATTTCCGGTAAGACGGCCCTGATCAACGCCACGAAATCCTCCTTCACACGTTCCCCGGTTTCAAGAACTTCTTCGTGATTGATCACCTGGTCAAGAATCCCGGCCGCCATGTTGGTCACGCAGGAAATGGCGAGAACCTTGATTCCCATGTGACGCGCAGCAATGACTTCCGGCACGGTTGACATACCCACCAGATCGGCGCCGATCGTTCGCAAGTAGCGAATCTCTGCCGGTGTTTCATAATTCGGTCCCAGCAACCCCGCATACACGCCCTGGTAAAGGTTCTTGCCCGCCTTCTTGGCCGCTGCCAGCGCAATCTCGCGATAGGCCTTGCAATAGGCTTCCGTCATGTCGGGAAAACGAGGGCCGAAGCGCTCGTCATTCGGGCCGGCCAGGGGATTCTGTCCCTGCAGATTAATGTGATCGGTGAGCACGACCAGCGCGCCCTGCTTGTATCCAAGGTTGATGCCGCCGGCCGCATTGGTGAGAATCGCGGCCCGGATGTTCATAGAGTCAAACACCCGCATGGGGAATGTGACTTCCATGGCGGAGTAGCCTTCGTACAGGTGCACGCGTCCTTGCATCGCGGCCACTGCGACGCCCGCGGCGTTGCCGATCACCATCTGTCCGGCATGCCCAACGGCCGTCGAGCGCGGGAAAAATGGAATATTCGCATATGGAATGCGAGTGGCGTCTGTGAGCTCGTCTGCGAATCCGCCGAGACCCGAACCTAGTACCAAAGCGATCTTTGGGCGGAGAGGGGTTTGCGCCAGCAAGAAAGTTGCGGCTGCTTGGGCGTTGTTGAAGTCTTGGGGAGTGTTCATAGAAACGCCTTTTAAGATCAGTTGGCAGTTCTCGGATTTCAGTACTCAGCCAGAAAAGGGATCGCCGCTTGGAAGTGCATTCTACCCGATAGGAAGTTCTTTGCGTCCTCGCGAAGTCCATCTCGAACCAGAGAGCTTGAACGCGAAGCATGAAGAGTATCCGCAAAAGGACGCAACGAAAAACGCACAGACGCCGCGTCCCACAATATTTCTACCGGGATTTGAACAATTTGCTGGGTTGCGCAAATTCGAGTGTGATCCTTTTTGATATCCAAAAAACGCAGGCGTGGCACAGAGCACTCGAATATTTTTTGAGA
>Ga0163162_10005178_pt1 | contig 12576 bp, 10 predicted proteins | sample S55metaG_FD_115310 | JGI IMG/M metagenome (GOLD analysis project Ga0163162, IMG submission 115310) | Switchgrass rhizosphere microbial communities from Kellogg Biological Station, Michigan, USA - S5-5 metaG | ecosystem: Host-associated > Plants > Roots > Rhizosphere > Soil | place: USA...
AGTGAGCTCTCCATCGGAATCGGACCCTTTGTTGTGGGGCCAGCAGTGGAAAGAAAGATTGGATTGTCAGCATATAGCCAACTGGCAATTGATTCCAACAACTGGCGCAATGCCGAATGGGCCAAGCGCAAGGGATTGTTCGCCGAAGTGCATCCCACCATCGACGACATGGACGAGGCCATCCGAAAGCTCGCCATTTCGCTGGTCCACTCGAGTGTGGAAGCCATGGCTGAATTAAAAAAGATTACGTGGCACGACACAGACCATTGGGATAGGATGCTGATGGAACGTGCGGCAATGAGTGGAAGGCTGATTATTACGCCGGCCAGCAAAGAAGTAATTGCCAGGTTGCGCGCGAAAGTGAAATAATCACTTCTTATTTTTCTTCTTCTTGTTTTTGGACGAACCGTTTTCGGCCATCAATTCGGATTTGGCCTTTAGCAACACGTCCTTCTGTTCTTTGGTTACCGTGGGGTATTCAAAATCCATTTTGTTGAATTGCTGGATGATCAAAGCAGCAATCACGACCCTGGTGAACCATTTGTCGTCGGCTGGAACTATGAACCAGGGCGCCTCTTTAGTGGAAGTCTTACTAATCATTTCCTCATAAGCCTCCTGGTATTGATCCCAGTAAGCCCTCTCCTTCATATCGGCATAACTGAATTTCCAATTCTTGGTGGGATCTTCAATGCGCTCCAGGAACCTTTTCTTCTGTTCATTCTTTGAAAGATGTAGAAAGAACTTTAGAACAATGGTACCGTTCTCAACCAGGTTTTTTTCGAAACGATTAATCTGGTCATAACGTGATTTCCAGAAAGCCGGCGTGATATCTTTCACCGTGTTGATGTCCGGAAGATTTTCGCTGAGGATAAATTCCGGATGAATTTTTGTAACGAGCACGTTCTCGTAGTGCGACCGGTTGAAGATGCCGATTTGCCCACGCGGCGGCAACTCCTTGTAGTGGCGCCAGAAGTAATCATGGTCAAGTTCAGTACTGGACGGCACTTTGAAGCTGGTTACACGAACACCCTGTGGGTTCAAGCCGCTCATCACATGTTTGATGGTACTGTCTTTGCCGGCGGCATCCATGGCCTGCAGAATGATCAGTATGCTGTACTGATCGTGCGCATATAATTTATCCTGCATCGTTTCCAATCGTTCCAAACCAATCTTCAATAATTTTTCGGCTGCGGATTTGGAGAGATCATCGTGCTTGCATTCGGTTGAAAATTTCTTCAGGGAAATTTTTGAGCCTGGTTTTGCAACGCAGGTTTGCAGGTATTTTACCAAGTTAAAAGCCATAAATCAAGTTAAGGATATTTCACGCAAAGTTGCAAAGTCTTGGCGCCTTTGCCCGCCCGAACGTACCGTTCGGTACGGGCGGGCGTGAAATACTATCGTCCGCGAAGGATTTGAAAGCTGCTGAAGGGTGTTTCCGGCATATCGGTTTGTTGTACAGATTCGACTTTCGCACCCGGGGGCCCCTGCCGACACCAGTCGGCAAATTTTTTCAGGTTGTTCAATTCGCCGGTCGCCATGGCTTCTACTTCTCCCGAAGGCAGGTTTTTGATCCAGCCCTGAAGTGCGAGGCTCTCAGCGACGTCGCGTGCCGACGCGCGATAATAGACGCCTTGCACTTTTCCACTGATCCGAAGTAAAATAGTAGGCAGAATTGGTGAGTTTGAAAAGGTTGCTGTAAAAATATGGAATCATTTCGTATGGCAGGGGGTCAACGAAGCGCCTGATTTTTGAACTAAAAACGGCGCAAATTTTCCTATTTTTGCATTCCCCAAAAATTAGGGCCAGGACTTCGTAGCTCAGTTGGTAGAGCAGCTGACTCTTAATCAGCGGGTCCAGAGTTCGAGTCTCTGCGAGGTCACGAGTTGGTTGATTGGTTGACCAATTAACCAGTTGATCAGTTGATCGGTTGATCGGTTGATCAGTTAACTAGTCAACTGGTCAACCGATCAACTTATCAACTTACCAGTTAGGAAAAACACAAAATGATAAATCTTTATTCGGCCATAAAAGAAAGTAATGTATTTCCTAAAATGGAAGTAAGTGAGCTATTGTTTGCAGAATATACCTGTATGAGAGAAGAAACAAAATTTGGTATGTGGTCAAACAATAACTACTTCGCATTTATAAGTTCCGGCAAAAAAGCATGGAGGTCTATTTATCATTCCTACGAAGTGGCCGAAGGCGATATCATCTTTGTAAAAAAAGGAGCCAACCTAACGCACCAGTTTTTTGATGATGAATTTTGCGCCATTTTCATGTTTATTCCTGACGACTTCATTAAAGAATTTTTAAAAAGAAATGTGGCTTTACTTGATGCTTCTCAAAAAGATCTTTCCGGCCAGGATGCGGTTTTGCGTGTTCACCAAAATGAATTGTTAGATAACTATTACCACTCTATTCAATCCTATTTGTCATTGTCAGAAAAGCCGAATGAGCAGCTTCTCATACTTAAATTCGAAGAATTACTTTTAAGCTTGTTCTCCAACAAAAAACATAAGGAACTAACTGATTATTTTATCTCCTTGTGCCAAAATCAGCAATATCATATGAGCAGGGTTATGGAGGAAAATTTTGGCTATAATCTTAAGCTTGAAGATTATGCTTTGTTGTGTCACATGAGCCTGTCAACTTTTAAAAAGACCTTTAAACAATATTATGATACCACGCCCGGAGCCTGGATCGTACAGAGAAAACTTGACCTGGCGCGTCATAAATTGGTGACATCAGATTTGATTATTAGCCAGATTTCTTTTGAGTGTGGATTTGAAGACACGTCACATTTTATCCGGGTATTTAAACAGAAAAATAATCTCACTCCGCTTCAATACAGACAGAAGTATTCGAAACTAGTACATAGCCAGGTTTAAACTTTTCAGCCTATTTATCCGCCTTTTTAGCCTACTCTCGCGCCTCGGTTCGCTTCTACATTTGCTTCATATTTAATCATCCTAAATAGAATAAAAATGAAAAATGCAGAAGCTGTATTATTGGTCAAATTTAAATCATCATTTGATGTTGAAAAATTGCTGAATGTTTGTCAGCACGACCTGGAAGATTTCAGAAACGTACCTGGCCTTATTCAAAAATATTATATCGCAGAAGAAGGTTCAGGAGCGCTTAGCGGATTTTACATCTTTGAAACAAAAAGTGCCAGGGCCGCATTCTGGACTTCAGATTTGGCAAAGGCTATTCCCGCACAATATGGTGTGATTCCAGAAACGCTTCGCGTTGAACAATACGAAATGGCGATCGTATTAAATGACGTGGTATTAGCCTGATCAAAAGTAATTAGTATAGCTAAGCGCTGGCGCTTGGCTATACTTCTCAATTAAAAAATATTAAAAATAAAAATTATGAAAAGTAATATAAACGCTTTGGAACAAGACGTTGAGCTTAAAGAGCAACCTATAGATGAAATTTCAAAAGAAGTAGTTATGCGTCATTTAAACTCCTTTATTGATAACAATCTTGAGGTTTTGCTATCTGACTACACAAATGAATCTGTGCTCATAACTCAGGCTGCAACTTACTCGGGCCCTGAAGAAATCAGCGCTTTTTTTGTTGATTTTAGCAGACACTTCCCAAAACAAGAATCTCACTTTGTATTAGACAAAGTGGTGGCCAAAGATGATATGGTATATATTGTCTGGCATGCAAAAACGCCAAGGCTGGAGGTTCCCATAGGTTCAGATACTTTTGTTATAAAAGACGGTAAAATATATCAGCAGACTTTTGTTGGTCAGTTAAACTTCATCAATCAATAATCCTGATAAAGGGTGGCTTTGAAATTTCGGAATGGGGAAGTTTTCATATCTGCATAGGGAGCACTTGTATCAATACGAATGCAATTGAAGACACTTCAAATCCTACGTTAGTTAGCGAACCAGTTGATCAGTTAACTAGTCAACCAATCAACTAATCAACAAATTCTATCCCCGCTGAGTCTACCCTGCCTGCCGGTTTACCTGCCGAAGCGAAGCGTAGGCAGGCAGACAGGCGAGCCGAAGGCGAGGGGACTCGGCGGAGAATGGCCTCACCCCCTTGCCCTTCTCCTCGCGGAGAGGGGGAAACCATTTGAATTAGTTGATTAGTTGATTAAGTTGACCAGTTGATCGGTTGAACAGTTGTTTGGTCTATCCACGCTGAGTCTACCCTGCCTGTCGGCAGGTAGGCGAGCCGAAGGCGAGGGGACTCGGCGGAGAACGAGTTTCATGCTGGACTTGCTTTTTTCTTCCCCGAATCCAGTTTATATTTATCGTCCAAACTCCATCAACATGCCATTGCTCAAAAGACTCGTGATCCTGCTGCTGGTTCCTATTTCCCTCCTTGCTCAAAAATCTTCCCTGCCGCGAAGCACGCCCGAAGCCGAAGGTGTTTCTACCGCCGGTATCATCGATTTTCTAAATGCAGCTGGCAAAAGTCCGCATGAATTTCACAGCATCATGATTCTTCGTCACGGCAAAGTCGTTGCCGAGGGTTGGTGGAATCCCTACGCCGCCAACCTGAAACACACCATGTACTCCGTTAGCAAAACATGGACGGCCACTGCCGTTGGATTTGCCGTTTCTGAAAAGAAACTTAGCGTGGAGGATAAAGTGATTTCATTTTTCCCCGACGATCTTCCCGACCAGGTGAGCGAGAACCTGGCCGCACTTCGCGTAAAAGACCTGCTGAGCATGAGCGTTGGACAAACACCCGATCCCTCCGGACCGGTTGCCGTTTCCGGAAATTGGGCGCGCACCTTTCTTGCAACACCCATCGTTTTCAAACCAGGCACCCAATTCCTGTATAATTCTGCAGCCACCTATATGCTGTCCGCCATCGTTCAAAAAGTAACCGGACAAAAAGTAATTGATTATCTCAAGCCAAGATTATTCGATCCGCTCGGTATTGAAGGGGTGGATTGGGAGACCAGTCCGCAGGGCATAAATATCGGCGGCTGGGGACTTCGGGTGAAGACTGAGGACATGGCGAAACTCGGACAGCTTTTTTTGCAAAATGGCATGTGGAAGGGAAAACAGATTATTCCCGCAGCATGGATAACCGAAGCGAGCACGGCCAAAATTATGCAGGAGCCCAACGCCACACAAGCGCGCAAAGACACCAACGATTGGGTGCAGGGCTATTGCTATCAAATGTGGCGTTGCAGAAACAATGCTTATCGTGCCGACGGTGCATTTGGACAATACATCATCGTTATGCCTGAAAAGGACGCGGTGGTGATCATCACATCGGAAACGGCCAATATGCAATCGGAAATTGACCTGGTTTGGAAATATTTGCTGCCGGCATTTAAAGACGGAAAACTTCCCGCAGATTCAAAAAATCTAAATGCTTTAAAAGCGCAACTTGCTGCCTTGGCGTTGCCGGTGCCGGCCAAAAGTGACAATGCGACCATGGAGTCAAAAATTTCCGGTAAGCAATTCGGCGTCATCTCCGGCACCCGGTCGCTGGAGACGCTGTCGGTAAAATTCGACAATGGCGTATGCCATCTCACACTCGATACCGATTCGGTGAATCACGAACTGGATTTTGGCAATGGCAAATGGATTGCGGAGCAAACAACCAAGCTCGGACCATACCTGGTAGCAGCAGCAAAGAATAACCGGAGCGGCTTACCCATTTATAAAGTGGATGGCGCCTACACCTGGAAAGACGATAAGACCCTTGAACTCACACTTCGGTATGTTGAAAGTCCACACACCGAAACCATGGTATTGAATTTTGAAGGCGACTACGTAACCATCGATGATATCAATTTAATGAACCGCTACAACAAAAGAACACCGCAGAAAGCAGTAGTGGTGGCGGCTGCGGCCAACCCGGCGCAACTCGTGATCAGGGGCGACGACATGGGTTTCTCTCACTCGGGCAATGAGGCCCTGATTAAATCTCACAACGAAGGCATCGAAACCTCCATTGAAGTAATTGCGGCATCACCCTGGTTTCCCGAAGCGGTAAAATTGCTGGCAGCGAATCCAAAAATTGACGTGGGTCTGCATTTTGCCATCACCAGCGAATGGGAAAACATCAAGTGGAGGCCCGTTTCGGAATGTCCTTCTATCACCAATGCCGATGGATATTTTTACCCGATGTTATGGAAGAATAAAAATTATCCCGGCCAGTCGGTAACGGAGCAAGCCTGGAAGGTCGGCGACATAGAAAAAGAATTGAGGGCGCAATTGAAACTGGCGCTGAAATATATTCCGAAGCTGAGCCATATTTCTGGTCACATGGGAGCCGCTTCGTTTAATGAAGAAGTGAAGGCAATGGTAGTGCGCGTGGCAAAAGAGTTTAACCTGGTGTGCGTTGATGTAGATGCCGCAAATGGCGTACGCGCCAGCTATGCGGGATTGAATATGAAAGATAAAAAGCCCGATCAAAAAATTGATGCTTTTATTGAAATGCTCAATACATTGGAGCCCGGCAAATCATACGTGTTCGTAGAACATCCCGGTTTGGACGACGCTGAGCTGAAAGCTATTTATCATATCGGTTACGAAAACGTGGCTGAAGATCGCCAACGCGTAACCGACCTGTTCACCAGCGAAAAAGTGCGTGAGGCCATTTTGCGAAAAGGAATCAAGCTGGTTAGTTATAAACAGTTGATAAACGGAAATTGATTCGAACCTTGCGGCCTTTGCGTTTCACTGCTTTCTTTGCGTGCAACTTCACAATCGATTTTCTACCACATGCAAAAATCCTCCACCAGTTTATTTCAACTTGCAGTGATTGTGAGTGCCATGGGATTTTTTGTGGATGTGTATGACCTATTATTATTCGGCATCATCAGAAAACCAAGTCTGCGTGACCTTGGATTGAGCGATGCGGAAATCCTGAGTAAAGGAGAACTGATCATCAGTCTCCAAATGACGGGTCTGCTGTTGGGTGGCATTGTATGGGGCATCCTGGGAGACAAGAAAGGCCGATTGAAAGTATTGTTCGCTTCCATTTTGATTTATTCCATTGCCAATATTCTAAATGGAATGGTCCACAGCGTACCGCAGTATATTTTGTTCAGGTTTATTGCGGGTTTCGGACTGGCTGGCGAGCTGGGTGCGGGGATCACATTGGTGAGCGAAATTCTGCCGAAGGAGAAGCGTGGCGTTGCCTCAGCCATGATCGCCTCGTTTGGTATCCTGGGCGCTGTGACAGCCTTCCTGTTCAATATCATTTTCGACTGGCGTACCTGTTATTATATTGGGGGCGCAATGGGTCTGCTATTGCTCGTGCTTCGGGTATCCGTTCACGAAAGTGGGATGTTTAAAAAGCTGGAAAGCAAAGCTGTTCAGAAGGGAAATTTCCTGATGTTCTTCCAAACCCGCGACCGGTTTATTCGATACGTGAAATGTCTGTTGATTGGTTTGCCGGCCTGGTACATTATCGGTGTACTCGTAACATTTTCCGATCAGTTTGCCGCGGCCATGGGTATACCGGGTATCGATCCCGGCAAGGCAATCATGTATTTGTACCTGGCCATAGCATTCGGCGATATGAGTGTAGGCCTGTTGAGTCAAAAATTAAAGAGCCGAAAGAAACCACTGTTCATTTTTTATGGCGTTGCCATCTTCTTTATTATTCTTTATTTTTTGCAGCAAGGTGGAAGTCCAGCAGCCTTTTACTGGATTTGCGCAGGGCTCGGATATGGTAGCGGCTTTACCGTGGTATATATTACCATGAGCGCGGAACAATTTGGTACAAATCTTCGCGCTTCTGCGGCTATCAGTATACCAAATATGGTGCGGGGATGCCTGCCATTGATTATTCTTCTCTTTAAATACCTGCGGGGCGTAGTGGGCAGCTATACAACCGGGGCCTGGATAACCGGTGCGATATTGTTCGCCATTGCCATTACGGCGGCCATTTTTACGGAAGAAAGTTTTGGGAAGGATCTCGATTTTGTAGAGACCTAACGGCAATTACCAGCCGAAATAACTTTTCGCATTGTGATAGCAAATGTCCTGGATAATTTTTCCTGTCCAGTCCACATCATTGGGCAATTCCCCCCGATCCATTTCGTTGCCTATCAAATTGCAGAGGATCCTTCTGAAATATTCATGCCTTGGAAAAGATAAAAAGCTTCGCGAATCGGTAAGCATTCCAACGAACCGACTTAACAGTGATATATTGCTAAGGGTGTTCAGTTGTTTTTCAATGCCGTCTTTTTGGTCAAGAAACCACCAGGCCGAACCCCATTGCAATTTTCCAGGCGTTTCACCATCATTAAAATTGCCGGTCATGGTAGCCATTAATTCATTGTCGGCCGGATTCAGATTGTACAGGATGGTTTTTGCAAGCCTGTTTTTCGCGTCCAGCCTGTCGAGGAATTTCGAGAGCGCTGGGGCTTGAGCAAAATCTCCAATTGAGTCCCAGCCGGTATTTGCGCCCAATTTCGCCATCATGCGGGTATTGTTGTTGCGCATAGCACCCAGGTGATATTGTTGTACCCATCCCTTTTCTGCATTCCATTCGGCGATGGATGATAAAACGGCGGACTTGAATTTTCGCGATTGAAGGTCGGGGGGTGATTTACCCTGGATTAACAGTAACATGCAATCGTCCAATTCTTTCGCAGTGTAATCTTCCGCATACAATTGTTCCAGGCCAATGTCGGCAATGGTGCAACCTTTCGAAGAGAAGTAATCATGCCGTTTGCGAAGGGCTTCCAGGTATTGCGAGAAACCGGAAATTGAGATCTGGGTTTTACTTTCTAAATCTTTCAGGAAGGCAAGAAAGGCCTTGGGGTCGGAAATATTCACCGTAGCGTCGCAGCGAAAAGCTGGAAGAACCTTGATGGGACTATTATTTTTCTTAATCAGGTCATGGTGTTGTAAATCATCCAGCGGCTCGTCGGTGGTGCATAGCACTTCTACTTTCATCTTGTTAAGCAATCCACCTACGCTGAATGCGGGCGTATTTAATTGGGCAGAAGTTTCACTGTAGATCGCTTTTGCCGATGTAGAATCGAGTAAGCGGTCGATGCCAAAATATCTTTTTAATTCCAGGTGGGTCCAGTGATAGAGTGGATTGCGCAGTGTATAGGGCACTGTTGCCGCCCACTGGCTAAATTTTTCTTCATCAGAAGCAGTACCCGTTATGAAATTCTCTTTCACACCTTGGGTACGCATGGCACGCCATTTATAATGGTCGCCCGACAGCCAGGCTTCGGTGATATTTTGAAACTGGTGGTTGGAAGAAATTTGTTGTGGCGGCAGGTGATTGTGATAATCGATGATGGGTAAGTTACTGGCGTAATCGTGAAAAAGGCGGATGGCCGTTTTTGAGTGCAACAGAAAATCTTCGTCTATGAATGCCATGCTACCCGTTTAATGATTTTTGAATACCCATTTCAAGTCCACGCAATTCCGCAAGTCCCCGCAAACGGCCGATGGCGCTATATCCGGGGTTGGTGGTTTTTTTCAGATCGTCCAGCATTTGATGTCCATGGTCGGGACGCATCGGGATGGCGGCTTTTCTTTTCTGCATTTGTTGCAGGATCTCTTTAACTACGGCGTACATGTCCACATCGCCTTCCAAATGGTTGGCTTCGTAAAAATTCCCTTCTTCATCGCGTTGGGTACTGCGCAGGTGAATGAAATAGATGCGATCACCGAGGCGATTAACCATGCCCGGTAGGTCGTTGTCGGCTCGCACGCCAAAAGAACCGGTGCAAAAACAAAGTCCGTTCGCTGCAGAAGGAATAGCCGCCAGCAATTCAGACGCATCTTTTTCCGTGCTCATGATGCGCGGTAATCCCAGGATTGGATAGGGTGGATCATCGGGATGAATCGCCATTTTTATTTCAAATTGCTCTGCAATGGGAACAATCGATTCCAGAAAATGGCGCAGGTTGGCTTTCAATTCGGCTGGTCCGATTCCATGGTAGGTTGACAATGCCTTCAGGGTTTGTTCGGCATCGAAGGATTGTTCGCTGCCAGGCAATCCCATGAGGATGGTTTTGAATAAGGCCTTTTTCTCTTCTTCTGATAACTGGCTGAGTTTTTCTTTGGCGCGATCCAATTGCGTTGTGGTATAGTCTTTCTCTGCTCCCGGTCTCTTAAGCAGGTATACGTCGAAGGCGGTAAATGCCGCCTGTTCAAAACGCAAGGCCCTGCTTTTGTCTGGCATCTCAAAATTGATATCCGTACGAGTCCAATCCAGGATGGGCATGAAATTGTACGTGATGATGCGCACACCGCATTGCGCCAGGTTTTGCAGACTTATTTTGTAGTGATCGATGAATTGTTCGCAGCGGGCTGTTCTTTTTTTAATGTCTTCATGAACGGGCAGGCTTTCTACTACCGACCACACCATGCCTTCGGACTCCACTTCCTTCTTGCGCTTCATAATTTCTTCCTTCGTCCATACTTCACCGATAGGAACGTGGTGAAGGGCGGTGACCACGCCGGTGCATCCTGCCTGCCTGATATCGCGTAGACTTACCGGGTCGGCAGGTCCGAACCAGCGCATGGTTTGTTCCATCAGGAAGGAGATAGCCTTACTCATAGTTCAAAATTAAGCCGAACGCTATTAGCCTGCAATCCCAAATGGCGAGAAGTACAGGAATACAATGGCGATGAACACGATAACAATCAGCGACAGGATTACATCCGTTCGGTTCCAACTGGCCCTGCTGGCCATGCGGTCTTCTGCCACCGTTGTAGCGAATGTGAGGCCCTTTAGCTGCTCGTTGGATGGCTTTTCTGAAAGCAAACTAACCACCACCATAATAGCAATAGAGACGAGGAAAAGCATGATACAGAAATATAGGAAGTTAATGGTAGCAAATTGGTACAACATGCCGGACAAAGAACCCTTGTTCAGTTCGAGGATGATGCGCAGCATTCCAATTATGAAGCCGATGACCATGGCACTATACGCACCCCTGGCATTGATTCGTTTTGAAAATACACCCAACAGGAATACCGCAGCGATGGGCGGCGCGAGGTAAGATTGAACGCTTTGCAAATATTGGTACAAGGTGCCCGAAATATTTTTCATGATAGGAATCCAAATCATGCCCAGTATAACAGCCACGCCAGTGGTGATGCGACCTACCCGTACGAGCTCCTTGTTGTCTGCAAGGGGTTTGTACTTTTTGTAAATGTCCATCGTGAACAAGGTGGAGCAGGCATTGTAAACAGCGGCGAGCGAGCTCATCAATGCAGCCAGCAATCCACCGGCCAACAAACCGCGCAAACCCAGCGGCATTAATTCTTTCACGAGGGTGGGGAAGGCCTGATCGCTGTTGGGTAACACCAGTTTACCCTGTTGATGAAGCGCATAGGCAATCAAACCAGGAATCATAAAGATGAAGAAGGGAAAAAGTTTCAGGTAAGCGGCGAAAATAGTTCCGCGACGCGCCTGTTTTTCGTCTCTTCCCGCAAGGCATCGCTGAACAATATGCTGGTCGGTACACCAATACCAAAGGCCAACAATGGGAGAAGCGAATAAGATGCCCGCCCATGGAAAGTTGGGGTCCGACAGCGGGGGAAACATATTGAGCTTGCCCTTTGGAAGCGTGGCCACTAGTGCATCCCAGCCACCCACCCTGTGCAGTCCTACGAGCATCAGTGTAAAAGATCCGGCGATTAGAATAATGGCCTGCAGTGTTTCGGTGTACATCACGGCGTGCAATCCACCTAATACAGTATAGATACCCGTTATGATGACGAGTACGATGGCGCCTGTCCAGAAATCCACACCCAGGAAAGAGGTAACCACCAGTGCACCGGCATAAATGGTTACCGATACTTTGGCTATGATATAACTCAACAATTGAATGATTGAAAGCAGCATCCTGGATTTCGAATTGTATCGGCGTTCCAGGAATTCGGGCATGGTATACACCATGCTTCGCATATAGAAAGGAACAAATACCCAGCCCAATACCAATATGATCCAGGAATGCAATTCGTAGTGGCCCATCGCAACACCCGATTGGGCGGCGGTTCCGGCGAGGCCAACAACGTGTTCACTACCTACGTTAGATGCAAGGATAGACGCTCCGATTACAAACCAGCCCAGGTTGCGGTTGGCCAGGAAATAATCCTGCGGAGAATCTTTTTTCTTACGAATGGACCAAATTGAAATGCCGGCGATAACGGCCAGGTAAAGGCCTACGAATATCCAGTCAACAGCTCCCAGGAAGTGCATGGCAAGGATTTTTAATAAGCAATCAGTGAAAAATTATAAAGATGAAATATAAACAATGTATGGGATAATGGGAAGAAAAAATGGCCGTCTCTAAGTGTTACGTGCTTGATGCACAAGCGATATGCCGCCCCTACGGGGCTCATTTCATTTCAGGATGTTTTTCTACAATCATAGCGCCGCTACGCGGCTCCGTAGCCCGATGCGATATTTCGTATCAGGTCGTGGAAGGGTAGATAACTTTTTATAATTCCGCTACAATCATGACGCCGCTACGCGGCTCTGTAGCCCGATGCGATATTTCGTATCAGGTCGTGGAAGGGTAGATAACTTTTTATAATTCCGCTACAATCATGACGCCGCTACGCGGCTCTGTAGCCCGATGCGATATTTCGTATCAGG
>Ga0163162_10005181_pt1 | contig 12574 bp, 11 predicted proteins | sample S55metaG_FD_115310 | JGI IMG/M metagenome (GOLD analysis project Ga0163162, IMG submission 115310) | Switchgrass rhizosphere microbial communities from Kellogg Biological Station, Michigan, USA - S5-5 metaG | ecosystem: Host-associated > Plants > Roots > Rhizosphere > Soil | place: USA...
ACGGGGCTCAGCATCAGGTTGCGGGTGTCGTCGGCGCCGGGCGTCGACGGGCCGAGTCCGGCATCGAGAAGCGCGGCGATCAGCGCGGCATGTGCATCGGCGCGCACGCCGCGCAATTGCAGGTTCGCGCGGTTGGTCACTTCGATCACGCCCGAGCCGTAGCGCGCGGCGGCGTCGGCGACCGCGTGCGCGGCGGCGGCACGCAGCTCGCCGCCCATCAGACGAATACGGCACAGGCCGCCGTCGCGCGCAGGCACGATGCGCAAAAGCCCCGGACAGGCGGAAAGCCGGGAAGCCGTTGGCGCATGATGCGGTGCGGATGAAAGTTTGCTCAAAGCGTGACCCGTGCGGGCTCGCGCGACAGTTGCAGCATCGGTACACCCCGCCCGATCGGCACGCGCGAACGTTGTGTCGGCAGGTCTCTTGGCTCGCAGGTCGCCGCCCGCGCCGGCCTTCCCGGTAAAAACCAGTGGCAGTGGAGCGCGGACTCGCTGCGTACAATTGCGGGGGCAGCCACAGTTTCGCTGTGTTCCCTGTTAGGCCCGAACGGGCACCGACGAACGAGGTATTATGCCCGCTTTTACGGCCCGTCAGACCGCTTCTGCCACGTGCGGCCGAAGCGGCGCGCGGCTTGCGATGCGGTTTTCCAACGTGCACGAAACGAAATCGAGGACCGGCGGATGTCACCGTGGCTGACCGTGGTAGGGATCGGAGAAGACGGCTGGGACGGGATCGGCGCGCTTTCGCGCCGCGCGCTTCTCGACGCCCAGGTGATCTACGGCGGCGAGCGCCATCTCGCGCTCCTGCCCGCGCGCATCCGCGCGCGCCGGGCAGCGTGGCCGCAGCCCTTTTCCATCGAAGCGGTGCTGCGCGAGCGCAACGAGGGGCGCGGTGAGCGCGTCTGCGTGCTCGCGAGCGGCGATCCGATGCTGTTCGGCGTCGGCGCGACGCTCGCGCGCTATCTGCGGGCCGACGAATTGCGCATCCTTCCGGCGCCGTCGTCGCTTTCGCTCGCGGCCGCGCGTCTGCAATGGGCCGCGCAGGATGTGGTGAACGTGTCGCTCGTCGGCCGGCCGCTCGCGGCGCTCAATGCGCATCTGCATCGCGGCGCGCGGATTTTCGTGCTGAGCAGCGACGGCGCGAGCCCCGCCGCCATCGCCGCGCTCCTCGCGGCGCGCGGCTTCGGCCCGAGCCGCATGAGCGTGTTCGAGCATCTCGGCGGGCGGGACGAACGCCGCATCGACGGCCGCGCCGACGACTGGACGCACGCCCGCGTGGCGGCGCTGAATCTGGTGGCGATCGAATGTGCCGGAGAGGCGCATCACGCGGGCCTGCCCGTCACGCCCGGCCTGCCCGACGACGCCTATCGCCACGACGGCCAGCTCACCAAGCGCGACGTGCGCGCGATCACGCTCGCCCGGCTCGCGCCCGAGCCGGGCGAACTGCTCTGGGACGTCGGTGCGGGCTGCGGCTCGATCGGCATCGAATGGATGCGCGCGCATCCGGCCTGCCGCGCGATCGCGATCGAAGCGGACGACGCGCGCCAGCGCCTGATCGAGCACAACCGCGACGCGCTCGGGGTGCCCGGCCTGCAGCTCGTCGAAGGCGATGCGCCCGGCGCGCTGGACGGGCTGCCCACGCCCGATGCGATCTTCATCGGCGGCGGCGTCACGGCGCCCGGCATGCTCGACACCTGCTGGGCGAGCCTGCGCGAAGGCGGCCGGCTCATCGCGAACGCGGTGACGGTGCAAAGCGAGGCGGTGCTTGTCGCGTGGCGCGCGCAGCATGGCGGCGAGCTCACGCGCATCGGCGTCGCGCAGGCCGAGCCGCTCGGCAGCTTCGACACCTGGCGGCAGGCGCTCCCCATCACGCTGCTGCACGCGAAAAAGCCGTGAAGCACGCCAAGTTCAGCGCCAGATTCAGCGCTTCGTTCAGCCCAAGCCATGCGTGACGAGACACCCGAGCCGACCGCGCCGCTCAGAAGCGGCTACACGACGGGCAGTTGCGCGACCGTGACGAGCCTCGCGGCGGCGCGTCTTCTGCTGTGCGGCGAGGCGAGCGAGCGCGCGGAAATCACGCTGCCGAAAGGGCAGAACGTGACGCTGCCGCTCGTCTTCTGCCGGCCCGCGGCGGGCGACAGCAATCTGGCGGAAGCCGGCACCGTGAAGGACGCGGGAGACGATCCCGACGTCACCCACGGCGCCGTCGTGTTCGCGCGCGTGCGGCTGTCGTCGAAGGCGGGGGTGCGCTTTTTCGCGGGGCCGGGCGTGGGCACGGTCACGCGCGCGGGCCTCGCGCTCGCGGTCGGCGAACCGGCGATCAATCCGGTGCCGCGCCGGATGATGACCGAACACCTCGACGCGCTTGCGCGCGAATTCGGCTTCACGGGCGGCTTCGACGTGACGATCGGCGTCGAGAACGGCGAGGCGCTCGCGCAGAAGACGATGAACCCGCGCCTCGGCATCGTCGGCGGCCTGTCGATACTCGGCACGACCGGCATCGTCAGGCCGTTTTCGTGCTCGGCGTACATCGCGTCGATTCATCAGGGGATCGACGTCGCGCGCGCGAACGGCTATCGCCACATCGCGGCGTGCACCGGCAACCAGAGCGAGGACGCGATGCGCGAACGCTACCAGTTGCCGGATATCGCGCTCGTGGAGATGGGGGATTTCGTCGGCGCGGTGCTCAAGCATCTGCGGCGCGCGCCGGTGGAGCGCCTGAGCATTTGCGGCGGCTTCGGAAAGATGAGCAAGCTGGCGTCGGGCCATATGGACCTGCACAGCCGCAATTCGAGCATCGATTTGCCGCAACTCGCCGTCTGGGCCGCCGACGCGGGCGCGCGCGACGCGCTGCAGGCGTCGATCCGTGCGGCGAACACGAGCCAGGAAGCGCTCGTGCTCGCGCGCGCCGAGGGCGTCGCGCTGGGCGACATCGTCTGCGCGCGCGCGCGCGACGTGGCGATCGGCGTGCTGCCCGAAGGCATCGAAGTGGAGACGTTCGCGATCGACCGCCAGGGGCGCATCGTGGGCGCGGCGCCATGAAGCGCGTGCTGCTGCTCGGCGGCACCGGCGACGCGCTCGCCATCGCGCGGCGGCTCGGCCGCGAGCACGTCTACAGTCTCGCGGGGCTCGGGCGCGTGCCGGGCGAGCTCGAATGCGCGGTGCGCGTCGGCGGATACGGCGGCGTGCCGGGGCTTGCGGCGTTCATCGGCGCGCAGGGCATTGCGCTCGTGATCGACGCGACGCACCCCTACGCCGCGCAGATGAGCCGCCACGCAGCCGATGCGTGCGCGCAGACGGGCGTGCCGTGCTGGGCGATCCGCCGCGCCGCGTGGCAGCCGCAGGCGGGCGACGACTGGCGCGATGCGCCGGACTGGCGCGGCATGGTCGATCGGATCGCGCCGTATCGAAGGCCGCTCTGGACGCTCGGGCGTGAACCGCTTGCGCATCTCGACGACATTCCGCTCTCGCAGCACTGGACCATCCGCTGCCTCGATCCGCACCCGGGCAACGAGCGCGCGACCATCATCGACGCCCGCGGCCCGTTCTCGCCGCAAGGCGAGCGTGCGCTCTTCGCCGCCCGCGGCATCGACGTGCTGGTGAGCAAGAACAGCGGCGGGCGCGCAACCGAGGCGAAGCTCGCGGTGGCGCGCGAATTGCGGCTGCCGGTGGTGATGCTGCGCCGGCCCCCGCTTCCCGCCGCCGCGCGCGAATTCGACGACACGGCGAGCGCGCTGCAAGCACTCGAAGACTGGCTGCAACCCGAACAATCCCTGCTGAACGACACAGTATGACCGTCTATTTCATCGGCGCCGGCCCCGGCGACCCCGAACTCATCACCGTGAAAGGGCAGCGCCTGATCCGTGCGTGCCCCGTGATCCTCTTCGCCGGCTCGCTCGTGCCGCAGGCGGTGCTGTCGGGGCATCGGGCGGAGCGTGTCGTGAATACGGCGGAACTGGATCTCGACGCGATCGTCGCGCTGCTTCAGGAAGCGCATGCGAACGGCCAGGACGTCGCGCGCGTGCACTCCGGCGATCCGTCGCTCTACGGCGCGATCGGCGAGCAGATCCGCCGCTTGAACGCGCTTTCGATCCCCCATGAAATCGTGCCGGGCGTGACGGCCACGGCGGCATCGGCGGCGGCGCTCGGCTGCGAACTGACGCTGCCCGGCATCTCGCAGACGGTGATCCTCACGCGCTACGCCACGAAGACCCCGATGCCCGAGGGCGAAGCGCTCGCCGACCTCGCGCGCCACCGCGCGACGATGGCGATTCATCTCGGCGTGCGGCACATCGGGCGGATCGTCGCGGATCTGCTGCCGCACTACGGCGCCGACTGCCCGGTCGCGGTCGTGTTCCGCGCGAGCTGGCCGGACGAGGAGAAGGTGACAGGCACGCTCGCGGACATCGCGGCGAAGGTGCAGTCAAAGGGCATCGAGCGCACGGCGCTGATCGTCGTCGGGCGCGTGCTGGATGCCGAAGGATTCGCCGATTCATCGCTGTACGGCAAGGACTAGCCGGCGATGCGCGATCTCGACTCGCTCTTCGACGCACTGGCGAAGTCGGCGTTTCGGAGGCGCTTCAGGCTCGGCGCGCGCGAGCTTCTCTATCTGCACGAAAAGGGGCTCGACGAGGTGAGCGCACAGGCGCGCGAACTGGTCGAAAAGCGGCTCGCGCCCGCGGCGCCGCACAACGACGGCAGGCAGACGCCGTTTCGGGGTCATCCGGTGTTCATCGCCCAGCACGCGAGTGCGACGTGCTGCCGGAGCTGCCTTGCGAAATGGCACGGCATCGAAGCGGGGAAGGTGCTGACCGAAGCGGAGCGGCAGCACGTCGTCGAGGCGATCCGACGATGGCTGCGCGAGGAAGGCAAGCGCGACGTGAAGCCGCCGGCGGACCGGCGGCAGAGGGACTTGCCGTTCTGAATGTTCTGAATGTGCCGGATGTTCCGGACGTCCGCCAGGATGCGCCGCGCGGCCCGGGCCGCGCGGCGTCTGCTGGCCCGGCCAGGCTCAGTTGCGCTGCTCGACGCGCCGCTTCGTCTTCGCGCGCCGCGACATCATGTTCAGACCCTCGACGAGCGCCGAGAACGCCATCGCCGCGTAGATATAGCCCTTCGGCACATGCGAACCGAAGCCTTCGGCGATCAGCGTCATCCCGATCACGAGCAGGAAGCCGAGCGCGAGCATGACGATCGTCGGATTGCGTTCGATGAAGCGCGAGAGCGGGCCCGCGGCGAACAGCATCACCGTCACCGCCGCGATCACCGCGATGAACATGATCGGAATGTGCTCGGTCATGCCGACGGCGGTCACGATGCTGTCGATGGAGAACACGAGGTCGAGCACGAGAATCTGGCCGATCGCGGAAAGCGGCGTGATGCCGGAGGTCTTGATCTCGCCGTTGCCGTTCTCATCGTCGTGCGCGACGTGGTGATGGATTTCCTTCGTTGCCTTCCAGACGAGAAACACGCCGCCCGCAATCAGGATCAGGTCGCGCCACGAGAAGCCGTGGCCGAACGCCTCGAAGATCGGCGTGGTCAGACGCACGATCAGCGCGACCGTGCCGAGCAGGCCGAGCCGCATGATGAGCGCGAGCGCGATGCCGATTTTCTGCGTGCGCTCGCGATGCGCGGGCGGCAGCTTGTTCGTCAGGATCGAGATGAAGATCAGGTTGTCGATGCCGAGCACGACTTCCATCACGACGAGCGTCGCGAGTGCGGCCCAGGCGGCGGGGTCGCTTACGAGTGCAACGAGATAGTCCATAGGGGCGTGTTGGGTTGTTGTGGTTGTCTGGGATGTTCGTCGAAGCCGGACGTGCTGTCGAGGGCGCCAATGATACTCGACGCGGGTGTCTCGAATGTAAGCGGATTGAAAAGATAAGAGCGGCTGAGCCCGGCGAAAGTTCGCGGCCGGTAATCGGTAAAAAAAGAAGGGGACGGAAAGCAGGCAGGCAAGAATTGCACCTGCGTTTTGCAGGGTTTTCCGCTACGGGTAGACGCGGCCGTCTCATTTTTATATACTGCGGCCTCGCCAACACAATCGATGCAGTTTGAAGATAGTTGCGCGGGGTTCGCATCCAGTAACAGGCAAATGCAGCAGGCAATTGTAATCAGCGCTGCCGCAGGCCAGTACTCGCGACGCATCCAGAACCCGTGCTCATACGACCAGACGCGCCTTGGCGGCGTGTTCGCCGCGTTTCTGGTCCGTTCCATTTCAGTGCGCGCCGGCTGATCCGGTCGCGGTCTGATTCATCGCCGTCCTCGTGACGGTTTCCTGCCCAGTCCGGCCATCAGGCATGCAGCATTCAGCCACCGCCGGCGGGTAACGAAACGGGCTTTTTTGCCTTTCGCGGCGCCCGAACCGGGATTTTTTTCCGGCTCGTCACCGTGATGGCTGCCCAGACCGGCGTCTTGCCGGTTTCGATCGGTTCAGTCGCGCTGCCAGGGGTGCCTGCAGCAGCCGCGGTTCAGTCGAACTTTTCCGCTGCGGCGTCGTGAGACGCCTTCGCGTCGTGCCGCCTTGCTCTTCGCGGCCCGGGCGGCGCCATGCCGCGCACGACACGTGACGCAATCGAACAAGGAGACTCAAGCTTCATGAATCACCGTCCCGTCAGAGTTGCCGCCGGCGTCATCGCCATCGGCATCGTTCTCGTGCTGCTCGGACACGTTATCGGTGCCGATGCGCTGGAGCAGTACCGCGCCGACCTCGTCTACTACACGGCGCGCCACCTCGTGCTCGTGGGCTATTCGATGGCGCTCGCGCTCGTCGTCGGCGTGCCGGCCGGCGTGCTGCTCTCCCGCCCGTCGTTTTCGCGGCATGCCGAGCGCTTCATGCAGATCTTCAACATCGGCAACACGATTCCGTCGCTCGCGGTGCTCGCGATCGCGCTCGGAATCTTCGGCATCGGCGACCGTCCCGCGATCACCGCGCTCTTTCTCGCCTCGCTGCTGCCGATCACGCGCAATACCTACGAGGGCATGAGGAACGTCTCGCCCGCGCTGCGCGAGGCGGCGCGCGGCATCGGCATGACGCCGTGGCAGTCGCTCACGCGCGTGGAGCTGCCGAATTCGCTGCCGATCATCGTCGGCGGCATCCGCACGGCGCTCGCGATCAACGTGGGCAGCGCGCCGCTCGCATACCTGATCGGCGCCGACAGCCTCGGCACGCTGATCTTCCCGGGCATCTACCTGAACAACCAGCAGCAGATGCTGCTTGGCGCCGCGGCGACCGCGGTGCTCGCGCTCGTGCTCGACGGCATCGTCGCGGCGGGCAGCCGCCGCGCGCTTGCGCGGCGCGGGCTCGCGGCATGAGCGCGCAGCCCCGCAACCGACAGACAAGCCATGGAGATACAACGATGAGAGCGTCAATGCTCAAGCGCTGGCTCGCGCTCGCGACGATCGTAGCCGCGGGCCTGCAGGGCGCCAGCGCCCACGCGGCGGGCCTCGTGCTCGGCGGCAAGAACTTCACCGAGCAGTACGTGCTCGTGGAAATCACGTCGCAGTACCTGCGCTCGAAGGGCTACACCGTCGACGAACGCACCGGGCTCGGCAGCGTGCTCATGCGCAGCGCGCAGGAGCACGGCCAGATCGACCTCGCGTGGGAATACACGGGCACGGCCGCGATCGTCTACAACAAGATCACGGAAAAGCTCGATCCGAAGACGATGTACGAGCGCGTGAAGGAACTCGACGCGAAGCGGGGCCTGGTGTGGCTCGACGCATCGCCGCTCAACAACACGTACGCGCTCGGGCTGCCGCAGCAGGTGGCGGAAAAGACCGGCATCCGCACGGTCTCGCAGCTCGCCGAGAAGATGAAGGCCGAGCCGGGCAAGAAGCACGTCTTTGCCATGGACGCCGAGTTCGCGAACCGCCCGGACGGCCTGAAGCCGCTCGAAGCGGCCTACGGTATGGACTTCAGCCGCCCGGAAGTGCGGCAGATGGACCCGGGGCTCGTCTATACGGCGCTGCATAACAACCAGGTGGCGCTCGGCCTGATCTACACGACCGATGGCCGCGTGAAGGGTTTTGACATCGTGCCGCTCGAAGACGACCTGCACTACTTCCCGGCGTACAACGCGACGCCCGTCGTGAGAAAGCCGGTTCTCGACCAGAACCCGAAGCTCGCGGCGCAGCTGAACGCGCTGTCGGCGGCGCTCAACAACGACGTCGTGCTGGAAATGAACAAGCAGATCGATATCGACGGCAAGTCGGTGCAGGCCGTCGCCGCCGACTTCCTGCGCACGCACAAGCTGCCCTAAGGGCCAAAAGGGAACCTGGATGAACGTATTCGACTACCTCTCGGCCAACTGGCCGGAACTGATTCAGCTCACCGTGCAGCACGTCTATCTGGTGGGGATCGCGGTGGGCTGCGCGATTCTCGTCGGCGTGCCGCTCGGCATCGTCATCAGCCGTCACGAATGGCTCGCGGCGCCCATGCTCGGCGTGGCGACCGTGATCCTGACGCTGCCCTCCATCGCGCTCTTCGGGCTGATGATCCCGATCTTCTCGCGCTTCGGGCAGGGCATCGGCGCGGTGCCGGCGATCGTCGCCGTGTTTCTCTATTCGCTCCTGCCGATCATGCGCAACACCTATCTCGCGCTGCGCAACGTGGATGCGGGCATCAAGGAAGCGGGCGTCGGCATCGGCATGACGTACTGGCAGCGCCTGCGCCTCGTCGATCTGCCGCTCGCCGTGCCGGTGATTCTCGGCGGCGTGCGCACGGCGGTCGTGATGAACATCGGCGTGATGACGATCGCGGCCGTGATCGGCGCAGGCGGCCTCGGCAGCCTCATCATTCGCGCAATCGGCCAGAGCAGCATGATGAAGCTGCTCGTTGGCGCCGTACTCGTGAGCCTGTTGGCGATCGTCGCCGACCTGGCCCTGCAGGCGCTCCAGCGCCTTCTGACACCGAAGGGAGTCCAAAAAGCATGATCGAACTCGACAAACTCACCAAGACCTTTACGCAAAAGGACGGCCAGAAGGTCACGGCCGTCGATTCCGTGAGCCTTTCCGTCGCCGAGGGCGAAATCTGCGTGTTCCTGGGTCCCTCGGGCTGCGGCAAGACCACGACGCTCAAGATGATCAACCGCCTGATCGCGCCGACCTCGGGCCGCGTGCTGATCAACGGCGAAGACACGATGTCGCTGAACGAAGTGGAACTGCGCCGGCACATCGGTTACGTGATCCAGCAGATCGGCCTGTTCCCGAACATGACGATCGAGGAGAACATCACGATCGTTCCGCGCCTGATGGGCTGGGACAAGAAGCGCTGCCGCGAGCGCGCGACCGAGCTGATGTCGATGGTCGCGCTCGACCCCAAGCTGTACCTGAAGCGCTATCCGAAGGAGCTGTCGGGCGGCCAGCAGCAGCGTATCGGCGTGATCCGCGCGCTCGCCGCCGACGCGCCCGTGCTGCTGATGGACGAGCCGTTCGGCGCCGTCGATCCGATCAACCGCGAGTCGATCCAGAACGAGTTCTTCCAGATGCAGCGGCAACTGAAGAAGACCGTGATCATGGTGAGCCACGACATCGACGAGGCGATCAAGCTCGGCGACCGCGTCGCCGTGTTCCGCCGCGGCAAGCTCGTGCAGTACGACCATCCGGACACGCTGCTCGCGCGCCCGCGCGACGAGTTCGTCGGCGCGTTTGTCGGCGCGGACAGCACGCTCAAGCGCCTGCTGCTGGTGAAGGCCGGCGACGCCGCCACGCAGACCGAGACCGCCCGCCCGGACACGCCGCTCGCGCGCGCCTACCAGATCATGGAAGACAGCGACAACCGCTACCTGACCGTGCTCGACGGCAACCGGCGCGCGCTCGGCTACGTGCAGCGGCGCGTCGCGCGCACGGGGCAGGGCACGTGCGGCGACCAGCTGCGCGAATTCTCGACGACGGTTTCCGTCGACGACAATCTGCGCGTCGTGCTCTCGAAGATGTATCAATTCAATTCGTCGTGGATGCCGGTGATCGACGCCGATGGCCAATATGTGGGCGAAGTGACGCAGGATTCGATCGCGGATTACCTCAGTTCCGGCCGCTCGCGCCAGCAGAGCGGGCAGGCGCCGGCGATCGTTTCGCCCGCCGTGGTGGCGGCGCAGGCCGCGGCGCTGGTGCACTGATTTCCGTGTCTTTCCCTGTAAAAAGGGGCTGCATGAAGGCGATATCAGCTGAAACGAACTGAAACGCTTTGATGCAGTCCGGAGACGGTGCGGTGCGGCAAATACGGGTAAACTCTAGGTCCGTTTGAGCCGCCCGTGGCGGCTTGCCCGTTCACTCCCTGCGCCCGCGCAGGAGTCACCCGAAAGCCGCATGCAGGGAAAATCTCAACGTTTTGCCGAACTGGACTTCTTTCGCGGTCTGGTTCTGCTCGTCATCGTCGTCGATCACATCGGCGGCAGCATGCTCTCGCGCTTCACGCTGCATGCGTTCGCCCTCAACGACGCCGCCGAAGTCTTCGTGTTCCTCGGCGGCTTCGCCACGGCGACGGCGTATGTGGCGCTCGCCGAGCGCCGCTCGGAAAGCGCGGCGCGCGCCCGCTTCGTCAGGCGCTCGTTCGAGATCTACCGCGCGTTTCTCGTCACCGCGGCGCTGATGCTGCTGGCGAGCTTCGTGTTGCGGCCCTTTTACGGCAGCGCGCCCAATCTCGCGACCACCGACCTCGACAGCCTCATCTCGGCGCCGGTCGCGTCCATCTCCGACATCCTGCTGTTCAGGCGCCAGCCGTACCTCGCGTCGGTGCTGCCGATGTACGCGTTTTTCGCGCTCGCGGTGCCGCTAATTTTGCCCGTCGCGCGCAGCAAGCCGTGGCTGCTGCTCGGCGGCAGCGTCGCGCTGTGGGCGCTCGCGCCGCAGATCGGCGAACTCCTCCCTTCCGTCGACGACAACCTCTGGGACTTCAACCCGGCCGCCTGGCAACTGATGTTCGTGCTCGGCGTGCTCGCGCGCTGCCAGCCGGTGTACCAGCGCGTGGCGGCGCACCGCTTCGGGTGGATCGTGAGCGTCGCGGCGCTCGCGATCGTCGCGGGCATGGCGTATTACAAGCTGCTCGTGCTGCCCGCTGTCATCGACAGCGACTTCAAGCGTAATCTGGCCGGCGCGCGCATCGTGAATTTCCTCGCGCTCGCGTGGATCGCCGCGAATTTCGTGCGCTACGGCACGGTGGCGAAACTCGCCGCCCGCCTGCCGTGGGTCGGCGCGGTCGGGCGTGACGGCATGGTCTGCTTCGTCGCGGGCGCGGTGATTTCGCTCGTCGTCGACTCGGTGCTCTTCACGCTTACCGACGGGCTCATCAACGTGCCGCTCGGCCTCGCCGCCGATGCGGTCGCGATTTCCCTGCTGCTCGCCGTTCCGCAACTGCGCCGCCCGCTGATGCACGCGATCACGCCGAAGCCCACGCTCGACGACGCCGTCAAGGCCGGCAGCCGTGCGCGCAGCGTGCGCTGAAGCGGCGGGTTCCGCGTTGCTCCGCCTGAATCTCCGGCTCGCCTGATTGACCTGATCGCCTGATCCGCCGCGCCTGACGGACGCGGCGTTTGCCTGTCGCCGACCCATGCTCAACACTCGTTTCGATACCTTCTTCGCGTCACGCGTCAGGACGCTACTAACGGTCAGTTTTGCGCTGTCCGGGCTGAACGCCGCCGCAGATGCGGCGGCGGTGCAAGCGTCGGGCACGGGGGCGAGCGTGCGGGGCGAGGCTGCCCCGGCGACCGGCACGGCGGCCACGGCCACGGCAACGGCGCGCGCCGCAAGCACGGCGGCCGCCACGCGCGGGACCGCCGCCAGCGACGCCAAAGGAAAACCGGTCCCGCCGGTGATCGTGTCTCCGGCGGGCAGCCGGGTGCTCGCGCGCACGATGCATTCCGAGGCGCTCGATCGCGACTGGCCCTACGCGCTCTATCTGCCGCCGGGCTTTTCGCCGCATGCGCGCCGCTATCCGGTGCTGTATCTGCTGCACGGACACGGCGACACCCCCTCCGACTGGATCACGCGCGGCCACCTGCAGGGCATCGTCGACGGCCTGATCGCGCGGCGCGAAATCCCGCCGCTCCTGATCGTCATGCCGCAGGGCGGGACCGACTGGTACGTCGATCGCAAGGAACCCATCGAGACCGCGTTCTTCGAGGAACTGCTGCCCGAGATCGAAACGCGCTATCCGGTGCGCACGGACCGCGAGGGACGGGCGATCGGCGGGGTGTCGATGGGCGGATTCGGCGCGCTGCGTTACGCGATGACCCGCCCGCAGCTCTTTTGCGGCGCGATGCTGCTGGGTCCCGCGATCTACGCCGCCGAGCCGCCGGCCGGGTCGGCGGCGCGCTACGTGAACGTGTTCGGCGACGGCCGCTTCGATGCGCAGGTCTGGCGCTCGCTCAACTATCCGGCGCAGTGGTCCGCGTACATGAGCCGCGGGCAGCGCGTGCCGATGTTCATTGCCGCCGGCGACGACGACCTGCGCATCCACGCGGAAGCCTCGCAGCTTTACACGCAGTTGCGGCAGGCGAATCAGCCGGCTGAACTGCGCATCGTCGATGGCGGGCACACGTGGGCCGTGTGGAGCGCGCTGCTCGTCGACGGCCTGCGCT
>Ga0163162_10005186_pt1 | contig 12567 bp, 12 predicted proteins | sample S55metaG_FD_115310 | JGI IMG/M metagenome (GOLD analysis project Ga0163162, IMG submission 115310) | Switchgrass rhizosphere microbial communities from Kellogg Biological Station, Michigan, USA - S5-5 metaG | ecosystem: Host-associated > Plants > Roots > Rhizosphere > Soil | place: USA...
ATCTACAAAGAGTTCCAAGGCCGGAGCCAAGACGTCGTCAGCAGGTAAGAAGAAATCGAAGGGCTCAAAGAAGACCACGAAAAAGCATTCAACGAAAAAATAAGCTGGAGAGCCTCTTGCAAAGTTCACGAGTAATCGCGGAGTGGATTTACTCAAGCTTTTACTTGTCTACCAGTTCTTTCTTCACTCCGAAGGAGTGCGATGTTTAGAGCCTGCAGGCCATCCTCCTCCGGCTCTGTTCGGAAGAGCGGCATGGCGATCTCATGTAGGTTCGAAGGAAGGCCGCTCTTCCGAACAGAGCAGAGTTGTTGAAACGCGTCGAGCTATAAACATTGCGCTCCTCCGGAGTGAAGGCTCTGACGTTAGTTTGTTCGCGGTTTGACTTTTGAAATACGCTCTTGAGGTTGACTCAACCTGATCGCTTTGTCGATTTAGTTGGCTTCTTAGTTGATTTCCTACGCGGTGACTTTGACGGTTCCTTTTGTTGTCGCTTTGTTTGTGAGGACGACACCGCCTTCTTTTTAACCGGGGTGATAAGCGCGCTACCTGGTTGTTGATTCGCGATTACTGCTGAAACTTCAGGTTGCGAAATCAATTCGCGAATGAATCCGGGATTGGCTGCTACGACAAATGAACCTAAGTTGCGGAAGACATTATAGCGCTCAGGGGTGTGACCGGATTTCTTGCTGGTACGATCTAGAACACGCTTTGTGAGTTTCTCGGTTCGTTCTGGCGGAGAAACAATTTGTGTTCCTGCTGGCTTCAGTTTAACGACGGCTTCGACAGTCCCGTCATGAGCCGCGGCCAGTTGATTCATTAGTTCTTTATCAACCTTAACAGCCATCTATGCTCCCACAGTCTTACGAAGACTCTAAAGAAAGAAATGTGCCTATCACGTGCATAGTCAAAGAATACTTGACTACGTCTCCACCAGCAAAAGTGTCTCTGGTTACTTCCGCGCAATGGGGATCTGAATTGTCAGTGAGAATTTAAGGAAACCGTCGACTTACCTCCATTGTCGTATCCCTTACTGATCCAACCGAGATTAAAAAGACTTGGATCGCGGGATGTGCAATTCAGCGTATTTCACACACAATTTCATCACACAGGTTTGAGATGTTCAGATGACTCAAGGAAGTTCAGTGGAGTTTGGGTTGCTGAGTCAGCGAAGCTCCGATTCTGTGCGCATAGTAATAAGACTGAGATCCTGCTTCATTCAAGTTACAGCGCTAGCTTAGTGTTTTGAAAGGACAATCATGAAAGCATCCTTGGTTCTACCTTTTCTTTGTGGAGGAGTAGTAATGCTCGGCTTAAGCGCACTCGGCGGCTCCAATGCAAGACCCGTACACCACGTCTTTGAACTGCGGCTGTATCACGTCAAGGAAGGAAAAATAGATGCACTCAAAGCTCGCTTTGGTGATCACACAGACGCGATTTTCAAGAAACACAACATGAAGAGCATTGGTTATTGGTCGCCAGAAGATGCGCCGGATTCGAAGAACCTTTTTATTTACATTCTGGAGCATCCGAGTCGCGAGGAAGCGGAGAAAAACTGGGCTGCTTTCCAAGCCGACAAGGAATGGCAAACGGTGAAGGCGGAGTCGGAGGCGAACGGACCACTGGTAGATCATATCGATAGATACTTCATGGATCCGACCAGCTTTTCAGCTCTCCAATAGCGATCGAATAATAGGAGTCATTATGTCAACTACAAGAGTCGCAATAGCACCAATGAAAGTGGCACAGGTTCCCAAACCCGGAGCCGATTTCGAAATCGTCGAACGCGAGATTCCAAAGCCGGGTGTAGGACAGGCGCGCATCAAGGTACAGGCTTGTGGTGTCTGCCACAGTGACGCGCTTACAAAAGAAGGCGTTTGGCCTGGAATTGAATATCCCCGCGTTCCCGGACACGAGGTCGCCGGCATCATCGACGAAGTCGGTGATGGTGTTACCGAGTGGAAGACCGGACAGCGCGTCGGTGTCGGATGGCACGGTGGTCACGATGGCACATGCCTTCAGTGCCGACGCGGAGATTTTGGCAATTGCCGGAATCTGAAAATCCCAGGCATAAGTTATGACGGAGGGTACCAGCAATACATGGTAGCACCGGTGGAGGCACTCGCAGCGATACCGGAAAGCCTGAGTGATATCGACGCGGCGCCCCTACTCTGTGCGGGCATCACAACCTTTAACGCTCTTCGTCACAGCGGCGCTCTGCCCAGCGATCTAGTTGCTATCCAAGGTATAGGTGGTCTGGGTCACCTCGGAATTCAATTCGCGAACAAGTTTGGTTACAAAGTCGTGGCGATCGGGCGTGGACCCGAAAACGCAGCGCTGGCAAAGAAACTTGGAGCAAGCGCCTACATCGATAGCAAAGCAACAAACGCAGCGGAGGAATTGCAAAAGATGGGTGGCGCACAGGTGATTCTAGCCACAGCTCCAAGCTCGAAAGCTATGTCTGCGCTAATCGACGGACTTGGCCCAAATGGTAAGCTAATGGTAATCGGTGCCGCATTCGATCCGATTGAGGTAACGCCTGTACAGCTCATCAATGGCAGCCGAACGATTCAAGGGTGGGCCTCGGGAACGCCAACCGATTCCGAAGACACGCTACGCTTCGCCGAACTGACTGGCGTACGTCCGATGATTGAAACCTATTCGCTCGAAAAGGCAGGAGAAGCTTACGCGCGAATGATGAGTGGAGATGCGCAATTCCGCGTCGTTCTAACGATGTGAAGTTGACTAACAATCAGAAAACAACCAGACCTGTCGAATTTGTTCAAAGGTGAAGTTGCAACTGATTCGGAGTAATCAACTAGTAGCGACGCCCGTTAAGAAAATGTCATCGGTTCATGAACGTCGGCAGGAAGAGGAACTGCGTGCCTCAGCGTGGAGTCCTCTGCACAACTCCGTCTTCCGGGTACTTTGGATTGCTACCGTTGCCTCTAACGTCGGCTCCTGGATGCAGGACGTCGGCGAATCATGGTTGATGACCTCACTCACAACCTCACCCGTTCTCGTCGCGCTGGTGGAAACAGCCGGCAGTCTGCCGGTGGTCCTTGTTGCATTGCCTGCGGGTGCCCTCGCAGATATCGTCGACCGCCGCCGCCTGCTTCTAGTGATGCAGATCTGGATGGCCGTCGCAGCAGGCGCGATGGGTGTTCTCACCTTACTGGGACATATGACTCCGGACCGTTTGCTTTCACTCACCTTTCTCCTGGGCGTGGGAACAGCGATTAGTAATCCTGTGTGGCAAGCAGTCACTCCCGAGTTGGTTTCCTCATCCGATCTACCAGCCGCGATCACCTTAAACGCTGCCGGTATCAACATTGCGCGTGCAATTGCGCCGGCAATAGGCGGTTTCATAATCGCCGCATCTGGTCCCTGGATAGTCTTCCTGCTCAACGCCGCGTCGTTCATCGCAATAATGATTGTTATCTATCGTTGGTCGCCGCCTCCGCGAAAAAGTAAACTCCCACCTGAGGATATGATTGGCGCTATGCGCGCCGGTACGCGCTATCTGCGGCACTCGCCGGAATTGCAAATAGTTCTGCTACGCAGTGGCATCTTTGTTATTTGTGCGAGCGCACTTTGGGCACTACTTCCCCAGCAAGCCCGGAGACACCTGGGTCTAGGCTCTTTCGGCTACGGACTGCTCCTCGGTTGTATCGGACTAGGAGCTCTTGCCGGCGCCTGGTTTCTTCCCAGGGTGCGAGAGCGGCTTTCGACAAATCAATTGGTCGCCGCCGGCAGTGTCGTGTTTGGCTTTGCCACTATGTCTCTCGCTTACCTGCACTCGTTCGCACTGTTGGCAGTCGCACTCGCAATCGGTGGCGTCGCGTGGATCGACGTGCTGGCCAGCCTGAACGTCTCAGCACAGACCGTTACTCCGTCGTGGGTGCGCGCAAGAGTGATGGCCATTTACCTTCTGATCTTCTTCGGCGGTCTCGCAGCAGGCAGCGCCATTTGGGGGTTTGTGGCGACACGAGCTGGTGTCTCTGCCGCTCTCTTTGTCGCAGCTGTTGGTCTGATTATCGGACCCTTGGTGAGCTGGCCCTTTCGTCTCGCCGGCAATACGAATTTGTCTCTAACGCCTTCACTGCATTGGCCTGAGCCAGTGATGCTGATCGATGCCGAGGAGTCTGAGGGACCGGCCATTACGATCGTTGAATATCGAGTCGATCCACGGACCGCTGAAGAATTTCTTGAAGCAATGAAAGAGTTGAAGCGGATACGTCTCAGAGACGGCGCCATACGTTGGAACGTATCGCGTGATACTGCCGACCCGCAAAGATATCTCGAAACCTTTGTGACCGACTCATGGGCCGACCATTTGCGGCAACACGAAAGAGTTACCGCTGAGGATCGTGCAGTCGAGGAACGAGCTCAGGCATTTCATCTCGGACCTGAGCCGCCAAAGACAACTCATCTGATCGGGGAAGAACTGTCGAAGTGAAGTGCGCCAGAACCGAACCACAGCTAGAATGGCGAAACAAACATGAATAAAGAAAACCTTCATCAGGAATTGGAACGTCTCCACGCTGAGCTTGGGCAGCTCGACTCGCTGGATGAGAGTGATCGAGAAAAGCTTTCCGTGTTGTCTCAGGACATTCGAAGAATACTCGAATACAGTGGAACTGATGAACGACATTATCAGAGTCTGATCGAACGGGTCAGAAATGTCGTCACTGAATTAGAAGCCACGCATCCGAAGACCACTCTGCTGATGAGACAAGTGTTAGATCAGATAGCGTATCTCGGTATTTAACAGCCGGGATCAATCACCCGGCAATAATTCTGAGTATCACGCCAGCAGCATAGGCAAGGCCGGCTGCGATCGTTCCCACAAGAAGGGTAACAACTCCCGACCGTAACCATGACGCTGTGGACCACCAGCTCTTAACTGAACCGATGGTAAAAAACACTGCTCCCGTCATTATCAGCGAAAGAGTCAACGGATAGTTGATGTGAAACAAGAAGGGAATGAGCGGAACTATCCCGCAGACGAGAAACGAACTGAATGTACTGAGTGCAGCTATCCACGGCGAACGGACCGCGTAGGGAAGGCCGTACTCCTCGGTAAGCATTGTGCGGACCCAACGTTTACGTTCACTGGTAACTAGCTCGACGATCCGCTGCAAGTCTTCTCTCAAAAATCCCTTTTGCTCGAAAATCTGCCTTACTTCTTCTTTTTCACCCTCGGGATCCAAGTCGATATGACGATTCTCGACTGCTTCGAGACGTTGTAAGTCTTCATGCTCCGCTTTTGTTCCCAGGAAGTTACTTGCCGCCATCGAAAATCCATCAGCGAAGAGATTGGCAAACCCCATTACCAGAATTATCCATGGTGAGAGTCGTGCACCAGCCACTCCGCTAACAACAGCAAAGGTTGTTACTGAGCCATCAATGCCTCCGTAGATCCAGTCGCGCAGATAATTGTGTTGAGGTCCCAACGCCAACCGCTGTTGGATGGCTTTCACCGAATGTTCATGTTCCAAGTGTACTTGTGCGATCATGATCCAACTGAATTCCGTCAAGTATTCAATCTTCATAGGTCAGATCTTCAAGGCGAAACGGTTCTTCACCATCCGCGACTTTCTGACAGTCAAGACATAACGCGACAGTCGGGTCGGCAGCGAGACGGCCGAAATAGATTTCGTTACCGCAGTCTAGACACTTGCCGTAACTGCCATCCAACAGTCGATCTTGGGCTTCTGTAATAGCGCGGAGCCTCGCCTCCAACTGAGACCGATAAAGCCACTCGAGTTCGCGAGCGTTCGAGTCTGCCACTTCAATCTCTTCCAAGCCACCCTGATTTTTTTGGCACGTTGATCCTTCATAAAAGAGATCTTGAGAGACTTCTTCTCTTAGACTCAGCAGCGAATTCCATATTCCGCCTTCCGTTGCCATGAAAGGCGTTCCCATGAAAGGCGTGTCTCCCAGTCCTTCTACGCTCTGTAGTAAGAGTCCGTCATCCATAGTATTTACTCCTCAATCATTAATCCCTAATCAAGCTAGCGCATTGAAATGAGCAAAACCTATTCCTGACAGGAGTTCGGGCCAACTAAATGAGTTTTGTTTGAGTCTGTTCGCGAGGCTGTTCGGCGATTGCGAGCTTTCTCATGTGGGGTTGGTGAAGTTTCCACACTAGCCTTTTCTCTTCCCTGATTGATCCTGGAAAAGTACCGATGTCTGAGCCGATCTCATAAGACTCTTCAAATCTTTGCTCACCACTGACCTCAAAGTTACAATACCTCCTGCGTAACAGGCCGCATCCCGTCCGCGGAAAGGGCTGAGCCCACCTGACTTCAATTTCTACAATCGCGATCTTCTTTTGGCCCGCCGTGCGGACACGGGCATTAACGAAAGGAGATCAACATGTCTGACTCAACACCTCGTCTGCCGGCGCGTCCCTCGCTCGAGCAACTTCGCAAACAAGCCAAGGAGTTACTGCAAGCTATCCGTGCCGGCGATCCGTCCGCTAAGCATCGATTGCGCACGCTCAAGCCCGAGCTTTTTGAACCTATCCTCGCTGACGCACAATATGTCCTGGCTCGTGAGCATGGCTTTGAAAGCTGGCCCAAACTCGTTCACTACATTCAAACTTCACAACCCCCAGACCTTCAACAGCACCATCAGATCGCGGAAGATCTTGTAGCTGTTTACAACTCTGATGACATAAAAGCGGCCGCTCGGCTCAACGATCTATTTCATAGTTCGCTGGACATTCAACAGATCCGCGACTTCATTCGGGACAAGCTTTTCAATCTTCCTGACACTGCGGAACGCATTAACAACTTCACAGTGGCTGATGCGCAACTGGTTCTCGCGCAACTCTACGGTTTTCGAACGTGGCAGGAGTTTGTGCAGTCCAGTAATGCGTCCCCGAGCGATGCGCGCTCAGCTCCTGTTGTGTTGAGCTCAAGACCGCCCCTCTATCGAATTGAATGGGCCAACAACAGCATCGAGCCGCGCCAACCTATGTCGACAAAGGATTGGGAGGACCTTAGTGGCATTATCAAAGAGCTGGGAATCACAACAGTTAAGTCGGGCAATATGATCGGCGATGATGATCTACAAATAATTTCACAACTGGATCAGATAACGTCGCTCAACCTTGGTGGCTCAAAACGGATAACCGACGCAGGCCTGCAGCATCTCGCGAAGATGCCTCAGCTGGGCGAACTGAACTTAAGCGACCCGGGTGGTCGCATTACCGATCGCGGTCTTGACGTGCTGCAACACCTGCCCAAGCTGCGTGTTTTCGAGATGACTTGGCAGGGTGGAGTTACCGACAAAGGTATTTCGAATCTGCGGTACTGTGACCAGCTGGAGACCGTCGATCTGTTAGGCACGCATACAGGGGACGGAGCCATTGCTTCACTTACGGGCAAACCAAAGTTACGGCGCTTCAAGACCGGGAGGAACGTCACTGACGATGGTCTTAGCCTGCTTCACCAGTTTCCAGCGTTCAAGACATGGCAGGGAGGAGAGGTTATCTATGACCTGATGTCGTTCGCTAGCGAGCCCACTAATCTTTTAATCGATGGCCCATTCACCCAGGCTGGTCTCGCTAATCTTCGTGGACTCGACGGAGTGTTTGGTTTGAGTTTCTTCTGGCACACGTCGGGTTTGCGAGGTGAGGATCTTCAAAGTCTCGAAGGGCTCTCTAACCTTGGTTATCTCGGTTGTCAGGGTGAGTTATGCGATGACCAGGCGATGCGACACATTGCCTCCATTCCGACACTGCGTATGTTGATGGGCCAGGGAACGGTCGCCACTGATGAAGGCTTTAAATCTCTGAGTGGCTCACAAACCATCGAATACATCTGGGGTCGTGAGTGTCCAAACTTGAAAGGACGGGGTTTCATGGCTCTGGCTGGTATGCGAGCGTTGAAAGGCCTCGCCGTTAGCTGCAAGTTTGTTGACGACGAAGCACTTGCCACTTGGCCTGATTTTCCGGCGCTGAAGGAGTTGCTTCCGATGGATGTGAGCGACGATGGCTTTCGACACATCGGCCGCTGCCCTCAACTCGAGTCGCTGACATTAATGTATTGCCGCGACACCACTGATGTGGCAACGAGTCATCTCGTCGGTCTGTCGAGTCTTAAGAAATATCACGCCGGCTACACTCTCATTACAGATCGCAGCCTGGAGCTGTTAGGTCGAATGAATTCCCTCGAAGTGCTTTCGTTTGAAGGATGCAAGTTTATTACTGACGCGGGCATTCATTTTCTGACTAAGCTGCCGCGGCTTCGTGAGATCTCGATCGGCGGATGCCCAAGAGTAACGCGAACTGGCGTAACGGGATTCTCAAGCAACGTGCGAGTTAGTTACGACCCCCGTTGATACTACTAGATAAATCGAGGTCTGCATTTGAACCTTCCTTCAGGTGCATCCGGCGATGGCCCGTGTCGCGCGCTCGTTCTCGAGTTCACTGATCTTGGTACGAAGCCAGTCTCTGACTTTGTGTTCCAACTTTGCTTCGTTATCCACCAGTTCCAGGTCTTCGATCGTCTCGCCGGCCTCGTTTAGAGGAATGTGATGGCACGGTATGTCTGTGCCTTGGTGCTCGGGGTCAACGAAATCGAGTAGATGGCATTCGTTACACGGATGGGCGCGGTATGGGTAGCTGTAGTTGATGCAAGACAGCGAATCCTGGAAGATCGATTTTTCCTTCCACGGAGTGTGAACCGAACGTCCGTATCCGCCCTTCTCAATGAAATCAAGTTCCTCTTTGAGCAGTTCGAGAATGTCGCGATCGTCATTAGTCATGGAAGTGTCCTCCATTCTGGCTCGCCCAACCAAGGGCGCTTGCCGCTGTTGTCGTTGAATCAATTTAGGCATCGAAGCCACCTTTCAAAGAGCAATGTTCATGCCGAGTTAGATCTCAATAATTTGCACTGAGGGGTTAGTACTTGCTAACCCGGACTGGGAAAAAATTCAGTCGAGTGCGGAATACTTCACAACCGAAATCATCAAACTCACTTTATGAGTCGAAAAGATTCGCCTTCTCGCCAAGGGCTCAATGGTACGGATCGTGCACACAGGGTTGATGACGATAGATAGCTGACTCAGACCGCATCGAGGTAACCGCCATGAGTACAAGCACCAAAGTCAACCTGATTGAAGTTCCTATTGCTGGAAAAGCGGGTCGCGTTTGGAATTGTTTGCATGACGAGCGAGAAGACATCTGTGAACTCATGCTGAATGACTATCAATCGACGCCAGAGGCAGAGTCTGACAACAACTCTCCCCCTGAGTTAGCAACAGACTGGCATCGAGAGTTGATGCAAGCACGCGTGCGAAAGATAGACGACGCGCTTGACCGGTTAATGTCCGGTTCTTACGGTCATTGCGTTAAATGTGGCATGGAGATCAGAGATTTTGAGATGGCTCTCGATCCCGCCATCGCGTTTTGTCCCGGTTGTTGGAAGCAGCAGCAGAATCAGCTGTCACAGGTTGACTTTGATTTGGGAACACTTCAGCCGTTCGACACGATTTTGGTTGGAACGCGTAACAGTGACTATCGCATTTTGCTTCTGGATCCGAAAACGGGTCGCGCATTGGTCGACGGAGGTCAATATCTGAATGAACCTCACGAAGTCATGCTAATGGGTTCCAGTCGACATGGATTACCGTACAAAGTTGGGTCGATTGCCGTTGGGTATCGCCTGGAAATGTGGATTGGCGAGAAAGCAATAAGTACCTCACCAGTTCGTTCGGTCAGCATTAAACATCACGAGGCTGTTGAATCCATGGAGAGCATTACAGCAGCAGTGCATTGAACACGAACCGGGATTGATCAAGATTCATTCCTCTTAAATTTGATCCTGCCACTCTGCGATGGCCTGTCGTAGCTATAAGCAGTTTCCCCTTGTCCCCTCCAATCAATAGTTCTGTCCCTCACGGCCCATCTTTATGAACTCTTTATGCACTCTTTACACCATCTTTATAAGTGCAAGCGTAATCTTCTCTTGTTGACAATCTGTTTGCCGAAGCTGCTCACGCTTGATTGATTGCTGAGGAGTAGCGCGGGGGAACCAATGCTCTTGCGTCAGCAAGAGTCGGGGCGAATCGTGATTCTCACGACGGACACTTCTTGGTCCGAGCCCGTCAGCTAACCTCGCAGGCTTTGAGAAGAACGCGAATAGACGCCTTAGGAAAAGGGCGCGGAGCGTGGGCTTCGCGCCTTTCTTTTTTGCTTATGCATAACGCTATGACAACTGAATCAGCCTCAATAACGATGAAACTGACACCGCATGTCGTCATGGAGCAATTACATCTTCATGGCTGGAACTGGATGAGTGCCGGGGCAATGTTTGGTTTGTGCTTTGGCATTCTTTCACCGTTGCTGGGTTCACTTCTAACGGCAATCACGTGGCTAACAGGTCCACAATGGCATGGCTTCCTTATTCAGCGTGATGGTGCGGTGCTGCTTTTTCTGACCATTCCACTTCTCATCTTCGGCGCACATTGTCTCGATTTGCTGGACGCGAAAGATAAAGCAGCAAAGAGCCGGCGTCCCAACATCAATGAAGAAAACAGGCTTCGATAGTGAGGAGCGAAACAATGAGTTTGGGAGAAGCTGTCTCAGAGGCAGGAGTTGCAGATGACCAAGCAGAATTACGCAGGTTGTTGTGAAGAATTCGAAAATTTACATGACCAGAGTTTTAGTACTTGTTTCGTTCGCAATGCTTTGTGGTGCTCTGACGCGGACGCAGGGCCAGCAGACTATCTTCAACGTTCCGAGCACCGACGTGCTTGATAAAGGCAAAGTGTATGTCGAACTTGATGCGAGTTTGAAACCAACTGACGGGTCCGCTGTGTCAAAGTTTTCATCGTTTGTGCCGCGAGTTGTAGTCGGCGCCGGACATCGAGTTGAAGTCGGATTGAACGTAACTGGCAACATCCAACCTGGTTCGGACGCAACCACGCTAGTGCCAACCGTCAAATGGAAACCATACCAGAATGAAAAGAATGGTTGGGCCATGGTTGTCGGGGACGACCTATTCATTCCAGTTCACAATCGCGCGTATGACGCCGGCAATTATGTCTATGCCGAGATGAGCAGAACGTTCAAACGTGGAACACGGGTTACGTTTGGTGGTTACGACTTTACGGACAACGTCGTGGCGTCAGCTAATCGAGCGGGTGGCCAATTTGGTATTGAACAACCCCTGAACAAGAAGATCACGTTTGCTGCCGACTGGCTCACCGGGAAACACGGCGCAGGGTATTTCACGCCGGGGGTCGTGTTCAAGGTTGGGCCAAAGGTGACCGGGTATGCGGGTTACTCAATCGGGAATACAAACGTTTCGAATGGTAATCATTTCTTTCTATTGGAGGTTGGTTACAACGTTAACTGATCGGGTTCTTCTCTTCGCAGAGGTGACGCAGAGAAGAGTAAGGAGACACATGCTGGATGTAGTTTTTGTTGGATTAACGATTTTCTTCTTTCTGATAGCACTGGCGTATGTGCGCGCATGTGAAAGACTGCGATAGGAGTTGTGATGAACCTCGAAACAGTTGCTAGCTTAGTAGTCTCAGCGCTGCTTCTTATCTATCTGACATACGCGCTGTTACGGCCGGAGAAGTTCTAATGACTCTTAACGGATGGTTCCAAATCGTGCTCTTCATGGCGATCATAGTCGCGATTGCCAAGCCTGTGGGTATTTTCATGACCCACGTTTTCAATGGCGAGCGCACGTTCATGCATCCAGTACTCCGTCCATTAGAGCGTGTCATCTATCGACTGACGCGCGTAGACGAAAAACGAGAGATGCCTTGGACTGAGTATGCGGCTGCGATGCTGCTGTACAGCTTAGTCTCGCTGTTGCTGCTCTACATCATTCAACGTCTCCAGGGCCATCTACCCTTCAATCCGCAAAAGCTACCAGGTGTGGATTCAGCGTCGAGCGCCACTGGCGGATTTGTCGCTTCAGCATTCAACACAGCAGCCTCATTCACCACCAACACAAACTGGCAGAGTTACGTGCCTGAAGTGACGATGAGTTACTTCACGCAGATGGTTGGCCTTGCATATCACAACTTTGGCTCAGCTGCGACAGGGATAGTGCTCGCGATTGTGTTGATTCGTGGAGTGGCGCGAAGGGAAATGAAAACCGTCGGCAACTTCTGGGTCGACTTCGTGCGCTGCAATCTTTATGTACTGCTGCCGGTTTGTGTAATAGGTGCCTTACTGCTCGTTTCCCAGGGAGTAGTGCAAAACTTTCGCCCTTACGATACGGCGAAGCTGCTCGATCCACAGAAGATCGAAGTTGATAAGAAAGATGCGGCCGGCAGTGTTCTGACAAATCCTGACGGAACGAATCAAAAAGAAAATCAGACGGTGAGTGTGCAAACTATCGCACAGGGTCCGGTTGCGTCGCAGGAATTCATTAAGGAGGTCGGTACAAACGGCGGAGGGTTCTTTAATGTCAACTCAGCACATCCATTTGAGAACCCCAATCCTTTTACAAACTTTATAGAGCTCCTGGCGATTTTCGCGATCGGTGGCGGTTTAACTTACACCCTGGGCAGTATGACGGGATCACAGAGACACGG
>Ga0163162_10005189_pt1 | contig 12562 bp, 9 predicted proteins | sample S55metaG_FD_115310 | JGI IMG/M metagenome (GOLD analysis project Ga0163162, IMG submission 115310) | Switchgrass rhizosphere microbial communities from Kellogg Biological Station, Michigan, USA - S5-5 metaG | ecosystem: Host-associated > Plants > Roots > Rhizosphere > Soil | place: USA: Michigan...
AGTCGGTAGTCAACACAGACGACCTTTCCATACTCGGGCTCGTCGAGATTGGCTCGGCGTTACCGAAGTTCTGGAGCGCCTTCAAACTTCTAAAACGAGCGGCTCGGGAACGAAACCCCGCTGCGGTAATCCTGGTTGACTGGCCTGACTTTAACCTGAAACTCGCGCGCGCTTTGCATCGTCGTGGTCTCAAAATCATTTATTACATCAGTCCACAGCTCTGGGCCTGGCGCGGTTATCGTGCGCGCAGCATTGAACGCAATGTTGACCTGTTGTTGTCGATTCTTCCGTTCGAGAAAGATTGGTACGCGGACCGCGGCATCGATCAGGTTGAGTATGTAGGCCATCCGCTCGCCGGTGAAGTTCGAGCGCGTTACGACCGCGCCGAGTTTTGCCGGCAAATGAAGCTCGATCCCAAACTACCGATCATTTCACTTCTGCCCGGGAGCCGGCGAAGAGAAGTTGAGCGCATTCTGCCGCCAATGCTCGAGGCCGCCGCGTTGATTTCTGCACGACGGCCTGAAATTCAGTTCGTCGTCGTAGTCGCCCCCGGCCGTACTTCCGATGAAATTCGAGGTATTGTGCGCGAGCAACGTTCCACGCCTGAGCCACTGCCTTCATGTCTTCACATCGTGTCGGGACAATCGCGCGAAGCACTGGCCGCGTCCGACGCTGCCGCAGTCGCGAGCGGCACCGCTACTCTGGAGGCAGCACTACTCGGAACCCCGCTGGTGGTCGTCTACAAAGAATCGCTGATTAACTGGCACACGCTGGGGCGTTTGATAACGGTGGACCATTACGGCCTGGTGAACCTGGTAGCGGACGAACGCGTAGCAACTGAACTGATGCAGAATGAGCTGAATGGCGAGCGACTCGCAAACGAGTTGTTGTTCTTATTGGAGAAGAAGAGAAACGAAGATGTGCGACTACGTCTGCGCGAGGTGGCGCACGAGCTTGGTGAAGGCGGAGCTTCACAAAGAGCCGCTGAACTGATTCTCGCCGCCTTGCGATAGCAACGATGTCGAGCTTATCGCTTTTCTAACTCGTCTAACCGCCGGCGCAATTCCTTAATTTCTTCCCTCATTTGCGGCAGTCGGCCCAGGTGTGCATTGAGCCGTTTGTATTCATCCAGCGGTTGAATGGGAATGCCCCACCACACACCCGGACGCACAATTTTGCCAGGCAGAACTCCCGCCTTCGAGCCAATCACGGCGCCGCTGAGCACGCGTATGTGATCGCCAAAACCAACCTGTCCGCCAATCACGCAATCATCCTCGATGGTGACGCTGCCGCTGATGCCGGTTTGCGCCGCTATGACGACGCGCTCGCCGATGTCGCAGTTGTGGCCCACGTGCACCATGTTATCGAGTTTCGTTCCCTTTCCAATTCGTGTCTGTCCCAGCGCCGCGCGATCGACGCAGGTGTACGCACCCAGTTCGACGTCGTCTTCGATGACAACGGTTCCCAGCTGCGGAAACTTGTGATAACTGACGTCGCCGCGAACGTAACCAAATCCATCCGCGCCGATGCAAACACCTGCATGCAGAATGACACGGTCGCCAATGGTCACGTTGTCGTACAGCACGACGCCCGGATTTAGCACGCAGTCCCGGCCTAACGTCACCTGATCGCCGATGACGACGCCCGCCTCAATGCGCGTGCCGGCGCCAATGCGCGTGCTCTCGCCAATCGAAACATGCGGGCCTATAAAGACAGTCAGATCGATATCAGCGATTTTGCAATCGCAGCGGAGTTGTGCACCTGTGGTTCGCGGCGTTTTTGGGGATGCAGAATTTCTGCGATTAGAGCGAACGCGAGTTTGGGCCTCGCCACTTCGATAAACGTCCCACCGCTTTCCGATTCCTGACTGGAAACGAACGCATCAGTCGCCAGCAAACAAGTGGCACGGCTTGTCCGCGCCCTGTCAAAAAACTTTTCGTGCTCGACATAGGCAATATCACCTGGGCCGGCGGTTTCCAGGTCCGCAACGCGCCCAATATGAAGAGCGCCATCGCCGACAATTCGCCCGCCGCTGACTTCGGCGAGCTCTGCTACCGTAAATAGCCTCGGTTCACTCATGAGATTTACTAGCGGAACGCTGCCACCTGACGAGTTGGGAATTGCGGGGCCGATAGTACACTTTTTCTTCATTCCGAGGTCAATCTTAGGAGACGAATTCGCTCATTTGCCAAACAAAAAGGGGCATCACGCGCGTGCGGGACCAGGAGCGGTAGCCAGCGTTTAGGCTTGCCATGCCTCGGCAGACCATCTATCATGATGCGGCCGCCAATAGCTCGCACGAACTGTGAGCCTGTGCGGCAGTTATTTGTAGTAATCCTTAATGTTTTGATAGCGGACTGGTGGAATCGGTCCATCTGCTTCCGAGGAGAGTCTCTCATTGTTTAGTGATCAGTTTCGTAGAGGCGAGTCAGAAAAGGGCAAGCTGGCAGGAGTAAAGAGCTCCAAGCTGCTCTCAAACGTTTCTGATGTCGCCTGGAAAGCCTTTCAATCCTTAAACAAACGTCTTCCCGAAGGCGAAGCCATTCGTCCAACCTGGGCCCCGGGACCATTGCTCACGTCCTACGAACGAACTGCGCCGCCGCTCGGCTTCCCGAGGGAAACCGATAGCCTTTGCCCGCGCTGCGTGAAAGAGGTCCGCGATGCTGTCATCAGCGGCGAGACCACGCTCGAATCGTTGATGAACGAACATCCGGGCGAGATCAAAGCACAGATTGTTGAAGAGAACGGACAAGTGGTAATGCGCAAGACCTGTCCGAAGCATGGCGAGTTTGTCGACGTCATGGCAACTGATCCGGCTTTCCTCGAGCGCATTGAATCGCTCTTTTTTGGACGCGACTTTAAGGCTGCCGAGGATTCTCACGTTCATCATCACGGAACATCGAACATCAAGTTTGGCCGCGGCGCCGTGCTTACGGTCGATCTAACCAACCGCTGCAACATGATGTGCAATCCGTGCTTCATGGATGCGAACCAGGTTTGCTATTTTCACGAGCCGAGCTACGAATACACGAAAGCAATTCTCGATCGCGCTGTCTCGTTCAAGCCAAAGCGCCAAATCATTATCCTGTTTTCAGGTGGCGAGCCTACGCTGTCGCCTTACTACCTCGAGGCCGTTGCCTACGCCAAGAAGGTTGGTTTCTATCGCATACTCGCGGCCACTAACGGCATTCGCTTTGCCGAGGACATTGAGTTTTGTAAAGCCGCGAAGGCAGCCGGCCAGCATGGCGTCTACTTGCAGTTTGACGGTGTCAGCGAAGAGAAAAACAGGCATCGCGGCGTCGGCAACCTGTTCGATGTAAAGCAACAGGCAATTGAGAATCTGGCCAGCGTCGGCATCAAGGTCACACTGGTGACGACGATCGTTAACACGGTTAATAACGACGGCATCGGCGCCATCGTCGATTTCGCTGCAAAGAACATTGACAAGGTTCAGACCATCGCGTTCCAGCCTGTTTCTTTTACCGGCCGCGACGAAGATATTTCCGACGAGTTGCGCATCAAACAGCGTTACACGCTGGCGGGCATGACCCACGATCTGAAAGATCAGCTGCGCGGGCAACTGGAACCGTTGCGCGATTGGTATCCGCTGTCTTCATACTCAGCGTTTACGAGCGTGATGGATATGCTGCAAGGCGCTGATGCGCCGTGGGGCTGGTCTTCATGCAATTGCCATCCAAACTGCGGCATCTTTACCTTGATGGTCGTGAACCGCAAGACCGGCGAATTCAAATCGCTGTTCGAGTTTTTCAACTACGAACAGTTTATGAAGGACATTGCGACGATCACTGACACGGCGCGCGGCAAAAAACTTTCTTATGCGCAGCTGGGAATGGCGATTCTGCGAAACTTCAATGCCGAGCAGGCGCCGGAGGGTTTCCCGATTTCGCAAATCCTGAACCTGTTCAAACCGTCATCAACCAACTCCAGCTCGGATCGCAACGATCGCATGAAGGCGGAAAAGGTTGAAGACCCGAACGACATCTGGCGCGTGCTCTGCGTCGAAGGCATGTGGTTCCAGGATCTCTTCAACTACGATTTCCGCCGCACCGAGATGTGCGTCATTCCCTATGGCACGCAGGAAGGCGAGATTTCATTCTGCGCCTACAACACCGGCGTTGGCTGGCGGCAGATCATCGAGAACATGCACAAGACTGCAAACCTTGCGGACTGGTATCAGGAGAATGAACGACATCCGGTTTATGCTGCCGGGCACAACGTCCCGGGAATTTCGAAAAAGCATTCGCTAAGCTTGCCGATCGTCCAGGCCGTGCTCGCAGAAGATTCGGATGAACCCCAAGTGATGGTTTCTCCTTATCTCGTGCCGGAACACGAAGAGGAATCGGTTTCGGTCTAGCAAGTAGTTCCAATCAGAGAACCAGCAAAATGCGTGGCACGGGCCACGCATTTTTGATGTCTGGAATTCCCGGCATCGCGTTTGCACCATTACTTCTCGACGCATGGATTTCAAGTCGGAGGCATGCAAATGAGATCGTTGCTTTTACCGGTTTTAGCCCTATTCACAATCAACTCTACGGTGTTGGCGCAGTCGCCGGCCCCCAAGACTGCAGCAATAGAAACCATCCAACCGTCGCGATCCAGCGAGCCAGAGCCGACCACCCAACCACAGCCTTTGGCACTCAGAATACCCGACGGCACGCCGGTTGAAATCGAGGCGCCCTACACCTTGAGTTCGATGGATTTCAAGCCTGAGGACAAAATCAGTTTCCGAGTAGTGAACGCTGTGAAGATTGACGGGGTGACGGTTATCGAGCAAGGCGCAACCGCGACCGGAGTTGTTCAGAAATCAAAGCGAGGAGGCCACTGGGGTAAGGCGGGTCTTTTCGTTTGGACTATGCAGACAGTAACGGCAGCGGATGGGTCGCAAGTTCCTGTCAGAGCGACGTCAGTGCGTCTGCGCGGGGACAGCAAAGGTGCCAAGGTTGCGACTGCGATGATCATCACCGGCGCTCTGATGCCCTTGATTGCACCGGTCGCCCTCTTGCACGGGTTCAAGCGCGGTGAAAACGCCTATATCCCAGCCGGCAAACGGTACACCCTTTTCGTGGAAGCAAGCTCGCCTGGAATTCGCGATGCCACCTCGTCTAACTCGCCAAAATGATCTTGATCAGGAATGGGTTTTTTTTGACGGCATTTGAACTTGTCGCAGCTGGGCCACGATATCGCCCAAGCGGATAGCTAACTCCTCGATCGTCTCAGCACGCTTGCGCGCACTCTCGCTGAGATCTTCCCGCAACAGCAACTGGGCCTGTCCCAACACTCCAGTAAGAGGGTTGTTGATTTCATGACGCACGCGCGTAATGAGTTCAGCGACCTCGTCCATCTTCGCTTTGTAATCGGCGAGCAGCGCATTCAGCTCCAGGGTCGACGCAGTTGCAGGGCATGGCTCATCAGGTTCAGTCATTAGGACTCCCGCTCCAAAAAGATTAGATCAAATGTGGGAGGTGAATACTGGCTGCGTTTCGTCCAAACGCAGGAGAGGTTTTAGCGCGTCTCATTGTGCAACGACATGCATGATTAGTAAATAGAAATTGTTTTGCGGGAACCGTGAACCGGAAACCGGGAACCGAGAACCGGGACTGCGAATGATTCAAAAAGCCCGGTACTGAAAAAGGCCCTCGAGCACCAAAAGACTGCTTATAGTTTCCGGTTCCCGGTTTCCGGTTCACGGTTCACGGTCCCCGGTTCCCGGTTCACGCTTCCCGATCGAGCGTGTTTGACAAAGAAAAGGGGCTGCACTTACATTGAATTTCCTCCTGCTGGGAGGTCGTCCAATGGTAGGACACCAGACTCTGAATCTGGCTATCGGGGTTCGAGTCCCTGCCTCCAGCCAACTACTTTACTCAGGGAAGTTCTATGACGCCCGTTGGTCCAGGCCCCGACCGAACCCGGCTACGCTTTTACGCAAATCGAAGTTTTCCAGCTTGCATAAAAATAAAAAGGGCAGCCAGGTAAATTCGCTGCCCTTAGTTTGTAAGCTGATTTTCTGCTGCCTGCTCTAAGGCCGACTGCTCTTAGAAATCAAACTTGATAGCAAGTTGCAGTTGACGCGGCGTGTTAATCGACCGCGGGAAACCGAAAGTGGAAGCGCCACTGGTGCGCGTTAGTCTCAAGGTATTGGTTGCCGCATCAGCCGTAAACGCCGAGTACTGATTGATGTTAACGAACGAGAAGTAGGCACCGCCCGGCGCAAGTCCGGTATTGGCTCGATTCCAAATGTTAAAGCCCTCGAGAATTAAGCGCAGTTTGGTAGTTTCACTAGTGCGAATCGTCCGCGTGAGACGCAGGTCACTCTGATAGGTATAGCCGGTACGGAAACTGTTTCGTTTGAACCCGGGAACGCGATCATTTCGCGAGTTACCGTCGCGATTGATGTCGGTTTGGAATTGGGCCGAATAAGCCAGTCCCGACCCAATCTGAGTGATCCCTGACAAAGTGAAATCGTTGAACAGGATGTTCAGGACTTTATTTTCAGATTTGACTCGTCCGAGCTCGATCACCGAACTGAAAACAAAGCGATGACGTTGGTCGGAATCGGCATAGCCCCACTCACCGCGCAGGTCGAAAGAGTTCTGCGCAATCTTGGAATCATCGCCGCCGCCCGGCACTACCGACGTTGAGTCCGGCTTATCATCTTCAGCTTTTGAGAGCGTGTAAGAGGCCAGGAATTGCGTCCCGCTGCCCTGGAAGAACGGAACCATATGCGTAGGGGCGAACCTGCGCCGTGCCACCAGCGCCAAACCGTTGTAACGAGAGTTACCGGTGTCCTCAAACAAATTTATGCGGGCGAAAGCCGGGTTCGGTCGAGTCGGCGCTGTTGATGTAAATGTAGCTCCAGGAAAACGCTGGATCGTAAAGGTCTGTCCGGTCACCGGATCCACTGCAGTTGTCGCGACTGGCGGCAACAGATTCACGTCCCTTGTACGCGAAAGGTGAACGCCACGGAAATAAAGCCAAGTCGCCGATACTGCAATGTTCTTTGTGAATTCATGTTCGACGCCAAACCTTGCCTGCTGGACGTAGGGGTTCTGATAGTCCCGGGCAAACAGGTACAGGTTAGGAATGTTGCCCGATCCTGCCGGCGGGGCTGTAAGAATGCTCGGATAGGTGGGACACGGATTGGGTACCAGCGTGCAATTAAGCGTAACACCCAAAACATTGACGCCGTTGTTCGAGTGCGCGGTACCCAACATGATCGCGGTAGTGCGGCCGTAGAAAAGGCCATAGCCGCCGCGAATCACAGTCTTGTCATCCCATGCATAACTGAACCCGGCGCGCGGGCCAAAGTTGTTGCCGTCGTTCGGTTGACGACTGGTGTCCAGGCCGGCGGCAAGCAATGCCGCATTCTGATTTTGCACCGGCGGCGCGGCCATATATTGCCGGTCATAACGCAAGCCGAGATTCAGTGTCAGCTTGGGGTTGATGCGAATGTCATCCTGAAAGAATAAGGCAAAGTCCTTGCTGTTTGGCTTCGTGGTCGCTCCGGTCGTGTTCACGCCGGCAAAGTTCTGCGCAAACTGCGACGGCGTCCCGGCAACAAACGACGCGTAACTGGGAAACGTATATACGCCGTTAAAGAGTCCGGGGAAGAAATTCAAGATGTGATCGATATTTAAATCAAAGCCAGTCTTGAAACTGTGACGCCCGTTGACAAAAGAGAGGTTGTCAATGATTTGACCACGTTTAATGGTTGTCTCGCGAGGGCTGAAATTATTTCTGCCGATAAGCAAAGCGCCGGCATTGATCGAAGCTTCGGGATCACTGCTGTTCGCCAACCCGGGTTCGCTGTCTTTCGCCCACTGAAAACGAAGCTCGTTAACTGTGGTATTCCCGAGGTTGCTGATAAGTGAACCCGAGAAAGTTGTTGTCTTGGCAATGCTGTTACCGGAATGTTCGAGTGTGCCGCCTGTCCCAGTGAACTCGTTGTTCTTGCCCGTGAAGTTCTGCCGATTCAAGCGCAGCGATAACTGGTTCTTGGCGTTAATGGCAATGTCTCCCTTGATCATGAAGACATCCTGGTCTCGACCGATTTGATAAGTCCCCATCTTGGGCAACAGTACAGCCTGGATGGCCGCCGGTTGGCTAAAGAAGCCGACTGGATCGAGAAAGTTGGGCAACTGCTGACGCTGACCGTCGTAAGTAAAGAAAAAGAAAGCCTTGTTCTTCACGATTGGTCCGCCCAATCTTCCACCAAACTGCTTAATTTGAAGTGGTGGACGCTTATTGGGTAGACCCCTTTGAAATTGAGAGGCTTTCAATTGTGGCGTTTGTGCATTCAACGATTCGTCACGGAAGAACAGAAAGGCGCCGCCGTGAAATTCATTCGTACCTGACTTGGTTACCACGTTTACCACCGCGCCCCCCGCGCGGCCGAATTCAGCCGAGAACCCGTTTTGATTGACCTGAAATTCCTGCACTGACTCTTCTGAAAATTGATAAGGCGGACGCACACCGGTGCGCCCAAACGCCTGGCCAAAGAACGTGTTGTTGTTGTCCACGCCGTCGACCTGCAAACTATTCAGCGTTCCCTTTTGCCCACCGACAGACAAGTCGCCCTCACGGTTTTGATCGCGAATAACGCCCGGCGTCAGGGTGGCGAAATCCAAATAGTTGCGGCCATTGACTGGAAGATTCTCAATTGCTCGCGCGTTTACTGTCGTGGAAACCGAGCTTTGAGTAGTTTCAATGACCGGAGCTTCACCCGAAACAGTTACAACGCCGCTGGCGCCACCAACTGAGAGACTTACGTCGAGTGTCGTCTTACTACCAACGGTTACAGTCACGTCTTTAACTTCGGCTTGGGAAAACCCGGTGGCGTTTGCGCGCACTGTGTAGGGTCCCGGCGCTAGGAAGGAAATAGTGAATGTGCCCTCGTCGGTCGAGGTCGCGGACTTTTCCAAACCCGTCAGCTGATTTGTCGCTGTCACGGTCGCACCCGGAACCGCAGCCTGCGTGGGATCCAGCACGCGGCCTTCTATGTTTCCGGTGGTCGCTTGCGATTGAGCAAGAACAACGCTCGCTGTAGCGATAATCAGGAAGGCGAACAAACAGAATCGGACAATGGGGGTTTTAGGGGTACTCATATCTCTCCTCTAACGATAAGAATTTGGATGAACGAACGTCGCTTGCTATAGCGCGCAAATGGCAGCAAAACTTTAGTTGATGGCCGGGGGATAGTAGTAGATTGGGAGGAGATAGATCAAGGAACAATCGGATAAATTTTTGCTGAAATCATTATGACCGCTGACGAACTTAGTGGCAGCTACTGTCCGGCGGGCGTCCTGGCGGCGGGGCGCCAGAATGAAGCGAAACCGCGGCCGCCCAGCGCCTGCACAAGACTCATGACGCCCATGTAACCAAAGCCGAAGAAAAATAGAAACAGGAACGGCACGGTGCCCCACATGCGCATGCGAATGGCGTAAAGGATTGCCAGCAGGAAATAAATCGAGAAACTCAGTTCCAACAACGGCAGTAGTCCGCGCTTCCGTTTGTACTTCTTACGTTTCCAGGTCTCATCGGAAGTTTTCTCCACCTGGTACTTGGGCGTGCGCACAAATTCGCTCTTTATACCCAACAGCGCCTCTAACACAGCACGCGCATTGGAAAACGCGAGACCGATGCCCAGCGCCATCACCAACGGCAGATGCAACAGACGCGGCGCGCGTTTCTCATCCAGATACCAAACCGCTGTGCCGTAAAAAAGAAACACAGATATCGACGAGAAGAACAACAACGGCAGATCCACGATCATCAGGTGATAGAACGGTTGGTTATAGCGAACCAGCAGGAGTGGAAACTGAAGAAAACTCGCGACAATCATCAGCGGATAACTGATGTTCCCTGTCAGCCGGAAAAACATTTCCAACCGCACCCGCATCGGCAGCTTTGAACGCCAAATCCGTGGATAAAGTTTGATGCCTACCTGCATTACGCCTTTTGCCCAGCGACGCTGTTGGGCCTTGAAGGCATTTATCTCCACCGGAATCTCGGCTGGCGCTTCTTCATCCAGCAGGTAAACAAATTTCCAGCCCATCAATTGCGCGCGAAAACTCAAGTCCGTGTCTTCGGTTAGCGTATCGTGCTGCCAACCGCCGCTTCTCGCGATTGCATCGCGACGCCAGATGCCGGCAGTGCCATTGAAGTTAAAGAAACCACCCGTGCGATTGCGTGTGGTCTGTTCAACGACAAAGTGGCCGTCGAGCATGATCGTCTGCAGTCGCGTCAACAAATTATATTTCGCGTTGATGTGCGACCAACGCATTTGCGCGCAGCCAACCATCGGGTCAGTAAAGAAATCCACCAGCGTGCGCAGGCAGTCGGGTTTGGGAACAAAGTCCGCATCAAAAATGGCCAGCAGCTCGCCCTTTGCGGTCTTCATTCCGTTCTCAAGCGCGCCCGCTTTGAAACCAGTACGGTCCTGCCGGTGTACGTATTCGATGTCGAAACCCTGCCTGCGATATTCTGCGACGGTTTCTTCGGCAAGTTTCACAGTCTCGTCGGTCGAGTCGTCGAGCACTTGAATCTGAAGTTTCTCGCGCGGGTAATCGATCTCCGTGATCGCTTTCACCAGCCGCTGGATGACGTACATCTCGTTAAAGAGCGGCAACTGCACCGTGATGACCGGCAACTCTGCTTCGCTGAACTTGCGTAGCGGCTGCGGCACGAACCTGCGATAGCGCCAAAAGTCGATCACCTGCTTGATACGGTAGCCGCCGTAAACCGCTAGCGTGCTGAGGATTGCGAAGTACAGGATCAGAATAGTCCAGTCAAAAGTGTCGAGTTGATAAAGCGGACTGATGTTGCCCCAGGTCTTGTTAACCAGGTCTTGAAAATAACGCTCGAAAAGTTGATTGGGAGTTGGTCCGAAGGGTGGAACCGTATCCTGAAAAATTAGAGCCATAAAGTAACTACTCAATTCCTAAAGTCAAAAGCGCCGCCTGACAACCCGGACGGCGCGCGCGACAGATTCTATACTGAAGCAGGCTAACTAGGAAACACCAACTAGTGTCCTTATTTGAATTGAGCTCTGTGCGTCCTTTGTGTGTTCTGTGTCTCTGTGATGAGCAATCGGCGATAAGAGCCACCACAGAGGCTCAAACAGCACCAAGGATGCACAGAGAAAACTGAGCTTAGGACACTACCCTTGGACAGGATTACCCAAATTAACAATAGCAAGCGCGAAACGGCCTTTGCCGGGACTCTTTATCTTGTCCCTCTTATTAATCCTGTCCTTAGAATTCAGCAGTGAAGTCCTCAGATACGACGATGTGGGGCGCTGTAATCGCTGGGCGCGGCCTGCGAGCCCGCAGGTACCCCGCCCGCAAAAGCCGCAACCGTTTCGCTTGCTGCCTGCGACTTGCGACCTGTTAGGCGTAGCCCTAAATCGAGCAGGCCAGGCATAGTGTAAAAAACAGCCACGCCACCCAGCAACGCTCCGGTGATGAAGCGAGAGGAATGCGTGTTACTCCAAATCCCCAGAGCGCCGAGTGCATAATCGATCAGCAGCGGAGCGGCCGCAATGAACAACCATTTTCGCGGCGGCGCGTCAGTTTTCTTTAGCGAACATACGAGCGGATAAGCGAAGGTCGCCAGCGTAAAGCCGGCATAGAGACCAAAGCAGCGCGCGCAAACTGCAAATGGATACCCGGCAATGAAAAACGAGCGTTCCGGAATCTGATGGCACACTAAACTGAACGCGTGATAGATCGGAAGCGCCCAGATCAGATGCCCAGAGCTTAAAGCCAGTGGCGCAGCAATAATCGCTGAAGTGATCACCACAGAGCCTAACGCGATAATCAACCATACCGCGAGCTGGCGGCGAATCGGATCGCTTTGCGGAATGTAATTGTTCGGCGAGGCGTACATTTCTAAATTGCTGATTTGCGATTGCAGAATGCGGATTGAGAAGTCCGCAATCCGCGATCCGCATTCTAAAATCGAATGACCGTGTCCGGCCCACCCTCAATATGCAGCGTGTCAACAAAGCGAATGTGGCGCGACTCCGTTGTCATAACCACCGAGTGCGTGCGTTTGCCGGCGCCAAAGAATCGTACTCCTTTAAGTAACGCGCCATCAGTAACGCCGGTCGCCGCAAAAATGATTTTGCGGCCTGGCGCTAGATCATTGGTGTCGTAAACCTTATTTGGGTCCGTTATCCCCATTGACTGCAAACGCTCAATCACCTGCTCCTTTGGTGGCACCTTGTCTTTATCAACACCAAGACTTTCCGGATCGAAAACCAGTCGCGCCTGAATCTCACCGTTCAAACACTTCATCGCTGCTGCTGTAATCACGCCTTCAGGCGCGCCACCAATGCCCACCAGCGCATGAATGTTGGTACCGGCAACCGCGGCAGAGATTCCCGCCGACAGATCGCCATCACCAATCAAACGGATACGCGCGCCTGCTTCTCGCACATCTGTAATTAGTTTTTGATGGCGTGAACGATCGAGGACGATTACCGTCAAGTCTTCAACATCGCGACCGAGACGACGCGCAATGTTCTTCAGGTTGTCTTTGACCG
>Ga0163162_10005191_pt1 | contig 12558 bp, 13 predicted proteins | sample S55metaG_FD_115310 | JGI IMG/M metagenome (GOLD analysis project Ga0163162, IMG submission 115310) | Switchgrass rhizosphere microbial communities from Kellogg Biological Station, Michigan, USA - S5-5 metaG | ecosystem: Host-associated > Plants > Roots > Rhizosphere > Soil | place: USA...
ACAGCTGTCACCCGCAAAACAGCTGTCACCCGCAAAACAGCTGTCACCCGCAAAACAGCTGTCACTCGCAAAATAGCTGTCACTCGCAAAATAGCTGTCACTCGCAAAATAGCTGTCACTCGCAAAATAGCTGTCATTCCCGCGAAGGCGGGAATCCACGTTGAAATTCTTTTCGGGAGTTGAATTAGAAGTGGATCCCCGCCTTCGCGGGGATGACAGCTCTTCTTAGGGATGACAGCTCTTCTTAGGGATGACAGCTCTTCTTAGGGATGACAGCTCTTCTTAGGGATGACAGCCAGCTACTTAATCTTCGCGCGTTTCTTCAATTTCTGAATCGCATTAATCTGTGCAGAAAGTTCAGCTAATTCAGCCGTGGCTTTGGCTAGATCTAGTTTAGAAGCTTTGCCAGCTAAATCTTTTTCCGCTTGTTCGCGAGCAACGAGAGCTGCAGCTTCGTCTATGTCATCGGCGCGCATAGCCGTGTCAGCTAAAACAGAAACAATGTAAGGTTGAACTTCTAACATGCCGCCGGAAATATAAAATACTTCTTCTTCTTTATTGGGAAGAATAGCGCGCACGGATCCCGGTCTTAAATTGGTTAGTAATTGCGAGTGCCCAGGGGCAAGACCTAGCTCGCCCATTTCACCGGAAACAAAAACCATGACGGCTTCACCAGAGAAAATTTGTTTTTCGGCACTGACAATATCTAATCGCAATGTAGATTGGGTCATAGTGATTTAGCCTTTTCGATAGCTTCATCAATCGTGCCAACCATGTAGAAAGCTTGTTCTGGCAAATGATCAAATTCGCCACTCAAGATTCCTTTGAAGCCGCGTATGGTTTCTTTGGTAGAAACATAACGACCTGGTGTACCAGTAAAGACTTCAGCAACAAAGAATGGTTGTGACAAGAAACGTTGAATACGTCTTGCACGACCAACAATTTGTCTATCTTCTTCCGATAATTCATCCATACCTAAAATGGCAATAATATCTTTCAATTCTTTGTAACGTTGCAAAGTACGCTGTACCGCAAGTGCTACATCATAATGCTCCTGACCAACAACTAATGGATCTAATTGACGACTGGTGGAATCCAAAGGATCAATCGCAGGATAAATACCTAATTCTGCAATTTGTCTTGATAACACAACCGTTGCATCTAAGTGAGCGAATGTAGTTGCAGGTGATGGATCTGTTAAATCGTCTGCTGGTACGTAAACCGCTTGTACAGAGGTAATCGAACCTGTTTTAGTTGAGGTGATACGTTCTTGTAACACACCCATTTCTTCCGCCAAAGTAGGTTGATAACCCACAGCAGAAGGAATACGACCAAGTAATGCTGACACTTCTACACCGGATAAAGTGTAACGGAAAATATTATCAACAAAGAGCAATACGTCTTTGCCTTCATCACGGAAGCTTTCTGCAATGGTTAAACCAGTTAAACCAACGCGTAAACGGTTACCTGGTGGTTCATTCATCTGACCATAAACTAGGGCAACTTTGTCTAATACGTTTGATTCTTTCATTTCTAAATAGAAGTCATTACCTTCACGTGTACGTTCACCCACGCCAGTAAATACAGAGTAACCGCTATGTTCGATAGCAATGTTACGAATGAGTTCTAACATGTTAACGGTTTTACCTACACCAGCACCGCCAAAGAGACCGACTTTGCCGCCTTTTGCAAATGGGCAAATTAAATCGATAACTTTAATACCGGTTTCTAATAATTCTTGCGAAGGTGCTTGTTCTGCAAAAGTTGGAGCAGGGCGATGAATAGGAAGATATTGATCGGTTTTAATTGGGCCTTGTTCATCAATCGGTTCGCCTAACACATTCATGATGCGACCTAAAGTTGGTTTGCCAACGGGCACCGTAATTGGTTTGCCCGTGTTAGAAACGAGTAAACCGCGGCGCAAACCATCGGTAGTACCCATTGCAATGGTACGCACAACGCCATCACCAAGTTGCTGTTGCACTTCAAGCACCAGGTTTTTTTCATCCACTATTAATGCGTCATAAATACGCGGTACTTCGTGGTGAGGAAACTCAACGTCAACAACCGCACCAATAATTTCTACAATTTTACCTTTAACTATACTCATTTTTGCATTACCTCACCTAAGTGGAGATGACCGATGCACCCGCAACAATTTCCGATAATTCTCGGGTAATCGCTGCTTGGCGTGCTTTGTTGTAAACAAGTTGCAGACTAGAAATTAATTCTGCTGCGTTATCTGTTGCGTTGCGCATAGCAAGCATACGTGCTGCTTGCTCGCAGGCAATGTTTTCAATCATGCCGCGATAAACTTGTGACTCTATGTAGCGTGTTAACAAGGTATCTAATAAAACGGGCGCATTGTCGGGTTCATAAATGTAATCCCAATAATGACGCTGAATTTTTGCTTCTTCAGGTGCTGCTGCAATTAGCGGTAACACTTGTTGTACGCGTGGCTCTTGGCGCATGGTGCTGGCAAATTCGTTGGAACAAAGATACAAAGCATCAATGCGTTTTTCTAAATAAGCATCTAACATGACACGAACAATACCAATTAAATCGGTCACGCTTGGTGAATCACCCAAGCCACGTTTATTCGCAACAATATTGCCGCCTATGCGTTTGAAAAAAGCGATGGCTTTGCTGCCGATCAAGCAAAGGTCAACTTCAATACCCGCATCGATATCGCGTTTAATGGCTTTGATCGTAGCTTTTAGCAAGTTACTGTTTAAGCCACCGCAAAGTCCACGGTCAGTTGTAATGACAATATAGCCTGCGCGTTTAATCTCGCGCTTTTCCATATACGGATGACGATATTCAGAATGACCTAAAGCCACATGGCTAATCACATTCAAGATCTTTTTTGCATAAGGAATGGCACGCGCCATGCGATCTTGTGTCTTACGCATTTTGCTAGCCGCCACCATTTCCATCGCTTTAGTAATTTTCTGCGTGTTCTTGATGCTATGAATCTTTATGCGGACTTCTTTAGCAATTGACATGACTCATTAATCCCAAGATTGATTAGCTTTGAACGATTCAATAATGGAACGAAGCGTTTTAATAACGTCTTCATTCAATTCACCGGTCTTATCTATGCGTTCCATGAAGTCACGATTGTTGGCATGTAAGTAAGACAATAATTCTTGTTCAAACATGGCAATGCGATTCAATGGCACATCGTCTAAGTAACCTTGGTCAGCGGCAAACAAAACAGTAGCTTGTTCAGCAACCGATAAAGGCATGAATTGTTTTTGTTTCATCAATTCAGTAATACGTTGGCCACGCTCTAATTGCTTACGTGTTGCTTCATCCAACTCAGACAAAAATTGCGAGAATGCGGCTAATTCACGATATTGCGCGAGCGCTAAACGCACACCGCCAGCATATTTTTTAATGATTTTGGTTTGTGCCGCGCCACCAACACGCGAAACAGAGAGACCAGCGTTGATAGCAGGGCGAATACCAGAGTTAAACAAATCTGTTTCTAAGAAGATTTGACCGTCGGTAATGGAGATGACGTTAGTCGGAACGAACGCTGATACGTCACCAGCTTGTGTTTCAATAACAGGCAAGGCAGTGAGCGAACCGGTTTGGCCTTTCACTTTCCCATTAGTTTCTTTTTCAACATAAATAGCGTTTACACGGGAAGCGCGTTCAAGCAAGCGTGAGTGTAAATAAAAAATATCGCCAGGATAAGCTTCACGACCTGGTGGACGACGTAACAACAAAGAAATTTGTCGATAAGCCCAAGCATGTTTAGTTAAATCATCGTAAATAATTAAGGCATCTTGGCCAATGTCACGGAAGTATTCACCCATTGCGCAACCAGCATAAGGCGCAATGTATTGCATAGCCGCAGGATCTGATGCGGTAGCTGCAACGATAATCGTGTGTTTTAGTGCATCATGTTCTTCTAATTTACGTACGACGGCAGAAATGGAAGAAGCTTTTTGTCCGATGGCGACATAAATACATTTCACACCAGAACGAAGTTGGTTAATGATGGTGTCGATGGCAATCGCTGTTTTACCAGTTTGACGGTCACCAATGATTAGTTCGCGTTGGCCGCGACCAATTGGCACCATGGAGTCGATGGCTTTCAAACCCGTTTGTAATGGTTGGTTAACTGGTTGACGATAAATAACGCCAGGCGCCACTTTTTCAATTGGCGAACTTGCCGTTGCTTTGATTGGGCCTTTGCCATCGATAGGATTTCCTAAGGCATCGACAACGCGACCAAGTAAGGCTTCGCCTACGGGCACTTCTAAAATCCGGCCAGTACATTTAGCAGTTTGACCTTCGGATAAATGCTTGGTGGAACCTAAAATAACGGCGCCGACAGAATCACGCTCAAGATTTAAAGCGAGACCATAAGTATGTTCGGAGAATTCAATCATTTCCCCTTGCATGACATTTTCTAAACCGTAAAGACGCACAATACCGTCTTTGACGCTGACGATAGTGCCTTCTGTTCTTACTTCCGGCTTAATATCAAAATGTGCGATGCGCTGTTTGATCAGCTCGCTGATTTCGGTTGGGCTAAGTTGATTTTGCAATGCCATAGTATTTACCTTTATTTAAGCAGTCACTAGACTTTCGCGCATACGGGCTAATTTCCCGCGTACGGAACCATCGATTACGTTGTCACCCATGTAAATGATCGCGCCGCCAATAATGGCGGGATCCACTTCACAATGTAAGACCACATCACGTTGAATACGTTTAGACAGTGCGTGAGTGAGTTTTTGTTTAAAATCTTCTTGAATATCAACTGCTGTAACGACGCGCACGTTACTGGTTTTTTCCAGTTGCGCATAAAAAGCGTTAAAGACGTTAGCAATATCAGGAAGCGCTTGCAGACGTCGTTTTTGTGCGAGCAATAATAAGAAATTCTTTTTTTCGGTATCTAAAATTGAAATGAGAACGTCTTGAAATAACTCATACAAACTAGTCGCTTGCGTTTGCGGATTTGCTAATAGCTTGGCAGCAGCAGGATCTTTTGCAACAAGTGCAGCATTAGCTAAAAAAGCTTTCCAATCTGCTAATTGCTGCTTATCGCGCGCATATTCAAATGCAGCTAGTGCATAAGGTCTTGCGATATTTGCGTAATGCGTCATAGGTTATCCTACTCTTACATCTCAGCGGCTAATTCATTGAGCAAGTCATGATGCGTTTTAGCATCGAGATTGCGTTGGATAATTTTTTCCGCACCCGTCATGGCAAGCGAAGCTAATTGATTTTTTAACCCTTCTTTTGCTTGTGATATTTCTTTCGCAATATCACCTTGCGCCATACTGACAATACGCTGACCTTCTTGCTTAGCTTGCGTTTTGGCTTCTTCCACTAATTTTGCGGAATGCAAATTAGCTTGCTCGATAATTTGCGAAGCTTGTTGCTTTGCTTCACGAATAATAGAAGCTGATTTGTGCTCAGCCATTTCGAGCTCACGTTTGCTGCGTTCTGCCGCTTCAAGGCCGCCAGCAATCTTTTTTTCACGAGCGCTCATGGCTAGAGTAATAGGCGGCCACACATATTTGGTGATAAACCATACCAAAATGGCGAACGTGATAAATTGGCCGAATAATGTGGCATTAATATCCATCGCATAACCTCGTTGCTTAATTGCTTAAATTAACCTACCGCTGGTTTTGCAGCGTTTATTACTGCAGCTAAGAATGGGTTGGATGCAAAGAACAACACTAATCCCATTACGATAGAGATAGCAGCAAATGCGTCGACCAAACCTGCCATAATGAACATACGCATCATGAGCATAGGACCTAATTCTGGTTGGCGAGCAACGCCTTCTAAGAATTTACCGCCTAAAAGTCCGAAGCCAATACCTGTTCCTAACGCAGCCAAGCTAATCAGTAATCCAGCTGCTAATACGCTGAATCCTTGTACTTGTCCGATAATGCCTACTATTTCCATTGGAGCCTCCTCAAGCTAAATAAATAAATTAAAACGATTAATGTGAATCATGTGCCATGCTGATATAAATAATGGTCAGCATCATAAACAAAAAAGCTTGTAGCGTAATAATTAAAATATGAAAAATTGCCCAGATCGCACCCGGTGGCCATTGAATCCACCAAGGTAGCAGCGCAATTAAAATAAAAATTAATTCGCCGGCAAACATGTTGCCAAACAGTCGCAAGGCGAGTGAAAGTGGTTTGACGCATTCTTCCACCAAACGAAACGCGACGTTAATAGGAAAAAGATATGGGCCAAATGGAAACGTCAGCATTTCTTTTATTAAATGCTGTTTTTTGGCGCGTATATTAAAGTAAATGACAAGCACAAACACAGTAAGCGACATGGCAAACGTGGCATTTGGATCAGCGGTTGGCACGGTTTTAAAGTAATGAAATCCAAACCAGCTGAAAATATGCGGTATGAAATCAACCGGTAATAAATCCATCGCATTCATGAGGAATACCCATAAAAAGATAGTTAACGCTAGCGATGGAATGAAGGTGCTTTTTTGGTGGAAAATTTCGTGAACGGCGCCGCCCACAAATTCCAGAATGCTTTCGACGATGTTTTGTAACTTACCCGGTTTTTCTGTCATGCGAACGGCAACAAAACGCAGCAAACCGATGATCAAAAGACCAATGAATACAGAAATGATCATGGTGTCGAGATTCAGCATCCAAAAGCCTTTCCCGTCACTATCAATAGTAAGCGTTTTCAAATTGAGTGTTAAATGCTCAAGATGATGTTGTATATATTGACCAGACGTATTCGCACTGGCTTCACTCATTAAATCACTCCTACTACCGCGAGGGGTTTTACTTCGAAAATTGCCACATACAGACAATCCAGAATGAGACAATTGCGCCGATAAATCCGACGAGCACGGATAATAAACTAACTGGTAAGGTTTTCACAACAAGTAAAAATAAAATTCCGCTCAAAATAAGCTTAATCGCTTCACCGGCAAAAAATGCCGCAGCAAATTGTGTCATTTGCTGCGCACCGGCATAGCGAAATACGCGCCAGACAAAAATAAGGTTAGGAATGCCATAAGCAAGACCGCCCGCGAGGACAGAAAAACCACTATCCAGTCCACTCACCAGCAAGGCAATTAAAGTAAGAATGAAAACCCCCACGAGTTGCCACAACACAATTCGGTAGGCTTTGTTTTGGATTTGTTTGCTTAAAGGCTGTACGGTCATGGCTGCGAAGTATAATGTAGCCCGGATGAAATGCGAAGCATTTCATCCGGGGGATGTTTCCTATGGCAGCAGCCCAGCTAAATAAAGCGGTATATTTAATAGCCCGCCATCTTTTTTTAAATTCATTAATGAAGCGCGCAACAGTAAAGTGGGGTGAAATTTTTCCGCAAATACCAATAAACTTTTCTTTTTGGTACTGCTGCCAGCTTTAACTTCCATCGGGTAAATTGTATTTTCTAGTTCCAGCAGAAAATCAATTTCCGCTCGCCCTTCGCTTGCCCAATAATAAAGTGGCAATTGGCGAACTTTTAACATTTGGGCAATAACATTTTCAGTGAACGCACCCTTAAATTCAGTAAATAAAGTATTTCCATCCAAAATTATTTGCGGTGATAAACGACTCATGGCGCCTAATAAACCAACATCAATTAAAAAAATCTTGAAGGAGCTTTTTTCTTTGTAGGCAGACAATGGAAATTTAGGCACTGTTACTAAGTAGGATCGATAGATCAAGCCCGCATCGTTTAACCATTCTACGGTGGCTTCATATTCGCGTGCTCGTGCATTTTCATGGATGTCAGACCATTTAAATTTTTTACTTTCTTTTGCTAATTGAGCGGGCAGCGAATCCCAAACGCTAGTTAATTTCATGATTAATTCTTTTGGCGCGTGTTTTGAAAAATCTAATAGGTAAGCATCCAATATGTCTTGTTGGATTTTTCTTACCGACACGAAATCTTGATTTGCGACATAATTTTTTACCGCCTCAGGCATGCCGCCTACAATCATGTATTTTTTTAATAAGCTAAGTAGCTCTTCGTGAATTGGCCCAGGCAGTGTTTCGATATTTTTTGTTTTACTTATTTGTAATAAATGGTTAGCCAGTTTTTCTTGTCCAATGGCGTGCAAAAATTCAATGAAAGAAAGAGGAAGCAAATCAAGAAAAGTTACTTTGCCTACAGGGAAACCTTTGGCCTGACCAAGTTTGACCCCTAACAAGGAGCCAGAAGCTATCACATCAAATTCATTTGCTTGCTCTTGAAAATATTTGAGGCTGTTCAATGCAGCAGTTGATTCTTGCACTTCATCAAAAATGATAAGCGTGTTTTCGGGGTGGATAGTGATATTTAAATAAAGCCCTAAATTATTCAGAATTGTTTGCGGGTTAATTTTTTCTTGAAAAAAATCGCTTAAACGAGGGTCTTCTTCAAAATTCAGATACACACAATGAGCATATTCTTGCTTACCAAATGTTTTGAGTAACCAAGTTTTTCCCACCTGACGAGCGCCGCGCAAAATCAATGGCTTGCGGCTAGGGCTTGCTTTCCAAGCTAATAAATCCGTATATAGTTCTCGTTGCACAAAGCCCCCAGTTAATTTTTGCTGTTCTTCCCCTTATATATGCCAAAAGCGTGATTTTTTCCACATTATTCGTACGAAAAACGTGATTTAAATCACGTTATTTGTATGAAAAAAGGGAATTGCTTGATTATTAAGGTTAATTCTAAGAGTGCAGGTTTTTCGGGCTGAGGCGAACTCTATAACCTACGTTCCGATCGAGTTGTGTAGCCTGGACACGTTTTATGTGTCCAGGGACAGCGTCTCTATCAACACGATCCCCGGACACAAAAAGCGTGTCCAGGCTACCGGTCTAAGATCTACGCGCCAACTTAGCTGGCAGCGCAGCTGCTTTCACTTTTTCATGATGCGTATGCGCGCGTTGCTGGAACTCTCTAAAGAAAGTAAGCGCATTTTTTCTATTACTTCTTGTATTAGAACTAGAGCGAACATATAAATTTTCTAAGCTACAGTTATGAGCATTTACTTCTGGTCTAGTCCATACTTTTCTTTCTTTTAGGTTTGTCCTGGCGGCTTTTAAAGATTCTTTCGCTTGAGTTAATTCCGTGCTGATAACAGCTGAGGAATTTTTATCATCAAGCAATTTAATAGCCTTATCAATTCTGGTTTTCTGTTTGCTTCTTTCGCCTTTAAGCGCAGCATGAATGGAGGCGTAATATGGAATAACGATATCATCTAACGGTTGATCTGTTTTTCTTTTTGCTTTCGAAGATCTTGCTACGATATATTCTTTATGACTTTCTGGTAACGCTTTATAAGCATCGCCTGCTTCTATTTCCCATTTTAAAAGCGAAACAGCGAATTTAACCAAAGGCTTTGCTATCCATCCTAATATTTTCCCACCAATTGTTTCAATGCGACCTTTATCTTCATCAACAACACGCTGACGAACATGGCCAACCAGAAAATTGGTGATAGAAGAAAATGAGCGGCCATTAAAAACATTAATTTTTATACCAAGATCATGAAAATGTTTAGTCGTTAGCGTAGCAATCGCTGCGCCTAAAGAGTGACCTCTTAACGTGATGTTTTCGGGATCTACACCTTGATCTAATAAACGCTGAACTTGGGCGATCGTATCGGTGACAAGATCAGCAGCTTTTCGTGGCGCACTAGTGCTGTGACCTACGCCGCGCAAATTGAAGCCGATGACAGTACTATTAAGTGCAATCGCATCATTTTCCATGTCGTTGACGATGTGTTCATAACACATACCATTACCAACAAGATTAATAATATATTTTTCATTGCTAGGAGACGGGTTAGCAGGAATTCGTGGTTTCAGTTCCAAGGTATCTAATGCGGCGCCGTCATGGGTGTGAACACTCAATCTAATTGCGGATAATTGTTTACTAGCATTAATTTCTTGCACTGCATTATCACGAAAGGTTGCGTCAAACTCTTTATCAAATTTTTGGGTTTGCGCAGCTAAGATTAATTTTCCAACGAATTTACCGCCTAGCTTATTCCCCAGCAATTTCAATCCATCCCACAATAAAATTGGCGGGAAAAATACACGTGCTGCAATGAATTTTACCCAAACAATAGGGCGAACACGTGGTTTTGGTGCCTTATAGACGGGTCTTGTGTTTGACATGCTAGTATCTCACATTTAAATTTTGAGCAGTATAGCGCCGTAGCCCGGATGAAATGCAACGCATTTCATCCGGGGTGTAAGCGAATAATATTACAAAGAAACAGCAACAGCGGTATCAGTCAATGCTTGTTCCAAATCGTGACGTAAGTCTTCTACCGCTTCAATGCCTACAGACAGACGAACGAAGTTGTCTTTGATGCCTAAGGTTTCGCGTTGGGCTTTGGGGAGGCTGGCGTGGGTCATGATGGCAGGGTGTTCGATTAAACTTTCGACGCCGCCTAAACTTTCGGCGAGCGAGAATAAATGAACGCGTTCCAAAAAGCGTTTCGCGTAATTAATATCACCTTTTAATTCTAATGAAATCATGCCGCCAAAATATCGCATTTGTGTTTTAGCTAAATTATGTTGGGGGTGACTTGCTAAACCAGGGTATATCACACGTGAGACTTGTGGATGTGCTTCTAACCAACGCGCAAGCTCTAAGGCATTTTCACAATGGCGTTGCATGCGGATGTTTAAGGTTTTCAAACCACGCAGTGCAAGAAAACTATCAAAAGGACCCGCGATAGCACCAACTGAATTTTGCAAGAATGCAATTTGCTCAGCTAATGCTTTATTATCGCCAACAACCGCGACGCCACCAATAATGTCGCAATGACCATTCAAATATTTTGTTGCCGAATGAATGACTATATCGCAACCCAATTCCAACGGTCGCTGCAAAATAGGTGTGGCAAATGTATTATCCACTACCGTTAAAAGTTTATGCTTTTTGGCAATAGCAATTATTTTTGGTAAATCCATTAACTTCAACATAGGATTGCTAGGCGTTTCTATCCATATCATGCGCGTTTCTTTACGAAGATTTTTTTCGATATTGTCAGGATTGGTTAAATCAACAAACGAAAATTGTAAACCCGCAGAACGGCTGCGCACTTTATCAAACAAACGAAACGTACCACCGTAGACATCATCACAAACAATGACATGATCGCCGGGATTTAATATTTCTAATGTTGTAGAAATTGCCGCCATCCCAGAAGCAAACGCATAACCATATTGGCCTGATTCTAAATCGGCAACACATTGTTCATATGCAAAACGCGTAGGGTTTTTCGTGCGCGAATATTCATAGCCTTTGCACTTGCCAGGACTTTCTTGCACATAAGTTGAGGTTGCATAAATCGGCGTCATGATTGCCCCGGTGCTTGGATCTGGTTGCTGGCCGGCGTGAATAACGCGTGTTGCAATATCGTGTTTTGCTTTTGTCATGTTTAAACTCCCACTTCTTTTTCTAAAAACCCATTTTGTTGCATCCATTTATCATCTACGAATTTGGATAAATAATTGCGAATACCATCAGGCAAAATAACCAAACATTTTTGGCCTTTCTTTAATGTTTTTGCAGCTTGTAAGGCAGCCCACACGGCAGTGCCTGACGACCCACCGACTAACAAACCTTCTTCACGAATCAAGCGTCTTGCTGTTAGAAAAGAATCTTTGTCATTTACTTTGATATATTGGTCCACTAAAGAATTATCTAACACATCAGGAATAAAATCGTAACCTATGCCTTCAACTAAATAGGGATAAACCTCGGTACCGCCACCTAAAATAGAACCATATGGATCAACACCAATAACGGTGATGTGCGGACATTCTTCTTTTAAACGTTTGGCAACACCGGTAATAGTTCCGCCCGTGCCAACACTCATGACTACCATGGCAAGATCTTTACCCATATCATCTAAAATTTCTTGCGCAGTATATTCATAATGCGCAGCCGAATTATTAGAATTTTCGTATTGATTTAAAATATGCGCATTGGGAATTTCTTTTTGCAAACGCTTTGCTAATGAAATGTGGCTGTCAGGATCATTCCATTTTGCAGCGCTTGGCGTGCGATAGATTTTTGCGCCCAACGCTTCCAATATCACTTCTTTTTCGCGACTCATTTTTTCTGGCATGGTAATAACGACGCGATAACCTTTAACAGCGCCCGCTAAGGCAAAACCAATACCAGCATTACCTGATGTCGCTTCAATTAAGGTGTCCCCTGGTTTAATCAAACCTTTTTTCTCAGCGTCTTCCACCATTTTTGCTGCAATTCTATCTTTGACAGAACCACCTGGGTTTAGAAATTCGCATTTTCCATAAAGCTCGCAATCAAGGTCACTACCTAGACGCTGAAAGCGCACAATAGGCGTCTTACCAATAGCTTCTAAAATATTATTAAGCAGCATGAGTTTTTTACTCCCCTCTTTTTAATTACTAGGCGGGGCGATACTAAAATTAGTGTCGCGATAAGATGATACATGACAGCTGTAGGTATTGTAGGGCGTCAAATCTCCCTCTAGGGTGATATAAAGCGATTCACCACGAATAACGCGACCATTGCTTTCAAGATGACAAAAATTA
>Ga0163162_10005192_pt1 | contig 12558 bp, 15 predicted proteins | sample S55metaG_FD_115310 | JGI IMG/M metagenome (GOLD analysis project Ga0163162, IMG submission 115310) | Switchgrass rhizosphere microbial communities from Kellogg Biological Station, Michigan, USA - S5-5 metaG | ecosystem: Host-associated > Plants > Roots > Rhizosphere > Soil | place: USA...
GCGCGTGACAACTACGCCAAATTCAAGGATGCCGCCGAGACCCACAACGGCACCATCGAGGCGGTCTTCACCAGCTACAGCAAGGGCGCCAGCGAGTATTCCGCCAAGCTGGTCGAATTCTTCAAGGCCAACACTTCTTCGTCGCTCGACTTCGCGCAGGAGCTGTTCGGCGTGAAGACGCCGGCCGCCGCGATGGAGCTGTGGACCTCCCACACCCGCAAGCAGTACGAGACGCTTGCCGCCCAGGCCAAGGAGCTCGCCGAACTCGGCCAGAAGGTTGCGGCCGAAACCGTCGAGCCGATCAAGGCCACCGCGTCGAAATTCTACAAGCCGGCCGCCTGATCGTCTGCTCTTAGATAACCAAAGGCCCGGGCGATCAGCCCGGGCTTTTTATTGTCCCGAGTTCAGGGGTTTTGCGTCGCTGCCGGCCGCTTCAAAAGCCTCCCGCAAATGAACGCCGGATGGCTTCAAAACGACTATAATCAGTCGCTTCGCGGCCTTGCCAAAGGCGTGCGTTGCACCTAGTTTCCGCCCCATTCGCGACCCCCCTTTTGGGGGCCTCGCGCAGGATGCAGTTGTAGCTCAGTTGGTTAGAGCGCCTGTCTGTGGAACAGGAGGTCGGTGGTTCGAGCCCACCCAACTGTACCACGCCCCACAGCACTGAAATCTGCGCGCCAGGTGGCCCGCTCGCGCTGTGATCCGTTGTCCGCCCCTTCTTGCGAATCCCCCGGTGTTCACCCACACTTCGCGAAATTATTGGCTTGGGGGAATTTTTATGACGATTGTCGGCTCCAGGAATTTCCAATTTGGCTTGATACTGGCAACGGCGCTTTCGGTTTCGTTTTTACCCACCACAGGCCAGGCCTACACTCCCGAACAGCAGCAGGCCTGCACCCCCGATGCGATGCGGCTTTGCGGTCCCGAAATTCCGGATGTCGATCGCGTCACCGCGTGCATGGTCCGCAACAAGTCGCAGCTCTCGCCGGAATGCCGGGCATTCTTCAGGGCCGGCCCTGAGCCGAGCGAGGCCTCAGCCGCACCCGCCGGCCGTCCGATGGCGATTGCACCCGCAACGCCGCGCAAGGCTTCCAGCGCTAAATCTACCCGTGCCAAATCCAGCAGTGCCAAATCTACCAGCGCGAAGCCGAGCAAACCCAAGAAGCCCGCCGCGACCTGACGGCGGCTACGCGTTTCAAGTCCCCTTCGCGCGACAGACTGACGCCTTGTAGCGGCAGCGCTGATGAACACCTCCAGGTGGAGGAGAAATTCGTTGAGCAAAGAGCATCGGGCCGAACTCGACCGGCATTTTGCCTGGTTCGAAGAAAAGTTGCCGCCGCGTCCGGCGAAGTTCGTCGGCTGGCTGCGCAAGCCGTCGTCGCGCTATGTGAGGATTCCGGTCGCGATCCTTTTGATCGTCGGCGGTATCCTGAGCTTCTTGCCGATCCTCGGACTCTGGATGTTGCCGCTCGGACTCCTTTTGTTCGCGCAGGATGTGCCTTTCCTGCAGAAGCCGATGGCGCGGATGCTCGGATGGATCGAGCGCAAATGGATCGAACGCCAGCGCGCAAAGGGCATCCAGTGATTTGCCCGGGGGTATTATGACGATTCCTTTTTTGTAATTCCCTCTATGGTTGTACCGTCGCGCGCAGTGTGACTCAAAAAGCAACCTTGTTGGCCAATCAGTGGCTTCATTGCGATTTTCCGTAGATTTATCTTTTGCGAATCAGCGCGCTGATTCATTTTCGGCTTCTGGGGTCAATCTGGAGGCCAAGGTATGAACGTCATAGTTTTTGCTTCGAGGAAGGGGGGCTCAGGGAAAAGTACCCTGGCTGCTCATATTGCTGCGCATGTCCATAAATCGACCAAGCCATGTTTGATGATCGACGCCGATCCGCAGGGGTCGCTTACTCTCTGGCACAAGTTGCGCGGCACCAATGAACCGCCAATCAAGGCCGCGGTGAATTCCGTCACCGGTATCATCGCTGCCGCCAAGCGCGACGGAATCGAATATGTGTTCATCGACACGCCGCCGAATCTGTCGGCCGTCGTCGACGACGCGATCAAGAACGCCACGATGGTGATCATTCCGGCGCGGCCCGGCGTGTTCGACGTCAATGCGGTGCAGGAAACGATTCAGATGTGCCGCGCGGCGCGCAAGCCCTACGCGGTCGTGATCAACGGCGCACCTGCCGAACGAGACGGCGTTGAAAGCCGCATCGTCACCATCGCCCGCGAAGCACTGATAAAGTTTCGCGCGCCGGTATGGAGCGGTCAAATCACCAACCGCGCCGATCTGTTGCTGGCATTGGGTCAAGGCGAAGGCGCCCGCGAATATTACGCGGAAGGCCGCGCGGCAGCCGAGATCAGCCGGCTATGGGGCGCGATCGAACGTTCGATCAAGGCGATCCGCGGTACCGCATCGGGGTCCGGCGCCATGCACAAGCAAGCGGCGTAACAACGCCGCCACGCTTGGTTATTCCTGGACTTACAAAGACGCGCGGAGTCCGCGCGTTTTTCTTTTGGATGTTACGCTACCATCAGCATGTAGAACACGACGACCGGCGACAGGGTCAGGATCACCGACCAGATGCCGACCGCCCAAAGAATGTCTTCAGTCGTAAAGCCCTGTTGTTCAGGGACAGCAATGTTTTCAATTTCCACGAACGCCCCCGCGTTTTTTGTTTTCCTCGGGGACGTTGATAGGCGACTGTCTTTAAAAACCCGGTCGCGATTTCGCTCGCATTTGACCACAAGTTCTACCACGGATTAACCGTGGCGGTTTTCGGCCCGGGTCAGCTCAGCAGCAAACGATAGGTCATGACCGGCGCGAAGCCGATCAACATCGCCCACAGCGCGAACGACGAAACCAGCAGAACGTCGTGCATTCTCTGGGCGTGTTCGCAAACCGGATATTTCGGATTGTGGCTGATTTCCGCGCTCATTGGTTTCCCCCGGTTTTTGTGAGGGGGCATCGATACGTCGAAAATTTTAAAGTTGCGGGCGGCGCCTCGCTCGACTTTGAAGTTTTGCGAACACCGAAAATTAACCAGGGGAACGCGATCGAAAGCAGCGCGGCTTACCTGTCGGCGCGGCCGACCACGTCCATCAGCTCGGCGATCTTGCGGCGCTGATCGGCCTTGTCGCCGGACGAAATTGCGTGCTCGACGCAATGGGCGACATGGTCGCGCAGGATTTCCTCCTCGACCCGGCGTAGCGCCGCCTTCGCCGCCGCGATCTGGGTCACGACGTCGATGCAATAGCGGTCTTCCTCGACCATCCCGGCGAGGCCGCGGATCTGGCCTTCAATTCGTTTCAGCCGTTTCAGGCAGGAGGTCTTGATCTCGGTGCGCATCCGCGTCATATACCCCCCTAGGGTATATTGTTCAAGGGCCGCCGGGCGGCCGGGAAGCGGTTTCGGTGGCAACAGCGGATCACGGGCACTCACAAGATCATTCTCATACGGTGCACGCCTCTCATCACGGCGCGGCCGCGCATGCCTGTTGCGGTGGCCAGCATGGGGGCAAGCAGGACGCAGTCGCGATCGATCCGGTCTGCGGCATGAAGGTCGACCGTGCGACTGCAGAACACCGCTTCAGCTACAACGGCCAGGATTATTTCTTTTGCAGCGCGCGGTGCCGCGAACGCTTTGCGGCGGAGCCGGAGAAATTCCTGAAAACCCGTGAGGCGGAGTCCAAGTCCGAGTTCGAGGCGCCCGCCGGCACTATCTATACCTGTCCGATGCATCCCGAGGTGCGGCAGATCGGTCCCGGTTCGTGCCCGATCTGCGGCATGGCGCTGGAGCCCGAACAGGTCTCGCTCGACGACGCGCCGGATCCCGAACTCAAGGACATGACGAGGCGGTTCTGGATCGCGCTGGCGCTGACGCTGCCGGTATTCGTCCTCGAAATGGGCGGCCATTTTGGCCCGATGCATCTGGTGCCGCCGGCATGGTCGAACTGGATTTCCTTTGTCTTGTCGACGCCTGTCGTGTTGTGGGCCGGTGCGCCGTTCTTCGAGCGCGGCTGGAAATCGCTGCTCACGCGTAATCTCAACATGTTCACGCTGATCGCGATGGGCACCGGTGTCGCCTATCTCTACAGCGTAGTGGCAACGCTGGCGCCGCAACTGTTCCCGCCTGCCTTCCGTGACATGCACGGCGCGGTCGCGGTGTATTTCGAGGCGGCTTCCGTGATCACGGTGCTGGTCCTGCTCGGGCAGGTGCTGGAATTGCGCGCGCGGGCGCAGACCTCCGGCGCGATCCGCGCGCTGCTGGGGCTTGCGCCAAAGACCGCGCGGCGCGTTGCCGATCACGGCGACGAAGACGTTGCGATCGATGTCATTGCCGTCGGCGATCGCCTGCGGGTGCGTCCCGGCGAAAAAATTCCGGTCGATGGCGTGGTCATCGAGGGGCACACCGCCGTCGATGAATCCATGGTGACCGGCGAATCGATGCCGGTCTCGAAGGGTGAGGGCGATCGTCTGATCGGCGGCACCGTCAACCAGAGTGGCGGTTTGATCATGCGCGCCGAAAAAATCGGCCGCGACACCATGCTGGCGCGAATCGTCGCTCAGGTGGCGAAGGCGCAGCGTTCGCGCGCGCCGATTCAGCGCCTTGCCGATCAGGTGGCCGGCTGGTTCGTGCCGGCGGTTATTTTGGCCGCGCTGTTGGCTTTCGTGGCTTGGGCGACGTTCGGACCGGAGCCGCGCTTTACGTTCGCACTGGTCGCAGCCGTGACCGTGCTGATCATCGCCTGTCCCTGCGCGCTCGGGCTTGCGACGCCGATGTCGATCATGGTCGGCGTCGGGCGCGGCGCGCATGCCGGGATCCTGATCCGGGACGCAGAGGCGCTGGAGCGGATGGAAAGTGTCGACACGCTGGTGATCGACAAGACCGGCACCCTCACCGAGGGCAAGCCCAAGGTCGTCAGCGTGATCGCGGCTGATGGTTTTGATGAGAGTGAATTGCTGCGGCTGGCAGCCAGTATCGAGCAGGGCAGCGAGCATCCGCTGGCGCAGGCGATCCTGAAGGCCGCCAGCGAGCGCAAATTTGCGCTCACCGCGGTCAGTGGCTTCGCGTCGCCTTCCGGCAAGGGCGCGACCGGTACCGTCGAAGGCAGGAAGATTGCGCTCGGCAATGCGATGCTGATGAGCGAATTGAACGTCACGACCTCGAACATCGACGCCGCCGCCGAAGCCGCGCGGCAAGACGGCGCCACTGCGATCTATGTGGCGGTGGATGGTTGCGCCGCCGGCGTGATCGCGATCGCCGATCCGATCAAGCCGTCGGCCAAGGCCGCACTGCAGGCGTTGCGCGGCGAGGGTCTGCGCGTGGTGATGCTGACCGGCGACAATCTCACCACCGCGCGCGCGGTGGCAAAATTACTTGGCATCGACGAGATCGAGGCGGGCGTATTGCCGGAGCGCAAGAGCGAGGTGGTGCAACGGTTGCGCGGCGAAGGCCGACGCGTCGCCATGGTCGGCGACGGCGTCAACGACGCGCCGGCGCTTGCCGCTGCCGATGTCGGCATCGCCATGGGCGGCGGCACCGATGTCGCGATCGAAAGCGCTGGGGTCACGCTGTTGACCGGCGACTTGTTGGGCCTGGTCCGGGCGCGGCATCTGTCGGTCGCGGCCATGCGCAACATCCGCCAGAATCTGGCGTTCGCATTCCTCTACAACGCCGCCGGCGTGCCGATCGCGGCCGGCGTGTTGTATCCGTTGTTCGGCATCCTGCTATCGCCGATGGTCGGCGCCGCCGCGATGGCGCTGTCTTCGGTCAGCGTGATCGGCAATGCGCTGAGGCTCGCGCGGACGAAGCTCGATTAGCGCGGCCGTCTACTCCGCCGCGCGAACAGACGCCGTTCTCCTGCGCTCGATCTCCGCATCCAGCAGCGCCGCGAGCTCCGCACTAACCTCCACCATCGGCAACCGCACCTCGGCGCTGTCGATCAGCCCCGTCCGCGCCAGCCAATGCTTCGCAGGCGCAGGGCTCGGCTCGGCGAACAGCAGCCGCGTCAGTTCGGAAACGCTTTCCCAGCACGCCCGCGCGCCGTCGCGGTCGCCTTGCCTCAAGAGCGTCTGCACCGCCGCAAATGCTTCGGTCTCCAGATGCGCCGATAACAGGATCGCGCCGTCGGCGCCGTCGGCGAGCGCCTCATGATACTGCGCATCCTCCCCAGTCAATACGCGAAAGCCGGCCGGTCTTCGCGCCAGAAAATCGATCGATTGGGCGCGGTCGGCGCAGCAATCCTTGATGCCGACGATGTTCGGATGTCTTGCGAGTTCCAGCAGCGTCACGTTGGTGAGATTGACCGCGGTCCGGTAGGGAATGTTGTAGAGCACGATCGGCCAAGAGGCGTGGTCGGCAAGTTCGGTGAAATGTTGCACGAGGCCGCGTTGCGATGGCCGCGTATAGTAAGGGCTCGCGATCAGATAGCCGTCGATCGGCCAGGCTGCTGTTTCATCCAGCGCATCCAGCAGCTTCCGCGTGCTCGCGCCCGACAAGCCCAGGCAGATCGGTACATAGCGGCGGCTGTCGGATATTTCCGCGCGCACTGCACTCACCAATCGCTCGAGTTCGGCGACGCCGAGCGTCATGCCTTCGCCGGAGGTGGCAGCGAGGATGAAGCCGTCGATCGGCCCACCGGCGTAGTGCCGGACCAGCCGGCGCAATGATGCCTCGTCGAGTTCGCCGTCACGAAACGGCGTGACGAGCGGCAGCCACAGGCCCTGCAATTGAGTTTCAAGTTCAGTCATTGGTCCATTCTCCTTGGGGGTGAGCCGGAGACGGGACCAACAAAAAACCCCGTCCAGACGGCGGGGTTTCGGGATCGGCTTTGTCGCTTGCAGTTATCGCGCGCGTCGATCTCGGGTCCCCGGGAGGGGACCTTTTTTCGACGACAAAGCGGCGCACGAATTCGTGATCATGTTGCGATGATGCTGGCGCAGAGCAGCATTGTCAATCGGCACAGTCTCCGCACGGTACACCGCAGACAAGTTTACTCGGTCTGTGCGGGGTAGAGCGATATGCCCGGCCATGACGACCCGTTGAAGCTTGCGGCAGAAAAAAAGCCGGGCTCATAAGAGCCCGGCTTAAGGTATTGGCCACGTGAGGCCGACACAATCACCTTCCAAGAGGGATTACTGAACTGCCACGCCACTGGAGGAGGGGGACATATGCGCGACGCAGCCGCTCAGCGTGTAAACACTATGATCCCCATCAGCGCCTTGCATCAACCGTCCGAGCCGCATGTCAGACATGCGGAGACCGGGGGCCCTATAAGGACTGCTATTTACGACGGCCAGCGCTGCGCCTTGCTCACCACGAAATCGCGGAACACCTGCACCCGCGCGACCGTCTTCAGCTCTTCCGGATAGACAAAATAAGTGTCGACCTGGATCGAGTCGGTTTCACCGAACAGTTGCACCAGCGCGTTGTTCTCCTCGACCAGATAGTCCGGCAGTGCCGCGATACCGAGGCCCTGCTGGCAGGCGCGGACGAGCCCCAGAATGTTGTTGACCTTGAAGTAAGGTTCGCGCGGTCCCGAGCCGTTGCGGCCGGCGTCGATCAGCCAGCTTCGGTTCTGCAGATGCGGCGGCACCTGCGCGTCGCCGAGCATGATGATGCGATGCTGGTCGAGGTCGTCGAGCGTGCGCGGCGTACCGAAGCGCTTGATGTATTCGGGCGAGCAATAGGCATGGAAGCCGATCGAGAACAGCTTGCGCTGGATCAGGTCCGGCTGAGTCGGCTTGCGGGTGCGGATCGCAACGTCAGCCTCACGCATCGACAGGTCGAGATCCTCGTCGGTGACGATCAGCGAGATCCGGATTTCCGGATAAAGCCCGGTGAATTCGCCGAGCCGCGGAATCAGCCAGTTGATGCCGAGCGCCGGTGGGGTCTGAATCTTGAGATCGCCGCTCGGCCGCTCGCGGCTATCGGTGAGCTTGGCGCGCGCCGCCTGCAACTGCATGAACACGTCATGCGCGGTGCGGAACAAGAGATCGCCTTGTTCGGTGAGGATCAGCCCGCGCGCATGGCGGTGGAACAGCGATACCGAGAGTTCCTGTTCCAGCGCACTGACCTGGCGCGAGACTGCCGATTGGGAAAGCCCCAGTTGCTCGCCGGCATGGGTAAAGCTTCCCGCTTCCGCCGCCGCGTGAAACACCTTCAGCTTATCCCAATCCATGTCTGAAAATCCGTCCCGAGAGCGAGCCATGATTATTCTGCCGCGGCGCGGTCGCTGGCGCGCAAGGCAAGGAAGCGTTCGGCCTCAAGGGCCGCCATGCAACCAAGGCCGGCGGCGGTGACCGCCTGCCGGTAGGTTTCGTCCGCGACGTCGCCGGCGGCGAACACGCCGGGCACCGAGGTCGCGGTTGAATTCGGCGCCACCTCGACATAGCCGGACGGTTTCAGCTTGATCTGGCCTTTGACGAGGTCGGTTGCGGGCGCGTGGCCGATGGCGATGAACACGCCGTCGGCCGGCAGTCCCGTGAGCGCGCCGGTCTTGACGTTTTTCAGACGGATATGGGTGACCTTGCCCGGGTTCTCGGTGCCGCCGATTTCGTCGATCGCGCTATCCCAGATCACCTTGATCTTCGGATTCTTGAACAGGCGGTCCTGTAGGATGCGCTCGGCGCGGAAATGATCGCGGCGGTGCACGACGGTCACTTGCGAGGCGAAGTTGGTAAGGAACAGCGCTTCCTCGACGGCGGTGTTGCCGCCGCCGACCACCACGACTTCCTTGCCGCGGTAGAAGAAGCCGTCGCAGGTCGCGCAGGCCGAGACGCCAAAGCCCTTGAACTTCTCTTCAGAGGGCATGCCGAGCCAGCGCGCCTGCGCGCCGGTGGCGAGGATCACCGTCTCGGTGAGATAGACGTCGCCACTATCGCAGGTGAGACGGAACGGCCGCTGCCCCAGCTCGAGCTTGGTGACGAGGTCGGTCACGATCTTGGTGCCGACGTGCGCCGCCTGCTTCTCCATCTGCTCCATCAGCCATGGGCCCTGGATCACATCGGCGAAGCCGGGATAGTTTTCCACGTCGGTCGTGATGGTGAGCTGTCCGCCCGGCTGGATGCCTTGGATCAAAACAGGTTCAAGCATCGCCCGCGCCGCGTAGATCGCTGCGGTGTAACCGGCAGGGCCGGAACCGATAATGACGACCTTGGCATGGATAGGGGCAGGCATCGGCGGATCCCTCTGATGGTAGGGAGTTTGGTCTGGACGTGAACGGAAAGCGCCTGCAAACGCATCGCGGCGGCGCCAAAAGTGTCAAATCCAAGTCTAGGACATCTGGGTAGCTATGCAAGATTTGCAAATCAAATCAGCGAATTTTCCCCGGGACCGACCTATTTTGCGCAGTGCACGCGCAATAAAATTGCGCAAGCCGTATCGGCTGCGCTAAGAGTGTTACCGGTAATACCTGCCGAGCCCTTCCAGCCCTTGGGAAACAGACGCGCGTGTCGAAGAATCTTGACGAAATCGACCTCAAAATCCTCGCCGAAATCCAGGCCGACGGCCGAATCACCAATGTCGAACTGGCCAAACGGGTCGGTATTTCACCGCCGCCGTGCCTGCGCCGGGTCAGGGCGCTGGAGGAAGAGGGCTACATCCAGGGCTACCGCGGCTTGCTGGATCCGCGCCGGCTCGGTTTCGACGTCACGGTGTTCGCGTCGGTGCACCTGTCCAGCCAGGCGGACGCGGATTTGCGCGCGTTCGAGGATTTCGTGCGCGCCGAGCCGCTGGTGCGGGAATGCTGGATGCTATCGGGCGAGGTCGACTTCATCCTGAAATGCGTGGCGCCCGATATGGCGACGTTTCAGGATTTCGTCACCCATCTGACCGCAGCACCGCATGTGCGCAACGTCCGCACGTCGCTGGTGCTGCACAATTCGAAATACGAGGCGGCGGTGCCGCTTGATTTGAAGGTGGTGAGCTGACCGTCGTTGCGACAGCCGTTGCCGTCATTGCGAGCCAACGGGTCGCGCGAACGCGCGCCGGATGACAGGCTCCGCGAAGCAATCCATCTCGCCGCAAAGGAAGAATGGATTGCTTCCGCCTTCGCTCGCTGAGCTATGGCGGACACGTCGTCGCTAACGCTCCTCGCAATGACGAAGAGGGCCTCGGCTCTACTTCTTCCGCATCATTGCATCCGCGCTCCATACGCCGCCGCCCGCGCAGGCGAGGTAGAGGCATGCGAAGCAGAACAGGATCGCGGCGTTGCCGCCGTTCAATAGCGGGATGAACACCGGCGCTGCGGGCGTCTTGAACATGTGTCCCATGAAATAGGCGAACGCCATCTCGCCGGACAAAATGAATGCCACCGGGCGGGTCCACAGTCCCAAGATCAGCAGTGCGCCGAGCACGAGTTCGAGCGCACCTGCGGCCGTAATTAGCGGCGGGATGTTGGCGAAATAGGGCAACACCGGAAACTTGAAAAGCTTCGCAACGCCATATTGAAACAGCAGCAGTCCGGTCATGATCCGGAAAATGCTGAGAACCATCGGCTCGGCGCCGGCAAGCATCTTGTTGAATTTTTCCATGATCGCCCCCTCAAGCCCGATTGTTCTTGGCGTCGATGCTCCACGGACCTGCGCCCGCGGTCGACAGATAGAGGCAGGTAAAGCAGTACAATGCTGCCAGCGTGCCGCCATTGATCAAGGGATGAAAGCCCTTCGGGAAGTGCCCGATGAAATAGGCGAAGGCCATTTCGCCGGCGAGGACGAAGGCAACCGGTCGCGTGCAAAGGCCGAGGATCAGCAGCGCGCCGCCGATCAGTTCGATGAAGCCTGCCGTGCCGACCAGCGAGAACGGCTGGATGTTGGCGTAAGCCGGAAGGGCAGGGAAGCCGAGCAGCTTTCCCATGCCGTGCTGAATGATCAGCAAACCGGTGACGATGCGCAAAATGCTCAACGCGCGCGGCGTCCACGCCGCGAGTGCTTCAGTCATGACGTCTCCCCCAAGTTGGATCGCAGCCTAATTGGTATCGTGCCGCGCCTCCGAGGAAAAGCCACGCCGCGCCAAGAAATCGATGATGTTTTGCGGAGCAGCACAGGAATAATGACCGGCGCCAAGTGTATGCGCGAAATTTCGGCCGCAGCGCAAACCGTACATAGAGAAAGGGCCGGAACATCGTTCCGGCCCTTTGTCGTTTCGGGAGCACGATCGCTGCGGCTTATCTCCACTCGACCTTGGTGATCTCGTAGGCTTTGGCGCCACCGGGCGCCACGACTTCCACGGTCGCGCCCTTTTTCTTGCCGATCAGGGCGCGCGCCAGCGGCGAGGTGATGGAGATGCGGCCTTTCTTGGCGTCCGCTTCGGGCTCGCCGACGATTTGCCACACTGCCTTCTTGTCGGTGTCCTCGTCGATCAGCGTCACGGTCGCGCCAAACTTGACGGTATCGCCGGAGAGCTTCGATATGTCGATCACATCGGCGCGCGCGAGCTTGTCTTCGAGCTCGGCGATGCGCCCCTCATTGTGCGACTGCTCTTCCTTGGCGGCGTGATATTCCGCGTTCTCGGACAGGTCACCATGCGAGCGCGCCTCGGCAATGTGTTCGATGATGCGCGGACGCTCCACCGATTGGCGCTGCTTCAACTCGACCTCCAAAGCGGCATAGCCGCCAGCGGTCATCGGAACCTTTTCCATCATCTCTTCCGTCCTTCGATCGTGCGAGCCGCCACAGGGCGCGCACGAGGCACTTTTTCGATTTCGATCAGGCCATCATGGCCCAAATGCGAGCCTGCCAGCCTATTAATTACGGCCCCGCTAGGGGCCGATAGAACATTCAAACAAGCGGTGAGTTCCAGCCAATAGGCTTTATTACCAATCGTTTAGCGGGCGCCTTTGCCCCCGCAAACGATCAGTTTTCGGAAAAGTAACTCTGCAGCGTGCGAACCTCAAGGTCCCCGCCCAGATAGGCGCGGATGCCCTGGGCTGCCGCCACAGCACCCGAAAGAGTGGTGTAATATGGCACTTTATGCAAGAGGGCAGCACGCCGCAACGAACGGCTGTCGGCCAGCGCCTGCGGGCCTTCGGTGGTGTTGAAAACCAGCTGGATATCGCCATTGGTGATGGCGTCGACGATATGCGGCCGTCCCTCCAGCACCTTGTTTACCTTTTCGGTCGGTATGCCGAAATCGGTGAGGAAACGCTGGGTACCTGAGGTCGCCATCACCTTGAAGCCGAGCGAGTGCAACAGCCGCACCGCATCCGCGATCCGGTTCTTGTCGATCTCGCGCACCGAGACGAACACCGTGCCCTTGCGCGGCACGCGGGTGCCGCCGCCGAGCTGGCTCTTGGCAAAGGCGACTTCGAACGAACGGTCGATGCCCATCACTTCGCCGGTCGATCGCATCTCCGGACCGAGCACGGTATCGACGCCGGGGAAACGCGCGAACGGGAACACCGATTCCTTGACGCCGACATGGCCGAGCTTGCGTTTCTTCAGATTGAAATCCGCAAGCTTCTCGCCGGCCATGATCCGTGCGGCGATCTTGGCCACCGGTGTGCCGACCACCTTGGCGACGAACGGCACGGTGCGCGACGCCCGCGGGTTGAC
>Ga0163162_10005193_pt1 | contig 12558 bp, 8 predicted proteins | sample S55metaG_FD_115310 | JGI IMG/M metagenome (GOLD analysis project Ga0163162, IMG submission 115310) | Switchgrass rhizosphere microbial communities from Kellogg Biological Station, Michigan, USA - S5-5 metaG | ecosystem: Host-associated > Plants > Roots > Rhizosphere > Soil | place: USA: Michigan...
TCTACGGCGCTCGCCTACGACGACCGGGCGCTGAGTGCGATCGATATTTCGCACGGCACCGGCGACCTTCCCGGCTGGGCCACCGCCTACAGTGCCAATCAGCTGCGCGAATTGCTGCAGGCCTACGCCGACATCGGCCCCGACGAGCTCTGGGAAAACCTCCAGTACTTCCTGGAGCGGATCGTTCCGGTGGCCGAAGCCGCCGGCGTGCGGCTGGCCATTCACCCGGACGATCCACCCTGGTCGATCTTTGGACTGCCACGCATCATCACCGATGGGGCCGCTCTCGAACGCGTGACGAAGATCGTGGACAGTCCCGCAAACGGAGTGACGCTCTGTACCGGATCACTGGGCTCGCTGCCGAGCAACGACGTGCCGGCGATTGCCCGTCGCCTCGGCGAGGCAGGACGGATCAATTTCGTGCATGGCCGAAACGTGCGCGTCACCGGTCAGCATCGCTTTCATGAGACGCCGCATCCATCGGTACTCGGTGACGTAGACATCTTCGCTGTCCTGCGCGCGCTGCGGGATACCGGCTATCGCGGACCGATTCGTCCCGATCACGGCCGGATGATCTGGAACGAGAAGGGGCGGCCTGGCTACGGACTCTACGATCGCGCCCTGGGCTCGGCCTACCTCAACGGACTCTGGGAAGGATTGACCCGAGACGTGACTCGGTGACCGAGCGCCGTCTTGGCTATCGCTGGACGATCTGCGCACTGCTCTTCGCAGCCACGACGCTCAATTATGTGGATCGCCAGGTGCTCGGCGTGCTCGGCCCCACGCTGCAGCGCGAGTTGCACTGGACCGAGTCGCAGTACGGCGACATCGTGTCGTGGTTCTCGTTGCCGTATGCGGTGGCGTTTGCATTTGTGGGGCGCTGGCTCGATCGCGTGGGCGTGCGGCGCGGACTCGGAACGGCTGTTGTGGCCTGGAGTCTCGCCGCCATCGCGCACGCCTTTGCCCGTACCACCGCCGGTTTTTCGGCGGCACGCGCGGCACTCGGACTCACCGAGGCGGCCAACTTCCCAGGCTCGATCAAGACCGTGGCGGAGTGGTTTCCGCGCAAGGAGCGCGCACTCGCCACCGGAATCTTCAACGCCGGCACCAACATGGGCGCGATCGTCGCGCCGGTCATGGTGCCGTGGATCGCGCTCACTTGGGGATGGCGCGCGGCCTTTGTCGTGACCGGATCGCTCGGATTCATCTGGGTGATTGTCTGGTTTGCGATCTATCGCAGCCCCGAGGCGCATCCCAGCGTCAGTGCCGCCGAGCTGGCGCAGATTCGTGCGGATCAGGTTCCGGGCGACAGCGTCGCCGTCCCGTGGCTCTCGCTCCTCGGCAAGCGGCAGACATGGGCGTTCATCGTTGGCAAGTTGATGGCCGATCCGGTCTGGTGGTTCTATCTCTACTGGTTCCCGAAATTCCTCGATTCGCGCTACGGCGTGAAGCTGTCGCAGGTGATGTGGCCGCTGATTGCGGTGTACCTGGTGGCGGATGTCGGATCGATCGGTGGAGGCTGGTTCTCGAGCGCACTGATCCGGCGCGGCTTCACGGTGAATCGCGCCCGGAAGACGGCAATGCTCACGATGGCGGTGCTGATCGTTCCCACTGCGTTTGCACCCACCGCGAGCAACATGTGGCTCGCCGTGGCGCTGGTGGCCGTAGCCGCCGCGGCCCATCAGGGGTGGTCGGCCAACGTGTACACCCTTGCAAGCGACATGTTCCCCGCGTCGGCAGTGGCGTCGGTGATCGGTATCGGCGGCTTTGTGAGCGGGCTCGGCGCCTGGGGATTTCAGCGGCTCACCGGGCGCATCCTGCAGGCCAACGGCAGCAACTACCTGCCGATCTTCATGGTGTGCGGCTCGGCATACGTGGTGGCGTGGGTGCTGATCCACTTGCTGGCTCCGAGGATGGAGCGGATTCGATAGAGTGGGGCATGGGGCGTGGGGCGTGGGGCTCTCGTAGCGACGCTTCGGATGTGCGGGCGACCGGGTGGGGGCTCTCTTGCGACGCGGACGTCGCACAAGGTCCGGTCATGTCGCACCAACATCCGTCCAAGCGCCATCCGAAGCGTCGCGGTGAGAGTCCCCACCCGGCCGCCCGCCATCCGCGGAGCCAGAGAGCCCCACGCCCCACGCCCCATGCCCCCTGACGCCCTGACACGTTATTCTCAATCTTCCCGTTCAACACTGAGCCAGTGATGATTCGCTCAATTCATATTGCTGCCTTCCTGGTGGTGCTCGCCTCAGCCGGTCACGCCCAGCAACCCAACACCCTCACCTCCGCCGAGAAGGCCGCCGGATGGCGCCTGCTGTTTGACGGCAAGACACTGAAGGGGTGGAAGGGGCTCGGATACGACACGGTGCCCACCTCGCACTGGATGGTGGACAACGGCGCCATCCGGAAGATCCCGAGTGGCAAGGTTCCGCTCCAGCCCGATGGCCAGCCGCAGCACGGCGGCGACCTGATGACGGTGGGCGACTACACCAACTTCGAGCTCTCGTTCGAGTGGAAGGTGGCGCCCGGCGCGAACAGCGGCATCAAGTACAACGTATCGGAGACCTATTCGCTCAAGTATCAGCCCGGTCACGCTGCGCTCGGCTTCGAGTACCAGATCGAGGACGATTCGCTCGGCGATGATATCGCGCTCGGCACGCATCGCGCGGCCGCCTTGTACGCGCTGATCGCCGCCAATGACAAGAAGCACCTCAAGCCAGTCGGGGAATGGAACAGCGGCAAGATCGTGTTCAATGGAACCCATGGCGAACACTGGCTGAATGGCCAGAAGGTCGTCGAGTTCGACCTGCATACGCCGGTGCTTGATTCGCTGGTGGCGCTGAGCAAGTACCATGTCTATCCGGGTTTTGCCGACAAACGGACCGGCCACATCATCCTGCAGGACCACAACGACGAAGCCTGGTACCGCAACATCAAGATCCGGGTGATCATCCCCGGACCTCCCAAACGCTGAGGCAAGTCATGAAGCGACGGACATTCATCAAGGGCGCGGCGGCAGCGGGTGCGGGACTCGCCGCGACGACGCGCGTCGCATCGCCACTCTTCGCCTTCAACGGCTCGCCAGCCGAAAAGGTCGTGATGGCGGTGATGGGGCTCAACGGGCGCGGGATGGTGCACGCCGAGCACTTCGCGAAGATGCCGAACGCCGAGGTGGCGTACCTCTGCGACGTTGACTCGACGGTGCTCGCCAAGGCGATGAACACAACCGGAAAGCTCCAGTCCCGCGCCATCAAGGCGGTGGGGGATTTCCGGCGAGTGCTTGAAGACAAGAACGTTGACGCCATCGCGATCGCCACACCGGATCACTGGCACACGCCGATGACGATGCTGGCGGTGAACGCCGGGAAGCACGTCTACCTGGAAAAACCGAGCGGGCATGACGCGCACGAGGATGAGCTGGTGGTGGCCTCGCAGAAGAAGCACAACAAGCTGGTGCAGCTCGGCACGCAGCGGCGCTCCGGCCCGAAACTGATCGAGGCTGTGCAGATGATCCGCGACGGTGCGATCGGGAAGGTGTATTTAGGCCGCGCCTGGTACGCCAATACCCGCGGCACGATCGGGAAGGGGAAGGTCGCACCGGTCCCGTCAAATCTCGATTACGAGTTGTGGCAGGGTCCGGCACCGCGCACGCCGTACCACGACAATACCATCCACTACAACTGGCACTGGTTCAAGGTCTGGGGCACTGGCGAGATCTGCAACAACGGCACGCACGAAATCGACGTCTGCCGCTGGGCAATGGGCCTGGACTATCCGACGCGCGTGATCTCCACGGGAAGCCGCAATCATTTCGATGATGACTGGCAGTTTCCGGATTCACAGCAGGCGATCTTTGAATTCGAGGGCGGCAAGTCGATTGTCTGGCAGAGTGAAAGTTGCAATGGGCTGCCGACATTTGGCCGCTCGCGCGGTTCGTATATCGTGGGCACCGGCGGCGCGATGCTGATCGATGGCGACGGCTACATCCAGTACGACATCAAGGGAAAGGTTGTGAAGGATCGCGCCGCAGCGCCGGCCGTCGATCCGGTGAATACGCTCGGCGATGATCCGCTCACCGCACTTCACCAAATCAACTTCATCGACGCGGTGCGAACCGGGATATCACTCACCGCACCGATTGCGGATGGCGCCAAGACGGGAATGCTCTGCCACCTGGGCACGATCGCGCAGCAGACCGGCCGTATCCTCCACACCAGTCCCGCCAATGGTCACATTATTGGTGATGCTGCCGCCGCAGCGCTCTGGGGCCGCACCTATCAGCCGGGTTGGTCACCGGTTGTCTGATTGATGACGTCCGGGGCCGGAATTGAGGCGCTGACGCTCCATCCCGATCGGTGCTTCGATCCGGATCCCGCTGTTCGGCAGGTTGCGCGTGCGCTGCACGATGGCACGCGAGACCTGCCGATCATCTCGCCCCACGGACATGTGGATCCGCGAGTGCTCGCCGAAGACACGCCGTTTTCCGATCCGGCCGCCCTCTTCGTTACCCCCGATCACTACGTCACGCGGATGCTTCATTCGCAAGGAGTGCCGCTCGAGGCACTCGGCGTGCCGGTTCGCGATGGCAGCACGCCGACGCCGGATCCACGACAGATCTGGCGGCATTTCGCTGCACACTACCACCTCTTCCTTGGTACGCCATCGGGATACTGGCTGGACCACGAGCTGCATGAACTCTTTGGCGTTCGGGTCCGGCTGAACGCCGAATCGGCGATGAAGGTGTACGACCAGGTGGCGGAGTGCCTGGCGTCGCCGGAGTTCCGCCCGCGTGCGCTGTATCAACGGTTCAATATCGAGGTGTTGGCAACCACCGATGGGGCAGCCGATTCGCTCGAGCATCACCGCGCGATTCGCGACTCCGGCTGGCGCGGGCGAGTGATTCCCACCTTCCGGCCAGACGCGCTCTTCCGGATCGCGGCGCCGGACTGGCCCAGCGAGCTCGCCGCGCTTGGTGCAGCATGTGGCGCTCCGGTTGACAGTGTCGGGAGCTTTCTTGCTGCGTTGAAGAACCGGCGAATCTTCTTCGGCCGGCATGGGGCCACGGCCACGGACCATGGTGTGACTGAACCGTATACCAGACAGCTGCAGGTCGAAGAGGTGGAACGGATCTTCAGTCATGCGCTCGCGGGTACGGCGACCGCCAATGACCAGCGACAATTCACCGGGCACATGCTCTGTGAGATGGCGCGGATGTCGCTCGATGATGGCCTCGTGATGCAGCTGCACGCCGGGAGTTTTCGCGATCACGATCGTCCGTTGTACGACCGTTTCGGGCCGGATCGCGGGGCCGATATCCCGGTTGCCACGGAATTCACGCGAAACCTCCGCCCGCTGCTCAATGCGTACGGGAATGATCCTCGCCTCACGCTGATCCTCTTCACGCTCGACGAGGCCACCTACAGCAGGGAACTTGCGCCGCTCGCGGGCTATTATCGCGCGGTGAAGCTCGGGCCGCCGTGGTGGTTTCACGATTCGATGCACGGGATGCGGCGTTTCCGTGAGGCCACGGTCGAGACGGCCGGGATCTGGAACACGGCCGGATTCAACGATGATACGCGGGCCTTCTGCTCGATCCCGGCACGGCACGACCTGGCACGTCGCATGGATGCCAACTTCCTGGCGGGGCTCGTGACCAGGCATGTGATCGGAATCGCCGACGCACATCGCATGGCGCGAGCGCTGGCGTACGATCTCGCGCGGGAGTCCTACCGGTTGTAGCTTCTCGCCGCACCTGATCCTGGAGTTGTCCATGAATCGCACCCGAGTAATCGCCGTTGCGACGCTTGCGCTCACCGTCGCCTGCGGGAGCCCCAAGAGCGCAAAGCCTGCAGACTCCACGGCACCGCAGATTGCGATTTCGATCCTGCCACCCGGCGAGGGAAAGTTCGGCGTCGATGGCGGATCGATCTGGTTCAAGGTGTCGGGTGCGAAGACCGGAACGCCGGTGATGCTTCTGCACGGCGGCCCCGGCTTCTCGTCGTTTTACCTCAAGCCGTTGGAAGCGCTCGGTGATGAATGGCCGATCGCACGCTACGACCAGCTCGGTGGCGGCAAGTCCGACAAGCTCGCCGACACGACGAAGATGAACATTGGCCACTTCGTCGATGAACTCGAAGCGCTGCGCTCGCGCCTGGGTTACGCCAAGATGCACCTCGTTGGGCATTCGTGGGGGACGATCCTGGCCCTGGAGTACTACCGGAAGTATCCCAACTACGTCGCCTCGCTGACCTTTGGCAGTGCGGCGTTCGACATCCCGCAGTGGGAGCGGCATGCGCGGGCGTTGGTGAAGACCCTCTCCGACTCGGCCCAGCGAGCGGTGAAGGAGGCAGATCTCGACCGCAATTATCAGGCAGCCGGGTATCAGGCCGCGCTGGAGGAGTTCTACTCGCTCTACGTGTGGCGTCACCCGATCAAGGCTGATCTCGACAGCACGATGGCAACGGTCAGCGAGGCGATCTACAACTACATGCAAGGGCCGAGCGAGTTCACGATCACCGGCACGCTGAAGAAGTACGACGCCACGGCGTACCTTCGCTCGATCAAGGTGCCGACGCTTTTCACGGTGGGTGAATTTGACGAGGCCGATCCGGTGACCATCAAGAAGCAGGCGGCGATGGTGCCGGGTGCGCGCGTTGAGGTGTTGCCGGGGGCAGCTCACATCACGGCGTGGGATGCGCCGGAGGCGAACATCAAGGTGCTGCGCGCCTTCCTGCGCCACGCCGATTCGCTCACGATGAAGATGGGGAACTGAGCTCGCGATGCTGCCGAAGAATCGCGCCTATGTCGCTGCGCTCGTGCCGATCCTTGTCCTTGATCGAGCCACGAAGCTGTTCGCGTTGGCGCACCTGCCGGCAGCGATTCCGCGCCAGGTACTCGGTAACTGGCTGCGCTTCACGCTGGTCTACAATCGCGGCGCCGCCCTCGACCTGACCCTCGGACCATGGTCGCGCTGGGGTTTCAGTGCGATCGCGGTGGCTGGTGTGGTGTTCATGATCACGATCCTCCGGCAGAGCGCGGGGCGCGACTGGGTACGCGGGGCAACCATCGGTGCCATCAGTGCCGGGGCGATCGGCAACCTGCTCGATCGGTTCCTCTCGGATCGCGGCGTGGTGGATTTCATCGACATCGGAATCGGTGCGCACCGGTTCTGGGTGTTCAACGTCGCGGATATGGGGGTGACGGTGGGGGCGATTACGCTCGCGGTGCTTTTTTCGAGAGAGGGAAAGGAGCGGTAAGAGGTGAGAGGTGAAAGGTGGAAGGAGGAAGGAGGAAGGTGGAAGGTGGAATGGGCTGTCATCCTGAGCGAAGCGCCCGAAGGGCGCGAAGTCGAAGGACCTCGGACCCGCCCGCAAGTTCTAGCTTCAGTGCACGGGACCGAGGTCCTTCGACTTCGCGAGCGCCTCGCGCTCGCTCCGCTCAGGATGACACGTCACTCTCGCGCTCGCTCCGCTCAGGATGACACGTCACGCCCGCGCTTCTCCCGTTTCGGCCGCCGCGCCCGGCTCATCAGTCGTGTCACCACGAAGATCAGTCCTGCCGTAAGCACGCCAATCGCCACCCGCAGCGTGCGCGGTGCATCCTCGTTGAGTTCGAAGCGCCACCAGAGTGACGACGTGTACTGACCGCGCACTCGCATGTAGATCCCGAGCCAGCCAAGGCCGACCACGGCCGCCACCACCGCGGCCATCCATCCGCCGTTGAGCGGTTCGTCACTCACCGGGATCGTGCGGTCGAATTCACGCCGGGCCGTGAGCAGCAACAACAGCAGCACCGTGAGCAGTGCGGCGGTCGGTGCATCGACCGATCGCAGGATCGCGGCCGGAATGCCGAGCAGCAGGAGTCCCACCGTGAGATGAAAGGCGCTCCGCAGTCGCCGCTCGAGGCCGAAGGCGAGCAGCAGCAGGCCGGTCCCGACCAGCGAGCCGATGAAGTGCGACCCTTCAATCACGGCGAGCCGCAGGACATGTCCGAGCCAGCCAAACCCCGAGGCCTCGTCGGGAAGCGTCGTGGACGCGAGCAACACCAGCCCCGATACGAAGGTCAGCACGGCAAAGAGATGCGGCGTGACTTCGCGCGCCACCCGAACGGCGGGTGAGGTGTGTCGCTTGTGGAGGTTGGAGGCCTGCAGTGCAAGGATGGCGCTCGCGAAGAAGAGCGGCACGAGAAAGTAGACCACGCGGTACACCAGCAGGGCGACGGTCTCGAACGGCGCGGAGAGCCCCTGTGGACGGAGCAGCAGCATCGCCGCCTCGAACACGCCAATCCCGCCGGGGAGCGGAAAGATCTGGGTAACGATCTCGACCAGCAGATAGCCGCTGAGGAATTGCGAATACGATACCGGACCCGCGGCACACAGGAGCACGTACAGAGCTGTCGAACTCAGCAGCCAGTCGGCAATCGATACCAGGAGCTGCCACCGGAGCAGGCTGCCGTGCGGCAGGTCGAATTTCCATCGCCAGAGTCGAACGTGACCGCTGCCGAACTCCGCGAAGAGCAATGCAGCAATCACGAGTGCCAGGAATAGCGCTCCCAGCGGGCGCAGCGACGTGATCGGCAGGTGGAAGAGCGCCGGAATCGGGATCGGTGCGATCACGAAGGAGAGCCCTGCAACCGCGAACAAACCAATAACGAAGGTGAGCAGGTTTCCTGCGACCACGTTTGCCGTTTCGGCGCCCGTGATGCCGAGCCGCGAAAAGAGGCGATAGCGGAGGCCGCCGCCGGCCACGATCGACATCGGTGCGGAGTTCTGCACGGCGTGACTCACGAACGATGCCGACCACATCCGGAGTACGGCGATCGGGTGACCCGCCAGGCGAAGCGAGAGGTAGTCGTACCCGACCAGCGCGCCATATCCCAGCGCCGTCAGCCCCAGCGACGCCCAGATATACGGCCAGCCGATCTGATGCAATGATGCGACGATTTGCGCGAGCGAATAGTCGGCGAGAAGATGACGGAGAATGACGAGCGCGACGGCGAAGAGCGCAATCGTGACGGCGAGCGAGAGCCAGCGGCGCCAGACGGGGGCCCCGCTTGCATCCGGAGCCCCCGTCTCACCTCTCACGTCTTCCCTCTTACCTCTTACTTCAACCGCGGTTCAGTCTTGCGTGGTGCCTTCTGGCAGGCCGGCCATGCGCGCGCAGCACCGCCGCGTCCGCCGCCACCCGCAGCGGCCAGGTCCACCTTGTCCCGCGGGATCATGGTCGGATCCTCCGACGCCTGGTACGCCAGCATCGCCGTGAGGGTCGCGTTGAACTTCAAGTCGTCGAAGACAACCTTGTCGTAGGTGTCGCGCTCGGTGTGCCAGGTGAGCGAGCTGTAATCCCAGCCGAGTGCGCCGAGGCCCGACGTGGGAACGCCGTAGCAGGTGAACGAGAAATCATCGCTGCCGCCACCAGCCGGACCACCGGCGGCCGGCGCCCGCAACGCGGCCTTCCACTCCGTCGGGATCTTGCTCAGCCAGAGGCTGATGTGTTCGGGGGCGTGCACCATGCCGCCGCCACCCACGCCCTGGATCCTGCCGGTGCCGTTGTCCTGGTTGAACACGTCCTGCAGTCCCTTGATCACCTCGGGATGATCCTCGGTGAACGCCTTCGAACCCACTTCGCCTTCTTCCTCGCCGCTCCAGTGGCCGGCGATGATGGTGCGCTTCGGGTTCGGGTACGCCTTGCGGATGATCCGCATCGCTTCGAGCATCGTCAGCGTGCCGGTGCCATTGTCGGTGGATCCGCTGCCGCCGTCCCATGAATCGAAGTGCGACGAGAGCACCACGTATTCATTCGGCTTCTCGCTTCCCTTGATCATCGCCACCACGTTGAACACCGGCTGTTCACCGAGGAGCTTCCCCTGCAGGTCGAGCCGGATCTTCGGCTTGTCACCGCTCTCGGCGAGGCGGTAGACCAGGCCGTAGTCTTCGCAGTTCAGCGTGATGGCTGGCGTCTTCGTGTTGTACGTCTCGAACACCTCCATCGCACCGACGCCGCCTTCGCTGCCGCGTCCGCCACGCCCATTTGCCTGTGCAGCGAGCGCCGCGCGCAACGCCGTGCTGTCCAACGTGGCAGTACCGTTGGCGAGGTTGAGCGTCATCGGCACGGTGAGCGCTGCACCAGCGCCACCACCACCAGCTCCGCGTCCGCCGCCTGCACCGCCGGCGCCACGACCGCCGCCAGCTCCGCCGGCTGCGGAAAATGTCAGCTTCACGCGCGAGTTGACGATCCCGCCGGCGCCGCCCTGCTCGAGGCGCACACCGAGTTCACCGCCGCCGAGGGCTGGCGAGTAGCCGGTGCCGCGGATGCCGGCGTTCGCGCCCGTCACCACATCGCCGAGCGGCGTGGTGTTCGGCTTGCCGGTCGCCGGGTTCGTGCCGGGACGCATGATCGCCCACGCCGCCTTGGACGCGACAACGTCGGCAGCCATCTTCGCCGCGGATTCTGGCGTACCGAACGCGGACCACTGTTCCTGCGAACGGCAGGTGGGCATCGGCGCAGCGATCAGCACCAGCTTCCCCTTCGCCTTCGGCAACCACTTCACGAACTCGGTGCTGTCGTGGAACTGCGGCAGGATGATCGCTTCGAGTGTCTGCGCCTTGCCGTTGGTGCCCGGCGAGTAGCCGACCATCTGACCCTCGAGCGAGCGAATGCGCGGCGAGACAAGATCGATATGCGAGTAGCCGCGTTCCCAGCCGCGCCAGGTGCCGTAGTTCTCTTCCTTGGCATCGATCCCCCACGACTTGTACGTCGCCGTGAGCCAGTCCTGGGCGCGCTTGATGTTGGGCGTTCCCATGAGACGCGGCCCGAGCGAGTCGAACAGGACGTGCGCCTGCCGGTAGAGATCGGTGGAGTCCATCCCGATGGCGTACATCTTCCGGATCACCGGATCGTTGGTCGGGAAGGTTTGCGCGGCGAGCGGCGCAATGGCGAACGTGGCCAGCGCAGCGATGAGGGAGAGTCTGGAACGGGTCATTCGGGTGTCCGGAAGGTGTGGACGAGGTGTTGGGGGACGCCGGAAAGATAAGGCAAGACAGCGGGGGAACAGCAAACAACAGCGGGAAGGGAAAAACGGCGGGAAGAGTGGAACAGCGTTGATCCTTCGCTGCGCTCAGGATGACATATTCGCCTTTCCTCCGCCGTTCGCTTCACCCTGCAACGCCATCTTGATCACCTCCGCCAGATGCAGCGGCCGCCGCCCGGCGAGTTGCGCCACCTGCTCCTGGCAGGAGAATCCGTTGGCGATCACCAGCGTGTCCTCGCTGGCGGCGCGGACGGCCGGCAGCAGCACCCGTTCGCCCGCCGCCACCGACACATCGTACTTGTGCGCTTCAAATCCGAATGACCCCGCCATGCCGCAGCAGCCGGAGTCGAGCAGCTGGTAGTCGAGGCCGAGTGCACGCAGGATCGCCTCCTCCGATTTCATTCCCGCGACTGATTTCTGGTGGCAATGCCCGTGCACCACGGCGCTCCGATCGAGCGTTGGCAGCACGACGCCTTCCTTGACCAGGAATTCGCTCAGCATGTAGGTCTGCTGCGAAAGAAGCTTCGCATCGGGATCGTCCGGAAAGAGTCCGCACAGTTCATCGCGAAAGGCGGAGACGCATCCCGGCTCCAGGCCCACGACCGGAACTCCGGCGCGAATATCGTCACGCAACACATCGAGTGTCTGTTGCCAGAGCTTCTTCGCCGTGTCGAGCATTCCCCAGTCGTAGAGTGGCCGGCCACAGCAGAGCGGGCGCTTCGGAATCTCGACTGCAAAGCCGGCGTGCTCTAACACGTCCACTGCGGCAATGAGAGCACTTGGCTCGAGGTAGGTCCCGAACGTATCCGGCCAGAGGATCACGCGGCGCGGTGAGGGGGTCGGTTCGGCTGCGTCCACGACGCCTTGGCGTCGCGCAGCCGGGCCGATCCCCTTGCCGCGCCGCGCGCTCATCCACGCCCGGAACGTGCGCGGTGCAAACCTCGGCAACTGGCGCTGCTGGGCGATCCCGCCGATCATCTTCAGCAGCGTTGAGAATGGCGGCGTCTGGGTGAAGAAGTTCACCATCGACGCAATCGGCGACGCAATACGCGCCCACCAGTAGAAGAGTCCCGTCGCATACGCCGTGCGCGGCCGGATCCGTCCCTCGTAGTAATGCGACAGGAACTCCGACTTGTACGTCGCCATGTCCACGTTGACCGGGCATTCGTTCTTGCACGCCTTGCAGGCGAGGCAAAGGTCGAGCGCCTCCTTCACATGTTCGTTGCGCCAGCCATCGGTGATCACCTCGCCTTCCATCATCTCGAAGAGCATCCGCGCTCGGCCCCGCGTGGAGTCCTCCTCCTCGCGGGTCACCATGTAGCTCGGGCACATCGTACCACCGATCGTGCGCCGACATGCGCCCACGCCGGCGCAGCGCGCGGCGGCCCGCGCAAACGATCCACCATCGGCGCGGTAGGCAAAGTGCGTCTTGACTGGCTTGTCGGCGTATCCTGGGCGGATTCGCAGGTCCTGATCGGGGCGGCGTGGGTGCACCACCTTCCCCGGATTCATCCGGTTGTCCGGATCCCA
>Ga0163162_10005196_pt1 | contig 12554 bp, 5 predicted proteins | sample S55metaG_FD_115310 | JGI IMG/M metagenome (GOLD analysis project Ga0163162, IMG submission 115310) | Switchgrass rhizosphere microbial communities from Kellogg Biological Station, Michigan, USA - S5-5 metaG | ecosystem: Host-associated > Plants > Roots > Rhizosphere > Soil | place: USA: Michigan...
CACCTGCACCCGGACTGGGGAATCGCCCTCGCGGCCTCGGCGAACGGCCGGGAGAAGATGGAAGAGTTCAACCGTTTGTTCGATCACCATTTGATCTGGGTGCCATGGCAGCGTCCGGGATTTGAACTGGCCATGATGCTGAGGCGTGCGGTTCAGGAGAGTCCGAACTGTGAGGGTGTCGTGCTGGGTGGCCACGGACTTTTCACCTGGGGGAATACGCAGCAGGAGTGTTACGAAAACACGATTTCAATCATCGATCAGCTCGGACAATTTGTGGTCGAGCACGTCGAGGAGAAAGGCGCGATGTTATTCGGAGGCGCGCGTTATCAGCCCCTCGAAAATCGCCGCGATCTTGCTTTGGATATTTTTCCTTTCCTGCGCGGACGGGTTTCGGGCGCACGTCGCCTGATCGGCAACTTCAGCGATCTTCCGGAAGTTCTGCGTTTCGTGAATTCGGCGGAGGCGGAGCGTTTGGCGCATCTGGGCACGAGCTGTCCCGATCACTTTATCCGGACCAAAGTCAGGCCGTTGTTCGTTCCCTGGCAACCTGCAGCAAGTGTGCAGGGATTGCGTGAACAAATTGATTCTGCGCTGAAGAATTATCGCAAGGAATATGCGGAGTACTACAAGTCGTTCGTGCTGCCAGATTCACCGGCGATGCGCGATGCCAATCCCACCGTAGTTTTGATACCGGGCATCGGTATGTTTAGCTTTGGCAAGAACAAGACAGAAGCCCGGCTTACCGGCGAGTTTTACACGAACGCGATCCACGTAATGGAGGGCGCGACTTCCATGGACACGGGCAAGACGCCCGCGGAGTTGCCTCAGGCCGGCGCGGCCGCGCCCACCAGCGCGTTCACGGTCCACGCAAACTACGTGGCCCTGCCTCCGTCGGAAGCATTCCGTATTGAATATTGGGCTCTGGAAGAAGCCAAGATTCGCCGTCAGCCTCCGGAAAAAGAATTGAGCCGGCAGGTGGTTTTGATTGTCGGCGGCGGCAGCGGGATTGGCCGCGAAGTCGCCTTGCTGGCGGCTGAGCGCGGGGCGCACGTCGTCGTAGCGGACCGCGATCACGAGGCCGCCAAGAAAGTGGCGGAAGAAGCCAAGGCGATCGCCGGAAAAGAAGGTGGACTGGCAGTGAGTGTCGATATTCGCCGCCGCGATGTAATCCGGCACAGTTTGCGCGATCTGGTTGCGGTTTACGGCGGACTAGACCTCTTGATCAACACTGCTGCACTCTTCCCCTCATCGAAAGATGGGCAAATCAGCGACGAGCAGTGGGGAGTGACGCTCGACGTGAACGTCACCGCGAACTATCTTTTGGCAGATGAAGCGGCTCGGATATTGAAGGACCAAAATCTCGACGCTTCGATCGTGCTGACCAGCTCCGCAAATGCAGTTGTGCCAAAACGTGGCAGCGAAGCTTACGACGTCAGCAAGGCTGCACTCAGTCATTTGGTACGCGAATTGGCGATTTCGCTTTCTCCGAAGATTCGAGTGAACGGCATCAGTCCCGCTACGGTGATCAAGGGATCGACTATGTTTCCGCGCGATCGCGTGATTGCATCGCTCAAGAAATACGAGATCGCCTACGAAGACTCTGCCACCGACGAGCAACTGCGAATACTGCTAGCGGAGTTTTACGCCAAGCGCACGCTGACGCATCGCCCTATCGATCCTAAAGACTGTGCGGAAGCGATTCTGTTTCTGGCGGGACCAAAATCGCCGTGCACGACCGGACACATTATCCCCGTGGATGGTGGACTGACCGAGGCTTTCCTGCGATGAGCGAGGTTTCTGGCGTTCGGGCCCCAAAGCAGCGTCCGGCTCTCGTGGCCGTGGACCTGGGAGCCGAAAGCTGTCGTGTCTCGCTGTTGCACTGGAGGAATGGTCAACCGGAAATCCAATTGGTTCATCGCTGCCCAAATGCTGCTAAAAATGACGGAAGTGGCCTGCGCTGGGACATTGCCGCTATCGTTCGGGGCGTGGACGAAGGTCTCCGCGCCTGCGCGCGCCTGGCGCCGGAAGGAATAGCAGCCATCGGAGTTGACGGCTGGGCTGTAGACTACGTCCGACTCGGCGCAGATGGAAAGCCGGTAGCGAATCCTTTCTGCTATCGCGACGAACGTGCCGTCGCCGGACAACAGCAAGTGCACTCCCGTATTTCTCCGGACCGGCTTTACGAACTCACCGGAGTTCAAATCATTTCGCTGAACACGTTGTATCAACTGCGGGCCGACCAGCCCAAGGAACAGAGCATTCCATGGATCAACGTGCCGGAGTTCCTGATGTACCAGCTGGGCGGAAAGCGGGTTTCCGAATACACCAACGCCACCCACACTCAGTTGCTCAGCGTGCAGGACGAGTCATGGTGTCCTGAAATATTCAAGGCGGCAGAGTTGGATGTGAATGCCGCGCCTCCGCTGGTGAAACCTGGAACCGACATCGGAGGACTTCGGGGCGACCTTGCTTCCCTGCCGGCATTCCGCGAAACCCGGCTAATCGCTCCCGCGTGTCATGACACGGCTTCGGCCATCGCGGGAATTCCGGCCGAGGGCGGTGAGTGGGCGTTTATCAGTTCCGGGACGTGGTCTCTGGTGGGTTGCGTGCTTGATGCCGCGTGTGTGAGTCATGCCGCGCGGCGCGCCAATTTCAGCAATGAAGGCGGAGTGGGCGGGAAGATTTATTTCCTGAAGAATGTGAACGGTATGTGGCTGCTGCGCCAGTGCATTGAGCACTGGAAATCGCAGGGCCAGATATGGAAGGTTGAGCAACTGGTCGAGGCCTGCGCAGATCTGGACACTCCCGAATCCGTGATCGACGTGGATGATCCCGACCTGCTGCTGCCCGGAGATATGCCGGGACGGATCAATGCTCAACTCAATCGTATAGGCCAGCCATCAATTTCCGAAGGGCCGGACATGGCAGCCAGAATGACAAATCTGATCCTGCACAGCCTGGCAGCCCGCTACGCCGCCGTTTTGGAAAATGCTACGAGCATCACCGGCAAAACCTTGAAGCGGCTTTACATCGTAGGTGGAGGCAGCAAGAACGCAGTACTGAACCGGCTGACGGAAAAAGCAACCGGCCTTCAGGTATTGACGGGATCAACCGAAAGCGCCACCGTGGGCAACCTTGCCATCCAACTCGCGCAATTGGGTGGAAGTTACACTCGTGCGATTGGAGTCACCGCGGACGCCGTGGCAAAGTGGGCCAGCGTTTTATCGGCGCAGCCGGTTACTACTCTTGAGATTGAAGCGTCGGGGAATACACTCGCACCCACCGCAGTAAAAGCAGTTCAACGGCCGACTGGAAAGGCACTGGCATGACGGACAAACCTGAAATAGCCATACATCGTGCGCTCGACAATTTTAATATTGAGTTGCCCTCATGGGGTTTTGCCAATACTGGAACCCGGTTTGGAAAATTCATCCAGCTTGCCGCCGCAGTCACCGTCGAAGATAAGTTCAGTGACGCCGGGCAGGTACATGCCTTGACGGGTTCGTGCCCTACCGTGGCGCTGCATGTGCAGTGGGACATGCCCAATGGCTTGAAGGATGTTGCCCAGGTAAAGCGTCTCGCGGAAAAATACGGAGTGCAGCCCGGTTCAATTAATCCCAACGTATTTCAGGATCAGGAATATAAATACGGGTCGGTGGGAAATCCGGATCCCGCGATTCGCAAACGAGCTACGGATCATATTCTGGATTGTGTGGCCATCGCCGATGCTCTCGATTGCCGAGATATTTCACCCTGGTTTGCGGACGGATCAAACTATCCTGGCACACAGAACATTCGTCACAGAATTGGATGGTTTGAGGAAGCCCTTAAGGCAGCTCACGCTGGACTCAATCCCAAGCAACGTTTGCTGGTCGAGTACAAGCCTTTTGAACCGGCGTTTTATCACACCGACGTCGCGGACTGGGGAATGGCTTTCCTGCTGGCACGCACAGCAGGCCCGCAAGCCTACGTGCTAGTGGACACCGGCCATCACTACCAGGCGCAGAACATCGAGCAGATTGTGGCCTGGCTGCTGCATCACGGCATGATCGGCGGCTTCCATTTCAACGATCGCCGGTACGCTGACGACGATCTCACTCTTGGGTCTATCGATCCATATCAGATCTTCCGCATCTTCCACGAAATCCACAATTTCGCATGGGAGACCGGCAAAGCCGCGGATGTCGCCTACATGGTCGACCAGAGTCACAACCTGAAGGGCAAGATGGAAGCCATGATCCAGACAGTCTGCACGGCGCAGGAACTGTATGCCAAGGCTGCAATCGTCGATCATGGACGGCTGGCGCCGCTGCAGCAGAGCTGCTCACTGGTGGAAGCCGAGGAAACTCTGCGGGGCGCCTTCTGGTATGACGTGCGTCCAGCGATCCGCGAGTGGCGGAACAGCCACGGTCTGCCGGAAGACCCGATGCAAGCCTTCCGGGACAGCGGTTATCTGGAGAAAATTACCGCCGAGCGCAAGGAACGCAACGCGGTCTCGGTCACGACCTACGCATAAAGTACATGGAGGCGGGAACGCCTCGCCTCCATTATTTCAATCCAAGCTACAAACTACTGAGGGGCCGGCGCGCTCTTCACCAATTCGGTGTCGATAGTAATCGTCAGCTCATCGCCTGCCATCGCGGGAGCTCCATTTACGCCGAAATCTCTCCGATTGATTTTCGTGCTGGCAGAGGCGCCCATGTGCAAATTCCCTCTTGGGTCCTTCACCGGCGCGGTAGGACCATCGACATCGAGCACAACTTCCTTGGTCACTCCATGAATGGTTAGATCACCGGTGATCTTCAGCTTGCCTGCGCCTGCTGACTCGGTACGCTTCGATTTGAAGGTAATGGTCGGATACTTCTCGACATCCAGAAAATTGGGGCTGCGCAGGTCCTTGTCGCGCATGTCCACGCGCGTGTCGACGGTGGTGGCATCAATGGTCGCTTCGATCGTGGTCTTGCCAGGATTGGCCGAATCATAGGTCGCACTGCCGCTGACTTTTCTGAACTCACCACGAACGGTGGAAATGCCCATGTGACGGACGGCAAACTGCGCCGCTGAGTGTGCCGGATCGATGTTCCAGGTTTCAACCTGGGCGAAGGCAGATGAAATTAACAGAATCACGCTAGAGCAAAGCAGAAACTTGCGAATCATTAATCCTCCAGAGAGTTTGGGAAAGTAACTAAAAGTAGCAGATTGAAGAAATACGGAAAAATCCGACCCAGAAATTGGTAGTGGTGCAGTTAGCAGCAAGCTAAGCCAACCCCTTGTCATTCCGAAGCCAGCTTTATCGGCGAGGAATCTGCTTGCCGCTGGCAGCGAAACAGCAGATTCCTCGCGCGAAAATGCCGCGCTTCGGAATGACAATCCCCTGGGGACTTTCAAACTGCACCACTACATAGAAATTGCTGAACGTCATCCCGTGCGACGACAAATCTTCATTGTGACGTCTTCCTTTCCAGCTTCACTGGTCCCAGCAGCCCCGAAGGTAGCAATGGAGAGTTCGCCTTATACGGCTTAACATCGGCGAAGGTGTATTTCGTGGTTGCATCCGGTTGTTGATCACCTATTAGACGATTCACCCAGGCGTTGGTTACTTTGATGGACACCTCGTTCGCGCCTGGCTTCAGGGCACTGGTGACATCCACACGGTATGGCGCGTGCCAGACCACGCCAAGGGACTTGCCGTTCACCGTAACCTCGGCCAGGTTTTTTACGGAACCCAGATCAATCCACAGCTTCGCGCCTGACTTGAACCAGTCGGATGAAGCCTGAATCGTCTTCGTATAGGTACCCGTGCCGGAAAAATACTTCACACCGTTGTCGGAACTATCGCTCCAGGATGTGAGCGCGTCCATCGTGACCGACGCGGGCGCGCCGCGGCCCGGCTGGAAGGTGACACTCCACGGGCCGTCCACTGTGGCCAGTTGAGTTGCCGTCGGTCTTGGAACGGACGCAGATGTGGTCTTGGTAGGTTTGCGGAAGACGACAAACACCGTGCCCCAGGGCTCAAGATGCAAAGGAACCGTGGTGCGGCCGTCGGCAATGTTGTACGAAGCCGGCTGTGACTTGCCGGTCTCCGCATACCACAGCTCTGGCGCCTTGCCGGTCACGCGGAAGCTGGCATCCACGGTCTCGTCGCGCTCGTTGCGATTGTTGACGAAGTAGATGTCAGTGTCACCCACTTTGCGATGCACAAACAAAATGCGCGTATCGCTCTGCGGTTTGGTGTGATCAAAATCCGGGGCTATGCTTAGCGCCTTCAGAGTGGCTTCGGCATTCTGTCCGGCATAGACTTTGCCTTTGCCGACCGAATGCACGCCGGTTCCGTCGCCGAACAGTTGATCGTTCAGCCTCTTGAATTCGGCGGCATCGTCAGCCAGGCTGGGTGTGTCTGTCGGCTTCTCACCAGTCACGGTCGCGCCCTGTTCCACGAGCTTATGAATAGCGCGCAACACCGGCAGCGACATGTGTTTGCTGTACGGATCGAGTACAAGAACGCGGTAGTTCATTCCGCTCTTGGTCGTGATCCGCCCATCTGTCACGTTCAACTCATGGATCAAACCGTCGGCGTTGATATAGTCGAAACCATACCCCGCCGGCATATTCGGACCCTTGTCGCTAAAGATAGCTGTGAGGTTCGAGTCCTCGCCGTAGAAGTAAATTACGTCTGCGGCGAAATGGCCTTGCTGCAGCATGTAGGAGCTGCGAGCCAGGTAGTCGGTCCACGCCCCGGCCTGTTCCGCCCAGGTTTCGTTGCGATTGAACCATTGTCCGAACGGCCCCAGTGTGAGGCCTGGAGCCTTGTCGATCAGAGGCTGGTGCGCGGATTCGTGAATTACGAAACGGTTGATTCCGTTGAGCAGTTCCTGATCGGCGGTGGGCTTCAAGCTCTCGGGCGACCATGCCCACGGCGCTGCGCCTGCAGTCAACGATTCGGCTGCGACCAGATTCTGACCGTAGATGTGGGCCACGGAAGCCGACTCGCGATCATCGGCGTTGTAGCCGAATTGCTCTTTGTTGACGCCTGGTACCTGCGTCCACATCGCGCTCATGGGGATGTCGGCCAGCTTCTTGACTTCCATTCCGTCGGCGACAAACGCGCGTCCGCCTTCGTGCGATTCCGAATAGTGGCCGATGCCTCGTTCCTTCAGAGATGTTTGTACCTGCCCGTAGTGCTCATCCGCGATAAGGTCGCCGATGGTCTTGCGAAAATCCCACAAGAACTGATCGCTGGCTTCCGCGCTCTCCACCACCTGTCCGGTGAGGACCGGCATCCATGGCGTTGGATCGTAGCCCCGCCGCTTTTTGAACTGCGCCACCATGTCGTCGGTCCAGTTCTGCGAACCGGCTTCCCAGCTATCGGTAATGACGTAGCGGATGCCGCGCTTGCCCATGTAATCCGGACCGACCGTCTCCCTGTAGCTGTCGAGATACTGATCCATGTACTTTTTCACGTAGCCATGGTTGAGTTTATCGACTTCAAGACCCGTGGCTTCCGCGGTCGCCGGATGGTTCGTAATTCCCAACAGTGAATAACCGAATCGCAGCACGACCCAGTTGCCGGCCGGTGGTGTCCAGTCGAGCGTGCCATCGGAACGCATCTTCGAGGTCAAGTCGACAACGTCGGATTTTGAAACGGCTTCATTCGCAAGGACTGAAGGCGTCGCGAATCCGTAGACATCGGGGACGGGAGTGAAAGCAGCTTTTTCTTCGAAGCGATTAACGCGCGCTCCCGGATGCAGGGCCAACTCGGCAATCTCGTAGTCAGTCGGAGGTGCGCCAATTTTGATTCCGAGTGATTCTGGATCGATGCCACTTGCCCATGCCGGAATCGGAGGCGGGGGCGTGCGCTTGAACGTGACCCGGAAAAACCTCGCGGTCACGGGTGCAAATGAAAGCGTGTGCGACGGTGCGCCGCCGTCGGGCACTTTCGCTACCAGATGAAAGTTTTGCCCGTCGTCGCTGGCCTCCAAAGATTTCTCGGGATCGGAAATGCCAGCCACCATGGCGGTGATGAAGTCCACACCTTTAGTGACGATGCTGAAGGAACGGATGGTCTGGGGCTGCGCGAATTCGTACTGGATCCAATTGCTCTCGCCGGATTTCGGGATCGGAAGCTTTGTCGTCTTTTCCAGATCACCGTCGTCGAGCATGGCTGCGTCAGGAGCGCCAGCGCTCGCCGTCACCTTGGCATGCAACGATTCCACGGACACATCGTCTGCCGGTTTGCGGTACGCGATCACTGCGGCGTCGGCATAGAACTGCGGAGGCGCGGGCGCACCCGCCGGAGCGGCGAGGGAGTCACGCACGCCGATATTCTGGAAGGCTCCGGTATTAGACGGTGGGTGAGCCAGCGTCCCTTTGAAGGGCTTACCGCCTTCGACGGCGGTCTCACTCCACACATACTTCTTCATTCCCTGCGAAGCCGGCACCCACGGGCCACCGGTCTCACTCCAGCCGGGTGAACCAGCGATGGCTTCTTCCATTCCCAGTTGATCGGCGAGCGTGGTCGCGTATTTGAATGCGTCCTTCCACTCCGGCGTCATATATGCCAGGCGATGGTCCAGGACCTGGGGCGTGGCAAGGGCGGCGTCAAAGTTCTGAAACCCTCTCAGGCGAACGCGATGCATCCACTCGAGATCCAGCTTGATGCCTTCCTTGCTGATGTTGCCGTTCATCCAGTGCCACCAGACCATGGGTCTGGCTGCGTCGGGCGGCTGGCGAAAACCCTGCTCGAGCGAATCGCTCGAACCCTGGCCAATGGTCAATCCCGTCAAAGAAATCAATACGATTGCGGTCGCGATCACGCGGAACATCGACGTTCGGTGTCGGCTCATATCAAAATGTCCTTCCGGTATGCGGAGTTGGTAGGAACGTTAAAACTACAGACCACTCTGGTCTGCGGGGGATCAAGAAAATCTGGAAGCTGCGAACGAGAATCTCCAGACGCACCTCTCCGGCAAAATAATGACTCAGTCCGTTTGCGGCGTCACTTTAACGAGCCGCCAGCGGCCTTGTCAAGAAAAATGAATTTATTTACCTATTGGATTTACGAGGGCAGATTTGCCGAGGCTGGACCGAGAAACGGTCGCTTAGATGGCCTTGGAAAAGTCGGTCAGGACCATGTAAGTGGAATCCACGTGGTCGACTAGCTTTCCGTTTACTTCTGATGCGTCGCGCACTTTCACCCAATCCGGATCGGCCTGAAACGCTTTCCAGTTCGCGGCCGCAGCCTCCCGGCTGGGATGGGCAAGAATGTAGATCAGCGTTTTGCCCTTCGCGGGATCATCGAGCGGGGTCCAGTAAGCCACGTTCTTCATGCCATGCTTTTCGAACAGGCTCCGGGTGTGATCTCGAAAACGTTTAATCAGGTCGTCGAGCTTGCCTTCGTTGGCGTGGTAAACGCGGAGTTCGTAAACCGTAGTTTTGGATCTTGCAGCCTCAGCCGTCTCCGGATCCGCAGCTGCCCAGATCGCGGCCGGAATCAGCGCCAGCCCGGGGAGTGATTGCAATAAATTTCGTCTGTCCATGTTTGCCTCTCTGGTGAAGTGAGATTGCGACTTCTATTCTTCCACCGTGAATGTATACGATCCCGCGCCAGCTTGAAAGATTGCGTTGTGGCTGTCTTTGAGGACCAGGGAAACTCCAGCGCTCTGTCGAATGTCTTTGCCGCCCTCCAGAATCCTGGTGGCCTCGCCTCCCGGCAGATAGACGAGACCCGTCGTATTGGGCGGAATCACCACATCCCACTGGATGGTTTTGCCGTCAACTTTCCAGTTCGAAGTGATGGGTCCGTAGGACGAATGGTACGTCGCCTTGGCCTCGCCTAGGTTGGCGTCGAATTGCGGATGCAGAACGATGCGATGGAATCCTGGGTCCTCCGCCGATTCATCGATTCCCGCGGCGTAGCGGTACAACCACTCCGCCACAGCGCCGTACGCGTAGTGGTTGTAGGAATTCATCGACGGATCGCCCATCATCTGATCGCCGTTCCAGCGTTCCCACATCGTGGTCGCCCCGTGTTCGATCATGTATCCCCATGAGGGATAAGTGTTCTGCAGGAGCAGGCGGTAAGCGACATCGCTGTGGCCGCTGTTGCTGAGCTCGATCAGCAGGTAAGGCGTGCCCAGGAAACCAGTGGTCAGATGCCAGTCGTGCGCCTTGATATCTTGGACCAGCTTCTCCGCTGCAATCGCCCGGTTTTTCTGCGACAACAAGTTCATGTGCAGCGCCAGCACATAACTGGTCTGGCTGCCGGTTCCGACCGTGCCATCGGGCTTTACATATTCCTGGTTAAAGGCTGCGCGGACTTTCTCGAACACTTCGCGATACTTTTGTTCATCCTCGGGACGGTTGAGTACCTGCGCAATACGCATCATCAACGAAGCATCGTAGGCCCAGTACGCGGTGGCGATCAGGTCTTTGGACGTGGTGCTGCCGATGGCAAGCCAATCGCCGTAGTCGTTGCCGCGTTCTTTCAACCACAAGTAGTTGGGATTGGCGCCGCCGACGTGCTCCATCCATTTTTCCATCGCTCCCCAGTTGTCTTCGAGAATACGGGTATCGCGAAATTGGAGGTAGGCAGCCCAAGGGATGATGACGCCGGCATCGGCCCATCCGGCGACGCTGTCGGTGGTGGGACCGACTCGCGGTGAGACATCGGTGAAGGCACCAGTGGAACTTTGCGCGTCACGAATGTCGGTGGTGAATTTATGGGAGAAAGCAGCGAGGTTGGCGTTGAATGAAGCCGTTCGCCAAAACACTTCGGCATCGCCCATCCAGCCCAGACGCTCGTCGCGTTGCGGACAATCGGTTGGAACGCTCAGGAAGTTACCGCGCTGTCCCCAAAGGATATTGCTCCACAACTGATTTACAGTCTGGTTGGCGGTGCTGAACTTGATGGTGAAAGGCGCGTCCGTGTAGAAGACGACGCCTTCAATGGCATCGGCCGACCGAGTTCCAGGGTAGCCGGTCAGTTCGACGTAGCGAAACCCGTGGAAAGTGAAGTGAGGTTCAAAGGTTTCGCTTCCCTTCCCGCGCAGGGTGTAAGTATCGGTGGCCTCGGCCGTGCGCAGGTTCTCGGTGTAGAGTTCGCCATTGGGTTTGAGCACTTCGCCGAAGCGGATTTTAACTTTGGTTCCGGCTTTGCCGGAAACGTGCAAGCGAGCCCAGCCGACCATGTTCTGTCCAAGATCGAAGATGTAGGCTCCCGGCGTCGGATTGGTAACCGCCTTGGGTTTGAGGATCTCGTTGACACGAATGGGTTGGAAATTCTGCGCAACCAGCGGAACTGGAGACTCCGGCGCCACCGCCGCCGCACCCCACTTCGCATCTGAAAACGAAGCCTGATCCCATCCCGCTTGCTCCAGACGCGCGTCATAACTCTCGCCGTTGTAGATTTCAGATTCGGTGATGGGGGATGGCTTCGCCTTCCACGATTCGTCACTGACCACGCTATCGCGAGAGCCGTCGTTGTATTCAACCTCGAGCTGCACCAGTAGCCGCACTGGCGGCGGTCCAAAGTTGTACCGGTTTTGCAACCAGCTCAGGCCATCGGCATACCAGCCTCCACCGAGAATCGCTCCAATCGCGTTGCCGCCCTGTTTCACCTGTGAGGTAACGTCGTACACCTGGTAGACAACCCGCTTGCGGTAGTCCGTCCATCCGGGAGCAAGAATATCGTTTCCTACGCGCTGGCCATTCAGATAGAGCTGATACGTTCCCAGCGCGGTCGAATAGATTCGAGCGCTCTTTACCTGCTTCGACACGTTGAACTTTTTCCGCAGCAAATCGACGGGTTGCGCCGGCCAGGGAGTGCCCAGCGGGTCCTTGCCAATTTCCGCGACCACTTCTGCCGCGGGCCACGATGCCTCGTCAAACGCGGTTGCGATCCAGGCGTTGCCGGACTGCTCAGGGCCGGTCTTCCAATCGGGCCCCGAAATGAAGCGCTGGACTTTGCCGTCGGCCATCACGACGCGGAGAAGAGCGATGAAACCAGCCTGCGGTGGACGCTCATGGTCCTTCTGCACAATGGCTTCGGCGGCAAGCGCATTGGCTCCCGAGGTCAGCAACTTGCCGACCGGGATCACCCGGAAATATCCCCAGGGATCTTGCGCGCGCCCGAATTTGCCCATCGGCGACTCAACCACCACCTGCTTGCCATTTACCCAGGCCGCCAGGTTGTCTTTGGCCGTAATAAAGAGCGTCGCGTTCTTTGGTTTTTGGTTCAGCTTGAAGCTGAACCGAAAAGAGTGTTTGCCTGGTGTGGCATTGGTAAGCGCGTTGTCACCAGGCGGCCAAATCCATTTTGGTGCGGAATCATAGTCTCCGCGCTCGAGTGGCATGTCGCGGGTGATCCATTTGGCTTTCCAGTCCTGCGAAGAGAGCAGACCCATTTCCCACCAACTGGTCTGGCTGTAGGTCGAAGCTTGTCCCTGCGGATCCCACACACGAACTTGCCAGTAATAGCGGCGGCGGGATTCCACAGCTGGCCCCGAGTACGAAACATTCACCGACTGATCGGAGTCCACGCGTCCGCTGTCCCATAC